>Ga0335072_10000496_pt1 | contig 77337 bp, 77 predicted proteins | sample Lox_Sample_21_FD_206725 | JGI IMG/M metagenome (GOLD analysis project Ga0335072, IMG submission 206725) | Soil microbial communities from Loxahatchee National Wildlife Refuge, Florida, United States - Lox_Sample_2.1 | ecosystem: Environmental > Terrestrial > Soil > Wetlands | place: USA... | reverse complement strand
ACCATCTCCAGATGCTGTTGGGCCGGCGTCGGTATCTTCAGCATGGCCCATTAAACGACAAACCCCAACGCGATGGTTGGGGTTTGTCAGCAGTCTGAGGCCCGCCATGCGGCGGGCCTCTTTGTTTCACGCAGGATGCGGATCAACTGTGATGCGAATCGTGACCGCCACCGCCACCACCGCGCGGGGCGCTACCGCCGCGAGGCGCCGCGGCCGGACGGGCTTGATGGGATTGCGCGTGGTACTGCGGCGCCGCCGACGGATGGTACGCCGCCGCCGGGGCGGCGCGATACGTACTGGCTGACGTCGGGCGATACGTATTGGCCGGCCTTGCCTGGTACGTGCCCGTCGAAGCATTGTGTGCGGCATAGCTGGTGCGGTTGACGCTTGCCGGGTGATACGTGTTCGCACCCGCATGCGCCACATTGGCGGTGTTCGCATGTGGCGCATAGCTCGCCGAACGTAGTGCCGCGTTACCGGCCGCCGGTGCATGCATCGCAGTGCTATTCACGCGCTGCACGTGGGCCGCCGCCGGCGAGAAGGCGGCGCCATGCGCGGCGGAAACACCCGCACCGGTGAACACGCCAGCGTGCGATGTCGCCGCAATCGACGGATTGCCGTGATTGACCGACGCCAGCATCGCCTGATTGTGGCTTGCCATGGTCATCTGCCGCTGCTGTGCGGCGACCGGGCCGACATGCTGCTCGCGCGCGAACGAGGCTTCCTGCGGCGTCTCGCGTACGGCAAGGCCGCCCTGGCCGCCGTTGTAGCTGGTGCGGCTGACGTAGGTGTTATGGACCACCGTCTGGTTATAGACATGGGTCACATGCACGCCGCCGAACTGGTTGACGCTGCGGTTGTAATAGAAGCCACCGGCGCCCCAATGCCCGCCGACGTAGCCATGGCCGGTATAGCCATAACCATAATTGACGCCGCCGTAGAAGCCCACATGGGGTCCCCAGTAGCCGGCGTGGAAAATGTATACGCCGCCATCCCAGCCCCAATATCCAGGCGTCCACAAGGCGCCGTAGTACGGCGGAAGCACCCAGGTGCCGGGCACCCAGTAGTAGCCGGCGCCGTTCCACGCCCAATAGCCCGGGGTCCAGATATATCCGGGCGCCGGGATGACCGGCTGCACATAGACAGGCAGGATCGGCGGCGGAAAGCCGACCGAAACGCCAACGCCGATAAACACGCCCGCGTTGGCTTTCTGCGGAAGCGCAGTCAACGCTGCACCGGCAGCCATTAAAGCGGCCGCCGCGCGCACGAGCCAGGTGCGCTTGGACGCAAGCGATTGCGCAGATGATGTTGCGATTTTCATGGTGTTTCCTCCTGGGCGTGCACCGTACAGGAGAAAACGCAGGAAAAGTTTCGAGTGAGTACCGGAATTTACGGACAAGTTCGTCGGTGTTCAGCCGACATTTTGCACTTCCCTCCGATTACACGTTGCAAGGTGTTGTGCTGATTGACTTTGCCGGAAAACCAAATACCGGATGAACGGCGCCGCAGAACGGCGACCCTTGGCGCGGACAGGGGCGCTGCCGGTATGCGCGGGCCCGGCGCGGGCGCGGTTACCATGGGCACTCCATCATGTGGACAAACGCGTATGTCCGAGCTTGGACATCTGAAGATGCTGACCCGCTATCGCACCTGGGCCGATAACCTGGTCTACCAATCGTTGGCGGCGATGCCGGAGACGGCCCTGACGCGCGAGCAACCGATCGTTTTCGGCAGCCTCCTGCGCACGCTCAACCACGCGCACTGCATGGACCTGGTATGGAAGGCTCATCTGCAGGGCGTGCCGCACGGGTTCACCTCGCGCAACCCCGACGACTGTCCCGCCTTCGACGTGCTGCGCGCGGCCCAGGCGGCTACCAATGACTGGTATGTCCAGCTAGTGCAGACGCTGGATGCGCAAGCACTCGATGAGACGATCCACTTCAGCTTTATCGGCGGCGGACAGGGCGCCATGCGCCGCGGTGACATCGTGCTGCACGTCGTCAACCATGCCACCTACCACCGTGGGCATGTCGCCATGATGATGTACGGCATGTCCACCCCGCCGCCAACCACTGACCTGCCGGTGTTCCTGCGCGAAGAAAGCGCGCGCAAGCGATAGTTTTCGCGCCGCCGGCTCAGACGTACTGCATCTTGACCGTCATGCCGCCGTCCACGACGAAGTGCTGGCCGGTGACGAAGCCTGAAGCCGTGCTCAGCAGATAGACGGCCAAATTACCTATATCTTCCGGGGTGCCCACGCGGCCGGCCGGATGCTGTGCATGATCGCGACGACTGAGCTTGGGCTGACGGCGCGTCTGCGGATTCTTCCACGCATCGGTCGCGATCCAGCCGGGCAGGATCGCGTTGACCCGCACGGCGGGCCCCGCGCTCACCGCCATCGCATGGGTCAGCGCGACCAGGCCGCCTTTGCTGGCGGCGTAGGCTTCCGTATCCGGCTCCGATTGCAATGCGCGGGTGGAGGCGATGTTGACGATCGCGCCGCCGGCGGCGACCAGCGATGGCAGCGCATGCTTGCTGCACAGAAACGCGCCGGTGAGGTTGGTGTCCAGATAGCGGTTCCATGTCTTGAGCGAGAGTTCGTGCAAGGGACCGCGATTCGGATCGGCAATGCCGGCATTGTTGACCAGGCCGTCTAGATGGCCGAACTGCGCAAGCGCCGCGTCCACCCAACGCTTGACGCTGGTCTCCCGCGCGACGTCCAGCGTACGGAACGCCGCGCGCGGGCCCGCTTGCCATTCCCGCAGGCAGGCGCGCCCGGCGTCGGCGTCCAGGTCGCCCAGCATGACCGAGCCGCCGGCACCCAGCACCGCCTGGGCAATGCCGCGGCCGATGCCTTGCGCGCCGCCGGTGATCAGCACGACACGATCGCGCATGGGCTGAGCGTCGTATGCGGTGATGGCAGGTGTCTTGGTCATGATGGGCATCCGTCGGCAATTGAGAGAATATGACTAGGGCTTGTTCCCCCGATTGGCAAGGGCCACGCCAACAGTGCAGGCCGGCCGTAGCCTACGCATTCGCCGTGGATGGAGTAGGCTTGCCTGCATGCCTGCCCGGATCACCCAGTCGAACGCCTCGCAGATCGAGCTTTTCAGGCAGCCTCCCATTGTCCTTGCGCAGACGCACCGCTTGTTTTTCGCGCTGATGCCGGACGAGGCCGTGCGCCGCGCCATCGGCCGCGCGGCCGTCGTACTGCAGGAGCAATACCCCGTGTTGCGCGCGCGATGGGTGAAGTCCGAGCGCTATCACGCCACGGTGAATTTTCTTGGCGATTATCCGGAGCTGCCGGGGGATGTGGTAGAGAAGGCGAGGGCGGCGGCGAACATGCTGTGCGCAGTGTCGTTTACGTGGTCGCTTGATTACGCCACCAGCTTTCGCGGGCGCGAGCCGCCCTGTGTGCTGCGCGGCACGTTCGTGCCCGATGCGATGTTCGTGCTGTGGCGCGATCTGAATGCCGCGCTCGCGCACGTGGGCCTTTACCGGCACATCGAACACTCATTTACGCCGCACGTAACGGTGGCCTACGGGCGCCGGGAGTTGCCGCATGCCGCGCCGGTGGCGCCGGTGGCGTGGCCGATCGACAGCGTGGCGCTGATTCACAGCGTGGTGGGTAAGGGGTATTACGAACAGCTGGGACGCTGGCCCCTGCTCAGCCCCGCGCGTTGATCGCGCGCGCCGGGCGACCGCCAGCGCCATATGGGCCAAAGGTCAGGTAGGCGCCATCGACGGGTAGGCGCACACTTTCGCAGCGGTTCACCCCCATCAGGAGATCGTCATGCGTCCGATATGCGCCGCCTTGCTTGCGGCATTGATCGTTCCCGGTGTCACGCTGGGACAAACGGCTCAAGCGAACCACATGCACGCCTTGCAATACGTACCCGCTTACGTCACGGCAGCGGTCAACGATCCGGCGCGCGCGCAGGATGCCGGCAACGATGCGCGGCGCAAGGTCGCCCAAATCATGGTTTTCAGCGAAGTGAAGCCCGGCCAGAAAGTGCTTGAGCTGATTCCGGGCAGCGGCTACTTCACGCGTGTGTTCAGCGGCATCGTCGGTGCGCGCGGGCACGTCTACGCGCTGTGGCCCAATGAATACGCCAAGGAAGACGCCGACAACGTAGCCGCCATCGACAAACTTGCCGGCGAAGCGCACTACGCCAATGTTTCGGTGCTCAAACAGCCGGCGGCGCAATTGAGCGTGCCCGAGCCTGTGGACGTGGTGTTCACCTCGCAGAACTATCACGATTATCCGGACGCCTTCATGGGCAAGGTCGATCCGGTCGCGTTCGACAAGCAGGTGTACGCCGCGCTCAAACCCGGTGGCCTGTTCGTGGTGATCGACCATGTCGCGCCGGCAGGTTCGGGCATGGCCGATACCGACACCTTGCATCGCATCGATCCGGAAATCGTCAAGAAGCAGGTGGAGTCGGTGGGCTTCGTATTTGCCGGCGAGAGCAACGTACTGCGCAATCCGAACGATCCGCACACGATCAAGGTGTTCGACGCCTCGATCCGCGGCCATACCGATCAATTCATCTATCGCTTCCGCAAGCCCAAGTGATGCGCGTCTGGCGCGGGCCGGCGCAAGATTAAGGCTTCGATTCATGCTTCGCAGGCACCGTGCCGCCTGCGAAGCATGATCGGCGCATCCCTATTGCAGTCCGCGCCACATGTCGTTGAGCAGTTCGTCGCTGGGATCGAGCGACTGCTCCCAATACATGATGCCGCCAAGGTGTTGCGCCTTGACGAAGGCGGTCTTGGCGGCGATCGATTGCGGATCGTCGTAGCTGATGAAGCGGTGCGTCTTCGCATTCCACAGCCACGGCGCCTGCGCCGCATCGTCCCAATAACGCACGTAGCCGTTCTTGCCGATGAAATCCTGCTTGAGTTCGGGCCAGTTGTGGCTGCCCTGGTAGTGGCCGTAGGGCTGGTAAAGGCCATGGTGATCGGGTTTCACGTCGGCGAATTCGCGGCCATAGAGCGCCGCGCCGATCACCAGCTTGTGCGGCGGCACGCCGGCGGCCAGGAACTGCCGCACCGCGCGGTCGGTGGTGCGGCCATCGCCGGTGATCAGCGCCGAGGCATGCAGGCCTGTGTGATGTCCGGTGGTGGGCGTATTGGCGTTGACGAAGTCGTAAGTCATCATGTTGAACCAATCCAGATACGGATTGACCGCCGCGATGTCGATACCGCTGACGAACGGGCCATCGGCGATCGCCACGCTGAGCGTGTAGTGATGGGCGCCGGTGCGCCCGTGCTGGGCGCCCACGCGATCGAGGCTGGCGCGGATCGCTTTTAGCAGCAGGGTGTAGTTGGTTTTGTCTTGCGGGCTGGATTGGATGCCCGATTCGTGATGGCCGGGATATTCCCAGTCCACATCGATGCCATCGGCGTGCTGGTCAGCCACCAGTTGCGCGGCGCTGTCGGCAAACAACTGGCGTCCCGCCGCGGTGCTGGCCGCTTCGGAAAAGCCGCCGACGGTCCAGCCGCCTACCGAGATGTCCACTTTCAGTTTCCGATGGGTAGCCTTCAGCGCGATCAGATCGTGCAGGTGCGGCAGATCGCGGGCATCGATCGTCACGCGGCCGTCCTTCGGATGGGCGAAGGCGAAGATCAGCGTGTCGATCTTGTCCACGTCCTTGGTCTGCACCGGGTTCCAGCTGCCGGCGTAGCCGACAATGCGATAGGGCGAGGTCGTCGTCTGGGCCGCGGCGCAGGTGCCGGCGGCGAGCGCGGCCGTTGCCAGGGCACTGATCAGGTAACGCGAACTACGGGAAAAAATGCGGCGCATGGGGGATGTCCAAAGTTAAGGCTGTAAGGCGTGCACAGGTTTGGCCGCCACGGTGAAGTATCCAGGCATGCGCTTGAAGTTGGCAGCGGGCGGGGCCATCTTGGCTATGAGAAAATGGCATGTACCGATGAACGAGCCTACAACAAGCCCTGCGCATGACGCATGCAGCGACGATCCGCCGCCCCGGCCGCCGGTCGAGCCCGATCCGGACGATTGTTGCGGCAACGGTTGCGATCCGTGCATTTTCGATTTCTACGAAGAAGCGCGGCAGCATTACCGCGAGGCGCTGGCGGCGTGGCGCGAGCGTCATCCCGGCGTGGATCCGGCATTACCCGCGTCCACGCCGGAGGAATCGGCTCAGCGCGCACCGTAAAGCACTTTGACATCGTCCAGCAGCAACGCCTGGCTGCTCGGGCGCGCATAGAACATGTGGCCGCCGGGATATTCCTTCACCTGCACGCGCGTAGCGTCGCCCATCTCGGGCATCTGGTCGACGATCAGCACGGAAGCCATGAACGGGCAGGAAAGGTCGTCCCAGCCGTGTGCAATCAGTACGCGCAAGGACGGATCGTTCGCCACCGCCTCGCGTAGCTGGCTTACCGAACCTTTGTTGGCATCGTCGTCCTCGTGCCACAGGTTGTTCACCTCGTAGCTAAGCGCGTTGTAGCGGCCGTAATATTTCCAGCCGACCGTCTGGGTGACGAAGTTGACCATCGCGGTGGTGGTCGGCGCGATGATGCCATTGAGGATCGGATCGCCGCCGACCTGGTGCGGCGCATACGGGAACGGATCCCATGCGGTAACGTTGGAGTCGTAGCGGCTGCCGAGCTTGCCCTCCGCGCGATACACCTCGCGCAGATACGCCTGCGTTTCGATGCGCCCGCCCGAACGCTTGACGAATACCGGATCGAGGCCGGTCAGTTCGCTCACCTTCTGCAGCATCGCTTCGTTGGCGGCCGGATCGCTGCGGCCCTTCATCAGCGCGACGGCATAACCGGTGCGCGTGTAGTCGATGATCGGCGCCATCGCCTGGGGCGTCAGCCGATGCTCGCGTTCCAGGTAGGCGGCGGCGATCGAGGGCAGCGTAAGCATCCATGGCAGCGGCGATACATTGCCGTCGTCGGACGAGGCGGCATCCAGGTACGGCGACAGCAGCACCATCCCGTTCATCGCCACGCCCAGTTGCGTTTGCAGGTATTCGGTGATGCGCGGGCCGCGGAAGCCGCCGTAGCTTTCGCCGACCAGGTACTTGCGCGATTCCATGCGGCCGTTCTTCACCAGCCAGTCGTAGACGATGCGCGAGAGATACTTGATGTCGTTATCGGTGCTGTAGAACAGCTTGGTCGCTTTATCGTCCGGCACCAGGGCACGGCTGTAGCCGGTGCCGACCGGATCGATGAACACCAGGTCGGTGAAACCCAGCCAGGTGCCGGGATTGTCGTGCAGCGTGGCCGGATCGGAAGGGTTGTCGCCGTCCACGCCGAAGTTCACGCGCTTAGGTCCGATCGCGCCGAAATTGAGATACACCGACGACGCGCCCGGTCCGCCGTTGATGGCGAACGTCACAGGTCGATCCTTGCCCGGCATCGTGTAGGCGGTAAATACCACCTGGGCGGTGACGTTGCCCTTTTCGTCGCGCACCGGCAGCGAGCCGACGGTGACGGTGTACTTGAGCGTGCGGCCGCCGACCACGGCCGACTGGCTCACATGCGCATCGGCCGGGAAGGCTGGCAGGTGAAAACCATCGGCGTTGGCACTGTCCTGCGCGGGGGCGGGCTTGGCGTCGCCGGCCATGGCAGCCGGTACGGCGGCGATGATCAGGGTGGCGAGCAGGGCGGATGACAGGATCTTGCGCACGAGGATTCCCCAGGACATACGGACCGCAAAGACTAACCAAGCGCGTCGCTCCCTGCATTGTGCCCAATGGCACGGTGCGGACCTGCGTCGCAAGAAGCGCGGCCAAACGTTGAAGCTTGTGCTGCGCTGCATTAAATTCGGTCCCTCTGTAGGGGGAATCCAATTAATGAAACGTATTTTGATGGTCGGCGCCGCCGCGGCGCTGCTTGCCGCGTGCGGTGGTAAGGACGTGCGCATGCAGGCGCCGCTGGGCAGTCTGGTGCAGCCGGGCACGGCGCCCTGGTTGAAGGTCGCCGGGGGCTCGGACAAGCTCGATGTGCGCGGTCTCGACCACAAGCTGACGCTGGATCCGTCGCCGGATATCGCGGCGGCTTTGCAGTCCCAGCTCGGCACGCGGCTGCAACCGGACTATTTCCCCGACCTGGTGGTCACTTGCACCTCGCTCGACGCGGCACTGCACGTGGACCAGGACAAGGCGCCGGGCCAGCTCTCGATGGACCTGTCCCTGCATTGCGACGTGTGGGCCCAGGGCTTCGATGCCCACCATGACTACAAGGTGCGGGTGTCGACCGGGGCCGGCAACGACAATGCCTACGCGCTGGCGCTGCCGACGCTGGTGGCCAGTGGCGCCGACGACATCGCCGCCCAGCTGCGCGGCGATCTGCATAAGCTCAACCGCGCTTCGCGCTGACCCCAGGCCGGCGCCCCGATGGGGGCGCCGGAAGCATCCCGGGCAGGCGGCCCAACATCGATCCGGCGATCCACGCTATCTTGTCCGCTGGACAGTTTGGGGAGATCGCCCGTGAATGCAGTACCTGGACCCGGCGCCGAACCGCGCGCCGAACTCACTATCCGTGGCCTGATCATCGGCGTGGTGATCACGCTGGTGTTCACGGCGGCCAACGTGTTCTTCGGCCTGAAGGCGGGCCTGACCTTCGCCACGTCGATTCCGGCGGCGGTGATCTCGATGGCCATCCTGCGCGCGATGAAGAACGCGACGATCCAGGAAAACAACATCGTGCAGACGGTGGCTTCGGCGGCGGGTACGCTGTCGTCGATCATCTTCGTGCTGCCGGGCCTGATCATGGTGGGCTGGTGGACCGGGTTTCCGTTCTGGATTTCCTTCGGCATCTGCGCGGCAGGCGGCATCCTGGGCGTGATGTACACCATTCCGCTGCGCCGTGCGCTGGTGACCGATTCGGATCTGCCGTATCCGGAAGGCGTGGCCTGCGCCGAGGTGCTGAAGGTGGGCTCGGGAGAGGTGACCGAAGCGTCCGATTCGGCGTCGGTGGAGGGCGGGACGGCCGGATTGATGGCGGTCGTCGTGGGCTCGCTGGTTTCGGCCGTTTTTTACGTTGTCGTGCAAACGCAGATTTTCGCCAGCGACCTGGTCAAGAATTTTCGCATCGGAAACCGCGGCACGGTGAGTGGTTACGACTTCAGCCTGTCTTTCGCGCTGTTTGCGGTCGGTCACCTGGTCGGGTTGTGGGTGGGTCTTGCCATGCTGCTTGGTGCGGTTATTGGCTGGGGCTGGGGCGTTCCTTATTTCAGTTTCTTGCACCCAATGGCCGGTGACGTTGCGGACGTCGCGGAAAATGTGTGGAAAAACTATGTGCGCTTTATCGGCGCGGGGACCATCGCCGTGGCGGCGATCTGGACGTTGATCAAGCTGGTCAAGCCGGTCGTGGGTGGATTGGCCTCTGCCATGGCCGCCTCCAGGGCGCGCAAGGGCGGCGGCGCCAGCAGCATGGCGCGCACCGAGCAGGACATGCCCATCGGATTGGTGGGCTTGATCGTGTTGATCTGCATGCTGCCTATTGCATGGCTTTTGGGCGACTTCAGCGTTACGACCGGACTTGGCGCCCATACCACGATGCTTGTGATCGGCGGCGTGCTGTTTGTGCTGATACTCAGCTTCCTGGTGTCCACGGTGTGCGGCTACATGGCCGGTCTTATTGGCTCGTCGAACAGTCCGCTTTCGGGTATCGGCATTCTGGTGGTCATTATTGCCGCCCTCCTGCTGCTGCTCGGTCTGAAGTCCGAGCAAACCGCCGAAGCGGGCAAGGGCCTTGTGGCTTTTGCGCTATTCATCACGTCGGTGGTTTTTGCCGTGGCGGCGATTGCAAACAATAACCTGCAGGATCTGAAAACCGGCCAGTTGGTCGACGCAACGCCATGGAAGCAGCAGGTCGCCCTGGTGATTGGCGTGATCGCCGGCGCCATCGTTATCCCGCCGGTGATGAATGTGCTGAACAAAGCCTACGGTTTTGCCGGCGTGCCCGGCGCCGACAAGCTTCATGCATTGTCCGCGCCGCAAGCGGGAATCATCTCTTCACTGGCGCAAGGCGTCATCGAGCACAATATTCCGTGGTACCTGATCGGCATTGGCGCGGCAATCGGCGTTGGCACCATCGTTCTGGACGAGTTGCTGGGGCTTGCCACCAAATCCGTGCGCATGCCGCCGCTTGCCGTCGGCCTGGGTATCTACCTTCCCACCTCGACCACGCTGATGATCGTGGCTGGCGCGGTCGTCGGCTGGTACTTTGACAAGCGTGCCGAGCGTACGCGCAAGGCCGAAGCCACCAAGCAGCTGGGGGTGCTTCTTGCCTCGGGCATGATCGTGGGGGAAAGCATCCTGGGCGTTGTCGTGGCGGCCATTGTGTTTTTTACCAATAACAAGACACCGCTGGCCTTGGTGGGCAGCAGCTTCCAGAACGCCTCGATCTGGATCGGCGGGCTTGCCTTTGTAGCGGTGACTGTGGCGATGTATCGCTGGATCTGGCGCGTCGGTCAAAAGAGCTAAGCGACCCGGAGCGGCAGTTCGCAACACTGCCGCTCCTTGCCGCCGCGCACGCGTACAATGTGCGCACTTGCTGCAACGGATGCATCCGCTTGACGATGGCCGGTATCCATGCGTCCATGCCCGATGCGGTGCTGGACGCTTTATTTCTCCCTGTTTCCAGCGGCTCCGTGCGCGTGCCGGCGGATGGGCGGGTGTTGTTCTTGCGCGCGCGCAGCGGCCATCGCCTGCGCGAAGTGGCGCAGCCGGGCTGGTTGTGCGAGCAAAGTTTCAAGCCGTTCGCCGATGCATTGATGCGCGAAGGTTTCAACGTGGGCGAGGCCACGCCCGATGCGCGTTTCTCGCTGGTGCTGGTGCTGCCGCCGCGGCAGCGAGAGGAGGCGCGTGCGCTGTTCGCGCGTGCGGCACGCCATGCCGAAGGCGGCGGGGTGGTGCTGGCATGCGTGCCGAATGCGGAAGGCGCGAAATCCGCGCAGGCGGATCTGGCCGCGCTGCTAGGCTCCGTACAGCATCTTTCCAAGCACAAATGCCGCGTGTTCTGGGGCGTCTCAGAGGCGTCGCCGGGCGATCGGCCGGTGCGCGATGCATGGTTGGCGCTCGACGCGCCGCAAGCGAACGCGGCAGGCTTCCTGAGCCGCCCGGGCCTGTTCGCATGGGATCGCGCCGACAAGGCTTCCGCGCTGCTCGCCGCGCATCTGCCGCATGACTTGCGTGGGCGCGTCGCCGATTTTGGCGCCGGATACGGTTATCTTGCCGCGCGCATCGTCGAACGCTGCCGGCAGGTCGCATCGATCGACCTGTACGAGGCGGAGGCACGCGCGCTGGAACCGGCAAGGCTCAACCTGGAACGTGCGGTGCAGGGCAGCGGGCGTGCGGTGTCTTTCCAGGTGCACTGGCATGACGTCACCGCCGGCATCGATCGCCGCTACGAGGCCATCGTCAGCAATCCACCGTTCCATCAGGGCCGGGCCGACCTGCCCGAGCTTGGCCGCGCCTTCATCGCGCGGGCGGCGGATGCGCTGGTGGCTTCGGGGCAATTGTGGCTGGTGGCCAATCGCCATTTGCCCTACGAAGCCACGCTTGCCATGCATTTCGAACACGTCGATACAAGAGCGATGCAGGATGGTTTCAAAGTGATCCAGGCAACAGGTGTGCGCCGATGAGGTTGGTCAAGCTGATTGCGAATCTGGGCTATGGCAGCCGCAAGGACGTTGCGTGGATGTTTCGCGAGGGGCGCATCACCGATCCGGATGGCGAGGTGCTGTACGCCGACGACAAGGTCGAGCATGCGCAGATCCGCATCGACGGCGAGCCGCTCGATCCGCCCACCGGCCTGATCTTGATGATGCACAAGCCACTGGGCGCCACCTGTTCGCGCAAGGACCCGGGGCGCGTTGTCTATGACTTGCTGCCGCCCAGGTACCGCGCGCGCACGCCGGCGTTATCCACCATTGGCCGGCTGGACCGCGATACCTCCGGGTTGTTGCTGTTTACCGATGACGGCGCGTTGCTGCACAGGATCATTTCGCCGCGTGCGCAGATCGCCAAAGTCTACGAAGCGTCGCTGGCGCACGATCTGCGCGGCGACGAACAGGCGCTGTTCGCCAGCGGCACGATGATGCTGGAGTCGGAAACCACGCCGCTGCTGCCGGCCACGCTCCAAGTACTGGCTCCGCGCGAGGCGCGGCTGAGCATCAGCGAGGGCCGTTACCACCAGGTGCGCAGAATGTTCGCCGCGACGGGCAATCATGTCCAGGCGCTGCAGCGTATTGCGATCGGCGGCCTGCGGCTCGACGGGCTGCAGGCCGGTGCGTGGCGCCCGCTCGATGCGCAGGACGTGGCACGAATCTTTGAACCGGCGAATCGCTAGCGATTCGCCGGACAAGATCATGGCGGGCTTTGCATCAAGCGGTGGCGTGCCAGCTCATCTTCGCGACGCGAGTGCGCGCCCGATACCCAGGAGACCAGGTTGGTATCGGAGGCGGTGCGTTGCTTGGATTTGGTGTCGTGCATGACCAGGTGGGAAAGCATCCCTGCTACCAGCTGCATTCCGCGCGTCATGGCGGAACGAGCAAGAAGCATGTGCATGGTTTATCTACTCCATCGGCTACCCCTGCGTAGCCGCTGGCTTACTTTAGCAAGGAATTACGGAGAATGTGTAGAAGACGTGAAGGAATTTAGCGACCCCTGCCATAAGTCTTGCAACACCCACGCGCCGCCCGAATATTTCGCCCCATGTCCTTGACTTCCTTGGTATTCGACAACGCCTTCATTCGCCAGCTGCCGGGCGATCCCGATCATGGCCGGGGTAGCCGGCAGGTGCAGGGCGCGTTCTACTCGCGGGTGGATCCCAGCCCTGTGCCCGCACCGCGCACGCTTGCCTGGTCACGGGAAGTTGCGGCCGAATTGGGCCTGGGCGAGGCCGATGTCGCCGCGCCGTTTTTTGCCCAGGTGTTCGGCGGCAATGGGTTGATGACGGGCATGCAGCCGTGGGCGTCCAACTATGGCGGGCACCAGTTCGGCGTGTGGGCCGGGCAACTGGGCGACGGGCGCGCCATTTCGCTGGGCGAGGTGGTGACCCGCAGCGGAGACCGGCTCGAGCTACAGCTGAAAGGGGCCGGTGCCACGCCGTATTCGCGCGGCGCGGATGGCCGGGCCGTGCTGCGCTCGTCGATTCGCGAATTCCTGTGCAGCGAGGCCATGCATCACCTTGGCGTCCCCACCACGCGCGCGCTCAGCCTGGTGGCGACCGGCCAGCAGGTGGAACGCGACATGTTCTATGACGGGCACCCGGAGCAGGAGCAGGGCGCGATCGTGTGCCGGGTCGCGCCCTCGTTCATCCGCTTCGGTCATTTCGAACTGCCGACCTCGCGCGGCGATACCGCGCTGCTGCAGATGCTGGCCGACTTCACCATCAACCACCACTTTCCGCAGCTGGCCGGCCGCGGCCAGACACGCTACGCCGACTGGTTCGGCCAAGTATGCGTGCGCACCGCGCGCATGGTCGCGCACTGGATGCGGGTGGGCTTCGTGCACGGCGTGATGAATACCGACAACATGTCGATCCTGGGCCTTACCATCGACTATGGCCCGTATGGCTGGATCGACGATTTCGATCCGGACTGGACCCCCAACACCACCGATGCCGTGCGCCGCCGCTATCGCTTCGGCCAGCAACCGAACGTGGCGTGGTGGAACCTCAGCCGTCTTGCCGCGGCACTGTCGCCGCTGTTTGACGACGTCGCGCCACTTCGGGCGGGGTTGGATGCCTATGCCGCCGAGTACGCCTTGCAACTGCGCAATACCGTCGCGCACAAGCTGGGCCTGTCCGAATGCCGCGATGATGACCTGGCGCGCATGGAGGCTTTGCAATTGCTGATGCAACAGGGGGAAGTCGACATGACGCTGTTTTTCCGCGCACTGAGCGAGATCGACCCGCGACAGCCCCGGCTCGATCCGCTGCGCCAGGCGTTTTACGACCAGGCCAGGCTTGAAGCGACACAAGCCGGTTTCGCCGCATGGCTGGACGATTACGCCGCCCGCTTGCTGGCCGACGCGCTGGCGCCGGCACAGCGCAGGCAGCGTATGCACGCGGCCAATCCCTGTTACGTGCTGCGCAACTACCTGGCGCAGGAAGCCATCGACCGCGCGACGGAAGGCGACTATGCGGGCATCCACACCTTGCTTGAGGTGCTCAGGCGGCCCTATGAGGAACAGCCCGGGCGCGAACACTTCGCGCAGAAACGTCCGGCCTGGGCGAAATCCCGCGCGGGTTGCTCGATGCTGTCCTGCAGTTCGTAAGGCCTGCCTGCATCGAGGCCCCGGCCGCAGGGCGGCGGGACCTCGGTGCTGGCGTCACGCAACGATGCCTGGCCATTCAGTTGCCGCCATTGCCATTGTTGCCGTGGTTACCCTGGTTGCCTTGCTGGGGATTCGGACGCGGTGCCGGACGGTTGTTTTGTGCCGGTTTGTTACCGCCAGGTGGATGGCTTCCACCCGGCTGCGGACGGTTGCCTCCACCGGGCGGTTGCGGCCGATTGCCACCCCCTGGTGGCTGCGGGCGATTGCCTGCCGGCGGTTGCGGGCGGTTTCCGCCCGGCGGCGGCATGGGCCGGTTGCCGCCGGGCGGACGCACAGGCGGCCTTGGCGGGCGCGGCGGTGGCCGGCTCGGTATCGGGCGGCCGTACCAGCGCGCGCGATCGCGGTAAAACGGGCGCCCCGTGTAGTAACGCGCCCAGTAGGTGCCGATGACAAACGAGACGATGGGAATGCCGATCCGGGCACCGTAGTCGGTCACCATTACCGGCTGGCTGTTATAGGTGTACTGCAGATACGTACCGGCCACCCAGCCGCGATTGCCGGCCGCGATCACGTCGCACCATTGCCATCCGTCGGTGCAGCCCTGGATGGACACGGGTGTGCCGGTCGCCAGCGTAAGGATCAGCGGGTAGTCCGGATCCGGTCCCGCACGCATATTGACGTTGCCGATGGTGTAGCCATCGGCCGCGAACGTCGTCGCGGTAACCGTCATCAACAGGGCGGTCGCGAGCGACCAGAGCATCCGCTTCATCGGGCCATCCTCCAGCGTGGGCGCAGTGGGGGTTACGACGTCAATGCGCCGTCATCATGGCTCAATTTTCGCGCGATTGCATGGTGGCGCCGATGTAAGCGGTCAACGCACCCCAACCAGCTCGATGTCGAACACTAGCGCGCTGTTGGGCGGGATGTCGCTGCCTGCGCCGCGGGAGCCGTAACCGAGCGAGGAAGGAATGATCACCTCGCGCTTGCCTCCCACGCGCATGCCGCGCACGGCGCTATCCATGCCCGGGATCACCTGCTCGGCGCCGATCACGAACTCCAGCGGGCGGCCGGCATCGTAGGAACTGTCGAACTTGGCGCCATGGTGGTCGGCAGCCTTGGCGCTATACAGCCAGCCGGTGTAGTTGATCCTTACCTCTGAATCGTCCTGTGCCTTGGTGCCTGTGCCGACCTTCTGGTCGGTGATCACCAGCTTGCCCACGTCATCGGCGCAGGCCAGGTTGGGGGCCAGCGCGGACAGGGCAAGCAGGGCGACGGCGAGCAGGGGCAGCGAACGCAACATGGGACAACTCCAGAGAATGAATCGGCGGCGGGGCCTAGGGGTCTGTTTGCCCGCCATCCGGCGCCGTCGCGTCGTCGTGTACGGATGTACACCTCCCTCACGCTTCCTTGGCTGGCGAGCAAACGGCTCCCGGCGCGGGCCACGCGATAGTGTAAGCAGGCCCCGACCTATCGCGAAACCCGCCGCCGCTGTTTGCATCGCGACGAGGATGTGCTATCACTGGCAACCATGATCCTCGCCTCCCGCCGCTATTACTTCTGGTTTTATGGCTATCCGAAGCCGGCGGCGGAGCATGGTGCGCGATCGTAACAAAGCAAGATCACCCACTTTCCTCAAAAAGCCGCCAGCCACCCTGGCGGCTTTTTTGTTGGGCCGCCGGACATCGAGATAGAAGGAATTGCCACATGACCAGCCTCACCGACGATTTACGTATCCGCGAGCTCAAGGAGCTTGCCACCCCAGCCGAGGTCATGCGCGATTGCCAGCCCAGCGAGCCGGCCATCGCCACCGTCGCGAGCACGCGCCGCGCCCTGCATCGCATCCTGCACGGACAGGACGATCGCCTGGCCGTGGTGATCGGCCCGTGTTCGATTCACGACCCGGCCGCCGCGCTGGATTACGCCAGACGTCTGGCCGCCGAGCGCGAGCGCCATATCGACACGTTGGAAATCGTCATGCGCGTGTATTTCGAAAAACCGCGCACCACCGTGGGCTGGAAGGGGCTGATCAACGATCCGGACCTGGACGAGAGTTACCACATCGACAAGGGCCTGCGCCTGGCACGGCGCCTGCTGTGCGATATCAACGCCCTGGGCCTGCCGGCCGGCTGCGAATTCCTGGATCTGATCACGCCGCAGTACATCGCCGACCTGGTCGCCTGGGGCGCCATTGGCGCGCGCACTACCGAGAGCCAGTCGCACCGCGAGCTTGCGTCGGGCCTTTCCTGCCCGGTGGGTTTCAAGAATGGCACCGATGGCAACGTGAAGATCGCCGTCGATGCGGTATTGGCGGCGGCCCGTCCGCATCATTTCATGGCGGTGACCAAGCGCGGACGCACGGCGATCGCCGCGACCCGCGGCAATGACGATTGCCACGTGATCCTGCGCGGCGGCAAAACACCCAACTACGATGCCGCCAGCGTTGCCGCGGCATGCGCCGCGCTGGCCAAGGCCGGACTCGCCGAGCGTCTGATGATCGATGCAAGCCATGCCAACAGCGGCAAGCAACCGGAAAACCAGCCGCGCGTCGTCGCCGACATCGCCGCACAACTGGAGGCGGGCCAAACGCGTATTCAAGGCGTAATGATCGAGAGCCATCTGTTGGCCGGCCGGCAGGACCTGGTACCCGGTTGCGAGCTTGCCTACGGACAGAGCATCACCGATGGCTGCATCGGCTGGGACACTTCCGTGCAGGTGCTGGAGCGGCTGTCCCAGGCGGTGCGCGTGCGCCGGGAACAGGTGAAGGCGCAGGCCGCGGCATGATCGGTTTGCGCCATGCGATGGGCGCCGCCAGGCGCGTCGTTCTATGCTTGGGTTTAGAGCCATCGGCTGGGACGCGGCATGAGTTACGACATTCGGCACCTGAGGGCGGCGCATCGTTTCGAAACGAAGGTCGATGGCGAGGCGTGCCAGCTCGATTACAGCCTGCACAATGGAATCATGACCATCACGCATACCTGGGTGCCTGATGACGTGGGCGGCCGGGGCATTGCCGGCGAACTGGTCCGTGCGGCGATGGAAGCGGCACGCGGCGAGGGCTGGAAGGTGGAGCCCGCCTGCAGTTACGCGCGATCGTGGATGGAGCGCCATCCCGAGTACGCGGCGCTGCGCGCATGACCGGCGCCATGCGGACGAACCACAAGCATGCCCATGAACACGCCCGTTGACGTCAAGCCCACGGCTCGGGCTGCGCGCCGCCGCTGGGCGCCCCTGCGCTTCGTGCGCGCCCGGCCATGGCTGGCCGTTTCCAGCGTGGTCTTCGTCGCCACGGGTGCCGGGCTGGCTACAGCGGGGGTGAAGCCGGCGCTGGCGCTATTGCTCGGCTTCGATCTTGGCGCGTTGCTCTACCTGGGCATGGTGATGCGCATGTTCAACCGCGCCGGCGCCGAGCACATGTGCCGCCATGCGCGCGCGCAGGACACCGGGCGTCGCGCCACGCTGTGGGTAGCCGTGGCCGTGTCGAGCGTGGTGCTGGTGGCCTTGTCCACGGAATTGCATGCGGCCAAGGGCGGGGGCGCGAAAGTAATGGGCATGGCGGCGCTCAGCATCGTGCTTTCGTGGCTTTTCATGAACACCATGTATGCCTTGCACTACGCGCATGGCTATTACGGCGATTTCGGCAAGCAGCACGAGGGGCTCGAATTTCCAGGCACCAAACAGCCCGATTACTGGGATTTTCTTTACTTCGCCTTCGTGATCGGCATGTGTTTCCAGGTGTCGGACGTGCAGATCACCAGCCACACTTTGCGCCGCACGGCGCTGTTGCACAGCGTGGTGGCGTTTTTCTTCAATGTGTTCATCATTGCCATCAGCGTGAACATCGCCGCGGGTTTGGCCTAGCGCCTTTTACTTCCTCCCGGTGTGCAACACAGGAGGGGCAGGATGGAGTCGGGCGCCCCAGTCAAAGCAACGGCAGGGTCCGCACGCGGCGAGGAAGTGCCGCCTGCCTTGCGGCTCAATCGCGAAAATTGTCGAACTGCAGGGGCAGGTTCACCTCGGCCTTGCGCAACACCGCCATGGCAAGCTGCAAATCGTCGCGCTTCTTGCCCGTCACGCGCAGTTTGTCGCCGTTGATCTGCGCTTCGACCTTGAGCTTGGACTCCTTGAGGATCTTCACCAGATCCTTGGCGACCGGCTGCTCGATGCCTTGCTTGACGGTGATTTTCTGCCGGGCGCCGGCGAGGTTGGTTTCCGGCTCGGCGACGTCCAGCGCGCGCGTGTCGATTTTGCGCGAGGCCAGCCGGCCGCGCAGGATGTCCATCATCTGCTGCAACTGGAATTCGCTCGGCGCGCTTTGCGTGATGACGAATTTGTCCAGCTCGAACTTCGCATCCGTGCCCTTGAAGTCAAAACGGGTGGAGAGTTCGCGGTTGGCCTGGTCGACGGCGTTGGTCAGTTCGTGCTTATCGACCTCGGAAATCACGTCGAAAGAGGGCATGGCGATGGTCCGCAACAGGGGTAGGTCGCAAGTGTAAAGCATGTATCTGGTGGATAATGCATGCCTGTGCATGCCGGCGGACGGGCTTACGGTGACGATGTGAAAGTGGATGTGCTGATCATCGGGGCCGGCGCGGCAGGCTTGATGTGCGCCCTCACCGCCGGGCAGCGCGGGCGGCAGGTGCTGGTGCTCGACCATGCCAACAAGCCGGGCAAAAAGATCCTCATGTCAGGCGGCGGGCGCTGCAATTTCACCAACCTGGGCGTGACGCCCGCGCAATACCTTTCGGCCAATGCGCACTTCGCCAAATCGGCGCTGGCACGCTATACGCCCGCCGACTTCATCGCGCTGGTCGAGAAACACCGTATCGCCTATCACGAGAAAGAGCTGGGCCAGTTGTTCTGCGAGGAGTCTTCCAAGCTGATCGTGCGCATGCTGCTGGATGAATGCGCGGCGGCGAACGTGCGCATCGAAACCAGCTGCGCGGTGCAACGCGTACGCAAGGCGAACGAAAGTTTCGCCGTGTCGACGGCGAAAGGCGACATCCACGCCGACGCCCTGGTGATTGCTTCCGGTGGCCTTTCCATCCCCAGCATGGGCGCTACCGGCTTCGGTTATGAGCTGGCGCGCCAGTTTGGCCACAACGTGCTGGCCACCCGCGCGGGCCTGGTACCGTTGACCTTGAGCGGCAAGCACCAGGAGCACTACCAGGATCTTGCCGGCGTCGCGTTGCCGGTTGCCCAGGCGAGCGTGGGCAAGCGTAGCTTTCGCGCGGGGCTGCTGTTTACGCATCGCGGCATCAGCGGCCCATCGATTCTGCAGATTTCCTCCTACTGGCAGCCCGGCGACGACCTGCGTGTCGATCTTTCGCCGGAGGTGGACATTGGCGACTGGCTGGTCGCCCAGCGCGCGGCACGCCCTGCCGCCCAATTGCGCAATGTGCTGGGCGATTTGTTGCCCAAGCGATTGGCGCAGCGCCTGTGCGAACTCTGGCTGCAAAGCCGGCCGATGCACCAGTACCGCGATGCACAGCTGCGCGAGATCGGCGCGCAGTTGCATCACTGGCCGATCGTCGCCAGCGGCACCGAAGGCTATCGCACAGCCGAAGTCACGCTCGGCGGCGTGGATACCGATGGCCTCTCTTCCAGCACGATGCAGTCCAAGCGGGTGCCTGGCCTGTATTTCATCGGCGAAGTGGTTGATGTCACTGGCTGGCTGGGCGGCTACAACTTCCAGTGGGCCTGGGCATCGGGCTACGCGGCGGGGCAGGCGGTATAGGGTCTTTGCAACCCTTGAACATCGAGCGTGCTGGACTTAGGCATGCACTGATGAATGCTTCGCAGGCGTCACCCGTCCTGTCTGTCCGCAGGGCATGGGACCGTCGGCAAAGGCAGACTGGCTGGCTGTCTAAACGGCGGACCGAAGGCTTGCGGACAGACAGGGCAGGCCCCACTCCTTGAACTTGAAGAAAAGAGGTGATGTCCAGAGGGCTCGCGGCCCGCGCCGCGCGGCTTGCCAAGATGGCCAGTCTTGCTGGCGCCGCGCAGCACAACCTGTGGGCCTTGTGGACATCCTGCCGCCTGCGAAGCATTAGTCAGAGCATCCCTGGTTTTTTGGAGATTCGCCATGAAAGTCGGGTTTATCGGATTGGGCGCGATGGGCAGCGCCATGGCCAGCAACCTGATTGCCGCGGGACATCATGTCACCGTGTGGAACAGGTCCGAAGCGGCGACGGAAAAACTCGCGTCGCTGGGCGCGAAAGTGGCGCGCACGCCCGATCGCGCGGCGCAGGGCGATGTCTTGCATAGCATGCTGGCCAACGATCAGTCCGTGCGCGAGGTGTTCCTCGAAGGCGGCCTGCTGGAGGCGATGGATCCGGGCATCGTGCACGTCAATCACGCCACCATTTCCGTGGCGCTGGCCAGGCAATTGGCGGAAGAACACGCCAAGCGTGGATTGGGCTACGTGGCCGCACCGGTGTTTGGCCGGCCCGACGTCGCGGCGGCGGGAAAGCTCAACATACTGGTCGCCGGCCATGCCGCGGCTATCGAAAAGGCCAAGCCTCTGCTTGAAGTCATGGCGGGGAAGCTGTGGCCGATGGGCGATGCGCCCGAACGCGCCAATGTAGTGAAGCTGGCGGGCAATTTCATGATCGTCACGGCGATCGAAAGCATGGCCGAGGCTTCGGTGCTCGCACGCGCCTACGACGTAAGCGCGGCCGATTTCATCGCGCTGATGACCAGCACACTGTTTGCGTCGCCTGTGTACCAGGGCTATGGCAAGTCGATTGCGGAGCAGCGTTTCACGCCGCCCGGTTTCGCGCTGCCGCTTGGCTTGAAAGATGTCCTGCTGGCGCAGGAAGCCGGCCTTGCCGCGCAGGTGCCGATGCCGTTGGCCGGCGTGCTGCGCGACAGCCTGGTGGAAGCATTGGCCGATGGCGGGCAGTCGCTGGATCTTTCCGGGCTCGCGCGTGTTTCGGAGCGTCGCGCCAATTTGCAGCAACGAAAAAAGTAGTCGGCGCTGGCCAACGTCGCGTGCGTGTGTTGCACGCGGCGCTCAATCGCCGTTCCAAAGCAGCTTGCCGTCGATCACCGTATTGGTGTGGCCGCCGATCCAGATGGTGTCGTCGGCCATGTGCGCAATCAGTAGCGCGTCGTGTCCCATTTCGCGTCCCTGGCTGACCGAATAGCCGTGCGCCAGCGGACCGTTCGGTTCGGCGTGCATCAAATAGGCGGCGATCAGGCCATTGGCCGCGCCGGAAGCGGGATCTTCCACGATGCCCACGCCGGAGGGGAACGCGCGCACGACCAGCTGATAATCCGGATGCGTGCTGCGCGCGAAGGCGCACAGGCCCATGCTGCCGCTGGCCACGGCCAGGGCACCGATCGCGCTATGGTCGGGCTGCCACGCGCGCAGGCTCGCCTCGTCCGCACATTCGGCCAGCCACCAGCGGCGGCCGCCATCGACCAGGGCAGGGGGCAGGATGCCGATGCCGATGCTGTCCAGCGTGGCGGCAAGCAGAGGGTGCGCGTGCAGGCCGGTCTTTACGACCCGGGCGGCCGGCGATTGCAGCAGCAATTTGCGTTGCGGGCCGCTGCCTTCCACGCGGATCGGCAGGATGCCCGCACGGCATTCCTGCCAGAGCAGGCCGTCCTTCGGTTGGGCCAGTGCGCATTCGAGCACGGCATGCGCGCTGCCGACGCTGGGATGGCCGGCGAAGGCGATTTCCTTTTGCGGGGTGAAAATGCGTACGCGATAGCTGGCTTTTGGATCGGTCGGCGGTAGCAGGAAGGTGGTTTCCACCAGGTCCGTCCAGCGTGCATAGCGCTGCATCTGCGCGTCGCTCCAGCCTTTTGCATCGGTCACCACGCCCAGGTGGTTGCCGCCGCCGGGGCTGGCGGCAAAGACGTCCAGATGCATATATCGAACGGTATTCATGGAATTTAGCGGCCGGCGGAGCGTATGGCTGAGTCGTGCATTCTAGGGCAAAGGTGATGCGCGAACCGAATGCGCGGCATGGAGCGTTGCATCAAGCCATGCCAAAGGTTCGATTTCAAATGACGCTGAGGACTTTGGGGGCTTGATCTGGGTCCAATGGGGCCTATTTTTGCCTTGGCGGCCCGATATGGCTTTAAAGCCGCAGCGTGGCGTTCCCGTGACGGTTGCCCCTAATATGCGTCCCGCGGCGCGCCGGTGCGCTGCTTGAGGCAAGGCGCCATGTGCGTCGTCTCGTGTCCATCGCCAGCTATCCACGGAAGTATCCATGCCTATTACGCTGCTGATCATCCTTGCCGCCACCTGCATCGTCTCGTTCATGGCATTCAGCAATCGACGCTTGATCGACGACCTGATCCTGTGGCCGCCGGCGATCGAGCGCAAGCGCGAGTACTACCGGCTGGTCACCTACGGGCTGATCCATGCCGACGGCATGCATTTGCTGTTCAACATGATCACGCTGTACTTCGCGGGCACGCAGATGGAGCCGTTTTACAACCAGTCGCTGGGAGCGTTCGGCTTTGGGCTGTTTTATCTGGGCGGCCTGATCGTCTCGATCCTGCCGACCTATCTGAAGAACCGGCACAACAACAACTACCGCAGCCTGGGCGCTTCCGGAGCGGTGTCGGCGGTGCTGTTCGGCTTCATCACGCTATCGCCGTGGACGCGCATTCTGGTCTTGTTCGTCCAGATGCCGGCGATCATCTATGCGGTGCTGTACGTGGGTTATTCCATCTACATGGACCGGCAAGCACGGGACAGCGTCAACCATAGTGCGCACTTGTGGGGAGCGGCTTATGGGGTGGTTTTCACGATGCTGGTGAACCCCATGGTGTTGCCGCATTTCCTGGACGCCCTGTCGCAGCCTCGCATGTGAATTCCGGCACTTGCTCATGGCGCATACATGCTGATGATGCCAAGGTGACATACCGTCCACCGCCGGAGTAACCACGCATGGCAATGACCCGCAAGTCTGCCGCGAAGAAGTCCGCGGCCAGCAACGTATCCAAGCGCGTTGGCTCGACCAGTAAGAAGGCAGTCAAGAACGCCCCCATCGCCTCGAAGAAAGCACCCGGGAAGGCCACGGCGAGCAAAAAGGCGGCGAAGAAGGTTGCTGGAAAGACGGCCGCTAAAACGGCGAAGAAATCGGTGGGCCGGACAACCGCCACGAGCAAGGTCGCGAAGAAAGCGATGGCCAAGGAGACGGTAAAGAAAACCGCAGCAGCCAAGGCGCCTGCACCCAAGGCAGCAGCACCCAAGGCGGCAGCACCCAAGGCGGCAGCACCCAAGGCGGCAGCACCCAAGGCGGCAGCACCCAAGAAAGCGGCGCAAAAAAAAGCGGCACGCCCGATCGTGCCGGTCAAGGCGAGCACACCCAAACCTCTGGCTGCCAAGAAGCCCGCGCCGGCGCAACGGCCCGTTGTGCCGAAAAAGCCAGCCTCGCCCGAGGCGCAGTCGGCGCCGGCGCACATCAGCCCGGAAGAGGCCGTGGCGCATATCCAGGCGCTGCTTCAAGCCAAGCAGGAGCGGATCAAGCAGGGGCCGACATGGCCTGGTGCGAATGCGACGCCGCAAGCGGGCAATGGCGATCCGCATAACCACGCCAGCGGCCCCGCCGATGCCGTCCACAACCACGTTGCGCACGGGCGCGGCGACCAGTCGAAGAACGGCAAAAGCTGATCGAAATGGTCGCCGCGGTATGCCAATGCATGCAAAGGCCAGCTTCGCGGGAGCGCAGGGTTGGTCTTTATATTGCTCAGGACATATTCAACGGTTCGGGAGTATGGTGTCGACGTGGAAAGCATGGAGTCCCCGCCATGAAATTCTCGGTCAAAAGAGTGCTTGCCGGCCTTGCCCTGGTCGCGCTGATGAGCCTGCTTTCCGGTTGCTACGTGGCACCGGGCTATAGCTATGTGCAAGGCAATGGCTACGCGGGCGACGTCTATTACGGCACGGCTCCGACCGTCTACGGCGGCTATCCCTATTACGGATATCCCTACGGCTATTACGGGTATCCCTATGGATACTACGGTTACGGCTGCTGCTACGGCCCGGGCGTCATCGTCGGCGGTTACTGGTACGGCGGCCATTACTACCGCGGTCGCGGCTACGGGGGATACGGCGGCTATCATGGCGGTTACCACGGTGGGGGTTACCACGGCGGTGGCGGATCGCATGGATCGTCCGGCGGCGGGCATCACCACTGACCGCGAGGGATTCTTAGGTCAGAATGCGAAGGATGACACGACTTCGCATTCTTCTTCCCGGCGCCCGACTGGTCCTGTGCATGGCGGTGATCCTGGTGCTTGGCGCTTGTGCCGATCTGCGTTATTACGCCCATGTCACGCACGGTGAGGCCGCCTTGCTGCTGCAGCGGCGTGCGGTCGGGAAGGTCATTGCCGATCCCGCCACGGATGCGAAGCTGGCGGCGCGTTTGAAGCTGTCGCAGCAGGCGCGTCAATTCGCTTCCGAGCAGTTGGATCTGCCCAATAACCGCAGCTATACCTATTACGTCCAGTTGCATCGGCCATATGTGGTCTGGAACGTCTACGCCACGCCGCGCTTTTCGGTGGACGCGGTGCCGCAATGCTTTCCCATTGCCGGTTGTGTGGCTTACCGCGGCTGGTTCGACGAGAAGAAAGCCCTCGACAGCGCCAGGCAGCTGCGTGCGCAAGGCGACGACGTGTACGTCGGCGGCGTGCCGGCTTATTCGACGCTTGGCTGGTTCGCCGACCCCATCCTCAGCAGCATGATGCGTTGGGACGATGATGAACTGGTCGGCACGATATTTCACGAACTAGCACACCAGCTGATCTATCTGAAGGGCGATACGGCCTTCAACGAAAGCTACGCGATGTTCGTGGAGGACGAAGGCGTGCGCCAATGGCACCACTCGCGGGGTGAACCGGTGGGCGACGATCGCAATCAGTTGATGGACGACGGGTTCACCCAACGGGTGCTTGATCTGCGTGCACGGCTGAAAACGCTTTACGCGAGCGGTGCCGGCGATGCGGCGATGGCCGCGGGCAAGGCGCGTGCGATGGCGGATTTTCGCGTTCGCTACGCAGCCTGGCGCGACAAGAACTGGCCGAACGACCATCGCTACGACGCCTGGGTAGCGCATCCGATCAACAATGCGACCTTGCTGCCGTTCGGTCTTTACGACCAATGGGTGCAGGCGTTCGCGGTGCTGTTTAAGCAGGCGGGTGGCCAATGGCCGGCTTTTTACAACGGTGTGCGTGAACTGGCCAGGGCGCCGGCGCCGCAGCGCGAAGAACGGCTCAAGCAACTGCTTAAGGCCTCCGGTTCGCTGCAAGGTGCCGGCGCGGCGGCGCCTTGAGCGCCTTCAGGGCGAAACTTTGTGCTGTGCCATATAGCGCAGGTACGCAAGCAGTGCGTCCAGGTCGGCGTCCGACAGCGATTCCTGGGTGGGAAATCCGTGCATCCGGGCTTGCGGCCAGTGATGCAGGGACTGCGGATTGCGGATGAAAGCGCGCAACAGGTCCTGGCGCAGGTATTCGGTCGGGTTATAGGGGATGTTGAGGTCCGGTCCCATCTGCGCATCGCCTTCGCCGTTGAGGGTGTGACAGGTGAAGCAGGTGCGCTGGAATACGGCGTAGCCGCGGCGGATCGGACTTTGCGCGGGCACCGAGGCATCGGGCGCAATGTGCGCAAAGCGCTCGGCGATATCCTTTGTGCGCTGGATGCGCGCCAGCTGGTAGGGCCACTGCTCGATGCTCACGCCGGCCACCGCCGGGCGCAGCCAGACCACATAAAACGGGCCCGCGTCGCCCTTGTTGCCCGGCAGGGCAGGCCACGGATGGGCGGGATCTTCGATCGCGAGCCACGCCGTGGCGCCCTTCTTGTTGAGGATCGTATCGGCGGCAATATCGACCGAGAAACCATCATGGGCGACGAACTGCAACCTGTCCCCATGCTCCAACCCGGGCAGCAGCGCGCGCAGCGGGACAGCGCGAAAATGCATGGTCTGGCGGAACGCGACGTCGACAGGGACGGTCACCGTTTGCAGGTCCGGGCGCGCCAGCAACGCTTCGGTGGTCCAGGTGCGGACGCCGTGGCCGGTGTCGATGTTCAGGCTCGCTGCGTGTACGGGCAGGGCCAGGCATAGCGCCAACAGGCACAGGCAGCGACGCAACGGGATGAGGCCTTTCATGGTAAGTCCTTTCACTGACAGGCACTTGGAGGTGTGCGCACATGAAACCGTATGGTCTTGCGCAACGCAAGTTATCGATAAGCTGAACCGATTCGGTGTCACCCTTGAACTTAGCCGGCAGCAGCCACACTAAGTAGTCGTATCGCCGTGAGGCGACGACCGGGTGGCACAGAACATCGTGGCATCCAGGGGTCGGTTCCTTGTTTACCCTCCCCCCGGAACGCGACCTAACAAGCCCCGGCAGTTACTCCCCTGGCTGCCGGGGTTTTATCTTTTCCGGTTTATAAGGTTTTTCCTATTCCTTGGGATCGCTTCGGCAGGATAATTGCCGGGCGCCGCGCCGTTGCGCTGTGCGTTCCCCCAGGCACGGAAGTAAGCCATGATCGTCACCTCGTTGCTCGACACCGACCTCTACAAGTTTTCGATGATGCAGGTGGTGCTGCATCAGTACCCTGCCGCGCATGTGGAGTACCGCTTCAAATGCCGCAATCCGGGCGTCGATCTGGTGCCCTATATCGAGGAGATCCGCGAGGAACTGCACGCACTGTGCAGCCTGCGCTTCACCGAGCAGGAGCTGGATTACCTGCGCGAATGGCGCTTCCTCAAGAGCGATTTCATCGACTTCCTGGCGCTGTTCCACCTAAATGCCAAGTATGTGCAGATAAGCCCCTCCGCGCTGGGCAACGGCGAGATCGAGATCAAGATCTGCGGCCCCTGGTTGCACACCATTCTGTTCGAAGTGCCGTTGCTGGCGATCGTCAACGAGATCTATTTCCGGCATAACAGCGTCGATGCGGATCTGGACGAAGGGCGGCGTCGCTTGCGCGAAAAGATTTCGCTGTTGCGCGACACCGCCGGCTATACCGAATGCCGCATCGCCGACTACGGCACGCGTCGGCGCTATTCGCGCGATTGGCACTGGGAGGTGGCAACCACTTTGCGCGACGGCCTGGGCATGCAACTGGCCGGTACCAGCAATGTATGGCTGGCATGGCAGCTTGGCCTGCGCCCGCTGGGTACGCTGGCGCACGAATATCTACAGGCACACCAGGCACTTGGGCCGCGTCTGCGCGATTCGCAAGTGGCGGCGCTGGAGGCCTGGGCGAAGGAATATCGCGGTGATCTGGGTATTGCTCTGTCGGACGTATACGGCCTTACGGCCTTCCTGCGCGACTTCGACATGTATTTCTGCAAGCTGTTCGACGGTACGCGCCACGACTCGGGCGATCCCTTTGCGTGGGGCGAGCGGGTGCTGGCGCACTACCAGGCCAATCGCGTGGATCCGCGCGGCAAGGTGCTGGTTTTCAGCGATGGCCTGGATATCCCCAAAGTGATGAAGCTTTACCATCACTTCCACGGCCGTTGCCAACTTGCGTTCGGTGTCGGCACCAACCTGACCAACGACGTCGGCCCCACGCCGCTTAACATCGTGATCAAGATGGTTCGCTGCAACGGCCAGCCGGTGGCCAAGCTCAGCGATTCGCCGGGCAAGAACATGTGCGAGGACGATGCATACATCGCCTATCTGCGGCAGGTATTCGATATTCCGGTGCTGGTCGAGGCGTGAAAAAAACGCACGTTGCTGCCCGACCTGGGATCAGGCGAACACGCTGCAACGGCGCACGGTGTGACTACGGCAAGGCGGGATGTACGGCGGTGCGGGAGGGGCCGGATACCCGGCTCCCTATCTGATCGCGATAAACCGGCCGATCAGTCCGATCAGAATGCAGGCAACACCGCGCCTTTGTACTTCTGCTCGATGAACGCCTTGATCTGGGGGCTGGTCAGAGCCTTGGCCAGTTTCTGCACGCGCGGATCGTGCAGATTGTCCGGGCGGCCTACCAGATAGTTGACGTACGGCGAGTTCTTGTCTTCGATCAGCAACGCGTCCTTGATCGGGTTCAAGCCGGCGGCAAGCGCATAGTTGGTGTTGATGAGCGAAAGGTCCACTTCATCCAGCGTGCGCGGCAGCATCGCCGCTTCCAGCGGTTTGAACACCAGGTTTTTCGGATTGGCGACGATGTCCTTGGGCGTGGCCAGCTCGTTGTTGGGATCGTTCAGTGTGATCAACCCGTGCTTGGCCAGCAGGAGCAGGGCACGTCCTTCGTTGGCCGGATCGTTCGGCAGCGTCACCGTTGCGCCGACGGGCAACTGGTCGATCGACTTGTACTTGCGCGAATAGGCGCCGAACGGTTCGATATGCACGCCCGTGACGATCACCAGGTCGGTGTTGTGCTCGCGGTTGAAGGTGTCCAGGAAGGGTTTGGTCTGGAAATAATTGAGGTCGATGGCCTTTTCCACGACCTGGGTATTGGGCTGCACGTAATCGGCGAACACCTTGATCTGCAGATCCACCCCTTCCTTGGCTAGGATGGGCTTGACCTGCTTGAGGATTTCCGCGTGCGGCACGGCCGTGGCAGCCACCGTCAGCGTCTGGCCGCCGGTATCGCCGGAACCCGAAGAGGAGCAGCCGGCCAGCAGCAGCGCGGCGGCGAGGAGGGCCATCAGCTTTTTCATGGGGATGCTTGTCCTTGTGCGACGCAACAGAATAGCCGTCCATACGGCTGATTGCAAAAAAGCCGCTTCGGCAGGCCTGGCTGCGGGCCGCTTCAGCGGCGGCTGTAATGCGCCACGATGCGGTCGCCGAGCATTTGCAGCAGTTGGACCAGTACGATCAACAGCAACACCGTTACGACCATATAGTCGGACTTGTAGCTGAGGTAGCCGTACCGGTAGGCAAGGTCGCCCAGCCCCCCGGCGCCGATGGCGCCGCCCATCGCGGTATATCCGACCAGTGCGATGGCCGTTACGGTGACGCCGGCCCACAGGCTGCCGCGCGCCTCGGGAAGCAGCACATGGCGCACGATCTGCCAGGTGGTCGCGCCCATTGCCTGCGAGGCTTCGATCACGCCGCGTTCCACTTCGCGCAGCGCCGTTTCGACCAGGCGCGCAAAGAAGGGCGCGGCGCCGATGACCAGCGGCGGTATCGCGCCACGGATACCCAGCCTTGTGCCGACCAGCACGTAAGTCAGCGGCATCAGCACGATCATCAGAATGATGAAGGGAATCGAGCGCAGCACGTTGACGACCAGCGAGAGGGCGCCGTAAAGCGCGGGCATCGCGTGCAGCTGGCCTCTGCCGGTGAGAAACAACACGATGCCCAGTGGCAGCCCGAGCAGCACGGTAAGCAGGAGCGACCCACCCAGCATCAGCAAGGTATCGATGCATGCCCGGCCAAGCTCGGCCCAGTCGTCGATGTTGGGAAACAGGGTTTGCAGCAAAGGTGCGGCGATCATCGAATGAGTACCTCCACGTCGATACCGGCCTCGCGCAACGCGTTCATCGCCGCGTCCACGCCGGTGCCTTGCATGGCCAGGGTGAGCTGGCCGTAGGGCATGTCCTTGATGCGGTCGATGCGGCCGGCAAGGATATTGAAATCTACGCCGGTTTCGCGCATCACCCGCCCCAGCGTCGGCGACCAGGTCGCTTCGCCGCGAAAGGAAAGCCGCATGATGCGCCCCGGCACGTTTTGATAAGGCACGTGTTCGCCCGCTTCTTCTTCCGGCAAGGCTTCGTTGACGAAGCGGCTGGTGGTGGCGTGCGTGGGATGCAGGAACACGTCGGCGACGGCGCCGCGTTCCACGATACGCCCGGCATCCAGCACCGCCACGCGATCGCACACGCGCCGTACCACGTCCATCTCGTGCGTGATCAGCACGATGGTAAGTTTCAGCTCGCGATTGATCTGGGCCAGCAAGTCGAGCACGGACGCCGTGGTTTGCGGATCGAGCGCGCTGGTGGCTTCGTCGCACAGCAGGATCGAAGGGCGATTGGCCAGTGCGCGGGCGATGCCGACACGTTGCTTTTGGCCGCCGGAAAGCTGCGACGGATACTTGTCGGCGTGATCGCTCAAGCCGACCCGGTGCAGCAATTCATCGACCCGTGCGCGAATGGCGGCTTGATCCTTTTCACCGGCGATGCGTAGCGGGAGCGCGACGTTCTCGGCCACGGTCTGCGAGGAAAGCAGGTTGAAATGCTGGAAGATCATGCCGATGCGCTGCCGCGCCGCGCGCAGCTCGGCATCGGACAGTTGGGTCATGTCGGTATCGCCGATCATGATGCGTCCGCCGCTGGGGCGTTCGAGCAGGTTGATCAGGCGTATGAGCGTGGATTTGCCGGCACCGGAGTGGCCGATGATGCCGAACACGTCGCCATCGGCAATGTCCAGGCTGAAAATCTCCAGCGCGGGAATGACCTTGCCATTGACGGTGTAGGATTTGTGGACATCGACGAAACGGATCACGACGAACCTTCAACCATGGCCGGAACCCGCATTCTATGCCAGTCGGACGTGGGAAGGCTGGGGTAGACTGTCCTATCGATATCACCGGAGCGATCACCATGACCACCGTCTACGATTTCAGCGCGCGCGACATCGATGGCAAGGAGCAATCGCTCGACGCCTGGCGTGGCAAGACCATGCTGATCGTCAACGTAGCCTCCAAGTGCGGGTTCACCCCGCAATACAAGGGCTTGGAGGCGCTGTGGCGCGGCCATCAGGACCAGGGGCTGGTGGTGCTGGGCTTCCCGTGCGACCAGTTCGGTCATCAGGAGCCCGGCGACGAGGCCGAAATCAGGAACTTCTGTTCGACCAGCTATGACGTCACCTTCCCGATGTTCGCCAAGATCGAGGTCAATGGCGAACATGCGCATCCGCTCTATCAATGGATGAAGAAGCAGGCCAAGGGATTGCTGGGCAGCGAATCGATCAAGTGGAATTTCACCAAGTTTCTGATCGACGACCAAGGCAACGTGGTCAAACGCTACGCGCCCAACGACACTCCGGAGAAAATCGAGAAAGATCTGCGCAAGCGCTGAAGAAAGCGCGCGAGCCGGCCCTTCAGCTGTGCCCCTGGAAGGCGGCCAGCATTTCCGCGATTGCATCCAGATCGCGGCTGGCGCTGGGATCGTCGCCCTGGCGCACGTAGTTGTTGACCATCAGGGCGAAGGCCAACCGTTCGCCCGCACTGGTCGTGACATAACCGGCCAGGCAGTGCACATAGGTCATGCTGCCGGTTTTGGCCTGCACGTTGTCGGCCGCGGCGCTGCCGCGCATGCGAAATTCCAGCGTGCCGTCCACGCCGGCGCTGGGTAGCGCATCGCGCAACTGCGTGCCGTAGGGCTGGCTCGACAGGTAGGTCAGCAGTTGCACCGTGGCCTGGGGCGTGACCAGATCCTCGCGCGACAGTCCCGCGCCTTCCTCGATCTGCGCGGCATCGGGGGCGATGCCGATGCGATCGAGCCATTGGCGCATCGCGCGAATGGCCCAGGCCTCGCTGCTGAGGAAGCCCTCGTCCGGATCGCCGGCCTGCTGTGCCTCGGCCTGCGCCTTGACGCCGGCGATCTGCAGCAGATTCTGCAGGTAGAGATTCTGCGAGCGCTTGAGCCCGCGTGTGAGCACGTCCATAAGCGGCGGCGACAGAACCTGCGCTACGACGGTGGCACGGTCCAGGTTTATGTCATCCGGTTGCGGCCAGTGCTGGACGCGCAGCCGGCCATCGATGCGGATGCCGTGCCGGGTGAGCGCATCGCGCAGTAGCGTGCCGGCAAACCACGCCGGATCGGCCATGGCGAGCCTGAACGTCTGCGGCTGTGCGCCAGCTGGCATGCTGCCGAAGGCGTACAGCGTCGCATCGCCTGGTGCACGGTAGAGATTGATGTCGCTGCGTGTGTGCGGCGCGCCGGTGGTCATGGTGTTCACCACATGCGGCATCGACTCCGGTGAATCGAAGGTCAGCGATACCGAGCCACCTGCCTGGTTCGAAGGCGTGACGGTGAGGTTGACCACGTTTTCCTGCACGCTCAACGCGCAGGAGGGCACCGCGAACCAGCTCTGCAGATCGCGCGCTTCCCAGCCCGAACCCATCGCCGGCCCGCTGAAATAGCTGTCGTCGGCGATCAGGTCGCCATGCACTTCACGCACGCCGGCCGCCGCCAGTTGGGTGGCCAGCTCGTCGGCCCAGTCGCTATGGGTGTCGGGAGTGCCTAGCGTGGGGTCCCCCATGCCATACAGGATCAGCGGCCCACCGACCTGGCCGCGCTGGATCGGCCGCGTAACCAGGAGCTGCGTGGGAATGCGATAGTCGGTGCCGAGCGTATCGAGCACCAGCGCCGCCGTGTACAGTTTCGCCGTGGAGGCCGGTTGTAGCAGGCGGTCGGCATCGTGGGCATATAGCGTGCGCCCCGTATCGAGCGAAACCACGGCAATGCCCCAGCTTGATGCGCTGTAGCGGGGTTGCCCGATCTGTGCATCGATGGCGGCGGCCAGTTGCCGCGTCGAAGCGATCGGCCGCGCCGTCACGGTATCGGCGGCGTTTACCGTTGCCAACGAAACGAGCAGCACGCAGGCGCTGCTCAGCACGAGCCGAAATCGAGAGAAAAAACCATTCATGGGTTTTAGTATGCCTAGCCTGTCGATGCCGCGATAGGTTCAGCGCACCCGTGCGTGGTGTAGGTGAATGCGCAGTCCGAACCACACCAGGCTCAGTCCGCGGATAACCGTGAAGGCCAGAAAAGCCAGCCACACGCCCTGATCGCCCATCCCGCGCGTCGTCCATGCCAGCAGTGCGAAAGCCAATGCCGACAGCATCACCGGCAGTGCCAGCGACCACACCTGCCGGCGGGTCTGGCGATCCCGCCAGGCGTTGATACGTGGTGTCATTGGAAGACCCGGATTTTGGCGTGTTCGGGCGCGATACTGCGCAGGAGTGTTAACCTTACCCATTCGTCGGCGCAGGTCGGCGCTTCTTTACCTCAAGCGAGATCATCATGCAGATTGCCGACAACACCGTAGCCGCCTTTCACTACACGCTGACCGACGACGCCGGCCAGGTCATCGACAGCTCCGAGGGGCGCGAGCCGCTTGCCTATCTGCATGGCAGCGGCCAGATCGTGCCAGGCCTGGAAAAGGCCATGGCCGGCCGCGTCGCCGGCGATCAGTTCAAGGTCGATGTGGCACCCGCCGAGGGCTACGGCGTGCATCATCCGGAACTGGTGCAGGAACTGCCGCGCGAGGCGTTCCAGGGCGTGGAGGACATCCAGCCCGGCATGCAGTTCCAGGGAAACGGTCCACAGGGCGTGATCAATGTGACGGTGACCAAGGTTGACGGCCAAACCGTGCATATCGACGGCAACCATCCGCTGGCCGGCCAGACGTTGCATTTCGATATCGAAGTGACCCAAGTGCGTGCGGCGACGGAAGAAGAGCTTGCGCACGGTCATGTGCACGGCGCGGGTGGCCACCACCACTGACGTTCGTCGCGATCGCATCAGTACGCCAGACGATGGCCGGCCCCGAATGGGCCGGCCATTTTCATGTCCAGGGTGTGAGCATCCCTAGTACCAATCGAGCAGCGAGATGCCGGCGCCCAGATAGGTGGCGTTGTGGTTGTAATCGATGATGCTTTCGCCGTAGCCCTTGAACAGTTCCATGTATCCGCGCAGGTTGCCGGCCAGCGGAAAACTCCAGGTCAATCGCCCTGCGCCATGCTGCTCGCCGCCGCCGCGCAGGGAGTCGCGCAGCATCAGGCCGAACTCCTGTCCGTTCCATTCGTGCACGATCTGCATGTCGGCGCGACCCATGTAATTGCTGATGTCCGGATTGTTGTCATCGGCCGCCTGTTCCGGAATGCGCCACCATGGGCGGAAGACGACGGTCCAGCTGTCGCGTTCGAAGCCGATCTGCCCCATCACGCGATTCCAGCTGCGCGAAAGCGGGTCTGATTGTCCATTGGATTGATGATCGACGCCGATGCCCAGCAGGCGTCCATTCCAACCCATCAGCTGATAGTTGGTGTCGAACACCAGCATGGCTTCGGGTTCGTAGTCGGTTTCGCGGAACGGGCGCGACAATTTCGCGTTGTAGACCTGCCAATAGGAGTCCTGCGTGTATCCCACCCACAGGTCGCCGGTGTCGCCGAAGACGTTCTGCCAGACCTTGGTTTTCAGGCTCAGCTGGAATTTGCCTTCCAGGTCCTGCATGCCCAGCGGCGTGTGTTCCGTGTTGACGGGGTTGGGACTGCTGGGCAGGTTGTTCTGGTTGCTGGTAGCGAACACCGGCAACACGTAGATGGGTTTGTAGCCGCGCAGATTGAACGTACCCAGCTTGCTCTGCGGCGAAAGTTCCCAGCGGCTGTCGAGCAGGGAAAGCGGCGCGGCGTTACTGCCGGTAGCTGCCGCCGTCGCCGTGCTTTGTTCGTGTGAGAACACGTTGGAAGAGACCGGTTCGGAGCGCTTGCGCGCTGCCGGCATCTGCGTGCGTCTGGTGGCGCGGTCGTAGCAGGCTAGCCGCTGCGCATCGCTTTTGATGCCGGTGCAGGCGCGGATGTCCGCCGGATCGATGTTTTGCGTCTGCGCTGGCGAGGCGCTCGCCGCGGTTAGGCATAAAACCGCCATCCATCGGACGATCCACTGTTTCACGGCGCACCCCACGCACGCGCCACTCCAGGCGCTTTGGCGTGGAGTTTAGCCAGCTTGCGTGCCGGAAAGAAAAAGCCGGCCGTCGACACGCGACGGCCGGCGTGATGCCTGCGTGAATCATGGGCGCCCGATGGCGTTCGGCTCGCCTAGTTCAAGTCTTTCAGCCAGTGCTGGTATTGCGCCTTGGAGATGCGGTTGCCATGGTCGGCCGCGTAACCGAAGTCGTTGGCGAGCGGCGGATAAGCGTTGGCCTGGCTCATGGTGATGAACTTGGTGCCGCCGGAAAGCTGGTCAAACGACGGCGGCGAGGCGGTGGACGGCGTCTGGCCCATGATCGAACGCACGGTCACCTGGCCCTGCGGGCTGTTGAACGTCATGCTGTCGGTGCCAGCCATCGGCGATGCCGTGTTGCCTTGCGACGGATTGGCCGATTGCATCGGCTGGCTTTGCGTGGACGGGGAGGTCAGCTGCGCAGGTTGAGGCTGCGCCCAAGCGATGCCGGTAAAGAGCAGGCCGGTGCTGATCAGGGAGGTTAGTAGTGGGATGCGGTATGTCATCGTGATAGCTCCTGCGGGGGACGCCTGAGATACCAGGGCCGCGTGCTTGCCGCAGCTAAAAGGAGCGGCCCGTAACGATCCTGGCCTGCCAAGCTTGTGCTTTACCTTAGCAAGCGGCCGGTAAATCCAAGCACAATAGAAAGGTCTTCCTTTCGTCAAGGCGAACATCCGTTGAGCAAATCTTCATCTGGGGACGCGGCGATCTCGTTGGTGCAGGCGCGTGCCATGCATCTGGCGGCGCAAGGGTTGCTGCATGCGCCTAAACGCCGCGCCAGGCGCGACGACGTGTTGGCTGCCATTCAACGTATGCGCCTGCTGCAGATAGACAGCATTCATGTCGTGGCGCGCAGCCCGTACCTGGTTCTGCATGCGCGGCTTGGCGACTATCCGCCGGCGTGGCTGGAAGAGATGCTCGATGCCGGACGCATCGCCGAATGCTGGGCGCATGAAGCGTGCTTTGTCACGGCCTCCGATATTGGCTTTCATCGCGCATGGCGCGCGCAGGCCGAAAGTCTTCATTGGGCCGACCGAAGCGCGTCGCGTGCCCGTGATACGCACCTGCGGGAAATGCACGACTTGCTGGAGCGCATCCGTCATTCGGGCCCGGTGCGCGCTTCGGATTTCGGGCGCACCGAGCGCGGCGTTTCCGGCTGGTGGGACTGGAAGCCTGAAAAGCGTTGGCTGGAAGCATGGTTTGCATCGGGCGAGTTGATGGTGACGCGGCGCGAACGTTTCCAGCGCGTCTATGACCTGGCCGAACGCGTGCTGGCCAAGCTCGATCCACCATGGGAGCAAGCGGCGCCCGCGCACACCCGCGATGCATTGCGCGAACGCTTCATTCTCGACAGCGTGCGCGCACTGGGTATCGCCCAGGCGCGTTGGATCGCCGATTATTTTCGACTCAAGCCTTCCGTCGACGCGAGCGAGCTGCAGCCTTTGCTGGCGACGGGCAAGCTGCTGAGCGTGAAGGTGACCGGCTGGGAGCAGCCTGCCTATGTGCATGCCGACCATGCGCCATGGCTGGAGCAGGCGCGTCAAGGAAAATTGCGCGCCACGCACACCGCGCTGCTTTCGCCGTTCGATCCGGTGGTGTGGGACCGCGCACGCGCGCGCGAGCTGTTCGATTTCGACTACACCATCGAATGCTACGTGCCCGCTGCCAAGCGCCGTTACGGCTATTACGTGCTGCCGATCCTCCATCGTGGACGGCTGGTCGGGCGGCTCGATGCGAAGGCGCATCGCGCTCAAGACGTGTTCGAGGTGAAAGCGCTGTTCCTCGAAGAGGGCACGACGCCGTCGGCACGCATGCTGCAAGAACTGGCCCAAGCCATATCCGCCACCGCTCAATGGCACGGCACCCCGAAGCTTCGGCTGGGGCGTTGCCGGCCCGCGTCTGTCGCCACCGCGTTGCGCGCGCTGTGGCGAGGTTGAGCTGGCAACGCGTCAGTGCGGCTTGGGGTTGCCGACGGGCGTTGGCGCGTTGCAGGCGCGGCCGTTCAAGGCGGCGCTCAACTGGGCCTGAAGGCCCAGGCAGCGGCTGGCCAGATACGGCCGCGTGCGGGGGTCGCTCGCATCCTGCAGCAGGCTTGAACGCATCGCCTGATAGTGTCCCTGCAGCGTATCGGGCGTAAAAATGCCCGCGGCACGGTGACAGGCAAGATAGCTGTCCAGGTAGGCATCGCACGGCGAAATGCCGGTGATGGCGACGGGTTGGGGAGGCGGGGGCGGTACCTTGCGTACCGCATGGCCGCAGCCGGCCAAAAGCAAGCCCAGCGCAAGGCAGCCCGATCGGGTCGCGAAAGCCCTTTGAAAGATATTTATCCGGCCGGCCAAATCCATGGATACGTTTCCAATCCGCTCATAAGCGGCATTAGACACCAGCTTTACCGGCAGCAAAACAGGGGCCATGAACGTTTATTCGCTTTACCGGCGCATTTGCGGTTATGATGGCGCCACTGTGTTTGCCGGGGTCACCAGAGTCATGTGACCCGATGCAGCCGATTACGATCTGCCTCATCGCTCACCCCTAGGGTTTTCCTTAGCACACCAGTAAGTCGCCCACCGTATGCGGCGGGTGAGTCTTTTTATGCGAAAAACCTAGTTTTGGAGTGTGTTTCATGTCTGATCGTCAGATCGGTACCGTCAAGTGGTTCAACGATGCCAAGGGTTTCGGCTTTATCAGCCGCGACAATGGCCCGGATGTTTTCGTGCATTTCCGCGCCATCCAGGGCAATGGCTTCAAGAGCCTGCAAGAAGGCCAGAAGGTCAGCTTCAAGGTCGTGCAGGGCCAGAAGGGCCTGCAGGCGGACGAAGTGGTCCCAGCCTAAATAGCTGAATGGATCGATTTAAAAAGCCGGGCTTCATGCCCGGCTTTTTGCATGGGGCATATTTAAATTTGGCATATTTAAATGCGGTTTTCGTTTGTGGCTTTAAATGTGAATTTTCCATCACACATGCCTTGACGATTATCACTATGCTTTAAGCACTGTGTTTGCTCGTAGTGCGCGTTCGGATGGCGTTCCGCCATGTCGTTCACCCCATCTCGGCATACCAGTAAGCCGTCGGCCCGGGCGGGCCGACTGGTCTCAATGTAAAACGGTCGAACGGATGGAGTGAATCATGTCGGATCGTGAGGTTGGTACCGTCAAGTGGTTTAATGATGCGAAGGGCTTCGGTTTCATCAGTCGCGAGAATGGTCCCGATGTCTTCGTGCATTTCCGTGCCATTACGGGGAATGGATTCAAAAGCCTCAAAGAGGGGCAGAAAGTAAGCTTCAAGGTGGTGCAGGGACAGAAGGGTCTGCAGGCTGACGAAGTCAGCCCCGCTTGAGTTCTGCCAATTCATGCGCAATAGGCCGGCGGATGCCGGCCTTTTTGTTTCCGCCATGCGCATTGGTTAACCTGCGCAGATGCTTGCCCCATCCATCTCTCGCGCCGTGAATACGCCTTCGCCTTCCATTGTCCCGCTGCTCGCGCAAGACGGTGCGCGCAGCGAATTGATGCTTATTCAGGGCGATGCATCCCCCCAGCACGTGGTTTACTGGTTACCCGCGCTGGGCGTACCCGCGAAACACTATCTGCCGCTGGCCGAAGCGTTTGCCGCGCGCGGCGTGGCGATGGCCTTGCACGAGTGGCGCGGCATCGGATCGAGCGATCGCCGCGCGGGACGGCATTGCGACTGGGGCTATCGTGAACTGCTCGCGTTGGATGTGCCGGTGGGCATCGCCCAGGTGCGGGCACGCTGGCCGCAGGCGAAGCTATGGATCGCCGGCCACAGCCTCGGCGGCCAACTGGCATGCCTGTACGCGAGCCTGCACCCGGATACGCTGGCGGGCATCCTGCTCATTGCCAGCGGCGCGCCTTACTGGCGGCGTTTTCGTTTCGGCGCATTGCTTTCGATCGCCTATATGCTTGCCTCGCCCCTGGCGCGACTGTTGGGCTATCTCCCTGGACGGCGCCTTGGCTTCGGCGGGAACGAAGCGCGCGGTCTCATCGCAGATTGGTCGCGCAGCGGGCGCACCGGGCGCTACGCAGCCGATGGCATGGCGGTGGATTTCGAGCAGGCGCTTGGCGCACTGGCGATGCCAGTTTTTGCCCTGCGCATGCGCGATGACTGGATGGTACCGGAGGCCTCCTTGACCTGGTTGCTCGGTAAGATGCCCGGCACGTCCCAGCGCGTGGTTGTCATGACGCCCGAACAACTCGCCGGGCAGGCGGCCGATCATTTCACCTGGATGAAGTTCCCCCATGCGCCGGCCGGGCAGCTGCTCGCGTGGATGGAGCGTAGCGAAGCGTCCCGCGCAAGCCTCGAACATGCCGACTCTTGATTGCGGCGCATAGCGGCGCTATCTGGCTTCCCATCCCTTACTTCGGTATCGACCATGAAGCTGTTTGAACCCTATACCCAGCGCAGCCTCTCGTTTCGCAATCGCATCGTGGTGTCGCCGATGTGCCAGTACTCCGCCACCGATGGCGTCCCGGGTCACTGGCATGCGGTGCATCTGGGAAGCCGTGCCGTCGGTGGCGCCGCCGCGGTGATTGCCGAGGCCACGGCGGTTTCTCCGCAAGCGCGCATTTCCGCTCACGACACCGGTATCTGGAACGATACTCAGGTACAGGCGTGGCAGCCGATCACGGCTTTTATCGCCGAGGAAGGCGCCATTGCCGGCGTGCAGCTGGCGCACGCCGGCCGCAAGGCCAGCGTGCTGCGCCCCTGGGAGGGTGGCGGCTCGCTGACCGCGGCGCAGGGCGCGTGGCAAACCGTCGCCCCGTCCGCCATACCTTTCGATACCGACTGGCACGTGCCGCAGGCGCTGGATGCGCAAGGCTTGCGCCAGGTGATCGAAGATTTCCGCGCCGCGGCGCTACGGGCGAAAGCGGCGGGATTCAGGCTGATCGAGATCCACGGCGCGCACGGCTATCTCTTGCATCAATTCATGTCGCCGCTCAGCAACCATCGCGACGACGCCTACGGCGGCAGTTTCGAGAATCGCACGCGGCTGGTGCGCGAGGTCATCGCCGCGGTGCGTGAGGTGTGGCCGGCGGAGTGGCCGTTGTGGTTGCGCATCTCGGCAACCGATTGGGCCGAAGGCGGCTGGAACATCGATGAAAGCGTGCGGCTGGCGAGCGAGGTCCAGGCGTTGGGTGTCGATCTGGTCGATGTCTCCAGCGGTGGGCTGGTGCCGCACGTCAAAATTCCGGTTGCACCGGGTTACCAGGTGCCGTTCGCGGCGCGCATCCGGCAGGAAGCGGGCATCGCCACCGGCGCGGTGGGTCTGATCACCGAGCCGGCCCAGGCCGAAGGCATCATCGCCGGCGGCGCGGCGGATCTGGTGCTGATTGCGCGGGCCAGCCTGCGCGATCCTTATTTTCCGCATCGTGCGGCGCAGGAGCTGGGGGCGGCGATCACGCCGCCGGTACAATACCTGCGGGCCTGGTAAGGGAGCGCAGCGTGGAACAGCAACCCAGCCGGATCGAGAATGGGCGCCTGCACGATCTGGGCGATGGCTTCGTAGTGCGGCGCCTGCTGCCGGTGCTGAAAGCGCGCCACGTGGGGCCGTTCGTTTTCTACGATCACATGGGACCGGCCCAATTCAAGCCCGGCACCGGCATGGACGTGCGCCCGCATCCGCATATCGGATTGGCGACTGTTACCTGGCTGTTCGAGGGGACGATCCGGCACCGTGACACACTGGGAAGCCTGGCCGACATCACGCCCGGAGCGGTGAACTGGATGACGGCAGGGCGGGGCATCGCCCATTCGGAGCGCACGCCGCCGGATGTGCGCCGCGATGGCCAGCGTATGCATGGCATCCAGGTGTGGGTGGCGCTGCCGCGTGCCGATGAAGAGGTCGCGCCGGAGTTTCATCATCACGAAGCGGGAAGCTTGCCGCACATCGATATGCCCGGTGCGCAGCTGGTGTTGATTGCGGGCACGGCGTATGGACAGGTATCCCCGGTCAAGGTATTCGCACCGATGTTTTTCATCGAAGCGCGCATGCAGGCCGGCGCGCAATTGGCCCTGCCGCAGGAGCATGCCGAACGTGGCGTGCATGTGGTCGAAGGCGAGGTGAGCTGGGGCGGCGTCACGCTGGCCCCCGGCGAGATGGCGGTGCAGGCGGCCGATACCGCGCCGCCGGTGCAGGCGAAGACGGTTAGCCGGTTGATGCTGTTCGGCGGCGCGCCGCTGGATGGCGACCGCCACCTGTGGTGGAACTTCGTATCCAGTTCGCGCGAACGCATCGAGCAGGCCAAGGCGGACTGGACAGCCGGGCGCTTCGGCAAGGTGCCGGGCGATGAGGTCGAATTCATTCCCTTGCCCGGTTGAGGTGCGTAGCGCGGGTGTTCGGGCTACGCTTGGTTACGGCTAGGTTAACGGGGTGCGCGATGGCCGACTTTGCCAGCTTTCGGGATTTTTATCCTTATTATCTCAACGAACATCGCGACCGGCGCTGCCGTCTGCTGCATTTCATCGGCAGCTCGCTGGTGCTGCTGATCATCGCTTTTGCGCTGTTTTCCGCACGCTTCGTGTGGCTGTGGCTGGTGCCTGTGGTGGGTTATGGCTTTGCCTGGGTCGGGCACTACGCATTCGAAAAGAATCGGCCCGCCACCTTTCGCCACCCCCTCTACAGCCTGATGGGCGACTGGGTGATGTACTGGCAGGTGTTGCGCGGACGGGTAAAAATCTGATCGAGGACGCCCGGTGAACGGGGCGCGTCATTATTGCATTTGAGTTACATCGGTTCGTGTCGCATCGACAGCTTGATGTATGGCAGGCATGCCGCAAGTCACGCTTGAAATGCATCGCCTGAATGCACACCAACCTGTCATATGCGCCCGACAACCGATTCATGCCAGGGGCGTTAGATTTCGCATCTCCAGCCCAGATCGCTCGTCCAAAAGATCATGCCGGTGTACCAGCCTTCGTTATTGGAACGCGTGCGGACCCTGGGCCCGGCTGCAGCTCCCCGGCTTGCTTCAAGACACGCATGCTGATCGAGCGCGACTACCCGCAGACGAGCCGGACATGGTCTGGGCGCGATATCGCCTGGATGGCGGCGGTGTTATGCCTTGCCTTGGTGGTGCGTTGGTTCCGCATCGATCACCAGCCGTTCTGGCTTGACGAGGCGCTCACCTCCCAGCGCATTCAGCTGGGGGCCGCGGGCCTGATCGCCGACAGCTTTACCAATCGGCACATGCCGACGTATTTCCTGCTGCTGCAATTCATTTCCCAGTTCGGTTCCAGCAGCGCGTGGTTGCGCATGCCGTCGGCCCTGTTCGGTACGGTGTCGGTGGGCATGGTGTTTGCGATGAGCCGCAGCGTCGGTGGTCGCGCTGCCGCCATCGTGGCGGGGTTGCTGATGGCGCTGTCGCCGCTGCAGGTGCAATACGGCCAGGAAGCGCGTTCCTACACCCTGGTGACGTTGTTGATCACCATCGCGCTGTGGGGGCTGTTGCGTTTGGCGCAGAATCGGCGACGCGCGGCGCTGGATTTGCGCAGCGCCGAGGCCGAGCGCTGGGGGTGGGGCGCCTATGCCCTGGGTACGATTGGTGCGCTGGACGTGCTTGGCGATGCGGCGCCATGGCTGCTTGCTTCCAATCTTTCGCTGTTGCTGATGTGGCGCTCGCTGCGCGCGGAACCGTCAATGGCGCCGCGCTTGGGCTTTGGCCGCAACTGGTTAGTGAGCGTGCTGGTGATCCTGGCCTGTACGGTGCCGTTCTACGGCGCGATCCTCGCCGCCGGAAACAAGCATATGCTGCAGAATTTCAACTGGATTCCGCAGTTGAGCTGGCAGCATTTGTGGGTGGCGGCGAGCAGCGTTTATCTGATGCGCGTGCCCGCCGTGGTGAAGTTCGACGTATTGCATACGGCGGTGCCGTTGCTGGGCGGCTTGGTCGCCCTGTTGGGATGCGCGGGCGCGCTGCGTACCTGGCGGCGCTTGGATGGACGGGTATTGCTGCTGGCCGTGCTGGTATTGCCATTGCTGATCCTGGCCATCTCGCTATTCAAATCGATGCTGTTGCCGCGCTACATCCTGTGGAGCGCGGCGCCGTTTTTCGTGCTCGCCGGCATTGGCGCCGCGGCGCTGCCGCGCCGTACCTATGTGGTGGGCGCCACCGCCTTGTTCCTGCTGGGCGCGGTCAATCTTGGGCCGGTGTACCGGGTGGAAACCAAGCCGCGCTGGGACATGGCCGCCGCGACCCTGGCGGCGAACGTGCGGCCCGGCGATACGGTCTATACGATCGATCCGAACGCGCCGACCATGCTGACCGTGCTGCAACCGAAGAACGGTACGCCGATCGAGCATTCCGCCTTGATCACATCCCAGCTCGATCAGGCACTGGCGCGTTGGAAGCAGGGCGGCCGCGTGTGGGCGGTGAACGGGCGCTCGGCGCTGGGCGAGCGCGTGGACCTGGATGCGTTCAAGAACAGCATCGCGGTGCTCGGCACGCCGGCGGCGGAGATCCCGCAAGGCAAGGAAATCACCATCCTGATGTTCCCGGCACCGGAAGACCCCGTACCTAATTGAACGAGCCTAGTTGAGCAGGCCTAGTTGAGCAGGCCTGGCCTCGACTCCCATGGCGGGGGCTTCTTAGCGATAACAGACAGCGACCCCGGGCAGGTTTTCCTCGAACCGGCCAACCCCGCCCATCGCCCAAAAGGCGTACTCGCCTTTCTCGCCCAGGACACCGAGAAGCGCGTGTTCTGCTGCGGCAACGCCGCCGTGCGCAAGGAGGACCAGAACGCTGCCGAGGGCACCCTCTAGCAAGGTCACGTTGAACACATCCTCGTTCAAAGGCGGGCTCGGACACCGCTTGACTGTCCGGTATATGTGTAATATATTTCTTACACGTATCCACTGGAGCTGATACACTGAGCACTACTGGGGAACGCCTACTGGCTGTACTGGGGGCGCTGGCCAATCCGCATCGGCTGCGCATCATCGGAGTGCTCAATGCAAAGGGCCGCGAGTACGTGAGTCAGCTTGCGCGAGAAATCGGCATCAGCCGGCCATTACTGCACCTTCATCTGCAGAAGCTGGAGGCCGCGGGCTTGGTCAGCAGCAAGCTCGAGCTTTCCCCCGAGGGCAAGGCGCTCAACTACTTCGAAGTGACTCGATTTGCGATAGAGATCACGCCGGCAAGCATCACTAAGGCCATCGCGACGCTCCCGAGAGAATCAGATTGAAATAGGGGTTCGGCATGACGACTGTCGATGTTCAAGACATCATTTACGCGTTGGTCTTCGGCGCCATGGTGATCTTCGGAGTCAAATACATCTCCGGCATGATTCAGGCGTGGGCCGCCGGGGCAAGCGATAAACAATATCGCGCCCTTGCCGAGAGAACCGCGGCCGCCCAGTTGGAAAGTCAGAAAGCCCTGTCGGCGATCCAGGCGGAGCTTGCCAAGATGGCATCGAGTCTGGGGGAGATCGAGAAGATTCTGAAGCAGGTCGAATGAGATTACACGTCAACTTCCCGTGAAAGGCGGCGAAATATGAATACCGTGTCCATCTTGCGGCTCAATCTCCTGCGCGTGTTCTATCTCGTCCTGGTGACCGGGATTGGATTGGAATTGCATGTATGGTCGAAGATGATCTACCAGGTCTATTCAATGCAATTGGATTCCGGGACCGTGATCTGCATGTTGTTCGCGCTTTCCATACTGTCAATATTGGGTCTGCGATACCCGTTGAAAATGCTGCCGGTACTGTTCTGGGAATTGACCTGGAAAGCTTCCTGGCTGCTCAGTGTGGCACTGCCGCATTGGCTGCGGGGGCAGTGGAGCACGGATCTGGGGACAACTACATTCGCCGTCGGGATGATCGTTATCTTTGTCCCGCTCGTTCCCTGGTCGTATGTCTTTGAGCATTTCGTAAAGAAGCCGGGGGATCCATGGTGGCGGCATCCGACGGCGAACCCCGTGGACGCGTGATCGCCTTACGCACTCGACGACAACGACATCGCCAGATCGATATGAGCTGAGCGAGAAATCGCTGGAAGCGTACGCGGCGATGTGTGGGAAACCATTCGGTGCCATCAATCCGAGCCATTCGGCTGCACCAAATTGCCGGTACCTGGGTATTTGACGAGCTCGTTAGTCGCCGGTGCGAGCATGGGAATCCAGGCTAGTTGAGCAGGCCTCATTGAGTGAGCCTCAACGAGGCGCCTCAACCGGTTCAACGGTATTGCTTGTGGCACTCATCGCACGCCTGGTCCACCGGCTTGAGCGCGGCGGTCAGCGCCGGGCAATCGGCCGGTGCGGCCTGGGCGGCCGCCTGCAAGGCCGTGCGCAGATGGCCGGCCAGATCCAGGAACGGCTGCGGCGCGCCGGCAAAAGCGTAGGGAATGTCGGCGGCGGTGACCTGCATGTGTTGCAACTGGTCGGCACTGGCGCCGGCTTCGCAGCGCTGCCCCTTGATCGCCTGCTGCAACTGATGGCGGTGGAAGCTCATGGTAACCATCACCGCGCCGGGCATGGGGTTTTCGCGCTCTTGCAGCGCACGCATGGCAAACGCCGTGCCGATGATGCCGATAGCCAGTCCAAGCACGATCAAAAGCGCTGCACGCATAGCTTTATCCATATCCGGGTCAATGGGGCGGGAGCATAGCGCAGCGACATGTCCGCCTGACAAGCTCCGGATCGCGGGTAAAATGCGCAGGATTTTGTGACGGGACAGAGCTGTGAATCCGTATGTCTTTCAAGCCGCGCGGGGTACCCTGCGATGAGCGGCGCAGCCTTGCAGGCCGAGCGTTTCGACGGTGTCGAGCGGCTTTACGGCGCGGGTACGCTGGCGCGCCTTACCCAGGCGCATGTGTGCGTGATCGGCATCGGCGGCGTTGGTTCCTGGGCCGCCGAGGCGCTGGCGCGTACGGGCGTGGGGCGCCTGACCCTGATCGATGCGGACGAGGTATGCCTGTCCAACACCAATCGCCAGTTGCATGCGCTGGACGGCGAATACGGCAAGCCCAAGGTGGGCGTGATCGCCGAACGCGCGCATGCGATCAATCCGGCGATCCGGCTGGAGGCGATCGAGCGCTTTCTTACCCCCGCCTCGCTGGACGAATTGCTCGATCGCGGCTACGACGTGGTGCTGGACGCCTGCGATGCCTTTCGCGTGAAGCTGGAGGCAATCGCCTGGTGCCGGCGGCGCAAGCTGCCGATGGTGACGGTCGGATCGGCGGGTGGCAGAACCGATCCGACGCAGATTCGCGTACGCGACCTTTCGCGCACCGAGCATGATGCGATGTTCAGCCTGATCCGCAAGAAGCTTCGCCAGGACTTCGGTTTTCCGCGCAACCCGGATCGCTACTTCGGTGTGTCGGCGGTGTATTCGCTGCAGAACGTGCAATACCCGCAGCCGGATGGAACCGTGTGCGGCACGCGCCCGCCGGGCGGCGATCCCTTGAACCTGGCCTGCGGTGGCGGCCTGGGGGCCGCCACGCACGTGACCGGCGCGTTCGCATTCGCCGCGGTCGGCAAGGTGTTGGAAAAAGTGCTGGAGCGCTAGGGGTGCTGTGATCTATCGCACGTATACGCCGCTGAACTTGTCAGCTCCTGACGTCACCAGCCCCTGACTTTACCATCCCCTGACTTTACCATCCCCTGAATTTACCATCCCATGTAGTGGCCGCCGTTGATCGCCAGGTTGGCGCCGGTGATCCAGCTCGCGTCGTCGCCGGTAAAGAAAGCCACCGCATGGGCGATTTCTTCCGGCTTGCCCAGGCGACCGACCGGGATCTGCGCCACGATCTTCTCGCGTACTTCCTCAGGCACCGCCATCACCATGTCGGTGGCCACGTAGCCAGGGGATACGGTGTTGACGGTGATGCCAAAGCGCGCGTTTTCCTGCGCCAGCGAAATGGTGAAGCCATGCATGCCGGCCTTGGCCGCCGCATAGTTGGCCTGGCCATACTGGCCCTTCTGGCCGTTGATCGAGCTGATCTGCACGATGCGGCCCCACTTGCGCGTGCGCATGTCCTCGATCACCGGACGGGTGACGTTGAAGCAGGCGTTGAGGTTGGTGTTCACCACATCCATCCACTGCTGGTAGGTCATCTTATGGAAGGTGGTGTCGCGCGTGATGCCGGCGTTGTTGACCAGGATGTCGATCTGCCCGCACTTGTGGTGGATGCCTTCGATCAGCGCCTCGCACGACTTGGGATCGGCGACGTCGCCGTGGACCATGCAGACGTTGATGCCATCGTCGGCCAGCGCCTTCTGCCAGGCCTGGGCTTTCGCCTCATCGCGGAAGTTGGTGGCGACGCGATGTCCCTGCTTGGCCAGGTTGCGCACGATCGCGGTACCGATGCCGCCAGTGCCGCCTGTTACCAATGCCGTACGCTGTGTCATGGCCTATCTCCTTGATGTCTGCTTGGGGAAAAGAAAACGGTACCGTGTCAAAGGCGCCGCCTGGGGCTATACGTTGACCGCGCGAAGCACTATCGGTTCTTGATGTCACCGGCATGTTGCAGCGATACGTCGTCTGTTATACCGGGTTAAGCGACGTGATGACCGCTGCATCGCGTCAATTTGCGCGGATCGAAATGCCTGAGGGCGGTATGGAGCACTCCGGCGGCGTCGGCGGCCGCTTCATCGGGCTGCAGCCCCAGGAACGCAAGCGCGCGGCGCAGGCTCGGCAAGGGGTGCGAAGGATCGACTTCGAGCGCACGCTCGGACTTGGATAATTTGCGGCCGTGGCTGTCCAGCACCAGGGGCAGGTGCAGGTAGCGCGGCGTGGACAGGCCCAGGCACCGTTGCAGCCAGATCTGCCGGGGCGTGGAGTCGAGCAGGTCGCTGCCGCGGACCACTTCGGTAATGCCCTGCCAGGCATCGTCCACCACGCAGGCCAGCTGATAAGAATAAAACCCCTCCACACGGCGGATAACGAAATCGCCGGCCGCCTCGCGCAGCCGCTGCCGCTGGGGGCCCTGCAAGGCGTCCACGAAGGCGATTTCCTCGTCCGGCACGCGCAGGCGCCAGGCCGGTGCGCGGTGGGTGTCGGCCGGTGCGATGCAGTGGCCGCCGCGATGCAGGCCGGCGGCGGCCAGGTCGCTGCGGCTGCACCAGCACGGAAAGACCAGGTCGGCGCGGCGCAATTGCTCGAAGGCGGCCTCATAGGCGGCCACGCGCGAGGACTGATACGGCACCGCCTCATCGGGGATCAGCCCGAACTTCGGCAACGCGGCGAGTATCGCGGCCGCCGAGCCGGGAACTTCGCGGGGCGGATCGATATCTTCCATGCGCACCAGCCAGCGCCCGCCGGCATGGCGGGCACACAGCCAGCTGCCCACGGCGGCGGCCAGCGAGCCCAAATGCAGCAATCCGGTCGGTGAGGGAGCGAAGCGTCCGCGATAGTTCATCCGGCCATTCTACGTGCGCCGGGCCGCGCATCGAGATGAACGCACGTTCATTTGCTTAGCTCTTGAAAACACGTGATTTTGACCGAATCTTCGGGTAAGCCCGATGCGTTCCTTACCCGCGTTCCAGCGAATTGAACCAGGGCATCCCCGTAACGGATTACCATTGTCCATCTGCGTGACGACCTGAGGAAACCATGCGCCGTATCGCACTCTTTCTACTAACCAATATCGCCGTCCTGTTCTTGCTGAGCATCGTCTGCCACCTGTTCGGTGTCGACCAGTGGGCGGCCGCGCGTGGCTATGGCGGCATGACGGGGTTGTTGATCTTCGCCGCCGTGTTCGGCATGGGCGGTGCGTTCATTTCACTGGCCATGTCCAAATGGATGGCCAAGATGTCCACCGGCGCCCGGGTCATCGAGCAACCGCAGAACGAGACCGAGCGCTGGCTGGTCGAGACGGTGCGCCGCCATGCGCAGAATGCCGGTATCGGCATGCCCGAAGTGGCCATTTACGACGCGCCGGAAATGAATGCCTTCGCCACCGGCATGACCCGCAACAGCTCACTGGTGGCCGTCAGCACCGGCCTGTTGCAGCAGATGGACCGCGAGCAGGTCGCGGCCGTGCTCGGCCACGAGATCGGCCACGTCGCCAACGGCGACATGGTGACGCTTACTTTGATCCAGGGCGTGCTGAACACGCTGGTGATCGTGGCCGCGCGCATCGTCGGCCGCCTGGTCGACAGCTGGTTGTCCGGCGGACGCGACAGCCGCGAGGGTACGGGCATCGGTTATTTCGTTTCGGTGATGGTGCTGCAGCTGGTGTTCGGGCTGTTCGCCTCGATGATCGTGATGGCGTTCTCGCGCTGGCGTGAATTTCGCGCCGACGCGGCGGGGGCCAAGCTGGCCGGGCGCGGCGCCATGGTGTCCGCGCTGCAGCGGCTGCAGCTCAACCACGGTGAAAGTACCTTGCCCAAGACGATGGCCGCGTTCGGTATCGCCGGCCCGCTGGCGCAGGGGCTGCAGCGCTTGTTTATGAGCCATCCGCCGCTGGACGAGCGCATCGCCGCGCTGCAGAAAGCGCAGTAAGCCCGTCAATCGGCAGTAAATCGCCAACGCTTCGGCGCTTTGACCGGCGTCGAAGCGTTGGTGCGGAACCTCTCTTGAACCTAGCCAAGCTTTGGAAACCTTCGCATGACCACCACCGAAACCCGCAAATTCGAAGCCGAAGTCGCCCAGGTGCTGCACCTGGTTACGCACTCGCTTTATTCGCACAAGGAAATTTTCCTGCGCGAACTCATTTCCAACGCCTCCGACGCCTGCGACAAGCTTCGCTTCGAATCGATCGCCCAGCCCGATCTGCTCGCCGGCGATGCCGAGCTGCACATCGACGTCAGCTGGGATCCGGACGCCCGCACCATCACCGTGCGCGACAACGGGGTGGGCATGAGCCGCGATGAGATCGTCGCCAACATCGGTACCATTGCCAGTTCCGGCACGCGCCGTTTCCTGGAGGCGATGAGTGCCGAGCACAAAAGCGATGCGCGTCTTATCGGCCAGTTCGGCGTCGGTTTCTATTCGGCGTTCGTGGTGGCCGACAAGGTGACGGTGCTCAGCCGTCGCGCGGGCGCTGCCGCCGGCGAAGGTACGAAGTGGGAAAGCGATGGCAAGGGCGAATACTCGCTGGAACAGGTCCAGCTGCCTGAGCGTGGTACGGCAGTGGTGCTGCACCTCAAGGCCGATGAAGACGAGTTCCTCAAGCGTTGGGAGTTGCGCTCGCTGATCACCCGCTATTCCGACCACGTTGCTTTTCCCATTCGCATGCCGGTCGAAAAGGACGGCAAGCCGGGCGACGAATGGGAAACCGTCAATGCGGCCTCGGCCTTGTGGACCAAGCCCAAAAGCGAGATCAGCGACGAGGACTACCAGAGCTTTTACAAGTCGCTTGGGCACGATTTCAACGACGCACTTGCATGGACGCACAACCGCGTCGAAGGCAGCCAGAGTTTCACCACCTTGCTCTACATCCCCTCGCAGCCGCCGTTCGAGCTGATGATGGGTGGCCGTGACGAGCGCAAGGGGTTGAAGCTTTACATCAAGCGCGTCTTCATCATGGATGCGGCGGAAGAGCTGCTACCCAACTACTTGCGTTTCGTGCGCGGCGTGGTCGACGCCGACGATCTGCCGTTGAACGTCAGCCGCGAGATCCTGCAACACAACCGCCAGCTTGAGCGCATCAAGGCGGCCTGCGTGAAGCGCGTGCTGGACCTGATCGAAAAGCTGGCCAAGGACGAACCCGCCAAGTTCGACACTTTCTACAAGGCTTTCGGCAACACGCTCAAGGAAGGTATCGTCGAGGATCACGCCAACCGCGAGCGCATCGCCAAGCTGCTTCGCTTCGCCTCGACCAAGGGCGAGGGTGGCGCACAGAGCGTATCGCTGGACGATTACATCGGCCGCATGACGGTGGGGCAGGACACTATCTGGTACATCACCGCCGATAGCCACGCCGCGGCCGCGGGCAGTCCGCAGCTCGAAGCCTTCAAGGCCAAGGGCATCGAAGTGCTGCTGATGTCCGACCGCATCGACGAATGGATGCTCGGCAATCTCAACGAATACGCGGGCAAGAAGCTGCGCAACGTCGCCAAGGGCGACCTGCCGCTGGACGAGGAGGGCAAGAAACAGCAAGAAGAAGCCAGCAAGCTGGCCGAGCCCTTGCTCAACAAGCTCAAGCAACTGCTGGGCGATCGCGTGGCGGACGTAAAGGTATCCGCGCGCCTTACCGATTCGCCGTCCTGCCTGGCCTTGTCCGATTACGAGATGGCGCCCCATCTTGCGCGTCTTCTGCGCGAAGCCGGACACGAGATGCCGTCGAACCGGCCGACGCTGGAGATCAATCCGAACCACGCGCTGCTCAAGCGCGTGGAAGCGGAAAGCGACGAGGGCAAGGCCGGGGATCTGGCCAATCTGCTGCTGGAACAGGCGGAAATCGCAGCGGGTGCGCAGTTGCCCGATCCCGCCGCGTTCGTGCAGCGCATGAATCGCGTATTGCTCGGCTGAGTGCTGCAGGCTTTACCCTCTCCCTTTCGGGGAGAGGGCACCTCTGCGTTGAGTCGCCCGCGCGAAACGAAACGGGCGGCGCAACGCCATCGCTATACTCACGGCGCCTTCCTTTTTCAGGATATCCATGAGCGCGCTGCTCCTGTTGTTTGCCTGTCTCGTGCTGGGCATGGTGGTCGGCCGCTGGGCAGCGCCGCCGGCTGGCACGGTGCCCGGTATCAACTGGTGGGTGATCAATGTGGCATTGCCTGCGCTGGTGCTCGACCTGATCCCGCGCGTGACGTTGGATACGCACCTGTGGCTGCCGGTGGTGTCGATGTTCATCGTCTTCGGCGGCGCATGGCTGCTGTTCGGCCTGGTGGGTTTGCGACTGGGTTGGTCGCGCGGACGCATCGGCGCGCTGATCCTGGTCTGCGGGTTGGGCAACACCTCGTTCATGGGTTACCCGATGCTGCAGGCCCTGCGCGGGCAGGCCGGCTTGTCGCTCGCCGTGGTGGCCGATCAGCTGGGCACGTTTCCGTTGCTCGCATCGGCCGGCGTCATGGTGGCCTCCATCTATGCCGGGCGCAGTGCGAGTGCCGGTGTCATCGCACGCCGCATCTTCACGTTTCCGGCTTTCCTGGCGCTGATGGCGGGCATTATCGCCGGTGCTTTCGGCGGGTGGCCCACACCCTTGCATGAGGTGCTCGCACCGATAGGAGCCACGCTGACGCCGCTGGCCCTGTTCTCTGTCGGCATGCAGTTCCGCTTCCGGCTGGAAGGCGGGCAGGGCGGCGCTCTTGCGTGGGGGCTTGGATGGAAGCTGCTCCTGGCACCGCTGCTGTGCTGGCTGCTTGCGCGCATGGCTGGCGTGGGTGGCCTGGTGTTGACCGTCAGCGTGCTGCAGGCCGCGATGGCGCCGATGATCTCGGCGGCGATCCTTGCCGACGAATACGAACTCGATCCGCCATTGGCCAACGCGGTGCTCGGCGCCGGCATCGTGCTTTCGTTGTTGACGGTGCCGCTGGCAAACGTGTTTTTGCCTGCTGGCTAGGGATGCAGCGCATGCAGGCGCGGCAGATGCATGCCCAACACCACCGCCATCATCCGCACGCCAAGAATAGCCGCGACGCCCAGGCCCACTGCCAGGGCGCGCGGCGTCTTCAACTTCTGCAGCAACAGATACACGACGATGCCCGTGATCGCCGCGGTGGCGTAGAGATCCTGGGTGAAGATAAGCGGGACGCGCGCGCTCATTACGTCGCGCAGCATGCCGCCGGCCGTGCCGGTCATCGTGCCCATCAGCACCACGATCAAGGGCGAGAGGCCCGCGTTTTCCGCGATCTGCGCGCCGCTGATGGCAAACAGCGCCAGTCCCAGCGCATCGGCCACCAGCAGGCTGTTTCCTGGTGGCGGAAGAAAGACGATATAGATCATCGTCAGCGCCGCGGCGGCGAAAATGACCAGCAGGTAGCGTGCATCGCGTATCCAGAAGATAGGATGGCGGTTGAGCAGCACGTCGCGCAGGGTGCCGCCGCCGATGGCGGTGAGCGCTGCGAGTGCGAAGCCGCCGAGCAGGTCCATTCCCGATCGCGAGGCCGCCAATACGCCGCTGGCCGCAAATACGGCCACCCCGATCAGGTCGAGCAGATAGAAGAGCATTCAGGGCCCCTGTGCATCCGCGTTGCCAGGCTTGTGCAAGCTTAACGGACGACCCATCTCATTGAGCGGGTTTTGAATCGATAATGCCACCAATGACACATGCAACGACCGAAGCACTCAACCAGGCAAGGGCCGACGTCTGGCTATGGGCGGCCCGCATGTACAAGACGCGCAGCCTGGCCAAGCAGGCGATCGACGGCGGCAAGGTCGAGGTCAACGGCGCCGGCTGCAAACCGGCCAAGGTCTTGCACGTAGGCGATAGCATCCGCCTCACCCGTGGCGAAGAGCGCTTGGAGCTGCAAGTCCTGGCGCTTTGCGAACGGCGCGGGCCGGCCAGCGCGGCACAGCTGCTCTATCGCGAAACCGACGCGAGCCGCGCGGCCAGGGAGCAGGCGCGCGAGCAGCGAAGGCTGTCCGGCGCCGGATTGAATCGTCCGCCCACGCGTCCAAACAAGCAGGAACGTCGAGAATTGCGACGGCTTAAGGATTCCTCGTGAGCAGCACATCTCAGAAATCCCGCTGAATCTGCCTGAATATCCTTCCACACACGAGCGCTCCCGCATCGAACGGGCGTCGCCGCGGAAAGTACCGTTTTGTAAGTTAGGGGACAGGCTATGAACGGGATCGAATTCTTCAAGCGCTTGCTAGGCAATCCCGCACCGCAGGCCACCCGGCCGGAGCGGATTCTGCAGGCCGCGGCCGGCACGCGGGTGCTGGTGGTGGACGACTCGCCGACCATTCGTGCGGTGCTGGGCAAAATGCTCGGTCAGGAAGGCTACGCGGTGCAGAAGGCGGTGGATGGCGAAAGCGCGATCGAGGCGGCGCACAACGAGCAGCCCGAGCTGATCTTTCTCGACATCGTGCTGCCGGGCATCAATGGTTTCGCGGTGCTTCGCGCGCTGCGGCACGATCCGCTGACGCGGCATATTCCCATTGTGATGATCAGCGGCAATCAACAGGCCACCGAACAATTCTACGTCCAGCGCTTCGGCGCCGACGACTTCATCAAGAAGCCGTTCGGGCTGCGGGAAGTGCAGCAGTCCGTGCATCAGCTCGTCTGCGCCGGGCGCTTGCCCGCACGCCTGCAAGCCGCGGCTGCGGTTACGGCTGCGGCTGCGATGGAAGTGCGGCATGAGGAGCCGGTCAGCCTTTACAAGGATGTCAGCGACACCATGTCTGGCATGGCCGCCTGAAACCTTTCTTCGGTTCGCAAAAACGAAAACGCCGCAGCGGTATGCACTGCGGCGTTTTCGTACACGGCCTTCCGGCCGAGTTGCTGCTTACGCAAGGTCGAAGCGATCGTGGTTCATCACTTTGTGCCACGCCGCGACAAAGTCGCGCACGAACTTTTCTTTCGCATCCGAAGCGCCATAAACCTCGGCCAGGGCTCGCAGTTCGGAGTTGGAGCCGAAGACGAGGTCAACGCGTGTGCCGGTCCATTTGACCTCGCCGGTCTTGCGGTCGCGTAATTCGAAGACGTTGGCGTCGGCGGTCGGCTTCCATTCCGTGTCCATGTCCAGCACATTGACGAAGAAGTCGTTGGTCAGCGTCTCCGGTTGCGTGGTGAAGACGCCATGCTTGCTTTGTCCAACGTTGGCGTTCAGCGCACGCAGGCCACCCACCAGCACGGTCATTTCCGGCGGACTGAGTTTCAGCAGGTTGGCCTTCTCCACCAGCAATACTTCGGCCGCAACACCAGGGTCGCCCTTGACGTAGTTGCGGAAACCGTCTGCGATCGGCTCCAGCACTTCGAACGAATCCACGTCGGTTTGATCCTGCGAGGCGTCCATGCGCCCCGGCGAGAACGGCACGGTGATGCTCACGCCGGCACGGGCCGCCGCCTGTTCGACACCCGCGCAACCGGCCAGCACGATCAGATCGGCGAGCGAGATTTTCTTGCCGCCGCTTTGGGCGCTGTTGAATTCCTGCTGGATGCGTTCAAGCGTCTTGAGCACGTTTGCCAACTGTGCGGGCTGGTTGACTTCCCAATCCTTCTGCGGCGCCAGGCGAATGCGCGCGCCGTTGGCGCCGCCACGCTTGTCGGTGCCGCGGAAGGTAGATGCCGATGCCCACGCGGTCGATACCAGTTGCGCAATGGTCAGGCCCGAGGCCAGCAGCTTGGCCTTGAGCGATGCCACATCCTGGGCGTCGACCAGTTTGTGATCGAGCGCGGGAATCGGGTCCTGCCAGATCAGTGCCTCGGCGGGTACTTCCGGGCCGAGGTAGCGTGCGCGTGGGCCCATGTCGCGGTGGGTGAGCTTGAACCATGCACGCGCGAAGGCGTCGGCGAGCTGGTCGGGATTTTCATGGAAGCGCCGGGAGATTTTCTCGTAGGCGGGATCGACACGCAGCGACAGGTCGGTGGTCAGCATCGAGGGCGCGCGGCGTTTGGATGGATTGGCCGGATCGGCCGGATCAGGCACCGTGCCCGCACCCGCGCCGTTCTTCGGAGTCCATTGGTGCGCGCCGGCGGGGCTCTTGGTGAGCTCCCATTCGTAGCCGAACAGGTTCCAGAAGAAGTTGCCGCTCCACTTGGTGGGCGTGGTGGTCCAGGTTACCTCCAGGCCACTGCCGATCGCATCGGCGCCTTTGCCGGTGCCGAAGCTGCTCTTCCAACCCAGGCCCTGTTCTTCGATGCCGGCGCCTTCCGGCTCGGGGCCGACGTGGGAGGTGGGGCCCGCGCCGTGCGTCTTGCCGAAGGTGTGGCCGCCCGCGATCAATGCGACCGTCTCTTCATCGTTCATCGCCATGCGGGCGAAGGTCTCGCGAATGTCGGTGGCCGCGGCAAGGGGATCGGGGTTGCCGTTGGGGCCCTCGGGGTTGACGTAGATCAGCCCCATTTGCACGGCGCCGAACGGCTTCTGCAGATCGCGCTTGCCCGAGTAGCGGCTGTCGCCCAGCCAGGTGCTTTCCGAACCCCAGTTGATGTCCTGGTCCGGTTCCCATACGTCCTCGCGCCCCGCGCCGAAGCCGAAGGTTTTGAAGCCCATCGACTCCAGGGCGACGTTGCCGGTCAGTACGATCAGGTCGGCCCAGGAAATTTTCTGGCCGTATTTCTGTTTCACCGGCCACAGCAGGCGACGCGCCTTGTCCAGGCCCACGTTATCGGGCCAGCTGTTGAGCGGGGCAAAGCGCTGTTGGCCCGAGCCGGCGCCGCCACGGCCGTCGCCGACGCGGTAGGTGCCGGCGGCGTGCCAGGCCATGCGGATGAACAAGGGACCATAGTGACCGAAATCCGCCGGCCACCAGTCTTGCGAGTCGGTCATCAACGCCTGGATATCTCGCTTGAGCGCGTTGAAGTCCAGGCTCTTGAATGCTTTGACGTAGTCGAATTCCTCGCCCATCGGGTTCGAAGCGGACGAGTGCTGGCGCAAAATGTTGAGGTTGAGTTGATTGGGCCACCAATCCCGGTTGGTTTTGCTACTGCCGGGGCCAGTGTGATGGATCGGGCACTTCGATTCGATTGCGGCTGACATGTTTTCTCCACCTTCGGTCATGGGCATCCTGCTGGTCTATCCGTGTGATGTCTGGAAATCGATGGGTGATGGTTTTTCCCTCACGCGTGGCGTTTGAGGCCACATCCGCGCGTCAGTGTGCGCGCGAGCCGGCGCTGCCGATGGTGACAGGCTATGCGATCGAAACGGTCGGAAACCTGCGTGCCGAGGGCGACGGAAATCGTGTGGGCGTTGCTCATGGCGAGATCCCATGCCTGGCTGGCGTTGGCTGGCTGCACGCCCACTCTACGTACCCGCTTGCGCCACTGGAATTTGATATTTTCAATGCTTTCCATAGGCATGGGCTATCAACGGGCGCGCTGGCCGATATCCTGTTCCCAAGCGCGGACTAGAGCCGTTAAGTGTTGTGCGTGCGCTGTAAAACCGCAGTGAAAAGCGGCTTTACAAATGGCAAATCGTGCACCTGGGCATGCCCAAGGAGAAACGCAGCGCCCGTTGCCGGCAAGAGCGACGATGCGATGCAAAGATGCTGATGGCGCGCAGGCCGTCCGTGGTGCCGACGGTCAACGCGGGTGCGATGTCAGGCAAGCGACTTCAAGCGATAAAGGGCTTCAAGCGCCTCGCGTGGCGTCATCGCATCCAGGTCCATGTTTTCCAGTGCTCGCTCCACCACCGATGGTGCGGCGGCAAACAAGCCCAGTTGCGGCGATGCGGCAGTGGCCGCCGCAGGCGCGGCCACATGCGTGTGCATGCCGCGTTCCAGTTCGGCCAGGGTGCGGCGCGCATCGGCAATCACCGACTTGGGCAGACCCGCCAGTGCGGCCACTTGCAGGCCGAAGCTGCGATTGGCCGGGCCTTCCTTCACCGCGTGCATAAAAACCAGCTGATCGCCGTATTCGACGGCGTCCAGGTGCACGTTGGCGATCGTTGCGTACTCAGAGGCCAGTTCGGTCAGTTCGAAATAGTGCGTGGCGAACAAGGTGTAGGCGCGACTGCTGGCGGCCAGATGCACGGCCGCCGCGCGCGCGAGCGCCAGACCGTCGTAGGTGCTGGTGCCGCGGCCGACTTCGTCCATCAGCACCAGGCTTTGCGGCGTGGCGTTGTGCAGGATATTGGCTGTTTCGCTCATCTCCACCATGAAGGTGGATTGCCCGCGTGACAGGTCGTCGCCCGCGCCGATGCGCGTAAAAATGCGATCGACAGCACCGATCACCGCCCGCGCCGCCGGCACGTAGCTGCCGATGTGCGCCAGCAGCACGATCAACGCGTTCTGCCGCATGTAGGTGGATTTACCGCCCATGTTCGGGCCAGTGATCACCAGCATGCGGCGGCTTTCGTCCAGCGCGAGGTCGTTCGGTTCGAACGGTTCCTGCCGCACTTTCTCCACCACCGGATGACGGCCGCGCTCGATTGCGATGCCGGCGTCATCGGTAAGTTCCGGTGCGCTCCAGTCAAGTGCCTGGGCACGTTCGGCCAGGGTGCACAGCACATCCAGTTCGGCCATCGCGGCGGCGGCGTGCTTGAGCGGCTCCAGCTTTTCGGTGAGCGTGTCGAGCAGGGCTTCATACAAAGCGCGCTCGCGCATCAGCGAACGCTCCTTGGCGGAAAGCACTTTGTCCTCGAAGCTTTTCAGCTCTTCGGTGATGTAGCGCTCGGCGTTCTTGGTGGTCTGGCGGCGGGTGTAGTGCGTGGGCGCCTTGTCCGACTGCGCCTTGCTGATTTCAATGTAATAACCGTGTACGCGGTTATAGCCCACTTTCAAGGTGGGAATGCCGCTGGCGGCTTTTTCGCGTTCTTCCAGTTCGACCAGGTATTGGTCGGCGTGCGTGGCCAGGCGGCGCAGTTCGTCCAGCTGTGCGTCGTAGCCATCGGCGATGATGCCGCCGTCGCGCAGCAGCACGGGCGGTTGCTCGACGATGGCGCGCGCCAACAGTTGCGCATTGGCCGCGTGATCGCCGATGCCACTGACTAGATCGTGCAGCAGCGGGCTGTCCAGCGTGCTGATCGACATGCGCAGCGCCGGTGCGGCGGCGAGGCCGTCGCGCAGCGTGGATAGATCGCGCGGACGGGCCGAGCGCAGCGCGACGCGCGCAAGGATGCGCTCCAGGTCGCCGATGCCGCGCAATTGATCGCGCAGCGCTTCGTGGCGACGCGTTTCGATCAGCGCGCCCACCGCCTGGTGGCGGCGACGCAGCACATCGCGCGAGCGCAACGGGCGATTGAGCCAGCGCCGCATCAGGCGCGCACCCATCGGCGTGACGGTTTCATCCAGCACGCCCAGCAGGGTGTGTTCGGTGCGTCCGCTGGGGTGCGTATCCAGTTCCAGGTTGCGGCGTGTGGCGGCATCCAGCGCGATCGTCTCGCTGGCGCTTTCCACCGCCATGCCGGACAGATGCGGCAACGCGCTTTTCTGCGTTTCTTCTACATAGCCGAGCAGGCAGCCCGCGGCGGCGATGGCCAGCGGCAGGTTGTCGACACCGAAACCGCCAAGGTCGCGCGTACCGAAAAAGCGGTTGAGTTCGCGCCGCGCGGCATCGCTGTCGAAATGCCACGGCGGCCGCTTGCGCAGGCCGGGCAGGGTGCTGACCAGCTTGGGCCAGGCCACGTCTTCGCCCACCAGCGTTTCGGCCGGCTGCAGGCGCGCAAGTTCCGCGGCCAATGCTTCGGCGTTGGACACTTCGCTCAGCAGGAACCGTCCACTCGCCAGATCGACCCACGCCAGGCCGTAGCCGCCACGCGCACCGGCGGCGATCGACAACAGCAGATTGTCGCGGCGCTCTTCCAGCAGCGCGGCATCGGTCACCGTGCCCGGCGTGACGATGCGCACCACCTTGCGCTCCACCGGACCTTTGGCCAGCGCGGGATCCCCGATCTGTTCGCAGATAGCCACCGACTCACCCAGCCGCACCAGCTTGGCCAGATAGTTTTCGACCGCGTGATACGGCACGCCGGCCATCGGAATAGGCTGCCCCGCCGATTGGCCGCGCTGCGTCAGCGTGATATCGAGCAGCCGCGCCGCCTTGCGCGCGTCGTCGTAGAACAGCTCGTAGAAATCTCCCATGCGAAAGAACAGCAGCACGTCCGGATGCGCGGCCTTGGCCGCAAGGTATTGACGCATCAACGGGGTGTGCAGGGAAAGTTCGTCCTGATTCATTCGGTCAAGTCTTGGCGTCGTGGCACGGAAGGGGTACAACGAAAGCTTCGCGCCGGGAACAATGGGCGTGGAGAGAATATGGAGTCTCGCATGGAGTTGTCGTCCGTTCCTACTGATGCCCAATTGACGGCGTGGGCAACCCAGGTCGCCGAGGAGGTGCAGCGCAACGGCCTGATGCTGGTGACGGCCGAGTCGTGCACCGGTGGCTGGATCGCCAAGGTGCTGACCGATCTGGCGGGCAGCTCCGCCTGGTTCGACGCGGGCGTGGTGACCTACAGCTACGCGGCCAAACAAGCCTTGCTGGGTGTCAGCCCGGACACGTTGGCGAGCGCCGGCGCGGTAAGCCGTGAAACGGCGCTGGAAATGGTGTCCGGCGCCCTGGAGCGCTTCGCCGCGGGCGTTGCGGTGGCGGTGACCGGCATCGCCGGCCCGACCGGCGGCACGCCGGATAAACCCGTCGGCACGGTGTGGATCGGCTGGCAGAAGCGTGGCGGCGAGGCGAGTGCCAGGTTGTTCCATTTTGCCGGCGATCGCGAGGCGGTGCGCCGGCAGACAGTAGCGGCGGCGCTCATCGGCGTAGCGAAAACACTGACCGATTAATCAGAAAATACCTCGTTGGACCGCTTGACCGATGTGGGATACTCAAGGCTTGCGTGATCCCAGCCCGTGAGACGGGCGCAAGGCATCATGCCTGCCATATTCACCACGACCGGAATCAAGACGATGGATGACAACAAGCGCAAGGCGCTCGCCTCCGCCCTCGGCCAGATCGAGAAGCAATTCGGCAAGGGCGCCGTGATGCGCCTGGGCGACCGCACCGACGAGAACATCGAAACCGTGTCCACCGGCTCGCTGGGCCTGGACATCGCGCTTGGCGTCGGCGGCTTGCCGCGCGGCCGCATCGTCGAAATCTACGGTCCGGAATCCTCGGGCAAAACCACGCTGACCCTGCAGGCGATCGCCAACTGCCAGAAGAACGGCGGTACCGCGGCGTTCGTCGACGCCGAGCATGCGCTCGATCCCAGCTACGCCCAGAAGCTTGGGGTGAAGGTGGACGACCTGCTTGTCTCCCAGCCCGACACCGGCGAACAGGCGTTGGAAATCGCCGACATGCTGGTGCGCTCCGGCGCGGTGGACATGGTGGTGGTCGACTCGGTCGCCGCGCTCACGCCCAAGGCGGAAATCGAGGGCGAAATGGGCGATTCCCACGTCGGCCTGCACGCCCGCCTGATGAGCCAGGCCTTGCGCAAGCTCACCGCCAACATCAAGAAATCCAACTGCCTGGTGATCTTCATCAATCAGATCCGCATGAAGATCGGCGTGATGTTCGGCAACCCCGAAACCACCACCGGCGGCAATGCGCTGAAATTCTACGCCTCGGTGCGCCTGGACATCCGCCGTATCGGCGCGGTGAAGAAGGGTGAGGAAGTGATCGGGTCGGAAACGCGCGTGAAAGTGGTCAAGAACAAGGTGGCGCCGCCGTTCCGCCAAGCCGAGTTCGAGATCCTCTACGGCGAGGGTACCTCGCGCGAAGGCGAGATCATCGAGCTGGGCGTGGCGCAAAACCTGATCGACAAGTCCGGCGCGTGGTACAGCTACAAGGGCGAGCGCATTGGCCAGGGCAAGGAAAACGTGCGCCAGTTCCTGCGCGACAATGCCGCCATCGCCGATGAGATCGACCGCGAACTGCGCGCGCGCCTGCTGGTGAACGGCGGCGGCGCGCCGGCATCTTCCGAAGAAGCGCTGGAAGAAGCCTGAGCATGAGCGGGCGGCGCTTGCGCATTCTGCTGGTCGGCGCTTCCGGTACGCTGGGAAGCGCGGTGGCCGCGGAGCTTGCGCAACGCCACGAAGTGATCGCTGCCGGACGCAACTCCGGCAGCATCCGCGTCGATCTCGCCGACGCCCAAAGCATTCGCAGCGCCTTCAAGCAGGCAGGCGAGCTGGATGCGGTGATCAGCGCGGCGGGCAACGTCACATTCGCGCCGCTGGCCGATTTCAAGCCTGCCGCATACGGCCAATCGCTGCACACGCTGGGCATCGCCGACAAGCTGCTGGGGCAGGTCAACCTTGCCCTGGCTGCGCGCGATCACTTGCGCGACGGCGGCTCCATCACGCTCACCACCGGCATTCTCGCCGATCAGCCGATTGTGGCGGGAAGTTCCGCCAGCCTGGTCAATGGCGCGGTGGAAGCCTTTGTCCGTGCGGTGGCGGTGGAGTTGCCGCGCGGTTTGCGCATCAATGCGGTCAGCCCTACCGTGCTGGCCGAGGCCATGGCGGCGTACGCGCCGTTCTTCCGTGGATTCGAGCCCACGACCGCCGCCAAGGCCGCGCTGGCGTTCAGCCGCAGCGTGGAAGGCGCGCAGACCGGGCAGGTCTACAAGGTGTTTTCCTGATCGTGCCGGTCTCAGGTGGCGTCGCTGCGGCGCTGCACGGGCGCTTGACTTCATGAAACGCAAATCCGGCGACGACAAATCCGGCGATACCCCGGCCAGCAAGGCCAAGCCCAGGCCCGGTGCCTACAGCAAGGCGCTGGGCCTGCTTGCACGCCGCGAGCACTCCCGCCGCGAGCTGCAGCAGAAACTGGACCGTGGCGGCTATGCCCGCGACGAGGCGGCCGATGCGCTGGATCGCCTGGGTGAGCAGCACTATCAGGACGACGACCGCTTCGCCCAAGGCCTCATCCGCAGCCGTTCCGCGCAGGGTTATGGCCCGATGCGCCTGCGCGCGGAACTGAAAAGCCACGGCCTGGCGGACGCGCGCATCCGCCAGTTGCTCGATGCCGCCGACGTGGACTGGACCGATCTTGCCGCCAGCCAACTGCGCCGCCGTTACGGCTCCGCCAGGGTCTCGGACCCGGCCGAACGCGCCCGCAGGGCGCAATTCCTCTTGCGCCGAGGCTTTCCCGCCGCCACAGTACGGGATGTAACCCACTCCGACGTGGACGACGCTGCCGACGAAACCCCTTGATGCCCGTGCTCGGCGCTGGCTGAAGGGTGGTTCCAAGAGCGCCGCGCTGCCGCGTCCTCATCGTTTCCAGCCCACGATACGCATGAAAACCGCTGATATTCGCTCCGCTTTCCTCGATTATTTCCGCGCCAAGGATCACACCATCGTGCCTTCCAGCTCGTTGGTGCCCGCCAGCGATCCGACCTTGCTGTTCACCAACTCGGGCATGGTGCAGTTCAAGAACGTATTCCTGGGCAGCGAGAAACTGCCGTACGTGCGCGCGGCCGACGTGCAGCGCTGCCTGCGTGCCGGCGGCAAGCACAACGACCTGGATGCGGTGGGCTACACCGCGCGCCACCACACCTTCTTCGAGATGCTGGGCAACTGGTCGTTCGGCGATTATTTCAAGCGCGATGCGATCGGCTACGCATGGGAATTGCTGACCGGCGTGTTCAAGCTTCCCGGGGAAAAGCTGTGGGTCACCGTCTATCACACCGATGACGAAGCCTACGATATCTGGCACAAGGAAATAGGCGTGCCGGCCGAGCGCATCGTGCGCATTGGCGACAACAAGGGCGCGCCGTTCGCCTCCGACAATTTCTGGCAGATGGCCGACACCGGCCCCTGCGGGCCCTGCACCGAAATCTTCTACGACCATGGTCCGGGCATCGCCGGCGGCCCGCCCGGCTCGCCCGATGAAGACGGCGACCGCTACATCGAAATCTGGAACCTGGTGTTCATGCAGTTCGACCGCGCGCCCGACGGCACGCTGTCGCCGCTGCCGGCGCCGTGCGTGGACACCGGCATGGGCCTGGAACGTCTCGCCGCCGTGCTGCAGCACGTGCATTCGAACTACGAGATCGACCTGTTTGAGCACCTTATCGCGGTCGCCGGCGAACTGACCCATACCAAGGATCTGGCCAACAAGTCGCTGCGCGTGATCGCCGATCACATCCGCGCGTGCTCGTTCCTGATCGTCGACGGTGTGCTGCCGTCCAACGAAGGCCGCGGCTATGTGTTGCGCCGGATCATCCGCCGCGCGTTGCGCCATGGCTGGATGCTTGGCGTGCGCGGCGATTTCTTCTGGAAAATGGTGCAGCCGCTGGTCGAGGAAATGGGCGCGGCCTACCCCGAACTCGCCGCCAGGCAATCTTTTGTGGAAGAGGCGCTGCGCACCGAAGAGCAACGCTTCGGCGAAACGCTCGAGCACGGCATGCGCGTGTTCGACGACGTGGCGGCAAAGTCCGGCACGACCATCCCCGGTGAAGATGCCTTCCGCCTGTACGACACCTATGGCTTCCCGGTCGATCTCACCGCCGACATCGCGCGCGAGCGCGGCCTGAATGTAGACATGACAGGTTTCGAGCGCGCGATGGAGCAGCAGCGCGAGCGTGCGCGCGCCGCAAGCCGCTTCGAGGCCAAGGGCCAGATGCCGGCGGAACTGGCCAGCCAGCTCAAGCCGACCGTATTTCTGGGCTACGAAACCTTATCGGCGCAGGCCGGCAAAGTGGTCGGCATCGTGCGCGGCGGCAAGCAGATCGACCAGCTCAACGAAGGCGAAGAAGCGCTGGTGATACTTGACCGCACGCCGTTCTATGCCGAATCCGGCGGCCAGGTCGGCGACACTGGCGCGCTCTCCAACGGCGCGGGCCGTTTCGAGGTGGTCGATACCCTCAAGATGGGCGGCGTGTTCTTTGGCCATGCCGGGCAATGGCGCGGCGCGCAACCGTTGCGAACGGGCGATCACGTGGATGCCCAAGTGGATGCCGTGCGCCGCCAGGCGGTGGTGCTCAACCACTCCGCGACGCATTTGCTGCACGCGGCGCTGCGCAAAGTGCTGGGCACGCACGTCACGCAAAAAGGTTCGCTGGTGGCGCCGGATCGTCTGCGCTTCGACTTCTCCCACTTCAAGCCGGTCAGCCGCGAAGAGCTGGCGCAGATCGAGGCCATGGTCAACGCCCAGGTACGCGGCAACGGCGAAGCCCAGGTGCGCCACATGGCCTACGACGATGCCATCGCCTTCGGCGCCATGGCCTTGTTCGGCGAGAAATACGGCGACGAAGTGCGCGTACTGAAAATGGGCGATTTCTCCACCGAACTTTGCGGCGGCACGCACGTGGGCCGCACAGGCGATATCGGCCTGTTCAAGATCGTCAGCGAAGCGGGCGTGGCATCGGGTGTGCGTCGTATCGAGGCCGTGACCGGCGCGGGCGCGCTGGCTTACGTGGCCGATGAAGAGCGCCGTCTTGCCGAGATTTCGCACATGTTGTCCAGCACCGGCGACGACGTTGCGGAGAAATTGCGTCAAGTGCTGGATCGGCAGAAAAAGCTTGAGCGCGAACTGGAATCGCTGCGCGCCAAAGCCGCCGGTTCCATGACCGGCGATCTGGCCAACAAGGCGCACGATGTCGGCGGTATCAAGGTGATTGCGGCGCGGCTGGAAGGCCTGGACGCCAAGGCGCTGCGCGATGGCGTGGATCAACTCAAGCAGCAACTGGCCGACTGCGTGGTCGTGCTGGCCGGCGCGGCGGATGGGCGCGTTTCGCTGGTCGCGGGCGTTCATGGCAAGGCGGCCGGTCGCATCAAGGCCGGCGACGTGGTGGCGCATGTCGCCAACCAGATCGAAGGAAAAGGCGGCGGTCGCCCAGATATGGCGCAGGGAGGCGGTCTGGACAAACCGCAACTGCCCGAAGTGCTGGCGGGCACTGTCAATTGGATCGATCAACATCTTGCCGGTTGACGCGCTGCGTATGGACCGCGTGTCAAGATTATGTGTAGATTGCGCCTAACGCACACGCTCGGCTAGTATCGGTAAGATTGGTGTCGCTGGTTGCGCTAGTGTTGTAGCCGTTGAGTTGTCTTTCGAGGCATCTTGAAGTTCCGAGCCGGGAAGGCGGTAAGGCCTTTGACGGACGCAAGCGTCAGAAACTGTGTGGTGCTGTGCTCAGGGGTGAGGCAACGCTACGCGGATGGCCTGTGACCATAAGCATTAAATGGAGTAGCAGCTATGTTGATTCTGACCCGCAGGGTCGGTGAAACCCTCATGATCGGCGACGAGGTGACCGTTACCGTCCTGGGCGTGAAAGGCAACCAGGTCCGCATTGGCATCAATGCGCCCAAGAATGTGGCCGTACACCGCGAAGAGATTTACCAGCGCATCAAGGGCGAGAACGAGGGCGACAGCTCCCCGGGTGAATCGGGCGCGCACTGACCGCCTCTTTACCTTAAGGGCCATGGCAAGTATCCTTGCCGGCTCCGTGATGCCACGGAAGAAAAACGGAGAGATGCCCGAGAGGCCGAAGGGGCTCCCCTGCTAAGGGAGTATAGGGTCAAAAGCCTTATCGAGGGTTCGAATCCCTCTCTCTCCGCCAGAAACGAAAAGCGCCCCTTGGGGGCGTTTTTCGTTTCTGACTGAGGGTCTGGATGAGAACCCGAGGGTTCGACAAATTTGTCCGGAACAAATTTGGACAGCCGCAGGCTGGCCCCGCAGCGCGTAGCGCGGAGGGGTTGGGTGCATGGATGCACCCAACAATCCCTCTCTCTCCGCCAGAAACGAAAAGCGCCCCTTGGGGGCGTTTTTCGTTTCTGAGTGAGGGTCTGGATGAGAACCCGAGGGTTCGACAAATTTGTCCGGAACAAATTTGAAAAGCGCCTCCTTGGCAGCGTTTTTCGCGGCCGGCGGCAACAGCGCGTCCGCAGCGGATCGTTCGTGTGCAACTAATGTCCTCGACAGGCATTGTATCGGCCTGAAAAAAGGCTGTCGCGGCACCGACCGTGCGACGGTCTTAATCTTCCCGCGCAGGCAGGCGCCCCACGTAGCTGGCGCGTGGACGAATCAGGCTGCCGCTTTCCTGCTGCTCCAGCGCGTGGGCGAGCCAGCCGGCCATGCGCCCCGCCGCAAACATGGCGAGGGCGGCGTTGGCGTCGCGTTCGTAAGCCGATGCCATGGCGGCGAGCGCAAAATCCAGATTGGGACGCTGGCCGCATTGCATCTGCAAAAGTTCGACCAGATGCAGGATGCGGCGAAGCGGTGCCGGTTGCGATGGCGTTGCACTGAGCTTGGCCAGCAACATCGCACCGCGCGGATCGCCTTGGTGATAAAGCGGATGGCCCAACCCCGGCGGTACGTCTCCACGGCGCAGGCGTTCGCGCAGTTTTTCGGCGGGATGCGGTTGGCCCAGCATGTCCTGGATGAAAGCGTGCGCGCGCGCCACCGCACCGCCATGCTGCGGACCGGACAGTGTCGCCAGGCCCGCGCAAACGGCCACGTGCAAACCTGCGCCCGTGGATGCCGCCACCCGTGTCGCAAATGAGGACGCATTCAGTTCGTGGTCCGCGCACAGCACCAGGGCGCAGCGCACCAATTCGGATAGGTGCGCATCGTCGGCGCGCCAGCAGTTCACGATCAATCGATGGATCGGGCGTGCGTCGGCGTGCACGCCGCATAGCAGCGCCGCGGTTTCACGCAACAATTGCGCGGCATGTTCGCGCCGATGACGCGGATCGGCGCTATGCGTATGCGGCGCGTCGAGCGCGAGCAGGGGTAGCGCGGCAGTGGTGCGCTCCAGTGGCGGTATGCCCGGTTGGCAAAGCAGGGATGAAACCGCCTCGGACCACGCGTGCGCCGGCGCGACGGCGAACGGATCGTGGTCGCCGCTATCCCATAGCAATCGTGCGACGTCTTCCAGGGTCGCGCCGGATTCGGCCAGCGCGATGGCCGACTCACCGCGATAGTAGTGACCGTGCGGGCGGATCAGCGAAATGCGCGTTTCGAGCACCGGCAGGCCCCATGCGAGACTGTGCGCGGCGGCCTGCGCGGCGCCTCGTCCAGCCTGGCGCCGTTCGATCAGATGGTCGATGTCGTTGGCGCTGTACTCGCGGCTGCGTCCATCGGCGCCCGCGCGCGAATCGATGCGCCCGCGGCTTACGTAGGCGTACAGCGTCGCCAGGCTGACGCCTAGCCGCGTGGCGGCTTCGTGAGCGGATAGATAGTCGGTGCGCATGGCGAACATATTGATCCTTTTAATCAAGATTGATCAATATATTTCCACGTGACAGAGTGGCGCCCCATGGACCGGCCGGGTGTCCCCAACGGCCATCGCCGAACCCGTTGCGCGCTGCGTCGCGGCATGGTCCGGCCGGCACATCATTTACAATTCATTGTTTCGGAGAACCACGATGACTCAGCCCGACTCCGCCGGCAGCCGCTTCCGCGCCGCGCTCGCCGCCGAACAACCCTTGCAGGTGATCGGTGCCATCAATGCCAACCATGCGCTGCTGGCCAAGCGCGCCGGCTATCGCGCGATCTACCTCTCTGGCGGCGGTGTGGCCGCCGGTTCGCTGGGCGTGCCGGACCTGGGAATCAACACGCTCGATGACGTACTGACCGACGTGCGGCGCATCACCGATGTGTGCGACCTTCCGCTGATGGTGGACATCGACACCGGCTTTGGCCCCAGTGCGTTCAATATCGCGCGCACGGTCAAAAGCCTGATCAAGTTCGGCGCGGCGGCCTGCCATATCGAGGACCAGGTCGGCGCCAAGCGCTGCGGTCATCGTCCCGGCAAGGAAGTTGTTCCGGCGGATGAAATGGCCGATCGCGTAAAGGCCGCGGCCGACGCGAAGACCGATTCGAATTTCTTCCTGATCGCGCGCACCGATGCGATCGCGGTGCAGGGCGTGGATGCCGCCATCGAGCGCGCCATTGCCTGCGTGGAGGCCGGCGCCGACGGCATCTTCGCCGAAGCCGCCTACGACTTGCCCACTTATCGCCGTTTCGTCGATGCAGTGAAAGTGCCGGTGCTGGCCAACATTACCGAGTTCGGCCAGACCCCGCTTTTCAGCGTGGACGAATTGCGCAGTGCGGGTGTGGGCATCGTGCTGTATCCGCTCTCGGCCTTCCGCGCCATGAACAAGGCGGCCGAAACGGTCTACCAGTCGATCCGCCGCGACGGCCACCAGCGCAACGTGGTGGACATGATGCAGACGCGCGAAGAGCTTTACGACCGCATCGGCTATTACGACTTCGAGAGAAAACTCGACACGCTGTTCGCCAACAAGAAGTAACCCCCCATTCCGCAGCGGCCGCCGGCACATGCCCGGCCGTGAATGACGTATCGCACCCTGGAGTACCACCGATGAGCGAGCAATCCGCAACCGCCCCCAAGCCGAAGAAATCCGTCGCCCTGTCCGGCGTGGCCGCGGGCAATACCGCGCTGTGCACGGTCGGCCGCAGCGGCAACGACCTGCATTATCGCGGCTACGACATCCACGACCTGGCCGCCAAGGGCTGCTTCGAGGAAGTGGCTTACCTGCTCGTGCACGGCGTGCTGCCGAACTGGGCCGAACTCAATGCCTATCGGGCCAAGCTCAAGCGCCTGCGCGGGCTGCCGGCCCCGGTAAAGAGCGCGCTTGAACTGCTGCCCGCCGCTACGCACCCGATGGACGTGATGCGCACGGGCTGCTCCGTGTTGGGTACGGTGCTGCCGGAAAAGGAAGACCACAACCTGACCGGGGCGCGCGACATCGCCGACCGCCTGATGGCGAGCTTCGGTTCGATCCTGCTGTATTGGTACCACTTCAGCCATAACGGCAAGCGCATCGAAACCGTAACCGACGACGAATCGATTGCCGCGCACTTCCTGCACCTGCTGCACGGCAAGAAGGCGAGCGAGCTGTGCGCGCATTCGCTGGACCGCTCGCTGGTGCTGTACGCCGAACATGAATTCAACGCGTCCACCTTTACCGCACGCGTGATCGCGGGCACCGGGTCGGACATGTATTCGGCCATCACCGGCGCGATCGGCGCGCTGCGCGGTCCCAAGCATGGCGGCGCCAACGAGGTGGCGATGGACATCATCGCTCGCTATCGCAGCCCGGCCGATGCGGAAGCCGACATCCGCGCCCGCGTGGAGCGCAAGGAAATCATCATCGGCTTCGGCCATCCGGTGTACACCGTGTCCGATCCGCGCAACGAGATCATCAAGGAGATCTCGCGCAAGCTGTGCACGGAAGGCGGCAATCCCAATCTGTTCGACGTTTCCGAGCGCATCGAAAAGCTGATGTGGGAACAGAAGAAGATGTTCCCCAATCTCGACTGGTACTCGGCCAGCGCCTATCACATGATGGGGGTGCCCACGGCCATGTTCACGCCGCTGTTCGTCATCGCGCGTACCTCCGGATGGAGCGCGCACGTGATCGAGCAGCGCGAGGACGGCAAGATCATCCGCCCAAGCGCCAACTACACCGGGCCGGAAGACCGCACCTACGTGCCGATCGAAAAGCGCTGAGACAAAAGACGGTTCGTCAGCAACATGAAAGGGGGCTTGAGCCAGGGCGCTTGGGCTCCCCTTTTTTTTCGCGCTTGTCCTGGACCCTTGTTTTTGAACAAACATGGGCTCCATGGCGTGCCACGCGTGCATAACCGGTGTTGCACATTTGATACACCGCCACGCGCATGCGCATCAGGCCGTCATCGCATCTGCCATGCGCCTGTCGGCACGCATGCAAAGGTCATTTTGCCCGCTGCGTAAAGAAGTGTTGCATTCGTGCATCAACAGCTGACTTGGCGGCGCGTTCGCGTTTTCTCCGCGTGCTTGCAATCGACTGATTTCATTACATGTTGCCGGTGCTCGTCGGTGGCCGCGCCACTGGCACGCAGCTTGCCATACGTAGGAGCTACACCAGCAAAAAAACAGGGGGTCATCGCATCCGTTCCGGGAGGAATCAACATGCGCAAGACTCTAATTTTTACGGCATTGACGCTAGGCTTGGGACTTGCTCTCCCGGCTATGGCAGACAATAACTCTCATCAGAACAACGGAAACTCAGGGACGCTAACCAGTTCAAACAGTAATTCAAGCACCCATTCGAACAGCACCAGTACCAGCGAAAGCGGTAACGACACACTCAGCGATGGCATGGGAACCGCAGCGGCCAATAACGGCGGTTCGGCGGCCTCCGAAGTCAGCGACGCATTCAACACCAGCAATGCGATCGCCACCACCAACCTCAACGGCTATGTCAGCAATGTCCAGGTATGGGGCATCGGCAACAGCGCGACCGATAACGGCAACGCGAATGGCGGAAAAGGTGGAAAAGGCGGCGCGGGCCTGGGCGGCATAGCCGTGGAAGGCGGCGGTGCGGCAGGTGGTTCGGGTGGCGATGGCAGCGCGCATAGCGGAAAGGCTGGTGGTTCGCTGTCCAACAGCGGTGGCGCATTTGCCGGAAGCGGTGCTTCGGCTGGCAGCGCGTCAGGCAGCGGCGGTGGCGCAACGGCCAACGGCGGCCACGGCGGCAGCGGCGGTTCGGCTGACGCGGGCGAGGGTCAAGGTACGGGCGGTACGGCAACAGCCGGTGCCGCATCGTCGACGACCGGCAGCAGCACGTCCACCGGTGGAACCAGCGGCACGGTAGCCAGTGCCGGCGGTGACGGCGGCGCGGGTGGCGCGGGCGGCATGGCCGCGGGCGGCGCGGGCAGCGGCGGCGCGGCCGGTAGCGGCGGCGCGGGCGGCAGCACCTCGGCCGACGCGGGCACCTTCGACATGTCCAACACGATGGATAGCACCGCGGCAGCGGCAGCTGGCATCACGACCATTGCCCAGAACAGCGGTGCGGCCGCGTTGATCCAGCAAGGTGTCACCGTGCAGGCGAACCTGAATGTGGGTGGCCATTGAGCGATGACTGATCGGCTCGGCGGGGCGCGCATCGCTTCGCCGTTGCCATGTGGGCCGGCCGACTGCGATGCAGCCGGCCGGCGGACGGTCTCATTCAATGCGCCAACGCGATCGGAGTCGTGCCATGTCTCTTGCAAGAGTTCTCGTAGGTGTGACGCTGTCGTGCATGGTGGCATTGCCCGGCTGGGCGCTTGCGTCTGATCCACCCGGCCATGGCGGTGCGGTACAACCCCAACAGAACGATCAGCCGGCGAGCGCGCAGCCGGCGTACCTGGAAGGATTCGGCCAGGCTGTGAGCGCCAGCACGCTTGGGCATTACAGCGGCGGTTCCAGCAATGTGCAGAGCACGCAGAACATCAACGGTGCGGTGACCGGCAATAGCGCCGAACGGGTGACGACGGGCAACAATATGATCACCGGCGATTCGTTCTCCGGCGCATCGGGCTTGCCTTCGGTAATCCAGAATACGGGCAATAACGTGCTGATCCAGAACGGCGTCATCGTCAACGTGCAGTTGAAGCCATGAAGCGATGGCTGCCGACGCTGGCGTTCGCGACGCTGTGCATGTGGCTGGCAACCAGCGTGCGCGCCGGCACCATGGCGCTGAACGACAACGCCGGACAGACCTATACGTTGCACATCGCGACGTTGAAGGAAGTGAAGTTTCGCAACACCGTGCGGCAAAAATACGATTTCAGCTGCGGCTCGGCGGCCGTGGCGACGCTGCTGACCTACCAGTACAACTATCCGGTCAACGAACAGATGGTGTTCGAGCAGATGTATGCGCACGGCAACCGCCAGAAGATCAACAAGGAAGGCTTTTCGCTGCTGGACATCAAGCTGTACCTGGCCAGCATCGGCTTCGACGCCGACGGTTTCCGCGCGTCGCTCGATCAACTGCAGAAGGCCAATCTTCCGGCCATCGTACTGATCGAGGACCGCGGCTATCACCATTTCGTGGTGATCAAGGGGATTCGCTACGGGCGCGTGCTGGTAGGCGATCCTGCGCGCGGCACACGGGCGATTCCGCTGGACCGTTTCGACCAATTGTGGAAGAACGGATTGATCTTCGTGATCCACAACCGGCGCCAGTTCGCACGTTTCAACACCGACAGCGATTGGCACAACGCGCCGATCGCGCCGCTGGGCGTGGGCATCGACCGGCGCGGGCTGGACACGATCACCATGTCCAAATACGGGCCGGGGGACATATGAACCTGCGCTTGCATGGAACACATGTCCTGCCGCGCCTGATGCTGTTTGGCGCATGCCTGATCGGTGCCGCTCTCGCGCATGCGCAATCATCGGCGGCGTCGGTACGTCGCGTCGCCGATCTGGGGGTTCCGATCTCCACCGAAAAGCTCGACGCCGTACGTGGCGGTTTCGATCTGGGCGATGGCTTGCAAGTGTCGTTCGGCATCGAGCGTGCGGTGTACATCAACGGCGCGCTGGTGACGTACAACAGCATCAATATTCCCGACGTCGCCCACATCACCACGCAGCAGGCGATGTCGCTGGCCTCGGCGCTCAGCGCCGTCAATGTCGTGCAGAACGGCCCAGGCAATACCTTCGATCCATCGTCGATAGGCCAGACGGCCGCGGCGACGGTGATCCAGAACACGCTCAATAACCAGACCATCCAAAGCCTCACCACATTGAACGTGTCGGTGAACACGCTCGATGCATTCCGCAGTCAAGGCCTGCAGCAGGCGCTGCAGGCGGTGCAAGTGCAGGCGTTGGGCCACTGAGGCGCCGGGCGCGGTTTTATCGGAGAGCGGACATGAACAGGAAGCTGGGGGGCGGCAGGACGGCAGGAACGCACACACCGTTGGCGTGCGCGATCGGTTGCGCGTGCCTGGTGTTGTCCTTGGGCACGTTCGCGCAGGAGTCCGCGTCGGCATCGAGTACGGGCACAGTGCCTTCGCCCGAGATCAGGCAGCGCCTGAAGGATCAGGACGCGCGCATCGAAGTCATGCGCACGCAGATCGATGCCTTGCAGCGACAACTGGCGCAGCAGGAGGCCGACTATAAAGCGCTTCGGCATGCCGTGGGCATGGATGTGCTGGACCAGCAGCGCGGCGGCAACATAGCCGTGGCTGGAGCCAATGCGACGGCCTTGCCGATGCCATCGCCCGATGCGTCGTCCGATCAGCAGGCAACGCCCCAACAGGGCGTCACGCCGAGCACGCCGGTGGGGCAGGCGCCGCCGCAAAACTCCCGGCCACCGGAGGTGGCTCCGATCTTCCAGCAACCTGGCGTGCTGACACCGAAAGGAAAGTTCGTGCTGGAGCCCGCCTATCAGTTTGGCTATTCGACGGCCGACCGCGTCGCCTTGGTGGGGTACACCATCATACCGGCCATCCTGATCGGCTTGATCGATGTGCGCGAGGTTCGCGACACCACGCAGACGGCCATTCTCACCGGGCGTTACGGCATCACCAATCGCCTGGAAATCGAGGTACGCGTACCCTATGTGGACACGCACGACGACACTGTGAGCCGCGCCGTGCTGACCGGTTCGGCTGAAGACAACGTGTTCAGTTCCAGCGGCAAGGGCCTGGGCGACATCGAGGCCACCGCGCGTTACCAGATCAACGATGGCGGCGCGGACAAGGCGTATTACGTGGGCTGGTTCCGCTTCAAGACGCATACGGGTACCGATCCGTTCCAGGTCACGACCGATTGCCTGACTCGCTGCGTGCAAAATCTCACCGGTACCGGGTTGCCCGTGCAGCAACCCACGGGGACGGGCTTTTACACGCTGCAGCCGGGTCTGACCTGGCTGTTCCCGTCCGATCCGGTGGTGTTTTTCGGCAACCTCAGTTATCTGTACAACGTCGAGCGCCATGGCGTTTACGAGCACATCCTGCTCGGCGGCACGCAATACGTGGGCAATGTGAAGGTGGGCAACGAGGCCGATGCCAGCATCGGCATGGGCATGGCGCTCAACGACAAGGCTTCGCTCAGCATCGGCTACGACCAGACCTTCATTGGAACCACCTATGAGGGCGGCCAGAAGTTGCCCGGCTCCACCAAGGTGTGGCTGGGTACGCTGCTGATCGGCGGCTCGTATCGCTTCAACGAAAAGCGCACCGTCAACTTTACGCTGGGTGTGGGCGTGACGCGCGATACGCCCGATGCAACCGTGACGGTTCGCGTGCCCATGATGTTTTGATGCAGCCTGAGGCGTTCTACCGCCTGCGCTTTTGAGCGTGTGGAAACTTGCGTTGGCCGCACGCAATGATGCGTGCTCGGGCGACCGCCGGCGAGTTTGTCCACGCGCGGTGCGCATGCGCACCGTTTACACGCGCACGCGGCCGGTGCCGTGTCAGGCCCTTCGCCTGCGCCGGTTGAGCCACCAGCGCCCACCGCAGACGAACACAACCAACGTCACTTCCAGTACGTGCTTCATCCATCCGTGTTCGGTGAACCACTTCAACCACAGTTTTTCGTGGCTGATCATGCGGCCGGCCGTCCATGCAATGGCGGCGGCGCCGGCGTAGACGATGATCGGGAAACGTTCGATCAGCTTCAGGATCAGGGTCGAACCCCAGACCACCAGCGGGATGCTGATCAGCAAACCGATCACCACCAGGCCCATGTGGCCTTTGGCGGCGCCGGCGATGGCCAGTACGTTGTCCAGGCCCATCAGGGCGTCGGCCAGCACGATCGTGCGCAGCGCGGCCCAGAAGCCGGCGGCGGCAGCCACGTCGTGCGTGTCGCCATGATCGGGCTGCAAGAGGTTCCATGCGATCGGCAGCAGCAACAGGCCGCCTGCCAGCATCAAGCCGGGCAGGTTGAGCAGGTACACCACCAGCACGGTAAGCCCGATGCGCACGGCTACCGCGCCAAACGTGCCCCAGAACACCGCCCTGGTCTGCAGCGAGCGGGGCAGGTTGCGCGCGGCGAGCGCGATCACGATGGCGTTGTCGCCGGCAAGCACCAGGTCCAGCAGGACGATGGTGAGCAGATCCGATAGCAGATGGGTGGGGAAGGCCATGCGATGTCCTTGGCGCGCCGGACTCAAGCGATGACGACGGACGCGCGCGGCCCGCGGTCATCGCAAAAGTCTCGTTCGAGGCGATGGCCACCGCGGCGCCCGGAGCGAAGCCTCGCTCGTGATGACGGACACCGCGCGGATGCGGCAGGCCGGATCCGGAACTACTCCCCTTTGGGATGATGGTTCACGGCCGATTGTCGGCAGGTGCAGGGCGGGCGGTCAAGCCGCGCCGTGCTTGAAGCCGGGCAGGCCGGATACAATGGGCGTTTTCCCTACCCCGAGAGCCTGCCATGAGCGCGCACGATATCCGTTCCGCCAAGCGTCCCGACCCCGATCAGCCGCTGGTCGATATCGCCAACTACGTTGCCGACTACACGATCGATTCGACCGAAGCGTACGACACCGCGCGCTACATGCTGCTCGATTCGCTGGGCACGGCGATGCTGGCGATGAAGTTTCCCGAGTGCGTCAAGCACCTGGGCCCGCTGGTGCCGGGTGCGACGCTGCCGGGCGGTGCCCGCGTGCCGGGCACCAGCCACGAGCTGGATCCGGTGCAGGCCGCGTTCGCCATCGGCACGCAGATCCGCTGGCTGGACTTCAACGACACCTGGCTCGCGGCCGAGTGGGGCCATCCGTCGGACAACCTCGGCGCGATCCTTGCCGTGGCCGACTACCTCAGCCGCAAGGCCGAACGCGAAGGCGGCAAGGCGCTGACCGTGCGCGACGTGCTCACCTACGCCATCAAGGCGCACGAAATCCAGGGCTGCTACGCGCTGCTCAACAGTTTCAACCGCGTCGGCCAGGACCACGTGATCCTGGTGCGCCTGGCCTCCACCGCGGTCGCCACGGCCATGCTGGGCGGCGACAAGGGGCAGATCACCACGGCCGTCTCGCACAGCTGGATCGACAACGGCGCCCTGCGCACCTATCGCCATGCCCCCAACACCGGGCCGCGCAAGAGCTGGGCCGCCGGCGACGCCTGCCGCCGCGCCGTCACGCACGCCATCAACGCGGTTTACCGCGGCGTGGTGGGCTATCCCTCGGCGCTGTCGGCCAAGACCTGGGGCTATTACGACGTGGCCTTCAAGGGCAACGCATTCCAGTTCGAGCGCCCCTTCGGCAGCTATGTGATGGAGAACGTGCTGTTCAAGATCAGCTTCCCGGCCGAGTTCCACGCCCAGACCGCGGTGGAGTGTGCGATGAAGCTGCACGGCGAGGTAGCCGGCAAGCTCGAGCAGATCGAAAAAGTGGTGATCCAGACACAGGAAGCGGGTTGCCGCATCATCGACAAGACCGGTCCGCTGGCCAACTACGCCGACCGCGACCATTGCATCCAGTACATGGTGGCCGTGCCGTTGATCTTCGGCCGCCTCACCGCCGACGACTACAACGACGACGTCGCCGCCGATCCGCGCATCGACGCCCTGCGCGACAAGATGGAAGTAACGGAGAATCCGCAGTTCACCAAGGACTACTTCGACCCCGACAAGCGCTATATCGGCAACTCGGTCCAGGTGTTCTTCAAGGACGGCACCAGCACCGAAAAGGTCTCCATCGACTACCCCATCGGCCATCGCAAGCGCCGTGCGGAGGGGATCCCGGTGCTGCTGAAGAAATTCGAGGCCGCCATGCGCGGGCATTTGCCTGCCAACCGGGTTAAGTCCATTCTGGAGGCTGTGGCCGATCCGGCGAAGCTGGACGCCATGCCCATCCAGGCATTTCTGGGTCTCTTCACACTGTAAAGACAGCGTGAGCAGACAATTCATGGTGAATTAGGGATGGTTTTGCAAAACATTTAGTTTTTGTTAAACTCGATTATGCAGGGTTTGAGTCCGTCGCAAGGATTTCCGTGGCCCGTTAATACCGGGTCGCGGAATAACAAAGCGATTTCTTTCATTCTTTGGCGGGATGAATGCCCTAAATCATTAAGAAGAGGAGAGACCTAATGAAACGTAAGGGCTTGTACTTTTTGATTGCGCTTGCCCTGGGCGGCGTAAGTGCCGTTCACGCGCAGGACAACACTGCCGCCCCGGCAACCCCGGCAACGAGCTCCAGCAGCAGCTCGACGGCTGGCGCGCCGGCGTGGCCGAATGGATTTGACGACCGCTGGTACATTGCGCCGAC
>Ga0335072_10000494_pt1 | contig 77497 bp, 64 predicted proteins | sample Lox_Sample_21_FD_206725 | JGI IMG/M metagenome (GOLD analysis project Ga0335072, IMG submission 206725) | Soil microbial communities from Loxahatchee National Wildlife Refuge, Florida, United States - Lox_Sample_2.1 | ecosystem: Environmental > Terrestrial > Soil > Wetlands | place: USA... | reverse complement strand
AGAAGGGAAGGGAGAGGGAAAGGAAAGTGGGAAGCGGTCGAGGGGGGAGAGGATGGGGAGTAGGAGGGTCGAAGGGATCTTTATAGAAGTCAAAAGCGGCGGGTGACTAAGCGAGGCGACCATGCCCGAAGGGGGTGCCGCCTAAACCAGAGGCAGATTTCCCGACAACAAAATTACAATAGAAATGTACTTATAATGCAGGGCTAGTCACTGCGGGAACAAACTCATTGCGCTAACTCAGAGGACCGTGATAGCGAACCAGGTAAAGATCGGATCGAGCGGAGCTAGAGCTTTCAACTTCGCCAACTGCCACCCCAACAACTTAAACGTATGCATGCTCACGAAAACATCAAAGCACCGGCATTTTGACTATATCTTCCTCGTTATTGGATAGGCACCTTATTGATACCGAGGACTGGCCGCGTTTGATTACCCCACGATTGACCAGACCGATAGAGGATGCTTCGAAAGTATTCGGTGATCCGAACCTCTTGGATCATTGGTGATTCAGCACAGCAATCCTTCTCCGGACGTATTCTGGCTCTTAACCGACGATGAGCTCTTCGAGCCATAAGCGAATGCGTAGCGGTGTACATCGCCGACGAGCCATTCTCAGCTGCCAGGCATGTAGGGCACGGCGATTGAAATGCGACAGAAATCGACCAATCTGCAGCCGCTGTGCCCAAAGTGAAGAACAGTGCGTTTGGGCGGTAGATGGCTCGTTGAGATTTCCTTCGGAACAACAGCGACCGATTCGACCAAATGGTGAATCCAAAGAAAGTCCAGCAAAGGACGACGCGCAAATGGAGAGCGAATCAGACCTCAGTGCTCCTGAAGATTTGCAACCATCTCCTTCAACCCATGGCAACCATCGGCCGAGTACGTCTTGGACTGGTTACCTCACCAGCCAACATGGTGGACGATCACGCTACGTCCCAAGTTCGTTCTGGGCGAATATTGACCACGACGTAGGTACCTGCTGCTGGCCATACGGCTGAAAGCTAATAAGATCCCAGAACAATGACTTAGACAGCCTCCTTTCATCTGCGCCTCTTTTTCCGTTCCCAGTCGGAGGCTGTAGTCAAGCTCCTACTCAAAGATTCTCTATCTCTGCGCAGGCTTCGAGAATTCCCGGTGATCGAGGGCAGTCAAACGAAGTAAGGTCTCATTCAGGTGACTACAACTGCTGTCACCGCATCAACTCGCTCTCGCAACTTCTGGATGCATTGCCTTCGAAGCAGGCAAGTTACGCTCTGTATTACAACTTCTTGAGCGGCATTCATCCTATCACGCTCCTCGTCCATGTTCAGACATTTCGATCTCAGTACGATCGTTTCTGGGAATGGTATTCCACTTGGAATCGCGAGGAAATTCCTACTGGAATTCTAGCCGAAGTCCCTAGTTTCTTGCCATTACTGTTCGCAGTGCTCTTCGCAGGAAGTTTTGGCCCTCACAATACATCACTGTCACCCGAGGACGTGACTACTTTGTACAGTTCTCATTCTTACTCACTGAGCCTGGTTGCCTTCCCGCAGAGCCCAACGATTTATAGTCTCTGTGCGTTTCTCATCGTCCAGAATCTCCTTGTTCGCGAAGAAGAAGCTCTTAGTGCCTGTTCATTCATTGGTATCGCTTTAAGAGCTGCACAAGCCATGGGACTGCATCGAGACGGGTCACATTTTGGCCTTGACCCGATACAGACGGAGATAAGGCGTCGTATCTGGTGGCACATCATTCATACGGATGTCATGACGTGCTTATCAGCTGGACTCCCACCGCTTATGGTCGTGGATTACCTGTACGACACAAAGATGATAAATGAACTCAAGGACGACTATATTGGAACACCAGAGGAGATTCTTCAAGCAGAGTCTCCCCAGACTTACTTTGAAAAATCGGGGAAAGAGAAGAGTACAGCATTGGGAGCCTCTGGATCTCTAGATGGCAGCCGCATTTGTATCTACCACGTCGTCGCCATCGGTAGATATGAAATCACATCTCTAATGCGAAAGCTCCTTCGACGGCAGTTTTCAGTGGAGCCAATTACTTTGGAGGAGATTGCATCCCTGAAGCGTGCTGTTGATCAACAAAGCTCAGAGACGGCAGCAAGAATACGCCGCATTGCGATGATGCAATTGTATTCATCAGATGGAGAAGAAATTCGCGCGCACAGAAGTAACTCGTTCGGAGGTGTTTCTGTTCGCCCATTCCAGTCATGGTCTCAAAGACTTCTTCGGCTTATGACACATAAAACTTACTCTATGCTCTACCAACCACTGTTGCGAGGCAAATATGGCAAGGTCAGCAGCCGAGCACGACGGGAGTATGTTTTCCAAACGCTAGCTGGTAGTTTCAGTATTAATTCGTTCACAGTGCGATACGACATTGTCATGGCTATATCGAAGACTTCTTAGAGCTTTCTACGACGGAGCTCTTCCGGCCATTCTACTGGATGTATCCTGGGATGTATCAACCACTGCAGGCCACAGCTATCATATTGGCTGATCTCATCAAGAATCCCACTACCGAGGAGGCAAAGCACTCACGAAATCTAGTTGACAAACTTTTCTCCTTGATCGGACCTGACGGCTTTGGATCGCACATGGAGAAACAGCCAACTAGAAACCTATCACCGGCTGGTCGAGAAGCGTGGGAGATGCTTAGAAAGCTCCGGAGGCAAGCATGGAAGAGTGCCGGACTAGACCCTGACTTCGTTTGGACCGATTCGAATATCGCAAAGAAAGATTCGAACATTGGGGTTCCTCCTCAGATGCAAATCAACACTGGAATTGACATGCTGCATACGAACGGCACGAACAGCGTTATAGCCACTCCCAATATTGTCGACTCTACGTTCCCTTTGGAGCTTGGACAGTATCCCGACATGAATTGGACTGAAAATTTTGACTTCAATGCGTCTCCTTCAGACCACTCTGAACAATTCACACTAGGGGATATCGATGGCCTTGACTGGCAGCAATGGGATTTTCTTCTTCAGCAGAGCTTTAACATGCCAGACCCTGGGCAGTCTTACTTCTAAAACCTGTCAAGTCGTTCCAATCTACTCTATACACATACTGGCATTCATTCGATGATGGAAAGTACAATGCATTGCAATCACTACGGTTGGGAAAAGGCAAGCATCTTGTCCGGGTTTCCATGCCAGCTATCGTTCGAGGCCTTTTCACCCGACCCTCGGTTCTCCAACGGCAGTTAATGACGTCTGCAGTTTTGCAAAATATTAGATACCATATTTGTTATCTATATTACATGAACACAGTATCCTCGCCGATGTTAACTTTCAATCGTAGCATTCTCCATTCTCGCTAAATTTACACCTTCCGTGCCTTGAGCATACCAGAACCATGAACACGGCGCTATTCAAAACTTCGAAAGAGATGGAGCGAAAGGTAGAGGTCTCGGTTGACCCCAAGTCGTACATGGTAGTAGCCTCCACGCTCTGCTGTACTTAGTTTCGAACAAGTAGTAGACCAAGTAGTGCAGAAACCACGGCAAAATGAGGCCTGTTACGCCACCTTCGTAATTGCGATCTATAGAATGCATGAACAGTGGTAGTTGTATGTTCTATGAGAAGTTAGATTGAGTGCGCAGATGAGTTATTTAAATAACAGAGAAACTGACCTTATCGCAGTTCTTCAGAACATGTTCGTGAACCGCTTGCCAGCAAGAAATCAGCCGATCAGAGTCGTAGTTCTTCAAGCTCAATAACGTCTCGATCTCCGCGTGTAGATGCTGCTGGAGTATCATAGCGAAACTTGAGATGATGCTCCTCAACTTCTCAGCGTTGTAGGTCCCCGGTGTGGTTTCGTTGATGTACTTTTCCAGGGCTTCCAGTCCTGGAATGAAGGCATGATGCTGCTCGATGTTTCCATCCATGATACCTTTCTGTCCAGTCAACTCCTCCAGCCGAGGAAATAGGATCTCCTCTTCTACGGAGTGGTGGTCTTCCACCTCGAAATGCCAGAACTTTGTGAGCAAGAGTAGATCAGTGATATCTTTGGAAGTTTTGACTTCAGATGCCTGGTTGTATATGGCGTTGAGACTTCGAAGTAGAGCATTGTGGATATGCGCCATCTCATGTGCCATGTATATCGAGCCATGTTGTCCAACAGCAGATTTGGCACCGCATGGAGTTTCAATGAGAGGGAACGGAGAGTGTGCCCAACGTCCGGGGGTATACTCTGCGTTAGACATCATGTAAACTGAACACAAACTAAGAGCCAGAGGTTGGGAAAATCGCTGAGGTTAGGTTCTCGGAAATGGGATAGATTACAATGATCGATTTTTAGGATTTAAGCTGCTTAATTACGATCCTGCGGCACATCTTTTTATATTTTCACTCCTACCTTAATTGGTAGTCATATAGCTTATTGAGGGAGCACCGTAGGTGAGAACTTAGTCAGATTGTGAGCATGCAGGCGCCACTTCGGTTGCCAAAGCCGGATGCTTACAACCAAAGCTAAGACAGCATCATCGAACGTGCAGGATTAAGGATGGGCTGAGGCTGAGAGCAAGCCGTATTCTTGTTGCCCATACACAGGTGGCGATGTGCTGTTTCCAGTGTGAAAAAACATCCAGCCGAGGTACTCGACTCTACTCCATCGTATCGTACCGTAGCTCTGGGGTTCATAATACTCCAACAAAGGTCGGCGTTCCCGATATAGCTGCAGGTACAAGAAAAGAAGTAGCATGTAAGCACTTAGCTGAGTTAATTCGTGTAATCTTGGTAGTTGTACCCTTACTCTTCCTTAACCATTTTCCACAGAATGGCGTAGCAAATTGATTGGATGAGTTGCCGCCAACGCAAGACTACAACACGAACGATTTTCTTCTAGGCGAAACACTTCAAGTGAGCGGACGATGCCCGATTCTCTCCTCTTCGCACAAAAGTGCAATTTATAGCTGCTTCTACGTACCCTAGAGCTGCGTATCTCTTATACAGCTCCATTTGACTTCAGAGACGCCTCGTTGCTACAAAATGGCTACGGAATCCTATGAGATAGACTCTAATGGAGACGTCCTCCTAGTGCTACGGAACCCAGGCCTCCTTTTGCTATCTGGGACGAGGCCCAAAAGCACCTGCCCCGTTCCCGTGATCCATCTGAACCCGATCTTGTAGATGAAGTTTTCGGTTTAGAGTCGACGCCGTCGAAGAAGGAAGTAAAATCGAGGAGAAATAGGGTGTTGAGAGACCTTAATGATTCCGAATGCTCCCCAGAAGTTCTCGGAAATCCTCTAGGATCCATCGACAGTCCTTCAGAACTCCTTAATAGTCTTCCAGAATCTCTCGATACCCGTCCACAAGCTATCGGCGACCTTCCAGAACATGGCAAGACGAGTCCGGAACTACTTGGAGATGGCTTTCGTGGTCCTGAATCTCCCGGCGGTGTGAAGATACGGGTCTCTTCGCGTCATTTGATTCTAGCCTCACCTTACTTCCGCGACATGCTCGAGAGAGAGTGGAAAGAAGGGAAGACTCTCCAAACTGATAAATACGTCGAGGTGGAAGTTGAAGATGTCGACGCGGATGCGCTGGTGACTGTCATGCATATCATCCACGGCAAAAGCCGAAGCGTTCCGAAGACTGTCGATCTGGAAATGCTCGCGAAAGTTGCTGTCATTGTGGATCTGTACGAGTGTGCTGAAGCGGTGGAAGTCCTCACCGACATTTGGCTTGCGCACTTGAGCAGAGCCCTGCCGAGCGAATATTCGAGGGATACTGTGTTATGGATATGCATTTCCTGGGTATTTCGGCAGCGTAATGAGTTTCTCTCCGCCACCAGCGCTGCCATGAAGTATAGCAGAGGCCCATTTCAGGACCTGGGGCTTCCAATTCTACAGAGCGTAGTCTTTGAGTCTCATTCAACAGCAGCATAGTTAAGTTGGCTGTTGGCAACTGTAGATGATATTGCCCAGCGACGACAAGAATCGATCCAGAAAATCCTTATTGCTCTGCGAGAGGTCGCAAATGACCTCATCAACGACTTGCATGGGTGCTCGTTCGACTGCCGTTGCATGCTTCTCGGGGCATTAATGAAGGTAGAGTAATGGCCGCACGAAAGCTCTCTTTCTCGCAAACTGTCAACCCGTTCACAGGTTTCAGTTTTGCAGAAATTGCTCACAGCATACAATCCCCTCCGACATCGTGCCAGAAACGGAGTAGAAAATGTGGTTCCTATTCTCAGCCGGCGAATGGTTGCAGCTTGGATTCTTACATAGACCCAGTCCTTAACGGCTTGATGAAGCGTAACGATGGCTTCCTGCTGGAAGACTTTTCATCGGTCTCCTAGGAATCGACTTGCTTGCAATGGCAGACACCTGGAATCCCAAGGTATAAGTATAACGAGTATGGTCGTGTGGCTTCTACAAACAACGCCTTCATTGAGCTTGATTAGCATCAACGCCGGGCTCCTCACGATAACTATGTTCGATTGCTTTGTACTCGCCCGATCAAAGTGCAGCGATATGATATATGAGCAAGAAGAAAAGAAGACGAAAGAACTGAGAGGGACTGTGAGAGTCATAATTGCATAAGGTTTTCGATATTGCAAATGGATTATGCCCTCTCTTCTAAATTTTCATTGGTGGGGATCTACGCAGTAGAAAACATAGCATACCGAGTGATGTCTGCACCTCATTAGAGCGATGGCAGTCAATAAAAAGCCTTCAGACCTTTTGATTGACAGAGGTCCTTTAAGATCTTCTAAAGGCTGCAGCGTAAATTGCTTACAGAGCCCAAACAAGTCTGAAATTCCTTAAACTTTAAGGCCTCACAGCCGCGTTCGTTGATTGATATCGAACCAAAAGCCTCCCAGCTCTAGACCACCATCTCTCCAGAACACCCAGACGTGCCACCGCCGCGCCAGTCAAGAACACAGAAACGGCTCCCTCATCCCGGGCACCCAATCCACTCCACCCAGCCCGCCAGCCAGCCGCCACTCAAAAGCCATTAACCGCGCCGTTCTCCGCCCTCCGCAGCAGCGCACTTGCACTACTCCGCGCCTGCTGCGCGAGCAGAGCATCGACGAGGACGAGAGCGGCCATGCTCTCGACGATGGGGACGGCGCGCGGGACAACGCAAGGGTCGTGGCGGCCCTTGGCCTCGAGCACGCCGGGCGCGCCGTCGTAGGCGGCCGTGGTCTGCGGCTGGCCGATGGTGGCCGGCGGCTTGAAGGCGACGGCGAAGAAGATGTGGGCGCCGTTGGAGATGCCGCCCTGGATGCCGCCGGAGTAGTTGGTGGCGGTGGCGAGCGCGGCGGGCGGGCCGGCGGGCGCGGCGATGAACGCGTCGTTGTGCGCGCTGCCTGCCATGCCGCACCCGCCGAAGCCGCTGCCGATCTCGAAGCCTTTCGTCGCTGGGATCGACAGCATCGCGTGCGCCAGCACCGCTTCCAGCTTGTCGAAGCATGGCTCGCCTAGCCCGGGCGGCGCGTTGCGGATCACGCACGTTATCGTGCCGCCGATGCTGTCTTGCCGTTCTTTGAATTGCTTGACTAGCGTTTCCATTCGTGACGAGGCCTCCTTGTTTGGACACCGGACCGGGTTGAATGAGTCGACTTGCTTGCGGGTGATGGTGTTTAGAAGGGAGAGGAATTCGGGATTTGTGGCGGGCGTAGGGTGAGTAGATGTCGGTGGGAAGAGGTATTCTGAGCCAATACTCGATACAAACGCTACGATTTCAATATTGCATATCTGATGGAGAATCTTCTCTGCGATTGCGCCGGCGGCAACTCGACCTGCAAGCCAACATTAGCTCACTCATCCACATTCAAATATGTAGAAGTCTAACCAATTGTTTCTCTTGCGCTCGCTCTTCCACCACCACTGCTTGCGCGGACACCGTACTTCAATTGGTAGGTCAGGTCAGCATGACTGGGTCGAGGGTATATGTCCATTGTACTGTTGCCGTAGTCCTTTGGCCGCTGATTCTCATTCATGACCCGCATTGCAATTGGAGTTCCCAGTGTGACGCCATGCTCCGTTCCTGACTGTATCTCCACTCTATCTTTTTCATCTCGAGGTGTGGTGATAGCGCTTTGGCCCGGTCTCCGCCGAGTAAGTTGCGGTTGGATGTCGGACTCGGTGAGGGACAGAAGGGGAGGGCAGCCGTCAACTATTACGCCAACTGAGAGACAGTGTGATTCGCCATAGCTGAAATACCAGAATTAATAGGCATCTTGAGTAGGGGTGAGTCAACCGTACGTATGGACTCTGAAGTGGTTCCCAAACGTCGACATCACGACACCACGAATTCTCCAACGCTACAGGAAGGAATTGGAGCAGGTAAAGGGAGTGCGCGAATTTAGATGGCCACAGAACAAGTGTATAGGTGAAGAGTTTAGAATCCAAAGCTTTTTTAAAGTCCGGATAAATTCATAAGTCGAGACCCCGATGACGGAAAGCTTGACCTGCAGGGATCTAGTACGACTCGAGGAAGCTATAAAATCGACGACACGTGATATATGTTCACTGTAGGAGAGTATTACCCAGATTAAGAGGTTCATTTTGTAGGTATGAATTCCCTTCTCGTTCCTGCACGCTATATAACCCAAGCCGACGCCGTTCGTTGGAGAATTACAATTTGATTAGACCCGCACTGTTCGGGAGGGTGTACCTAAGGGTGGAGGGTATCTATATCCCATTCGAATCGTCATCCAAGGCATTCAACATCATATTCAAGACTGTGGATACGTTTGTCTTTCATGGAAATATTCCAATTAGATTCCTTCAATTATCACCTGAACTCTTCGTCACAGGCTTTCTTTTCACCAACGTAGCGATATCTGGATTCGAATTGACTGATCCTACAGTTGATGCTCTTGAACGCGCAGGAATTGCGCCATCGATCGAAGGGGCGTACGTATTAGGCGATCCTGTAACACTGGTGGGACTCGTGACAAGAGGTGATATCGATGGAACTGCGGTGACCAATTTCGTCGTGCCAGGATCTTCAGAACCGGAGCCTAAGTGTGACCCAGCTTTATATTCAACGGATGCGGTCTTCCTCGGGGGCAGTGGTGGGGCAGCGGAGGTTGAAGATGATGTGACTGGAGACTCAATGCCGAGTTCTGTTGAAATAGGATTACAAGGCGGTAGGCGAGGTCCAGTCTGTGCGGACCACGTACTCTCACTTGGTCCATCGGATACCAAACTAGGAGTAGTAATTGGAGACCCTTCCAGTTCTTCGTTGTCCTCCATAATGATTCCAACATGTTGTTGATCGGTGTCTGGAGGAAGTAATATCTCGTCTGGATACTCAACTTCGTACAACGGATCTTCGTAGTCATCCATCGAAAGTGGAGGTTGAATTTCCCTACGGAAAGCATCGGCATCAACACCGCAAGCGGCACGAAGTTCACTTTCCCACATATTAGTTGCGACCATCAGCAACCGACGGAGAATTGAGGACATCTTTGCATCCTCGATCTGGTCTGGTCCGCAGACCAGCGTAGGTGCAAAGCACACAGCAAGGTTTTCCGCGGTCATCTTGTTAGTTGCTTGATATTTCGCCACGGTCGCCAGTAGAGGAAGCAAATGCCTGGCCAAGATCTCTCTAGAAAGAGCAGGCAAAACAGACCACTGGGATTTCGGTGAAAAGAGATCGACGAGATTCTGTAGCGTTGGCACTATTGCAGCATTCACGTACATCATCGTTAATTCGCGGTATGCTGAATGTGGCACTATCGGTTCACGGAGTTCCTGATACCAGAGCTTGATAAGGCCGCTAGCAAGATGCACGCCATAAGCATCACTTTGATCCAACTCGGAGACGATGGATAGAGCATTTCGAGCACCTTCATATGGCGGGATTGGAAGAATCACATCTTTCTCCTTCCAGACGATGTACTTTTGCCCACGATCATAGGCCTCGCGGAGGATCTCCTTCAGCTTAACGTGAGGAGGAATTCTGAACAATCCTTCCGTTGTCACATTTAGATCCAGGAGAATGAAGGAAGTTGTCTCTCTCAGCACTCTAGGTAAGCGTGATTGTCCCTGTAAATTGCGCTGAAAAGGTTGCTTAGCACTGAAAGCTCTCCGTCCGGTGGCATTTGGCACATGTATACTTGCTACGAGTTTCCTGTCAAAGAGATATGCTGACGGAGGAATGAGCAGGTCTTGGATGGGCATGGATCGCGCCAGAACTGTGAGTGTTGATGCTGTAAGACTCGTCAGCGCAAAACCAATGCAAGAGAAGATTTGGAAACCTTTACCGTGCACAATCTTTCGCTTGAACTTCGGGCTCGCAATCGTGGAAAACGCTTCAACGAGCATGCGCACCCATCTCCTTTCATGCACAATATACAGTCTCTGTATCCTCTTGCGCATGGCCCTAGACAGGACGTGATATGCCTGGACGAACCATCCCCAGCCGGGTTTATTCTTCTTCGTCGTAGTAGCACCTTCAGGCGGACCGCCGGCAAAGACGACAACCTCGTATTCCGCGCCCGCGACCAGCTCATCCTCACCAGGGAGCCTCGCCAGGACGTACGGTAGCAAGTTGTTAAAGTCTACTTCCTGGGCATCAGGCAGCGCAGCGGCATTCAGTACGTAAACGGCGTGGTTCGTTTTGGACGGGAGAGGAGAGCGGTACAGGATGCTCGCGGCGGCTCGTTCCATGGCCGGTGAGTAGTCAGCGGAATCCTTGGGCGGAGGAACGGCCCTAATGAAGGTACTACGTGCGCGGTTTCGAAACTGTTTCCGCATCCCTTGACCTTGTTGTTTGTTCTGTGGGTCTACGCCGAGTGATAAATAGGTTGCGAGAATGTTATGAGTGGAAACAGATCGATCCGGATGAGGTAATTCGAGGAGGCAAGGTCTGTATATCCGAGCTGGAAATCAATTCTGAACAGTTGGGATTGGAGTTGACACTTGTAATGGCAGCTTGGCGATATCTTCTAAAAGCAGCTATTATTCCCCTGCAGGTTGTAGACCGAAGCTTATCAGAGACATTTTCGACTGATATTGACCCGTCTGCAGATCAAACAGGTTTCTGCATAGCAATTGATGGTATGCTGACACGTATGCGAGTAGTTTTCGCAGCTTTGACGACGCAATCGGTGTGCCAAAGATCAACGAGTGTGGCGCAGCAAGATTGGAATTCTGCATGGCGTGTCGTCACCAACAAGGTATGAGACGACGTAGTTAATTTCATATGACGCCGCTATTCGTACATCCCGCTATGAAGTTCCGGCACCCCCCCTGTTAATCTTCTGCACACCCCCTACTGAGTTCTCGCACACCCTCCAGCAACCCCCACATTTGGAGCACATTCTCTAGCACCTATATTACGCAGCGCATCACTTCCAGTGCCTCCAGCGCATAGACTATAACTTCCACGGCCAGTAGCATACAGAGCGGCATACAGTGTATGCACTCCAGCGCCTCAAGCACACAGAGCACAACCTCCAGCTCCTATAACACACACCCCATCGCCTCTAGCCGTATGTCCTTTACGGCCTCCAGCACATGGACCACAACCTCCAGCTCGTTCGATATTAACAGCGGTCAGCCTTCTCCATCGCAGGGTCCACCAACTGCGCGAGTTTCGTGGAAGAGCAGAAAGCGCTTGAATTGGTTGAGTTTGCTGCATTTTATGCATTTGATACGCCAAATTGATTGTCTTATCTACCTCCTTTTGATAATAATGAAGCGTAATTGCGTCAAAAGTGTATCCAGAACGAAAACAACTCGTTTTCAAACGAACATGAGCACACAGATACAGCTGGCCTGTGCCACGGATCGTCCGAAATAATTAGGCGCTGTTGGTGATCGAGAATATCTTCTAATCTCACCGTTTGCAGCCTTCTCCGCCAAGTTTGGCGGCACTCGTGAACACCATATCGTATCCCAGCCTTGTCGCATCTTCGCCGCCTTGAAAAGTCTATCACCCCAATCGCGTAAGGTAACCACCGTTGACACCTTTGCGCTGAACAGAAGCCTAATAATTTATTTTTGAGTGGTCGGTCACATGCAGCGTTCTCGTCCAGCCATTCCCGCAAAAGGCCATACTCGCCGGACCGCTTTCGACATCATGACACGAGAAGCTGAAAACCTTGTGGCAAATTTCTGCGGCGCTGGGTAGGTGACTCGAGGCGATACAAAGTATCATTGCCCGCCCAGCTGCTTGGCAACGATGTTCAGCGCTGCATCTTAATCTACCGGTCCCCCGCTCGGCCCTTGGGCTGTGGCTCTTCAGCCTAGCCATTCGCAAGTTCATGAATTTCTCATCTTCTTTACGTTCGAGCCTCAAGAGAAGGATAACGCGTTGAATCGGAAGCCATGGTGAGGTCATTCTTCCTACCAAACGACCTCTTCCCGCCGGGCGGGCCGATCCAGCTGGGCCAACTGATCGAAAGCATCGAGGACCCGGGCATGAAAGTGGCGGACAGCAAAGCGCTCGGCTTCAGCGAATACGACGTGCAGGTGTCGAAGATGCAAGTCAGCGTGGTGCGCATCTTCGAGGCGTCGGCCGAGCAGTCGCACGTGGAGACGGGCCTCTTCTTCAGCGCGATGCAGTTCATTCTTGCGAAGCTGCACCTGCGCTACGACCGCTTACAGTTCGAGAACATGCTGGACAATATCAAAGAGCTGCGCACCGAGACCATCTTCCCGACTGATGCGTAGGTCTAGGCGAGCTTGAGGCAGCCTCAGGTGCAGGAGTGGCTGCGCAAAGACTGGTTCCGCCGGACGGTATATATGGTCACGGCGATCAAGATTGCGAACAACGCGAGTTTAACGAGACAGACCAGTGAAGTGCAGGCGGTAGGGGTAAACGTTGAAGGGGGAGGTGGTGGGCATGGAGTGGAGGCGGGGTGTACGGTTCAGCGCGAGCGCGAGGTGTATAGCATTGCTGGGGAGTCGTTTATGGCAGAGGAGGATTTTGTATATGCGTTTCAGGTTCGCAAGTGTCACTTTGGAGGAAGAGGAGTATGAGTTCCGGTATGACCCGATTGATGAAGGGAATGCATCTGCCGATAATCTGGACAACAGCTCAAAATTTGAAGTCTTCGCTTTTGCAGAGAACACTGACATGGAAACGGCGTTAGTAGGGTTTGAAAAGGTACGGTCGACTGGAGATACGATGGGTGCCTGATAAATAGCATTTGATATGTATTGAGATTTTCAGAATTTGATAGCGGTAGTGGCACAATCCTATGCATCCAAGTGACCTGTTGTTACTCCTATAGCGGTAGTCCTCTAAGGATGCCGTTGATCTTGGAACATATCACCGAGTGCATAGTACGATTCTTGAACCTTTTGTAGAACAGGTCTCCAGGAACTAGACATTGAAAACCACCGATATTTCGCGTCATGCACTGCAAGGCCCGTCGCATCTCATCGCAATGGCGCAGTTGGCTTGGATTGCCAATTTTGCTGCCAGCTGGACCATCCTGTCGCGAGTACTCCAGAAACATGGCTGCAATTGCGGCTGCAATCGGCGTTGCAACAGACGTTCCAGCCTTTCGCACGGTTTTCGTGTCCGTTACGAGTGATGACCATGCCGCCTCGACAAATTCTCCAAGTACGGCAAGATTTGTGCCGGGCTTGGCCTCTGGATTGAAGTTGGATGGTCGGCCATACCCGTCGAATGAATTTACGCAAATGACCTGACGAAGATTCGCGGGAAATGCGACGGTCGACAGACCGCCGTCGTTGGATGCTGCTGTAAACATCGTCACGCCGAGATGGAATGCTTCTCGGACGCCCTGCTTAATTTCTGGGAGCTCATATGAACCTCCAAATGACATGGAGATTATGTCAACTTTCCATTCAGTCGCTGCGTGAATGATTGCCTGCCAAGTGTTAGTGCTCATACATTGGCAATGAAAATGACAGGAGGCCAACATTGGCGATACACTGGGAATTCTTTTCCATCTCCCCTTCCCTGCCATCAACAAAAGCTCTAGCTATGAAGACATGTGCTCTCGTTGCAGTTTTCAAGAGGATGTGGGCGAGATAAGTACCATGACCATGAGTATCTTCGGTTTCGGGGTGGTTTGGAAGAAAGCTTAGTCGCTCCTTGACCCTTGGAAGATGAGGGATAATTAGAGGATGGCTGGAGTCTATCCCTGTATCTATTATGGCCATTCGGATAGGAACATCTCCATTTTTGAGGCGCTCAGAGATGATGTTATTCACTTCGATGTCTAAGTTGTGGAACCATTTGTCCGCACGTTTCCTAAGTGTGGAATGAGAATTTCGCCTAGAAGTGCGTATATGTTAAAACATACCCCTTAAGTATATCGAGATTTCCAACTGGTGCAGCGGGACTCAAGTCGAATGGAAAATACGACCCCTACGACGAATGTGTCATCGCGGTTAAAATGAGCGTCTAAGAGTCACAGCATGGGAAAAATGGCTTATAGCTTTCGACTCAAAGATACTGTAATTTGACACGGATTCCGTAGCGTATTTTATTCGCTCGAGAACCAGACCATAATTTGAGTCTTGCTGGTCTGCGAATCTCACCAGGTTGGGATGTGCCGCATCGAGAGCAATACATGTCTCGATTTCATGTAGTCCTAGTCTGGCAGAGTGCTTATCAACCACTTTTACGTGAATTGTAGCCTTGAAGAATCATTAGTAGTAATCTCTGCATCGTAGGCGTTCAGCATACTCCAAGATATTCTGTCTTTCTGGTTTCGTAAAAGCTAAGAATTGATAGATTCGTAGAAAGACTTAATGCGCCTAGAAATTCATCGTTCAGCTCTTCTGAATTATCTGCGAAAGATTCGGAGAATATATTCAGTGGATCATTCTCTGGAAAATGTGGATGAGCATAAAACGCGGCCGACAAGACTTTTAATGCAAGCTGGTAACGAAGCCCAGGATTTGGCCCACGATGTGGAGTTCCAAAGAAAGCAAGACAACGAATAGCCTTGAAGATGGTGTCAAACTTTAATAGAGCGGCCACGAAGATCTTACGTAACGTCAGAGATGATAGTCTCGTGCGGATGGAGAGGTAAGTACTGACTGCTTTAAGGAGGATACCACCACAACTGTGAGCAAGGAAGATGATCGGGCGATTTTCCTTAAGTTCAACTTAATAAAAGACACGCAAATATGCCAGAGTTTTCAGTGGAGAAGCGTTATAATATTTTACTTAGCCATTGATACGCTGAAGGCCTGAGTTAATGTAATAGTCTGGTTGCAATATCAGTTGTCGAGACTACGGCCACGTCTCGCAGAGAAAGGATATCGGCGGGCCATGCATAAGACGTCACTCGAACATTTGGGATGGTTTGGGGAAGAAGGTCGGCAAGCCACATGACTCCAGTCTTAGGATGCGGCCACGATCTATACCAGTGGCCATTCAAGCCGTGTATTGCAACTATGCTATTGAGAGCCGGTCAGTTATTAGAATAGTGCAGCTTCCTTACGTACTCGACTTCTTCCAAAGAGGTGTCGTGGGCTATCTCATCAACGAGCATATGGAGATCCCAGTCGTTGGCACCAAAGCTGTTTGGCGGAGTTGGGCTGAGCTGCGGTGAGCTGAGCCAGTCTCCAGGTGTCGGTCTGAGATGAGGACTTGGGCTGCTTCTGTTTGGGCTTGGACTTTTTCTGCGAAGCATGGCGAGCATGTAGAGCACAAGTAATCCAAATTATGTGACCAATCTGAACTATTGATGAGAGCAACGGGGCTGATCGGCGGACTACGACTAGCGTTGGAGTTTGGTGCAGATTGCAAACCCGGGGATGCAGGCGACGAGAAGTTAAGTAAGGCCCTCCCTACAAAGCGAAAGACCCTAACAAACGAAAGACTTCCCGCTGAATTTGATGTCAATTGTCCATATTCTCGCTTTTGGGCCAGATAATATTCATCGTTCTACCAGTCGTTTGCACAATCAGCTTCCGCATTTTCCTGCGCACGCGCTTTCTACGCACGGACTCCCTCGCCAAGCCAAATGGGCATTTTATCCAGCCCGTTCAAAACCCCTGGCAATGTATCGGCGCTTAATTTGATCAGCGCTTAGCGCTTACAAGACATTAGCCGCCTGGGCTATGGTTAGTGCAATTCGAACTTTCGAGAAGCAAATCAATCCGTCTACAGTAACTTAGCGTCATTTATCATATCTAGTATCACTTCCGCTACGCTTTGACGCCACATATTGCGCTATAGGAGCATTTACAGGAGGTAGGATAATGCTCCTCAAAATATCTTCAATGGTAACACCAAATACGGCTTTAATCACGAGTTATTATCGCCTTAAGACGTAGTTTGATTTCAAAGCCTTTGCATTTCTAATCAAACATTATTCATTAGTCGTCGCCACTTGCGTATCACTACTCGCCACTCGTGCTATTTATTCATGGAGTATATAAAGACATCATATGCAACGGAGGTGGGCGGGGAGGAGGTTTAGTTTCACAGCTTGACGGTCCTGTCGTGCGATGCCGACGCCAGCTGCCTGCCGTCCGGCGAAAAGGCCACGGCCGTGACCGAATCCGAATGGCCCTAGAGCGTCTGCATCAGCGTCCCGGACCCGGCGTCCCACAGCTTGACGGTCTCATCGTGCGATGCCGACGCCAGCTGCTTGCTGTCCGGCGAGAAGGCCACGGCGCTGACCCAGCCCGAATGGCCCTCGAGCGTCTGCATTAGCGCCCCGGACCCGGCGTCCCACAGCTTGACGGTCTCATCGTCCGATGCTGACGCCAGCTGCTTGCTGTCCGGCGAGAAGGCCACGGCCGTGACCCAGCCCGAATGGCCCTCGAGCGTCTGTAGCAGGGCATTCCAATTCTCTTTAAACTTTGGTCGTAAAGTTCGTATCCATAGCGGTATATCGCTTATGAATTGCCTCCTCACTATACTTTTTATTGGTGCAGATATAAGCAGATTAAAATATATCTGAAGTGGAGCCCGCTCCATAGCAGAACGATTGTAGAGAATAAACCGCTTCATGTCATGGACAAATGCTGAAAGACGGGGGCAATTGCTTGACTAACTGAGCTATTAGTAGAACCCTTTACCGTGCTGGAGATATACTAACTGAAATAAACGACTCTAAAGAGGTAATAGCATGAACTCCTTCTGGTACCTTTCCTATCCATCCAAGAGCCTCGAGCCAATGAAGGAGATGCTCCTGTAGGAACCGGTGCACTTGGCCGTCGTCCTCGAGCTGAGTCCCGCTCCTCTGAAGATGCTGGATCCAGTAGAGACATGCATACTGAATTTCAGAAGGAAGACTCCGCTCAACTCGGCTTCTCTCAACGTCGGCTACAAGCATACCGGGAGCATCTACGCCACAGATGTCTTGCTTGAGTGTCGACATGAGCCGTATACAGCTGTTTGCCAACACTTGATGGGCTTGCTTCTCGTTCACCCAGAAATTCGCATCTTCACATCTTTTTCTGTCGAGGAGAAAGTCGCGAAACGAAGGATGGTGGAGACGAAGCGGCTGGTTCTGGTCCTCAGGAATATTAAGTATCGAATGCAGATCCTCTAGTGTCTGGTCAACGTCCTCCTTTTTCACATAGAGCAGCATGCTTAAACAGCGCGTAGAAAGCGGTGAGAGAAGGACAACGATGCTCCCAAGGATCTGTCTAAGCGTATAACAAGCTTCTTCTTTCTCTGTGTCCGCGTAATCTGGGGAAATTGAATGCTTAAGGACAGTAGTGTAGATCTCGTCGAGGTGTCCTTCTAGGGCTGTGACGGCGCTACTACTGCCTTTTACGATCGTCTCGAGTCTTTTGGCTGCGAAACGCTTGCCTTCGCGGATGAATCGACTGGCGGTTGCAGCCCAAATAAACAGACCACTCGCAATTTGGACCAAGTATCTAATGACATCTTCGCCTGGCCAGCCCGCATCGAGACTGCGTTCCTGCTGGATTTGCCTGAGATTGTATTCGAGGAAAATGGAAATATCGTGGTCTACGATCGACCTTGATATGTTGTGAAGAACAAAGTACCGGTGTTCCACATCCGGTATCTGGCAAAACCCATATCGGATCGGAATCTCAGGTCGGCTCGTTAGAAAGACTCGCAATCGAACCGTCTTCAACGATCGAGCTTCAGCTAGGAGGTGTATGATGATCCGGATGTTGTTGTCATTGTCACACTCATCGAGCGCATCAAGGACAAGGATATACGGAGATTGACATCCGTTTTCGCCCAGCTTCGACAGTGGACGCAGGACAAGTTGCTGCCACTGATCGCGAAGAGACTGGCTCGTAATGTCAGGGCGCTCTTTGAGAGCATCGCACATATGTTGGTTGAGAGGCGGTATACTAATCACTAGTTGCCGCGCAATGCTCGTGACGAATTTTTCTGCATGGCCGATATCTCCACCACCTCTTGAGAAGAAGAAGCTGGCTCCGAGACGGTGGAGGTCAGAGTACTTATAGGCAACAGTGCGGGCTACCGTAGACTTCCCGGTGCCAGCTAGGCCATTCAGCCAGAAGATGCAGCGCTCGTCTTGTCCATCAGCCCAGGTGTATATCTCTTTAAGAAGGTCGACACGGGTGTTAAGGAGGCAGGCATGTTCATGTTGCCAGTGGTATGCGTTGAAGGGCGCCTCAACAGCGTATGGTAAACGACTAAGTGCATCATCTGCTGCTGAATTGCTAGTCAGTGGTCGTTTTCATTACAAAAGGATCAAAGATGGTAATAACACAGTTTCCTTTAGGAAATACAACCTTAAAACACGACACACCATATGCAGATTGATAAATAATAGAATTCAAGTGCTCAACCGGCATTGCTCTCTCCGCTGCGAAGAAACATCGCAACTACTCACCTCTCAGGCCCCCAACGGTCTCCGCTTCAGTAACGTCATTATTGGGCACACGAAGGCCAATCAAGGTTCTCTCATTCTGTGCTCTTTCAACTGAATCCACCACCAAACGCTTGATGCTCTTCCATACTGGCCTATAATCGAGACCATTCTCGTTCTCGAACCGGCAAAGTCCCGAGTGGTCCGCTTCCAGACCTAAGACTGTCTCTCGATCGTCACCAAGGCCGAGCACAGCTGAGTCCTTGTCTACAATCTATAACCAAAGAATCAGCTGTTTGAAGCTAGATGAGATCGAGATAAGTTTGCCGGACTTACAATGCCCGCCATCGTGGGTCGAGTTTCGTAGAACGTCAAAATCAGGAAGTCTTCTTGTCTGTTCCGAAAGTCATAGCGCAACGCCTCAGCAAAAAAGCCGTTCGATCTCAGCGCCGTAAGGTAGCTATTCGGTTGCGTGCGAACGACAAAACGTGCAATCCTCGCTGCGACATCCCCGAGCCCAGCATTATTCCCACCCCTATGCGGCGTCGCAAAGAATACCAGTCCATATACCGACTTGAACAACCGTTCGTAGGTTCGACCTTGCTGCGCCTGGACCATGGCCCTCTTGACAATGAGCCCACCCAGGCTGTGGCAGATGAATATAAGAGGCCGGTTCGGTGCCTCATCGCGCTCGACATTAAGCTTTACGAGGAGGTTATTCGCTTGTTCATATACGCCTTCTCTTCCGGAAGAGAACGCAGGGTTGGCATTGTACGAGAAGAGGAAAATGCGGGCTTGCGGGATCTGGTCTGGGAGGAAGTCTTTGAGCCATAGCTTCCCGTTTGGAGCCGTCCAGGTGGATTTGGCATGGTCCCTGCCGTTGAACGGGTTCAAGCCATGCACAGCGACAATACTTTACGATGGCAATTGCTGTCAGCGCGGAAGCAGTTGAGGGAACGCGGATCACATACTCGACGTTCGCATCGCTAGGCTCCCTAACCGGCTCAAGAAAGGCGTCAGACGACTGCGCACGATCAGTCTAGTCTCACCGACATGCAACACGGTAATACACGCACCATTCTTGGTGTACAGTAACATCAGTGCTCCACCTGGAGTGCTGCGGGGCCTCTTATGCGGGTGTTACGACCCGTGGTAATTCGCCAAGATCAGGACCGTTGGAACGGCTAGATGTGGAATGATGATAATCGCAGTCATGAATGAGAGAAAAGAACCGGTATCGAACGCAAAGCGCTCTTAACTCGCAGGGGGAAATGGTGTTGGCTAAGGTGAACGACGCACAGAAAGCAGTTTCATCCACCCGAAGATTTCCCGAACCACAGCGGCCTTTGCTTCCATCGCGCGCCATCAACTTCTCTGCATCAGCAAATTGTAAAACGAGAACAACATACGAGAACAACATACTATCTCATTCATGGCACCACGCTTAGCAGCATCTCAGCACCAGCTGATTGGTGGTATGATACTTAGTGGGTCCCTCAAGCAGTATTTTCAACATCTTCATTCCCCTTATTTATGGCGAAGGAAGGGACAGCGCATTGAGGCGGCTTCAAAGGGAGATCGATGGTCTCCCAGTAACTGGTATGGTTTCTACTACATGGCGTGTTCATCTCGACCGGTACTAACATTTCACCTATAGCTGACACCTGTTTCATGGTACCCTTCGATCGAAACCCTCGATTCACCGGCCGCGAATCCATACTCGCTGATATTGAAGGGAAGCTATTCCGGGGAGAGCAAACTACGAGGACAGCGATTGTAGGGCTCGGCGGAATAGGCAAAACACAGCTGGCACTTGAGCTTGCCTATCGGACACGAGCGAAATATAGAAACTGCTCAGTGTTTTGGATACCGGCGACAGATATGGTCAGTCTTCAACAAGCATATCGAGATGTTGTGCAGCAGCTTCGCATTCCGAGGAAGGACGAGGCGGAGGTCGATATCAAGAAGCTTGTGCAGGCGCATTTGAGCCAAGCAGATGCGCGGCCGTGGCTCTTAGTGTTCGACAATGCGGACGATATCAGCATGTGGATCGGTTCGTTGGGATCTGAGTCGGTATCCGGCCGCTTGAAGGAGTACCTACCAAGGAGCAAGCAGGGTTGTATAGTGTTCACGACGCGCGACAAGAAGACAGCGGTCAAGCTTGTAGGCCAGAATTTCATCGAAGTGCCAGAATTGGATGAAGGCGGGGCTATGCAGCTACTTCAGAAATCCCTCACTGATTCAATAGCTCAGGGTGATCAGCAAGAGGCGAAGTCATTACTTGCAGAACTTACGTACCTGCCACTGGCGATCGTGCAAGCAGCCGCATATATCAAGGAGAACAGTATAACGCCTACGGATTATCTCTCACTCCTAAGTGGCCAAGAGGTAGATTTATTGAACTTAGCGAAGAATTCGAGGATGACTAGCGATATCAGTCCGTAAAGAACCCGGTCGCGACAACATGGCTGATCTCGTTTGAACAGATCCGGCGCCGTGATTCGCTAGCAGCAGACTATTTATCGTTCATAGCCTGTATAGACCGGAAGGATATTCCTAAGTCGCTCCTCCCACCCGGTGCGTCACCTAAAAAGGAGATAGAGGCAATTGGGACACTTAAAGCCTACTCTTTTATCGTCCAGCGAGCTGAGGCAATGGTATTTGACCTTCACCGACTAGTACATCTAGCGACGCGGAGTTGGCTACAGAGAGAAGGCACAGTTTGTCGATGGGCCCAAGCGGCAATTGAACGACTGAATGATTTGTTTCCGGTCGATGAGCACTAGAACAGGGCCCAATGGAGAATGCTTCTACCGCACGCAGCTTACGCCTTACAATTAGATGCTGTCGCGCGCGACAACAATCGAAGGCTAGATCTTGCGTGGAAGTACGCAGATAGCCTTTTCAGCGACGGGCGATACAGAGAGGCTGAGGCAGTATTAGAGGAAGTATTTCAGACGAATTTGAGGGTGCTTGGCAACGAGCATCCAGACACGCTGGCCAGCATGCACAATTTAGCAGTGACGCGCAGATACCAAGGTCGTTGGGACGAGGCGGCGAAGCTGCAGGTCCAGGTAGTAGAGTCGAATAAGAAGAAGCTAGGAACGGACCATCCACATACGTTGATCAATATGAATCAGCTAGCATCGACGTACAAGCTTCAAGGTCGATGGAAGGAGGCCGAGGAGCTACAGGTGCTAGTGATGGAGACCCGTTTGAGGATGCTTGGTGACGAGCATTCAGACACGCTGACCAGCATGCACAATATAGCATTGACACGCAGGGCGCAGGGTCGTTGAGACGAGGCGGCGAAGCTGCAGGTCCAGGTAATAAAGATGAGAAAGAAGAAGCTAGGAGCGGACCATCCACATACGCTGATTACTATGAATCAGCTGGCGTCAACGTACGCGGATCAAGGCAGATGGAAGGAGGCTGAGGAGCTAGGGGTGCGAGTGATGGAGACGAATTTGAAGGTGCTTGGCGAGGAGCATCCAGACACGCTGACTAGCATGAACAATCTGGCGTTGACGTACAACGATCAAGGGCGATTCAAGGAGGCCGAGGAGTTAGGGGTGCGAGCGATGGAGACGAGTTTGAGGGTGCTTGGCGAGGAGCATCCAGACACGCTGACTAGCATGAACAACATTGCTTATATGTGGAAGGAACAAGGTCGCAACGAAGAAGCCATCAGACTTATGAGTGAGTGTGTTCAACTAAGAAAGCAGATACTAGGTGCTGATCATCATTTGACGCTTTCTTCATTAGAAACATTGAATGCCTGGAAATTGAAAAAGTAGATATCAATTAAATAATATGATAACTCTAGACAACAAATCTAGTGGCGAAGATGTATTGCAGTTGAATCCAGCGGAATAAGTCTAACTTAGTGCCTGAAATGTCGCGCCACCGCGCGATGCGCTCGTTTGCAGGATGTGGCTTGAATCTCGATATCGTATCCACGTGCTTTCCGCGAGTCATGAAACCAGATAGGGCTATGGGATCAGGTGGCCCGGAAAGCCACAAAAAGAAAGCCCAAGGAAACGAAAGCCAGAGCTGAGAAATATACGTACTATCCCCTCCAGTTGAGTACGGGAACGTTCGTTAGATATCTCGTGTAAGTTAATCTGAAAGTCGTACTAATGTTGCAGCCTTGACGCACTTGTACCACATGCACCTTTCAAAAGACAATGCCGTAGAACTCCAGACCATGCCCATGTCCACCGTGTATGCCAATGATGGAATTTCCAGCAAGCAGTGATCAAACCATCCACCCTTATCAAAGCCATCAAAACGCCTGTCTAATGCAAATCGTGACCGTAAGTTCGTTAAAACATACAAGAAGAAGTTTGAGGGCCCTGGAGTCATAACTACTCCGAGTCCCCTTCCTCTTCGCCCATGGCTTGAACCTCTTTCGCCACCTGCTCGTACCACAAGCCATGACTCTTGCGGTCCACCTCACTCATCCTCGTCAACAAGTCCACCATATCGCCAACGTAGGTAACAAACTCTGGAAGTCCGCTGGCGGCCAGGCCTTCGCCCGCGGCAGTGGCGACTCTAACTCGTTCGCCTGAACTGCTAGCACTGAGCCGGTTGAAGATGTGAGTCTTGAGCCTCTGGAAGAGAACTCGGACGACGGGATCGGTGAGTTTGCCTGACTGTCCTTGAGCGATCAACCGGCCGATGATTCCCTGAAGCTGAGATTTGGTTGCTGGTGGGAGAGCATGCGCGGACTCGACGGCGGTGAGCAGTTTCGCAGCGAGGCTGTCGTCGTCCTTGCCAAAGCCACCCTTCAAAATCTCCCACATGCGGTGTGCTTCGGCCTTCCACTGATGTCGAACGTCGCGCTTAAGCAGATTCTTCGCCGTGATGAGTACGGCGCCAATGATGGAAATCCTTAATGCTCTGCTGTGAATCTCCTTGATGCGATCGACGTCAAGATGCAGAGTTTCGGGAACGTCACCGATCTTGACTGCGCCAGGAACAATTGCCAGGTCGGTAAGACCTCGAGCATAAATTTTCTGCACCGAAGGCTTCGACCCGGGACCTTGTCGGACGTTCTCAGTGCAGATGTTAACGCTAGCATTTCGCCACCATCGTTTCGTTTTATCCAGCGTGTGGACTTCGTTCTCGAGGTCCTGAGCGAACATTCGATGCTCGTAGCCTTGGGCTTCTTTGATGAGAGTAGATGCAACCGAAGTAAGCAAGAAGTTCGAGTAATCAAGACACAGGAGATCAATGACATGCAGAAGCCTGAACAACTTCTCAATCATTTCATCGATATCACCGTCCTGCCGCAAATCCTGTGCGAGAGCCTTCACTTGTTCGTCTCGGAAGGGAGCACAGAGCCTAGGCAGAATCGTAGCCATGAAGCCAAAGAACCTTGGATACGAGAAAATACCTTGCTGGACTTGTTGTGAAACGTGGTCCGGATCAAGAGTGTCAGCGATAACTGGCTGCAACGGATGTTTAGGCGTTTTAACAAGATGCAAGAGCTTCGTACGAATGTTTTCGGCCATCGCAACGGTCCACACTGCGCCTTCGTTCCTGTGAAATGCCTCGCACATCTTATTGCAAAGCTCTCTATTCAACTCATCGTTGAGCTGAGAATGAGGTGAAATATCCACACGATAGGACTTGTCAAGGGCCAACTCATGAGTAAGGACTCGATTCGGCGGGAAGACAGAGAACAGTTTGTTCAATGCCTCCGCGATACTTCCTGAAGTCGCGGCCTGTTCATGCGTGAGGTTAGCAGCCGTCTCAGTCACGGTGGCCGGAACATCTCCAGCAGGTAGCGGCGCTTGGTGAATTGCTTCGGCTGCCGCTCTTGGTCGCAAGTCTCCAGTAGGCTTTCGTCTAAACTGGTTCCGTTTGTGTTCTCTGAGAGCCTTTCTAACAAGCCCATTTCCTCGGTCCCGGCCTGCAAGCTTATGAATTTTGTTCAAAACAATGACTTGAGACTCTCGAATGCCATCGCTGTAGTCCTTGGAGACGCCGCCGTCGGTATCATCCTTGACAGATTGCCAGATGCTTTCCAAGCTCACGAAGCTGTTGACTAAAGTCTCGATCATGATGGTAGCATCTTTGGCCTTCCAGTCCGCGAAAGCCGTACAATACGTTGAATGAGCGAGTCGCAATGATTCGAGCGGTGTAGCCGGAGGACTGTAGTGAGTTGACAAAGTACACTTGGATAAGACGTCCTCGAACGATATAATGAGCTCTTTGGCTTTACTTATCAGATCTTTCTCCTGGTCGCCATCGGTGCTCAAGACCTCTGCTGGATGGCCTAGGAGCATATATGCCGATAGGAAGGTTCGAGTGAACATCTGATTGGCGAATTCCTTCTCATCAGTAGGATGTAGGTCGAAGAGCTTAAGAAGTGCAGTGGTGACCTCTAGAACCGGCTCCTCGTTGAGGCGAGCCCGCACTTCCTCAAAGGTTGTGTCATGTACCTTATCAATGCTCAGTCCGAGTTCATGGAACCGGTCGAGCACACGCTTTCGTCGGCTCGTTCTCCAAGCCGATTGTATCCTTTTAGCTGCGGTCTCTTCATCTATTGCAGGAAGGGTCTTGACCAGTGGCTTCTTGATGTCGGCAAGCTGTGGTGAGCTAGTGTTCCGGGGTCTCCTCAGATTCCTCCGAATCTCCTGCCTTCTTCTTTCAGCTTCAGCATGTCGTTGCTCTGTTTCAAGACGTAATCGCTCTTCCTCGGCGGCTTTCTTAGCCTTATTCTCCTCGGCAACTTTCTTGGACCTGCGCACTTCCTCGGCACAGGAGGCCGCAATCTGTGCTAGCCTCTCTTGCCTCGCCTTCTCCGCCGCAATAGCACGCTCCTCACTGTTTGAAGAACGAGACGTAGCTTTGGCTAGCGCTGCCCGCAGTCTGACCTGTTCTGCGTGGGCTTCTCTTGCGGCGAGTCTATCTTTGCGGCTCTGAATAATGGAGGCACGACGAAGGTACTGTGCAACATGATTGCTTCGTCGAGCTTGTGCATATGAACTGTTGGATTGTAGCGAGTGTGTGGAGGACAAGGAGTTTCGTCTGGATGAGGCAGCTGAAGACTTGCGGCGCGATGGCGTTGGTCGGTAGAACCGCGCAGAGACGCGGGAAGGAGGAGCAAAGGTATGACCGGCTTCATCAGATATTGTCATATCTTCAGTTTCTTCTGGAATATCATCATTTGCTGGGCGATAGTCTTCGGATGGTGGCGGATCGTCGTGCATGTTTTCCTCGGCGTGTGATAACGACATGTCGACGACCTGAGTGAATCTGTAGAAAGTCGGTGCTTGCAAAGAGGTACCAGGATATCAAGGATCTATGGCTTCTGAGCAGGGCGGTAGGACTGTAGAAGAAGCAATGCGCATGGAAGATATGGGCCTCAAACGAAGTGTGACACGGGATCAAAACAGAGCGAAACGAGCAGACACGAATGAGACAAAGAGGCAGCCACTGACAAAGCGTGTGTCAGAGCAAAAGAAGGAGGTCAAAGCGGGATGAAAAGAAGAAAAAGAGGGAGGCTGGGCGGGAGCCTGCCTTGGAAGTTGAGAAGATATGATGAGCGAAGGCTCCGGCGTAACGCTGGGAGGTTGGAGAAAGCCGAAAGTTGATGGTGGGCAGATCTGAGTAATGGGGGGAGCGCCTGTCGTTCTCCCGCCTCTCCCGCGCGTGGGGCCTTCTGGAAGACGCTTCAAAGCATCTGATAACCCGACATCCACAGAAAGATGGCGAAAGACAGTCAGTGGGCCAATGCCGTTGCTTTTGCTGCACGCAATACGGACGAGCAGCGATCAACGGCGGGATGTCGCTAAGCTATGGACTGTATTCTGGAAAGTGGTGGATGCATGGCGAACCTTCGGCCCATTTTGGCGTGCCTGACCAGCCGCGCTTTCGTGACACGAGATGCATCCCCAGTCCAAACCATTTTCACATGACAGACTGTCAAATCAATCCTCTGAAGCTCTCACACACAGCCGACTAGACCAGTTTGCACAGGTTGATATCTGGACGTCATTGGTTACCACTACCGAAGTGCAACTAGCTACAGTATTGGGAAGTGTGAGCTGGACTTCAGCACCTCGTACAACATCTGAGGAATTCGTCTCGCATCTGACACCCAGGATCCACACATCTAGTCGTACATGCAAAGGAACTGCATCCTTCTTCCTTCCGACAGCTGTCCATCTATATACTATTCCATCTGCCGGGTCCATGTCAACGCCTCGATGAAGACTGCGCTTGCCCCTTGCCATGTTCAGGACCTTTCCTGAGGGTATAGCCGTCGAGTTCCGATAAGACACTATGTATAGTAATTTGAAAGAAAATATCGTGTGTGGCTGACGAGCCACTGTGATGTGAGCCATGAGCAAGAACGTTACACAGAGCGACTCCGGTAAACCAGTCGCATCATGTGTCGCAGTGTCGTGATCGCAGCCGTGCGAGCGTAAAATTGGGTATCGAGCTTATCGTTGAAAGTAAACATTATTGAAAAAGATAAAAGGAATGTCTTCGTTGCTTGGCCTTGGATGGACCTTGCGTATCGTAACGCGTGAAGTCGTGATCAAGGGTGATTATCGAGCAGCTTCCTTTGCCATCCTTGGCTTCCCGAATCGTCCACTGGGAGTTTTGAAAGTGTCAAAGAATTTGAGTAAGGCATTTCTCCGAACCGGCACCACTTGAATACGAGGTGGTTCCTGCTTCATTGGACCCACAATACCCTCGTCGCCGAGTTTCGGGAATTTTCCGTGGTCTTTGAGATCGGGAAGGACAGGCATTGGCAAAACCGAGGCGTCTTCAATGGGGGCTGGAGGGATGGCCTCGTTGCTCGTTTTTGCGGCTTCGACCGCAGCCAAGTCCTTGTTTTTCCGCCATTGCGCATTGACAGCTGCCCACTTCTGTTCAGTGAGTTTGTAAGTTTTCGAGTTGACACCGTAGTGTTCAAGAGTTCGGTGTTGATGCTTGAAATAATTAACTCGCGCCTCTTCCCAGTCTGCAACGAGGCGATGATATGTCTCTGTACTGAACGTGTCTGGAACATAAGGCTCCGGAAATATTGTGAAGTTTGCGTGACCGAGTTTCATACTCCATTCATCATTTGGGTCGGCGATGATTAGTGGAGGGATGTCAGGGGAAGGCAATGTGCCTATGCGCGCCCGATGAAATGAAGCAACGGACGGCTTTGTCGAAAGTGGTGGCGATGGAATCCCGTGCAGTTGAGGCGTCTCTGCGGCCGTACTGGCAGATGAGAAGCGGCCGCTCGATTCGGCGACCGTTGGAGACTGCAGTGGGCTTTGCACGGGTTCGTCATTGCCTTGCGCGGACGCAGTTACCAGCGGTGGAAGTAGAGGTGTCGATGCAAGTTTCTCTCGATCTATTGGCACATCTGCATCGGTACGTTTGATGTCAATTGGCGATACCGGGACACTCTCGGCTGCAGCAGAAGCCTCTTGCGACAGAAAACCTGGACTGAATTCGCCATGGTCGGCGCTGTGGCAAATGGAACTGCTCAGGGAAGATGAACGAGTTGATGGTGACGGTGATGATGTAGAAATGTGAAGACTCGCGTCGGATATCTTCGAGTCCTTCTTTTTATGATTCCGCCGCCGCGTGAACGACGGGAATCGTTCGCCAAGCCGCGACGATATTATGCTGACAGGAGAGTCCGCTGAGCTCTGCAGCTTTGCAGTCGTTCGTCGGCTAGGTTGGCACTCATCACGGAACAAGTCATTTCCGAAATCAAAAGCATCGCTATTCCGGAGAATGACCGTCGACCGAGTGCTGACGACATCCTCAAAGGCCTCATCGTCAAAAGAGGCTGGTAGCAGTTAGCACAACGATCCGAATTCTGTATTTGGAGCTCATGGCTTACAAAATTGATTCATGACATAGATTTGCTCTCGAGCAAGTGGTGAGTGGTCTTCTCGTTCCAATGGGTCTTCAGGCAATTTCGGCATGGGTAGCTTGCCGGTAGCTCCAGCTACATCGGGGAGGTCCAGTGATGGTGACGAGGTCGAGCCTAGCGAAGAGTTGGACGATGGGTATCTGGAATGGCCGTGCACCGAAGAAGTCGGTGTGGGTGGCGCCGAGCAGTCTGATGCAGTCCACGAATTTTCACTCACAGCCGAAAACTGCGGTGTGGAAGCTGAATTGGTCTCGTTGGCAGAGAAGCTTAGTGATTGCCTTGTCGCGATCAGATTCGGGAGCTGCAGCGGTCTGAGTTCGCGCATGATGAAGGTTGTGTACTTGATGTTGTGAGGGTCCAGGGTCCCATCACAACTATAAGTAGGTACCGCGCAGAAGAAGCGACAGGTCCAGACGGTGGGCCTGCGTGAACAATGTCTTGATTTTAACGTGCAGAACAGGTTCTATGCAGAAAACTGAGTGACAGGAGTGGTGTTAGAGACTGCCACGACCGCGACTTGTCCACGTCGTCGAGCCTTTGAGGATGTCTATTGACTGGGGTGTACTTGGGAACGCTGGCCGATTCGTCGAGCGGCGAAGACAGAACGGCGCACGTGAGGTACACAGAGTCAGCGCCTCCCAACGCGAAGTGCAACAATGGTCTTCAGGAAATGGAACGAGGAGCACAGAAGTGAGTTGTAGGTGAAGAACAGAAAATCGTGTGGACGGGTGTTGGGTGTGAGTGTTTCGTGTGGGAGAAGGCGAGGTCTAAAAAAACGATGGGAGGCTCGCCGTAGCATTTGTTGGTAACGGCGTGCGCTCCAAACGGCTCCACCGGACGGGGGCAGCGGACAACGGCGACGGGCTCCCGCTTGCTCAGTCGATTTTGCGATTTCTGGTGCAAAGACCAGGTGCTCCCTGGGCCCCTTGTAAGTTGTGTGAGCGTCCGACCACTGGGTCCAAGTGCGAGAAAAGCCCGCGCGAAAAAAAACAACTCCATCAAGTCGCCGCCCAGAAAAATTACACCGCGCTAATGACACACTGTTTTTGCCTCGGCGTTATCATCAATCGCTTCAACTTTTGACGAAGCGACTACCTGGCTTGCCTCCACTCCACTGTGAGCTCGCTACAAACTGCGCAGTACCCTCTTGCTTGGCGCACGCGCGCGCCGGCCTTCGTTTCTCGTCTCGTTCCCTCTTGCTCTGAGTCCTGCGGACACAATATCCAGATGCGAAGGCTCCTCCGCTGTATGTACTCTCTCTCACACCATCATTAGGCGACCACAATAACACGACCAAAAAACTGTGCTGCTACGTCAATCTCTGACACGAACTCCGTTGACACGTCGCTCCAAACATCGGCCTTCTGGCTTCGGTTGTCCCTCCAGCGGCAGCTGGTAGCGAAGGCGTTCTTCTCGTTAGGGTCCGCTGCTAATGGCTGAGTTGCCACGTTCCAGGTGCCTTTCAATCGGCTTGGAGAGACGCTCCGAACGCAGGAACAATGCGAGCTTTCTAGCGCTGACGGACAGTCTAGCGCTCCAACGTTCCAGTTTGCCTCGGATCACCATCCGACTGCCCATCTAGCGCGCTGGAAGAACCGAGAAACTCGCTCTGATTTCTTCCTGCCTTAAATGCATTGCAGCCGCAACGATTACTGAGGCGACGTTGTGTGAATAGCTACCTAATCTCTCGCTTTTTGACTGCTACCTAAGTCTGGAGGGAAGAAATAGTCGGTACAAGTCTGCTGAGTACTAACGCCTCATCATGAACCACCAAATTCGGCCCAAGCCTAACTACAGGGGAAGGTAAAGTACACCGACCTGGTTTTCTTCGTTTTGAAACGTCATTTTTCCAGCTAATGCACATCGGCAGAAGTAGCCAATGGTGACGCCTGGCGGGTCGTCTGAGCTCCGAGGGCCAATGGAAGAAGCGGCGCTCTTGATCCTTGACGGCAATGCAAGACTGGGAAGCCTGGCAGGAGCAAGGTCAAAAAAGCAACGGGTCAGTGTGTTTTCCTCCCCGTCGCAATCCTTGCGTCTCCCCTGTTCCAGGCTAAAGGATTGGACCTGGACCTTTTCTCTTCGCATGTCTCTTCGCCGTCACCTCAACGCTGAATCAAGACTCTTCATTTCGTGAAAGATGCTACTCATGACTTGCCGGATGCCACACGGAGGTTTCACGATAGATCACACCAGAACAAAATGACTATGGCCAATCATCTCACGATCGCAAAGCAAGAGCCTTTTCCCGTCCGCGCTCTTTTCGGGGCCATGCATACAAACCTACGCCAGCCGTTGCAGGCACGCCCAGCCACCTCGTGCTACTGTCAAAACTTTGCAGCACGGCTAGACTATAAGTGGCTTGTTCAACAGGTGATCCTGTTGACGTCAGCTTGGTGCTTGTTGTGCGCCCTGCACTCCCATCCGTTCTGCAAGGAGCTGCCGTCCGTTTTCTAGATGCTTTCATTGATGCATTGGGACCCGTTTTCTATTTTTGCAAGCACGAACAGGAGACAGTCTTCTTTCATCAGGATGCAGAGGGCTTCCGTCGCGGTACAAGTCAGAGAGTGAGTCTGTGGCTTGTCTGCCTTGGCTGAAAACACTACGAGTACTCTAGTCGGAAGGAAACGGAATAGCGGATTGAGATCGGGCTGCAGTTTTTGACAGGGCCTGTTCGATGCAAGGGAGTCAAAATGGCCAGTAAGGATGAGTTGAAGTTTTTCTGTTTTGACAAGGTTCTCGATCTCTTCCCGCTTCTCTTCCCGCCTCTCCTTCCCACGTTTCGGAGCTCAGCTCCAACGAGAGCGCCTTCGGTCGTTCGTCACTTCTCCATAAAACTATCGAATTCATTTAAGCTCCGTTGAGGGTCAGAACCAATCATGTTTTTTCCGTTTTCTGCCAAAACGTGCCGACATATCCTTTCCAACCATGTCGACGCCTACCTCGTGGCATCGAAAAAGGTCAATAGATGAATTCCTATCGTACTTTTGGGAATTACTGGCTATTGCTATTGGAAAGATTCGATGGAAGTTCGCAGAATGTCTCTGAGGCTGATTCCATCCCTAAGAAGCAAGTGTATCTCACTCATTGAACGGACTTTGCTTCAAGTTCTGTACCCACAGGGCTTTTCACGGAGTCGGCCGACGAAATAGGCGGAGAATCTCCCTGCCAAACAACCTGCACTTATTCATCATATCCTGACGACAGCCACCTACATGAAATTCTTCAACCCCACGGCCTTTCCGTCCCAACAAGCTTGGACCTTGTGAGATGCAGCCCTGGCAGCCCTATGACCGATGTCAGTGGAAGAAGTGTCAATAGAACTCTGCATATGGGCACTGGAAAACTGGGCAACAACTCCGCCCGCGCCATCAATCGTCCGTTGCAAGCCACACAGATTCCCTGCGCAAAATACTCCGCAAACTTGCACGGTACACCCGTTCTCCTGAAGATGGGCGCTCTGTTGATCATAGTTCCTGAATATTAGCGCACGCACCATGGTTAATCTTCAACGCTGTCCAGCCAGCCCAGTGTTGCGGCAGTGTGGAGCGAACCCGACCAAGCATCAGTTCTGCAGTCGAGCCCTGACACGGCAGATTATCTCGTATGGATGCTCCCGCCCGTGGTCGAAATGGAATCCGGGGATGGGTAAGGCCACTTGCCAGCTTTTGCTTCTGAGAGGTCTGCCGTCATTATTTCGCTATTACCAATCGTAACAAAAGGCGGCACGGCAATCGAATCTGCACGTAAGAGTGCGTTGATCCAGATTCAAGGAGATTCGCCTCAAGCCGCTTCCTTATCAGAAGAGCTTCGGCGTTCCGCCCCTGGCTCTTCTAAGGTCCGCACCGGACTTCGCATGAGATAACCCTCTTGGCTGTTGGAAAGTTTTGTTCTGCAGTGGCTTCAGCCATTCTGCGTCTCCCCCTTGGGCGTCGCAAGGAAGATACGCGAATGAATTGACACTCCTAGCTAAAGGTGGAGATTTATAGACCAGGTCTACTTCTTAACCACCTTCTAAACAATGTCTCCTGATGCTATCGGGAGATGATGATCCGTCTGTTGGTGTCTTCACATCATACAGGGCTTCGTAAGCCTTCTCAACGGTAGTGGATAGGATCTTCTCAACGTCTATTCCGATCTGCACCGAATCCGCTCGGTGCTCTTACCACGACGCTCAACCACTGATGCAGTCCCGACTTTCAAGTCCAATATTTGCTCCATATCAGTCTCTGCTCTTCGGTACCTTGATACTATAATTTCATCATATGTCAGCGTTAATAGGCCCCGCCCGTGGCAATCCAAATATGAATAGGGGTTGCATACCGTGAAGTCGACCTTGATAATATCCTGGAAGCCTTCGCCGAGCTGCGGCTCCTTGTATCTCGAAGCAAAGCCTGTAAATGCGACCCTAGGGAGCATCACCCTCTCCTCGGGATTGAGCTGTCGTTGTCATTCATTAGTATTTGTATTAGGTTATACTATCGCATGGGTATTACTTACGCCCTGCGCTTCCGCATTCAATGCTCTCACCACGTCGTTATGCATGCATAGGTTCGCGGAGGCAGTAAAGAGTATACAACGAATAGGAACGTTGAATCGTCTAGCCAGCTTCACCCACGATTCGCGTGTTTCTGGATCCGCATTTGTGTTGTCTTCAACCAGCCGTTAGCTTACTGACTATTGATGAGTTGCGTCCCAACATGCGGCTTACCGATGACAACGCCTCTTTTCTCCTGAATGAAGTCCGCAGCTACCTTCAAACACCTCTCGCGCTGGAAAGGGGGTTAGCTCCTGAGGAATAAGCGATGGTGTCACAACATTAGCTGATACAGTTCGCGCCGCGACACAGCAGCGTAGCGAGGCTACAAGCGAGCAAAAGGAATCAGAACATACAGATTTTAGGATATCTTGATTCACTCTCTCGTATCCTAGTGGCTTCAAGGCGTTCCAATAGAAGGTCGACTTGCCAGCTCCTGGGCTGCCGCAAAGTAAAACAATATCTATGTCATTGATCTTTGCGTATGATGTGGCTTTGTTGCTACCATCGTCCTGTTGTGCTTTCGGAGAAGTCAAGTATTGGGCAGGATCAAAGTCTCGGAGAAATGGTCGAGGTTCTTCATTCAGGAAGAATTCTTCAGGCGATTGATATCGTATGCCAACGTTATCGGCAAAGTCGCGGTCCGAGCAAGAGAAATCTTTTCTGAGTTTGCCGTTTTGAATGCGGCCTCCCGCATCGCCGACGAAGATTGAGTTGCCGTGATCGACGTCTTCGTGTTTCAAATCGTGGTCTTCCAACATCTGCGTCCACATGTCGGTCCTTGGTTTGCGGTACTTGTCATGGGCTGTCGCGGCATATATGGCCATTGGAAGATCAAGCTGCGTGAGGACTGCAGTCGATCGCTGTTTGAAGTCTTTGAGGCGTTTTGAGTGTTTTACATCTGGGTGGAGCTCGATGCCGGCTTGATTGCTGAGAACAACTAGCAAGTGACCCTCACCATGCAAGCGACGAAGTGTCGATGGGACGGAGCCATGCCACCATTTCCAGTCTGCAGCATCTCTTGCAAACCGTAGTGCTGACACTGTAGATATAAGAGTTGAATCCTAGGGAAATGAGTTTACTTAGCATTCTCGTCAAATGATAGTCCTAAGAGCGGACTCTACATACGAAGTCGAAGGCTACTATCCTTCGCTTATCGGGTTTTTCTACGCCATCACCCATCATTTGATTTGAGCTGTATTTGCCCACGAGTAAGCTCTTGTTGACGGTTCGCCATGAAATCTTCTCGGGCTCCTTCTCCTTCTCCGACGCTGGCTTGAAGAAGTTGGCGACTGCTTTCTCTTCTGGAGATTCAGCGTTTCAATGCTCTCCTGAAATCAGACCTTAACTCACGGTTAATGCTTGCCTGTTGCTTTCGTTTCACAGGTGGCGGGGAGAGGCCTCCACTGTCAGTACGAGGTCGTTTCACGCCGCCGCGCTCCGTTGTACTCATCTCGACGGAAGGCATACTGAAGCACGCTGGCACAGGCAACTCAACACGAAGTGGAGGTAAAACCGCATGTCTTAACATATGTCTGACAAGGGTTTGATGCGGAAACCGAGATTTCATGTAGCCGTTGGCAAGGAGAGGTTCATCGGATGACGAATTCGGAAATCCAAAGTCACGGTTTCGCGCAATCACGTGCATATAAACTGAGGCAGTAATCAAAGCTTATGTGGATTGAACTTGAAGTAACCAATTGCACAACGCTTTCAGTTAATGCAGTATTAGCTACACTTCTTTTCAGCTAGTAGCCAGCCGTTTGTGCGGCGTAGAACTATCTCCATTCGTGGTGTGCTAAACGGGTTCACTACTCGAGGTAATTTGAGATGAAGTCGAACTTGCGAATCACATGCGTCGAATTCCACTAGCTACACCAAGATTCGATCGAGGCGTATGCTTATTTAGACACTCAACCCAATTTTCTTGCTCCGCTGAAGACATAAGGCCATCTTTCGTATCAAACTCTACAATTTAGAGTGAGTAGCGTATCATCTAGAGCAGAGCCTGCCGTACGATGAAGCGCGTATGCGCAAACTACCACATCGCTACCGATTTTGACTCCGGTAGCTGTAAAGGCTGCATTTGCCCGAAAGACATGCTTGTTGTCTGTAGACTATTCTTCATTTCACGCGTGTGTCGAGGGCCAACCTATCCGGTGCCTTAAGCTCGACTACGCCTTTCATCCTGTTCTGAAAACGTTCAAGCTCTTGTTGTCCCACATTCACTAACGATGCATTGCTGCCATCTGACAACCTAATTTTTGCTTCTAGGATGTATGCGCCACTTGGGTCGAGCGGTTTCAACTCGTTGAAGTTTGGAAGCGAACATCGTAAATTAGGATCGGGGTTTGCCGTTGGATATCGGAGGATTCGGTGGAGGAGAAGGACGGTGTTATTCAAGACAAACCGATGGCCTTCAATTACAAATTCATCGACATAGCTGCAAGAATGCTATCAGATTGGTTCTGAATCGAGAATTCAATCCATATGTTCACCTACCGATATCCAAAGTCCACCATGAACTTATGTGGATCTCCACCAATAATGTCGGTTAAGTGAGCATATCTGAATCCGACTGGCCGCTTTCCCAGCTCTGGAGTGTCTTGTAGCTCGAACCTCCAAGGCTTTCTCGGCTCCTTCCGCCCTTGTACAGCGACATCGTAAGACGTAGTAACATTCACAGTCTGGCCGAAGTCTTTTTCTTCGACAGATTTGATCAGATGAAGGTAGTGGAGGTCATTTTGGCGCTGACTGGGAACACTCTTCTGCGGATTCTGGATACCTTGAGTACCACCTCTTTGTATCAAATTGGACGATACATTCTTAATGGGCTTGTATAGCGCACGTCTCTCGATGACGCGCTGAGGCTGCATAGCCGTAATGCCGGCGAGAATGCTCAAGAGCTGTTCATGACGCACTGCGGGTACCTGGCCGTAGAGGAGCTGTTCATGCATTGTGCCTTGGGCCGCGGTACAAGGCGGTCTAGACTGACGATCAGGTGGAAGTGCAAGCCTAGATGAAGTGCAAACTGACTGGAACAGATCGAAGGATTCGAAAAAGCTAACGGAAAGATAAGGGACCTCGAGACCGAAAACTCTTTCGCTTTGCCGAGCAGATTTGACAGCCCTTATGTTTTGTATGTAGTCAGAGTTGCGTCCGGCTATGGCGTTATATGGCACTTTCGGATGGACATTTTAGCATATGTGAATTTGCTGGACCTACACTGTGTTGTATTTTGCGTGTCTTTTCCTCTAAATGAAGAGTGGATAAGAGAGAGAATAGTGAGAGCTTCGACGTCGGTTCGGGAATCGTGCCACTAAAATAGTGGCGTTTTTGCTCGTGCTTTTGAAGCTTCGTGGGTAGCGTCGACCTCCAGCTGCCTTGATCATCACTATCTCTCGTCTCCTACGTCCAATTGACAGAAGCAGCCTTTTCCTCCCAGAGTTCTTCTTTCTTCAATCAGCTCGGCAACAATCTAGAGCAGTTCCATATAGTCAGACCCTCTCAAATCGAGATATAACCAACTGCTTCCGTTTTTCCGGAAGCTCCGACCAAATCGTTATCTTTCACAATGCAGGCAACACGGAGGCTGCTACAGCACAGAGAACCCATGATCCGGTTTATCGGCAAAAGAACAGTTCCACCAAGTGAGTTAATCCCGCCAGTCGCCATGATTCACCAACCTGACCGCCGTAGAAATCGATCACACGCCACAAGCCCACCCTGCATCGCCTACTCAAGCTCTCCCGAATTCCTTCGCCGCGTATCGACAAAAAGCTCAGCAACATGGCCCTCTGAACACTCATCTTGGGGGGATTGGCAGCATGAGCGGTGCCTCGCTCGGTCCGGTCGAACCAGGGAGCGGCGTTGCATTTGATAAGAGCGAGTTGCCGGCCAAATTCTACCACCGGATTCCATGGACGCAGGCTGAAATCGAGGCAATTGAGAGTGGTGGCGCTACGACAGTTTCATGAGACGACTGCCTATGGAGCAGAAGATTTGGGTTCATGAGCAAAGACGTTGGCCCGCGTGCGGTGGTTGTACATATCACGACATCAGCAACCAAAACGATTGTACATCCTCGACTTTGTGGGTTTTGGAAAAGAGCTGGGTATGCGAATTATCTCATAAGACTCGGGTTCGTGGACCACTCTTGCATACACCGCTTCCCTAGATTCCTAGCGTATTGGTCATGAAAATTTGATATTTCCATTCACAACTCTTTCCCATATTCATGTCCATCCTCGTTTTGGGGAGCACAAGAAACAAATGATTACGCCGCAGCGGTACTAGGTCAGTTATCGAAAGCCAACTTGAAGCCAGTTTGTCCGGAGAAAGCTGGAAGCGAACGTCACAACTTGAGATTTATTTCGTCATTGGATCAACCGATAATTACGAAGCCCTCTCGAATACTTCCCAGAACGGCCCGAGCCAGCTTGATTCTTTTCGTTTTCGTCATTCTCTGTCGTGTCCGCATCTATCCGGCCAAGGTGCTGCGCCTTCATTAACTCAATCATCTGATACCTGGTGTACGTATTCGTCCGATTCCATTGGTCCGTATCCAAATTCAATCATATTTCGGTCAAATGGAGAAGCGTTCAATTCTCGATCTCGTGTTCGTGGGATGCTCTAAGACTGCGCCCCAGGTGCTGCGGCGACATTCCGCGGGCCGGATTCTGATCAGAGCCGAATCCAATAAATTGAATACCACACTATCCTGTCCGAAACGAACATACTGTAGCCTCCAATACAGTCTTTTTATGAAGCGGATCTTAGTTCCGTAGTGTAGTCACGGCGTCGATGTAACCGGTACAGAATTGCTAGCGGGATGATACCCAATAGAGACTCACTTTTAGATCGCTGCGACCCAGGAAGTGCAACCAAAACTCGCCACTCTCTCGGGTGTCACACCCAGACATCTCACGTCAAGAGATTTCGTAGAGATTTCTTACGCCTGTACGAAAGGGGTAGTCCCTCCTTTTCCCTTTTCATCCGCGGAGTCTTCTCACGCGACCGTGGCAACGTAGTTTCTACACCGACCAGAGCCTCAACAACATCCTTTATCACCGAAAGTCGACTGCGGCCATGGTCAGGCTTCGGCCGGTAAGCTATACCGCACAAGACAAAGCGACGGCTCAGCCTCCGCACCTATCCGGATACGCCAAATTTCGATTTTCAGCCTCACCCGCAGGTAGCCGGAGTCTCGGGCTCAGATCTCGGTCAGGCTAAAATCGGGGAAGGCAAAAACACTGCAACGTTCCTGCAGGCGATGCAAGCCGTTTGTAGGGCTGACGGCCGTAGCGAACGACTAAAAGCTGACCAATGCCTTATAGTGGTAGCAAGTAATAATTGCGTACTCCTGGGATTAAACACCCTGACTTCTAGTTTCTCCTCGGCGAAGTCGGAGAATATGTGATCTGGGAACAAAAAATTTTTCATTTGCGGAGTGATTACGTTTGGGCAAGAGGCTGTACGCTTGGCGAAGAATTGGAATTGGCCAAGCCAAGGCTGGGAAGTTCTGAGGATGCTTGGAAATAAAACGCTGAGAGCTTCGAAGTCGAACCGAAATTGGTAACAATTAGTGACACGAAAATTTAAATTAGATTTTGCTGAGCTACTGGTTTTGGAAGTAGGACTCAAAGTTGACGGTATCAATGACGCGAGCATGGGAAGAGACACAACGGAAAGTGAGAGGTTTGTTCAGAGCGCTTCAAACAACTTGAATTCGGCTTTCCGAGGAGCCACCAAACCATCGCTTGGCAATACTCGTACATTGTCCCAACCTTACAAGTAGTTATCGTACATATGAAACTTCATACTATCACAGAGGTATCAAAATGTGAACTCGTCACTAAAATGCTCAAACTCTTTGACCAAACAACAAGAACATTCATTTTGAACCAGCTTTTCATCAAATACGACCATTGAAGGCCCATTTGAGTGGGCTGTTCCAAGCTCATACCGAAGTGCACACCAACTCCGAATGCCAAGATCCATCCATGACCAAGACCTTTGTAATAATTGGAAATCAAAAGCGAGTTGGTGTTACGCAGCAAAAATATCATCGAAAAGGACTGTCGTGAATGTCATCTTCTCGTCTCTTCATTGCCCCATCTCTTTTTCGTGTCCTCCCTGTACATTCTGCCAAGTCATGCACTTGCGTGCCGCATATGTAGTATTGACAATAAACTGCACAATTGAAATATCGACCCGAGGTGATGACATTTGTCGCCTGCAGTAAGAAAATCCTTTATTTGCACAGCTGGATCCTTCCAGCTAAATGTAGTACATGCTGGAATTTTGCCGAACGCCCGCTGTGAAAGCCCGAACGCTGAGATAAAAATAATACAAATTTGGTGAGATGGAGGTCGTTCTAGATTCGGCAAGTCAAGCCGTGCCGCGGAAGCGACGAGAATCGCGCGGTTGAGTTGTTGGGATATCGAACGCGCGGCATGGACTGAGCAAGAATTGCCTGGAAGGCACTCGAGTTATCATCGGAAGTCATGATCGCGAAGCTTCTTCCGTGTTCTATTCGTGCTCACCACGTCTCCGATGCTTTCCTGGGAAGTCTACCTCCGGATGGACAACGCGCATATGTCGAGTTAGTGCATCGTTACGGCTAAATGTTTTCTCTTCCACGCAAAGCGCGCAGCGAACCTTTTGCTTGCGCACGTTGTGAATTGTGTCTTCGTGGCGAGTGAGGTCGTACGGCCGAGAAAACACCGCATTACAGGGCTTGCCGGTGGTAGGGTTTATGCGCTCGCACTTATGCGGTCCCTGTTGCGAATTTCTCGCCGCGAGCGCAGCTGACGTCATACCACTACCCACGCCCGGAGTGTGTTGTTGTTGAGCCGCAACCTGGCGATGTCCTTCACGCTTGTGACGTTGCAGCTTCTGCGGCGTTTCAAATCGCAGGCTGCAGCCGTGATAGGTACATGTGTAAGTTCCTGTGTCCGCAAGTGGCGATGACCCTTCTGGCCGCTGAGCTTCGACTTTGCCGTTGTTGTTCATGTTGATGCTGGTGCTGCTCGACATCGGCGCTTCGCTTGCGCTTGATTCCATCGAAGTCAGATGAGCCGGAAAGTCAGGTGTATCATCTTGCTTTGGCGCGGACATCGAGGACGCTGTGCGATAATTTTGAGGCACGAATGGCACCATACCCTGCGTAAATTGTTGCGCAGCCGGCGAGGCGAAGTTGAAAGCAGCAGATTGCTGATGACTCGTAGGTACCATTTGTCCAGTCGAAAAGTTCGACGTTGGAGTTTGGCGCCAGGCGCCTGCGCTGTTGTACTGAGGTTGGGTGCCTTGCGCGCCGTACTGATTAAACGAAGCAGCATCTGGAAACAGAGGCATCTTTGACTCTTCGTCTTCTGGGCGATACTCGAGCATGGCGTCCTTAGGAGAGATGGTCTTCGGTGCGTTATTGTCTGGTGGCGACATGTGCTGGCCAAGCTCAGTTCGGTATGACTGCGTCTTTTGAGACTCACGAGACTGCGCCGCAGATTGCAATCGTACGGCCGTTGCCCATGGGGAGTCTGGCCTGAACGGCGAGATATCACGAGATATCGTCGTCGACGGTGATTGTGATCTCGCGATTTGTGCCGCCTGGAGAAACTCTCTGACTTGATTGGGGTGAGGAGTCAGGAAGTTCTTATGCGTCCTAGCGCCTGATCCGCCGGCCACCGGTACGGATGTGGCAGCCGCTGGGTAGAGGCCTTCGTCACCATACATGTCGTTCATTGTGCGGTCGAATTTTGGGACGCTGGTATGCGGGAGAGTGTCTGCTTCATCATCGTACCGTAAGTAATTGTCGATCCAGTCTTTTACTTTGAAGTTAATCTCACCGTTGGTGGGTACTCTGAGGCCCACTTCATAATCACCGCCGATGGTGTGTGGCGTTGATGGCTCCTGACCGATACTCGACACCGAGTGTCGACCGGAGTGCGACATTCCAGGTACATCCTCCTCCTGATCCATCATCCTATTCATCGTCATCGACACGGCGGTAGCGGAGTCGAGACTTTGGTTGTGGAAGTTGACGTTTGTGTTGGAATAAGGATGGGATATGAATGAATCTTGGGTAGGAGTTTGAGTTGGAGTTGGAAGATGATTACCGAACAACCTCGAACCGTCGAGACTAAAGTTGTGACTAAGTTTTGAGGCAGTGTTGATGGATGACTGTTCTGCCATCGTATAAGGAAAGGAAGTCGCGTGACCAAGGTATGGAGATGAAGAACCGCTCGATCCAATGGAACTGGATGACGCAGCGCGCTGATGCGGCCGGGCCTTTCGGTTGAGCACAGCTGCTTGTAAGTTCGGAGCGGCCGTCGCCACCATTTGTGAATTTGTGTCGCCTCCGTCGAGCGTTGTCCAACTGTATGCGCCGACGTCGACAGGCGTCGAGTGCTGGAAGCCTGCCGTTGTGAGAGGTGCAGGAGTCGACTGCTCGATGCGTATCTCGGGTTGGTCGGTGATAGGAGTCGCGGAGGCAAGATAGTGCGATTCTTCGGAGTCCAGGGACTCGTAGTGCGACGTTACAGGCGACTGCTGGAAATAGTTGATGGATTTGCCGTCGAAATCCGAAGGCGAAGGTGTGCAGGCGGTCGTTGGTAGCCTGTTGAAGAAGTGGAGGTTGGAGTGCGAAGGGGATGGCGATGGGAGATTGTCGGTGGGAGGGTAGAAATCGAAGTTCGACTGTCGTCTTGGATGGCAGGCTAACATGCTGTGGAAAATATTTAAGAGTAACGGCTCAGGTACAGGAGGGTGGCGAATTGAATTATATAGCGAACGAGGTCTCGGACCGGAGTCAGGTGAGACAAAATCAGGACAGTGTTACGGCTCCGAAAGCCATAGAAACGGAGCGACAGAAACGGCCGAAGCGAAATAGGCTCCAAAGCCGAATACCACGGTGGGATGAGTAATGTGTTTTGTAGGCAGTTTTTTCGGTTGAAAGTTTGTTTGTAATGCGATGGGCGCGTGTCGGGGCGAAGGGATCAATTGGGGCCGTCAAAAGCGATGGGGGTGGGAGGAAGAAAGCGGATGATGATATGTAAGTGAAAAGTTACTGTAAAAGGGCCGGGCAGTCTCTGAATTTCTTATTTCCTCATTCTCTGCGCAGCCCTCGTTCCAATCCACGCAATTGTTGAGACGGAAAAATCAAGCCTGGCCGAATCGGTGACGTCAACTGGCTGCCGATCTCAGCCGGGTACTCAAAGTGCACGAGGCCGCAGCCAGACGCAGGGAAGCCCGAACTGAGACATGGGATGTGGTTGGCTGTAGCCGGCACCACCACCCGGCTCGTTCTCTCGTGGCTTCCGACCCAAGTGCGAATGGGACCGAGCACCGTCCATGTAACCCTCAGAGACGCAACTGGAAGCATCGCGCATCCCCCATGCAAGCCTCTGAAATTTTTGTTCATGTAATAATCCGCCGACCATTTTTTTTCGCGCTCCCACGCTCTTCGCCGAATTGACCAATTGACCAATGCCTCGCATCCGCACTCCTACTTTGGGTACCTGTTGTGCGTCTGCCGCTTCCACACCTGCAACACCTCGCTGACGGAAGCGAAACCCTAAGCCAATCGTTACCCGTTATGCCTGTCCTCTAAACATGCCGATCAGCTTCCAAGTATGACACGCATCACCATTGCGACCCCAGCTCGTGAGCTGAGAACAAAATTATGCATAAGAGATCCCTTACCTTGTTAACCGTGCTGCGCCTCGCCGTGTGCGCACGCCGCATCCTCCCCGTCTACGCGGATGCACAGGCACCGCGAAGATCTGTCCTCAATTCGGTCGTATCTCACCACGGGTAAACGATGCAAGATTAGCGCTCCGCTGAAACAATATGCCTATTTCTGCACCGTCGATACGTGCCCAGCTGAGGGCCGCGATCGACCTTCTGACGACAATGCTACTCAACCACCGTCCTCGGTGAGCTTGCGCAAACCACCACGTAAAATTGGCTGCGCATGACTACCAAGGTGCAATTGTCAATCGTTCACACCCAATAACGCCGATCAATGTGTGGCTGATGCCATTGACCGCGTCTGTCCTATTCAAGGCATTGCTCGCCGACCATCACGCGCCCCGGCCTGCACAGTAACGACTCGATTGCTTGCGCTGCTGCCAGCCGACGCTTGCCGACCAAGCCAAGCCGTCGTGTACGGTCGCAAGACGCGAGCTGAAAGCGAGAACCACACGGTGGAGGCGTTTCACCTTTGGTCGTGTTGTTCTTTTCCGCGGAGCGCCCGTATTGCGTGTTGTATCATGATACGATCTGGTATACGGTGGTAACAGTATCGATGCCACGCGCAAGGCCCATGGCAGGGCTGAGTTTCTGGGGAATCCGTGTGGAAATCATACCCAAATGCATCTCTGTCGACGCTAAGCGAAACATTAACTTGCTACGTGTACACTTGCTGGATTTGGGCGTTGCAGCAGCAGCAAAAAGTCTTTGTTGTCCAGTTGTGGAGCAGGGTCGAATAGGGTTGTTCCAGAATGCTTCTAGCGCTGGACCCTGGCGGCTGTGGCTGAGCGGAAGGTCTTTGCGTTTGAGGCTTAGCGCCGGAGTCCTCCGATTTTAAAGTTTCTGCCACGACGTCGGGCCAGAACAATCCAGGACGCGGCCATTCACTTTGCGATTCAATATCGACACATCTCTGCCAAGCTTTCTCTGTGCTGTTGTCGTCGCCTTGCAATGCTACTTTTCAGCAGACCCCGATCCAATTTGCATTCTCTCGCGCACCGCCACAACTACGGTACGTAGACGCCTGCGTAAGCCACGCCCTCCCACGTTCTCGGCTAGACGGAACGGGTCATGCAAAGATGCCAGTCAGTTGGGATTCCAATTATCGGGTGATTCCGATTCCTGCCCGTTCCCCAGGTCCGACCTCCGTGGAATACCGGTATATTTTCGGCAGTTGCTGACAAGGTTCCCAATCAAAAATTCTAAGTAATCGGTCTCGGCAGTTGCAAAATATCAACGAGCATTACACATTTATCGTCAAGCTTCACAATTCGGAATTTCCCTTCGCTTCAATTTATCATTTGCTATTTTTATTTCGTCTGGTCTGATGTTTGACAGCACCGCTGCAGCCAGACCCTGTTCACTACGTCGATGGTGGCGACTCAGGCCTACACGGGCAACGATCCGCTGCCAACTTTTCCATTATGACCGCGGAAAAGTCCGCTCGTCGATCTATCGCTCGGAAACGCCTTCAATTCCTGCCAATGCTAACCACAACGATTTCACTGCCTCTTGCTCGTCTGCTAGAATGTTCGCTGTGTAACTCTCAGCAAATTTTCTCCTGGAGTGCGGGTTTTCGGCGTCGACGAGGATGCGAAATCGTTTGCTGCGGCGCAGGTCTAGACTTCGGGTAGTGACCCGACGCTGCACGACAGTCAGCTGGACACTAGTCAGCAAATGGGCGAGTAGCATTGCATTACTGGGTATGGCACTCGCGCGAAGAAAGTTCCGTGCGAGAACACGTCGGCTAAATCACGTCAACCGCCGAGCTTTCGGCAAACTAGCAAGCAAGCTGTCGAGGAACAGCCTGCGCACTGGGTGACCGACAATCATGTAGATCCGCTGTTGAACTCCATTCTCTCCTGCTTCGCTGGTCGTCAAAGTGGGTCATCGCAACGTCGGCTATGACTTTAACGATTGTCCGTTTCGCATAGTGATCCAATATTCATTATATTGGCTGTCGTGCAGTTACGTGCTGCCGATGTTCATCATCGCCGTACTTCGCAAGAGGTGTACTTCCCTGTGTTGATCCTGTGGGTCCAATTAACCAACATATTGGTATTTTACCTGATTTAATAGATTATCGCAGTTTGTGAATACATATACTCTGCATTTCATCATTACAAATGCCTTTGATGTCATTCGGGCTTCAATCGACTTCATGTTTCTCGCACTAAGATGCGTTTGTACTACTGCCATGTAAAGAGAGGTCTATTACATGTCTCTGGCCGGTTTCCCTCACACAAGATAATATCGCTCTTCGCCCGGGGTTATTGGTATGCCGTATTATTCCACCACATAATGATCATTCCCCGGGCAATGTTTTCCTTCACGAAAACATTGAGGACAGATGTCAAAATCGGAGGATCGGCAAATATTGCAATGGAAATAGTGCTCAGTTGTCATGCACTCACAGTCACTGCAAGTAACATTGTAGGTCCAGGCTTTGAGATAATCTTCCAGTTTTGTCCTACTATTCAAGAGGCATTCGGTCTCCGACGCTTCCTGTATTGGTGAGTGGTTAGAAACATTGCCGTGGGCTATATCTCCTGGGTTAGTCGCGATTTGGCTGTTCCCGGAGAGAACTCTTACCGGAATTTGGCCATGTTCTTAATCCTGTGTCGACCTCCAATTTAGGGCTCGTTTACGCGCCATCTCATGAGTACTCAAAAGATCGCCACGAGCCCATATGATCACTGTGCTTCATTATGAGATCGACTCGTTCATGGATTGAGTACTCAAGAGATCGTGCTCAAAAGCCACAGGGCTTCCTAGCCAGAAATAGGAGTACTAGCGCTCGTTTCGTTGATTAATTGTCGATCAAAAGTTAGCACCACTGAGGGTGCTTTTCCAGGCTCGAAGCCGTAGTAATTGATGGAGACGGCGCCATCGACGGCGCCTGCGAGAGCGATAGAGACATCTGGGCGGTAAAAGAGACGGTTTCTGAGTGGCAGGAGCAGTCAGCACACCATTTACGATCGTAATGCCCAATTTGGAAGTCAACACCATGGATTTCATGGCTGCTGAGCTCATAAGCAAGCCCATAAGCACAGCGTGTAAACGAGCCCTAAGCCGTAGATTCGCAAATTGGTCTCCCGTATCTCTTTCATGACATCGATGAGCTTGGTGTTCTCTGAAGAGTTGGATGCTTGGTCTTCTTTTGTGGTCATGATCAGTTGAAGTGCAGGTACAGAGTCGGTCAGAGCTCGTATAGATTCAGTGTTATTAGAGATGGATTGGTTGATGCGCGTCATTTGGTTATCGTGTGAACGACGCAGTTGTGTTGAATTCTGAGACTGCGCATTCAGGCTTATGACGTTTCTGAAGAATATCTTAGCTCTAGGAGAAATGAAACAATATCTACTGGGTACTTACAACTGTAACGTCATAAGTAGAGTCAGGATTGAAGAGGTATAACTCTGAATCTGGGCGCGAAACTTTTGCGCGTCTTCCTTCTGGTATATCGCCCGTCGCATTTTTCGGAGGGCATCCCGCCAACTAGACCCAGAGCCGCCGTTTCGGAGTGAAGGTTGATACTTGTCAACCGTTGATAGAAACTGCGAAATCGTATCTTGACACTGTGCCGCCATTTGGATTACAGCCTTCTCCAGCTGGGGATCAGCGTCTTTAACATTGAGGCGCTTGACCTCAAGTAAAGCCCGTTCTAAGGAATAGAGCTCACGAATGAGGTCGTGATACTCCTTGGAAGCTCCGGCACCATCTTCGAGGGCATTTATCAGTTGCGTGACAAGATCAATACGGTACCTCCAAAGAAGTCACCGGCTGAGAATCCAAAGGGCGGAAGCATGATAACAGCAAGGCGAGGTAGCCATCAAAGTGCGAGAAATAAGCTCAAAAGATAATACATTTTGTCGTGACTAAGACAAAATGCTTTAAGTGACTGAATTGTAAAGGTAGAAACAGCAGCGATGGCACACAAAAAAGAGTTGAAGTTAAGATGTGTTGACACTCTCGCCGCCGTGAACACTATCGTACTCTATCTCCTGCAATCAGAGCCACCTTCCAAAGCCTCCAGCATACTGGCAGCACACAACGCATTGCTTCCAGCGCCTCCAGTAAACAGAACCCATCCTCAAGAGCCTCCAGCATACAGAGTAGCGTGCAGCGCATCACCTCCCGGAAACAGAGTCACCCTCCCTAGCCTCCAGCATGAGTCGCACGTAGCGCATCACGCCAACTCCATCAGTACCTCCAACACCTCTAGCAAACAGAGCCACACTCCACGGTCTCTAGTATACAGAGTAATGTATAACGCATCACCTCCAGTACACACAGCAGCACACAGTGCATATCCTCCAGCATCTCGAGCGTATAGAGTACAACCTGCAACCTCTAGCATACATCACGTACGTCACACACCGTTCATGAACGAGTAGCGCGCTGCACATCACCGCCCTGCAGCACATGCTGCACGTCCTTCTTGGCCTCCAGCACATGGATAATAACTTTGAGCACTTACAGCTTGCATGCACGAAGTTCCAGCTGATAGCGCATCACTCTAGCTCCTTTAGCAATCGGAGCTCGCCCTCAACCGCCTCTAGAATGCAGAGCAGCTTCCAGAACGGCATATAGAAGGGGATACAGAGTTGTAATTGAGGTCCGAACCATCATCAGGATGGGTCATTTCCAGCGCGGGTACCATTGCATCGACAGCTAGTAATCTAACACGCTTCCTCTTCTTCTCAGAGCACTACGCCTTTAATTCTATGTCATTGTCGTCGTTATTGTCATGATCGCTCTTGCCACCAGTGCAATCTCCTTCTGAACGCTGAGCGGTCGGCGTTACATTATCTCCAAGTTCGCTCGGACAACGTCTTTGGAACGTCGCAAAACCTGACGCGATGTATGCCTCCCGGCTCGAGCCTGAGCACGGCTAATCTTGAATGTCGCGAAGTTCGTCATCGGAATGCTTGTTGTAGAGTGGTTCGTGAGAGGGCAGTGGACTGGAAGGACGTGAGTTAGAGAAGCCAATCCAGGAAACGGGCGAATTCCATGATGATTTAATTAATTGGATTCATGCACAGACATATATATAGAAGACGACGTCAGAGTTAGCAAGCCAAAGCTCCACGGCGTACCGTAGCCAGATCTGTGGATATAGATCGTCCGCCGTAAGATGGCGCGTCGGTCCGCTAAATTACCGAACTATGTATACCCTACTGTACTTGATGCCCGAGCTTCGCGTTCCAGGGTCCCGCTAGTGAATTTGTATTGCGAGATTTCCACCACTCTGACCGCTGTCTCACTTCACCTTCTCACTCACTCCTGTACACCTAAACCTCATTATGGCCATCATAGAGGGATGGCTTCCTCCATCCCGGGAGCATTGGGAGCTTATTGAACTCCTCTGGCGTTTCTTTCCACTGGTATGTCTTCACCACCGCGAGTCCTTGACGCGTATGCCACTGACGCGGTGGCTGGAATACAGTTCACTGTCCTGCAATGGATGACGACTTGGTATCCCATGGGCAAAACGTCCATTACCTCGCGCCTTAACATCCCTGGGCGATGGGGGTGGTTCACAATGGAAGTTCCTGGTTTCATTATGCTACTCTACATTATGTTCACGCTGCCCGGTGAGCTCGGAATCAAGAGTCTGCCGGCCACCAACTGGGCCATGGCCGCAATGTTCACAACCCACTACCTCTACCGTGCCATTCTCTCTCCACTCGTCCTCAATCCCTCCATGAGTCCGATGCATCCCCTCGTGTGGTGTTGCGCTCTCGTCTTCCAGTTTATGAACGCCATATCCATAGGCGGCTGGCTTGCGGGCTACGGGCCAACGACAGCAGATGACTGGGCCGGCCGGCTGTACATTACCGAGATCGGCATGGTGCTGTGGGGATGGGGACTAATTCTGAACATCTACCATGACGACCAGTTGCGCGAGATCAGGCGTTCGGCCGCACGAAAGCAGAGGAAAGATGCGGAAGAGAAGGCTAAGGCTGAAGGGACGACCGTCGAGAACATCTACAAGAAGTACAACGTTGACAAGGTGTACATGATACCCGAGACCGGCCTGTTTCGTTACGTACTCTTCGCGCATTATCTCAGCGAGTGGCTTGAGTGGCTTGGTTTCTGGATTGTCGGTGGATTCGGACGATTCACTCCTGGAAGGAGCTTCTTCCTCAACGAAGTGTTCAGTATGTCGCCGCGCGCAATCCAAGGCTGGCATTGGTATGTGAGAAGGTTCGGGAGAGATAAAGTCGGCAACAGGAAGGCTATTATTCCGTGGCTCATCTGAGCGATTCGGTGCTCGGCGTTTGTACGATTCTCGCCCATGGAGTCGTAGAAGTGCCATAGATAATCCAGCACTCTTAGTCTTCAAGGCGAGATTGCCATCCTCTTCTTCGCTTCGATAGCTTTTCCCAGATCTTTCCCACCCTCGCCTTTAGCACCGCCCTCAAGTGTAAACTCGATTGCCACCAGACACTCCCCGTCCGCGGTCAACATGATGGGACGATGGCTTCCGTCAGGAGCCTCTCCCATTATTGCAAAGCCTGGAGGAGTTCCCGCGGGTATATTAGGCTCAGTAGATGGCGTAATTGGGTCTAAGCGCGTAAAGACGATCCGCTTTTGCTCCGTGGAGCCAGTAGCGCGGGAAAAAGTCTCATCGTCCCAGAGCGAGCCAAATACACGGAGTCGAGTTTGTATGTCTGAAGCTTTTATGATGCTCCAATTGATCTTCCTATCTTCCGTAGTCATTTTCTTAGCCACTGCTGGTCCCGTACCGCCAGTGAGCTCCTGGAGCTCAGCGCGAGTGAGAGCGGGAATTGTGGTCACCGGTGGTGCGAAAACACGATTGCGGAGACCCTGGAGGAGCATCTGCGCCCCGATAGGAGCAAGAAGCTTGACGAGAGAGGTAGGAGTGGCGTCTTCCGGCACCGCTATGCCTGGGAATGGCGTCTGAGCTAGGATCTTGCCGTGGTCGAACTTTGTGGGATGTAGAGTTTGGAGAGTCAGGCCGGTATGCTTCCGATTGAGGAGAAGAGTCTGGTGTATTGGAGACGATCCACGGAGGTCTGGAAGTAGAGAGGGATGGAGGTTGATGCCGCCGTACCGGGCAGCATTGATTGCGCCCGCGGGTATGAGAAGGCCGAAGGAGACGGCAATGATGAGGTTCACGTAGTCGGGAGAAGACCAAGTTACAGGCAAGTCTATTTCGTGAAGTTGCAGATGCAGTTCTTTGGCAACTGGTTTTATAGGAGCTAGATGTCTTGTCAATTGGAAAGCCTTGAGACGGTATGGACAGAACTTACCTTGACGAATTTGCTTCAACCCTCTCCCGGTGCGCTTGTCAGGACGGCAAACTACGTCAATGGATTGTATGAGTGAAGGATTGCTGTGCCTCTCATGGTCAATTGCGCGCAAAGATGGAATACTGAAATCGTCTGCTCCGCAGAATAAAATTCGGAGTGGATCAGAGCTCTTCGTTGCATGCTCCGCGATGTTTGGAGCTTGATGCAGCCATCGACGTCGCCGGTGGTAGCCTCTTACACGTAGTGACGAGTGAAGCAGGTGACGTGCGAGTTTCATAGAGCTTCGCAGAGCTTCATGACAAGGTAGGAGGAGTTACGATGTTGATGAAGGCAAGAGAGGTTATTCAAAAACGCGGCCACGGCCGCTGCATGACTGGTGCTATGGTACGACTAGAGTACCGAGATACAGTCGACCATCTTGACATCGAGTACGGCACACATCTCACATATCGCATTTGATTTAAGCTCATCTCTCATTTCTGTTACAGAATTGATAACTACATATTTTCAAGCCAAAATGAATTACGGTTAATATCTCCCACTAGAATTGATTCCGCTAACTTTGCAATTTCACAGATAAGGACAGCTACACCATCTTGTCTTCGGTTGCTTCCGTGGAAGATCCTTTCTCTTTCTTGGACCGGAAATTCAAGTGCGAACTGGAGTAAATAATGCGCTGTACAAGAATTCCGATCTCATCACTGTAACCCAGGCCAACGAGGCTCCTTATCACCATCATCATCCCTGATATTATCCTCTTCTTTCAACTGGCGAATAAACTCCATATACCTATTGTAAGCTTTCTCAGAGCTATTTATCACCTTAAACGGCGTTAATTGTCCGACCTCACTTGAGGTGCTGGATTGATGACCCTCCTCGTCAGTGATGGATCGCTCACTTGAGGTGCTCTTTATTGCCGACGGTCCTGAAGTTCGAAACCTCCGTAAGATCCCTTTACGAGCCGATTTGCGCGGCGCTGAATCATCCGGTACTGATGGTGCGCTAGGCATTGATGCTGGTCTGCCTGTAATTACGGGAATTGACGTTCCGACACGTGGAAGTGACGTTGGAACGGCGGTGGATGCTCTCTCGAGTGAGGATGGGAGTGTCTTTTGTCTTGATAATCTGGAAGAAGATGTAGGCGAGAAAGTTAACGGGTTTGGTTTCGTCGTAGAAACGGTGTCGGCGCCGTTAGTGCTAGTGGCGGATTGAGTGTCTGAAGTTGAATGAGACCGTCCAGTGCTATCGCCAGTGATAGGTGTCGTGCGGTGAGTTTCACTGGCGTCAAGAGATGCTGAAGGCTTCTGTTCCATGTCTGGGAACTCGTCCTTCACTTTCACAAGCTTAGACGCCACATCAGCTGGAATCATTTTCCAATACACTTTTGCACGTAGCTTTTGACCATTTGCTTCGAAAATCTGTGACATCAGGCTCAACGATTCATATGTATCAAGGTGATCCTTCCCAAGTACGCGCGCTCGACCTGTGGCAGATTGGCTACAGAATTCCTCTGCATCTGAATATCTTCCTTGCCGCAGCAGGACACCGGCGAGGAGGTGTGAAGCGTCACACCGACGAATTGCCCCTTCCTTCGTCTCATACTCGTGTATTCTCTCATGTGCAATGGCACGTAGTCTAGCCTCAGCTTCCTTGAGATTGGGTGAATGGTAGAAGCATGTCGCGATCTTAAGTTTGATGTCAGCTAGTTTTACTAGTTGCCTGCGTTTGAGTGTAGGCTTCTCCGCAAGTTGGACTCCCTGTTGGAGGTACGATTGTGCTTCCGTATAATTTTTTTGGTTGAATTCCTCAATGCCTTCGGTAAAGAAACCCTTGACCTCCTCGAACTCGATGTCAAAGTCGGTGTCAGATTCTTCCTCCGTAGCATTAGAAGCACTACCGTCTATCCCTGGGACCGGATGTGAGCCCGAATCATCAAGCTCCCCGTCGAATGTAGGCATTTGGATCCAGCATAACAGCTCGTCTCTCCTCTCTTCGTCTATTTCTTCACCAAAATCTGATCTAGCCGGTTCACTGTTCACACCCACGGTCGTAGCGTCTTCAATAATCTTCCGTGCAGATATTCGAAGCCTTGTGAGATGTTTGGGCTCGATCCCAAGTGACTTCGTTCTCACGTCAGCTTCGCATCCATGAACAAGCTCCATGAACTCGTAGAGTTTGTCGATCTTAGGTCCAAGGTCGCCGGTGACCATATTGGGTGCAAGCCAGGCGGCTCGAAGGTTGACCATTTGGAGACCCATCTGCAGTGCATTGATGTGAGTTCTAATCTGTGTTCGGAAGTTCGTGATTTCGCTGTCCATCAGATTAAGCTTAATGCAGCGGACTGCCTGTTTTGCAAAGGCACTGCTTTCGGGGCCGATGTCCACGACCGACTTCTCCAATTTATTGATGGTTGCTTGGCAGTCTGTCAAAGAGACTTGGATATTGCCCCAGAGTAGTAGCTGGTTGTCTGAGTTAGTGCATTTTCGGAAGGTTTACGACCTCGTCTAGTTCTTGTTTAACCGTTTCCAGTATTGACTTGAGAGCATTGACTTCCTCGACCAGGCCGGTAACCGCCTCGTTAACATTCTGGGTGCTCTTGATAAACTCATAGAGATCCATCGCAAGCTTGCAGACACCGCTTGTGACGGCACCGACAGCACCGATGGTGCTAAGCACTGAGATGGGTTCCATGGTGGATGGGCTAGGAAGATTGTTGAGGCCACCGAGGATGTTATCGAGTGGATTCGGCTTTTTGTTGCGGTTCGAGTGTATGAAAGTGCCCATGCAGATGGATAATTGTTTTTGTTTTGTAGCCTGAAGCACGCGCAGTTGGTTTGGCGGTGTAGGATGGCGTTGATCAACCTTGACCACGTTGCGCTCCGTTACCGTAGTCAGATGCGTAGAGGTAGAAGGACGATATTGTACCTTTCCACGTAGCTCACGCGAGGGTTATATATTGATGGATATATCGATGAATTCGATGAATTCTCATAAATTGCAGTGTTTGCCCTCTTTTTGGAGTGCTGGCACTACCTTACTCTAGCGGGAGAGGTTTTAAGTGCTAGTTATTAGGCAACTCCCACGTGGCGGGTTTGCGTCTTAAGAGGTACTCTACCGTACTATCTTCGCATGCCTCTGGGAAGCCAGCACTATGGCCACTGCTGCGCCGAAGATAATCCCCGCGCAATTGTCCTTTGTAGCCATATACAATCCGTCTCTCGGCCCAACAGATGACACATTTCAGGATCAGCTCGTCTTTTGGTACTCGAAAGCGGCCAAAGAACGACGACGAGCTGGGAAACAAGTCGATGCTGAGGCTAGTAAACAGCGTCAAGATGAAGAGAACGAAAAGTTGCGCCAGATTGGACTGGCACAGGGAATGATCGACTTTGCTCGAAGCTTCTCAGATGGCCAGCCGGTCGATTCTGTGGAGACAGAGAAGTCGCGCATTGTAATGCACGAGCTGGAACGAGGCTGGTGGATACTCGCGGTAGGTTCAAGTCAAATAATACTAGCCCACTATATGCTCATCGTTCGTAGTCTGTTGACCTAACTCAAATACCAGTGACAAGTCCTCAACCCAGCAAGAGCGATGCAAAGCCTTCGACTACGACAATCGAGTACTCTTCTCGCGAAGTCAGTCCACCTGCGCTTCTCCTCCAGCAGCTCCTTCGTGCACACGCAGTGTTTCTTCTACATCATGGAAACGCCTTAAGTGACCTCTATGTCCGTTTATCGCGGTCCAAGTTCTGCGGTCTCCTTGATCGCTTCTGGAATCGTTTTGTCTTGAATTGGGACGTGCTGTTGCATGGAAACCCAGCCGTCGACATGTACAATGGAATTAAGCTTGCCGCAGGTGGAGAATTAGGCGTAGGAGTGGGAGAAGAGGAATGGGGTAGCGGCGAAAGAGAAGTGCTTGAAGACTTCGCCAGCCGAACTGATGGACTTGTGGACATCATCGTATCACGATTCGGCGAGCCATCTAAGGCGCAGACGAATGAGACAGGAAATACCTTGACGAAAAAGGCCAAAGCAAATGCCAACCCTAAAGAGCTTGCAGAACCATGGATGGGAGCTGGTCGACAAGCTGAGGCTGCCGACGGTGTAGTCTTTTCTGGTGTCGGAGCACTATCACGATCGTCTATCCGCGACATATCAGCCTGGATAGAGTGGATATACGCCTATGGCGATTTTGCGTATGGAGTGAAGGATAATCCAAGCTCAGATCGTCGGAAGAGGAAGCGGAAGCCACCAACATCGAACACGCCTGAAGACGCTTCCAAACCGAAAGTGGAACGAGACTTGAAGAAGGAAGCCAGCGGCGTCTCACGGCACGATCAGATTTCACCGAATCTTCCGGCTCCAAAGCAGTCTACCGCACAACTTCCAGGTATTCCAGCTCCTATTGTATCAGCGGTGGAAAGATCACTCGAGCAAGCAACAACAGCAGCAGATATCAAACGGCAGGTCGAAACCAAGCGATCCGAAGACGAGCCAGCAACACCAGGTGCAACAGAGAAATGGATGAAGTATCTCACGCTTGGTTACGGATCGACTTGGGGTGCAACAGGTTCATCAAGAGCCGAAGAGCCTATCAAGGATCCTGACCAGCAACACCAAACACCAGAAGCTAAGCCATTAGCAACGCAACAGGTATCACCTGAACAGCCAGCAATGCGCCATATCGAACCCGAGCCAGATATCGACGATTTCGAAGAGCGTCTAAAGGCTCAGATCGAAGCCGAGAACAACGGCCACTTCGTAATCGGCCTGAAAGGCCCACTCGACGACGACCTCGACGAAGACGACGACGAAGAAACCCCACCAGAAGAGCGCATCCTCCTGCGCACACTGCACGTGTCGCTCGTACCGCGCGCCCAGCGCCCCACCGCCATCCGCACAACTTCCTACTCCGGCTCTAGCACCTCCACCTCCGCGGACGCACCCTCCGCGCCATCGGACTTACCGCGCGGCCCGCGCGCGCCGTCTAGCGCGCGCCGCACAACACGGCTCCGCGTGGCCGTGTACGCGCAGCGGCCGTTCATCTACGCGTTCGCGTTCGCGCCGCGCACGGCCGCGCTGAGCCTGGCGGGCTTCTACCGCGCGCTGCACGCCTTCTTCGGGCCGCTGCACCGGCCGCTGGCGGCGAGCACGGCGGCGGCGCGCGTGGCGGCGCGCGTCGCCGCCGCCGCGGAGGACGCACCCTGCGCTGCACAGCCCCCCGACGCCCCCGCTATCTTCGACCTGGTCTTTGACCCTCGCTCGCAAGCGCTTCACGCCTCGCTGCCGAATGTGCCGCCGGCGGGTGGGAGCGGAGCGGCGTGGACACGCGCTGAGGCGCTCAACGTGCACCTCGCCGTGCTGGAGATGGTGCGGGCGGCGGCGGAGGAGGGAAGGAGCGGGGATGTTGAGACGAGCGTTAAGACTGGGAGGGGCTGGTGGGTTGTGTGGATGAGGGTGGGCGCGAAGAAGGCGCCACGAGATGATGATGCGAGGTCTAATCGTGCGGTGCACCTGCAGAGTACGGAAGACAGCGATGAGGAGTCGGACTTCAAAGAGGCTGTTCTTGTGCGGAAGGCGAGAGATGCAGCGGCCATGGCCAGGCCATCTGGAAAGAGGTCCACCAGTGGGTTCTTTGGGTTTGGGATGTTAGGTACGAGTAGTGGAAAGGATGTTAGTAGTGGGTGGGGCCCGGCACGGCTTGCAGAGGGCGTAGGAGTGGATGCGAGAAAGTATGTTGAAGGTTTATTGAGCTTGAATAGATAGCCATGTACGTCCTAAAGTACATTCCGTCTCAATTAGAGCTGTGAACTCAAGCAAGAAAGCAACACAGCCTGCTAGCACTAGACAAGCAAAACTAAACAAAAGACCTCATCTAGCGAACTCGTCGTTCAGACCATAGCATATCTCACCCTGAAAGTCTACTTGTCGCTCCAATCTCTACATCTACTCATGACGACTTTGGTTTTTTGCTTGGTCCGAGGATGTCGTCAATCATGTCAGTAATGACCGTATAAAAGATATTCTTTCCTTCTCCGCCTTCTTCACCCGACGCTTTCTCTGTCTTCGGAGCCAAACCCTCATAATCCAGCTGGTTTGAATCATGCACTTCGGACATAGGTGACGGTGAAGAAATGAACGTAGAGTCCGCACTCGCGGTGACGATCTCCGGGAGGTGAACCTATCGTAGTCAGTGCTACTGTCCTCATCATCGAACTGGACTTTGCCACCCACAGATTCTACCTCCTCGGGAGGGTAGTAGCTCGAAGTGCTTTCAAGAGTTGTGCTGGGAAGGAGAGGAATCCTGGGCGGTGTCTCAGGTTCGAAGTCAGGATCAAAGTCTGGGAAATACATGAAGTCAATGGTAGAAGAGTCACCGACGGCCTGGCTGATTGGTGAGCTGTGGAACTGCCGATAGGACGACATCGCTGCGGATGAGTCTGAAGACGATTCGGATGAAGTAGATGTCGTATTCAACTGCTGCCGAGCTTGTGTTTCGGTTGAGAAAAGTAGTGACGGAAAGGTAGCTGGGCCTGTGATGTGCAATTTACGGAATTGCGAGGTAGCGCCAGCTCTACCGAGCGTTGATAGAACGCGAACTGAAGAACGAGCGGCGGACATGGGTATTGTGGAATTGGGCTATTGTACGAGATCGGTTAAGATCGCTTAAAAGAGGTTGACGAAGTTCAGTGGAGAACAGTGTTAGAGTGTTGGGACGACTACCTTAACAATGTTGTCAAATGTTGGTCACGAGGGGAAACGAGCAGAGTTCATGAATCGAGATCAATCCTTGCTGTGAGGACGAAAGCAGGGCTCGATATTGCACAAGATAAGCTATGAGACACGAGAGAGAGTGAAAAAGATGAATGACTGATGGAGAGGTTTCAATTGTCGGCGAAGGGGCTCAAAAGGTCTTACGTACTGTATGTGGAGTTGCTTTTCCCAAGGGATATGAGTGTAGGATGTGACTGGGACGGAGCTACAACAGTCGCCCAAGGCAAATGAACACAAGAATCAAAAGTTTGGAGTTGTCACGGAGTAAGGAGAGGGTACACAGCGCCTTTAAAGCGCAATGAGGCTCCAGGCGGGTCGAGGGATGGCTTGACGATGGATGGGTTGGAGGAGGTTCAACGGCTGATAGCTAGGTTGGTCTGAGCTTCTGAGGCGGACGGTTGCTTGCGATTGAGAATACGCGGGGTATCCAGTAATTACGGGCTTTGTAGTGGGCTTGGTGCTTAAAATCCGAAGTTCCAAGGATCTGCAAATGGACATCAATTGCTTCTTCAGATCCGTCTTCATTTACTTCCTGATGTGGCTCGACAACTTCGAAATCAAGCTTCAGCAAGAAGAACTGCTCTTCAACAGCTCTCAGCCAAAAAATTAAAAAAGTTTGGAAGTTATGGCCGTGCACTGCGTGGGTACATGCATAGATACACGCTTGGGTACAGCTCCACTTCCCAACGCCTGTACTCGGATCTCCTCAGTCCGCCGGCTTTGCGGTGAGAAGTGTCTTTGTGCATAATCTATTTGCATCATCCTACATTTGGACAAATTGAAGTCATAGCGTACCTGTCAATCTATAAAATTCTCTCCAGGAGTCGTGACTAAGGTACACTGCTCTCATCGGCGTGTCCTTCGATCCCGTTTCCAATTGGAGTGTTGTCATGCCCCCTTACTCCTGATTCGATCGGAATCCGAATCCTTCACCAAAAACAAACGCCACAAGCGGAAAGGAAGGATGGAATTGGTACGAGCGAAGACGGAATTTTCGAGTTTCAGGTCCCTCAGAATGGAGCCGCCGTCGACGAAAAGAAGGTCCCGCCTCTCCGTAGCTGATTGGATTGGTCGATTTTTGCGCCTCCTAGTTCAAGAGGCACAGACGGACTCTGGCCTATCCACCCAACCACCAACTGTAACCGCATTTTTACTCCTGTCATTCCTCCTGCTGGAACTCCGGCTGCATCTTTCTCCTTGGAGATAATGTGTTTTGCATCTTCGTTGCACTCCCTTCCTCTTTACTTCTTGTACAGCATTTAGACCTTTCTTTGTCGCTGACCATCTCCACCCATTTCCCGTTTCGGGTCATTTGTGTCTCAACCGAGCTCAAGACAGACGAATGCGAAGCCATTGTCTGACTCCTAAGCATCTCCTGTCGGGTCTGCTTAAGTGCTTGCACTCGACCACTAGTGTATTGCAAAATACGTGGGCTTTTGTCTACAGTAGGCATACGAATCTCCATCACATCTCCAGAGCAGGAGGATGCTTTTACAACTATGGATTCCAGCTATAATCCTAATATCAGAGTGCTTAGCATTCTATCCGTATCACCAACCCTCGCCCTCAGATTTATCTTCCCTTCCATCCTCTCCTTCACGCCGTCAAGCTCGAAGCGTCGATAACAATGGCATCACAATCCCTCTGCAGAAGCTACCTTCGAAACCAAAGCGTGACAATGCATTCTCTGTTGTCACAGCACCCATTCCCACACAAACAGACAGTCTTGCCATAGACCAAGACGGTGACGACATATCATACTTCGCCGCTTTCACTGTCGGTACCTCTCAAAAGACCTTCTACCTCCTTCTCGACAGTGCCGCTTCAAACACATGGATTATGTCCAGCACATGTACGACGCAGGCCTGTGCGGTTCATAACACACTTGGTCCATCTGACTCGACATCTCTGCAAATAAACAGCGCTCAGGAATTCAGCGTGACGTATGGATCGGGCTCCGTATCTGGAGACGTAGCCACAGACACGCTGCACACCAGCGCCTTTTCCGTACCTTTTACATTTGGCTTGGCGAACAACGTGAGCTCCGAGTTCGCATCATACGCAATGGACGGGATTATAGGCTTCGGACGCGAAAATCTAATCACGGAAACCCAAAACAACGTTAACTCTCCGACGCTCATGGACGTGCTGGTATCGCAGAAGGTGATACCCGCCAAACTCTTCGGCGTGCACCTGTGGCGGGCGTCGAGCGGCTCGCCCAACAACGGCGAGCTGAACCTCGGCGCGCCGGACACCTCCAAATATTCCGGCGCACTCAACTACCTCCCGGCACAAGACAACGTCGACGGCTTCTGGGAGGTGGCGGTGGACGACGCGGGCGTAGACGGCAAGAGCGCAGGCCTGCCAGGCAACACGGCGATCCTCGACACAGGAACATCCTTCATCCTGATGCCGGCGGCGCACGCCACCGCGCTGCACGCGCTGATCCCCGGGTCGGCGAACCCCGGCGGCGGCGAGACCTTCACGGTGCCGTGCGGCGCGCGCAGCGTCATCGACCTCACGCTCGGCGGCGTGGCCTACGCCGTGCTGCCGGCCGACTACGTCGGCGCGCCGGTTAGCGCCGCCGCGGGCGCGCCCTGCTTCTCTAACATCGTCGGCCGCCAGACGTTCAACGCTACCCAGTGGCTGCTCGGCGACGTGTTTCTGAAGAACGTGTACGCGGTCTTCGATTTCGACGGGGCGCGCGTGGGCTTCGGCACGCAGGCGGGTGATGGCGACGGGCCGGCGAGCGGTTCCAGCGGTTCGGCGGTGCCTACTGGGAGTGGCATGCCTGCGGCATCGGGTGCGAGCGCCGCCGACTCGGAACCGACTGCTACGTCGACGAGCAAGGCTGGCTCGACCTCTGCGAGTGCGGCCGACGGAAAGGTTAGTACTGGCGCGGGTGCGTCCTCGACGGCGAGTAGCGCTGCGGCGAGTCGCACGGGTGCGGCCATGGTGACTGCGGTCTTCGATGTTTGTATATTAGCTCTGGCTCTGCCGGTCGTGCTCATGTTCCAATAGATGTTGAAAGAAAATAATAAGCAAAGTCTAAAAGCCTCCGGTATTCGTACGGCCTAATTGAGTATTCGTACACGCACCTCCAAAATTCACATCTGAGCACATCAGGTGAATTTCTCCGTTCATATACTCGTAGATCATGGACCGGGATGGTAATGAGTGCAACCAATCATACCATCACAAGCACGGAAAAGGCAAAAGAAAAATTGTGACTGGTAGCTACAAACGAAAACAGAGCGCTCTGATTATTCCATGAACATATTGAATATCATTTAAGGCTGATTAGTTTTTGTTGGGGAACGCCATCTGATTGATTCTCAATATTACATCATGCGGGTACTACAGACGGGCCAGAAAACTTGGGAATCGCACGGGAGGCTCAAAGTGTAGGATTGGGAGAAGCAGCTCAGGTGTATTCTTGAACGCCCTCTCTTGGAAAAACAAACAAGGTGGTGGTTGAGAAAGAAGAAGGTGGAGGTGGTGGTGATGAAAAGCCAGACGTGCCGAAAGAAGAAACAAAGAAGACCCCAGAGGGAGAGCAAAAACCCATGGCCACTTCGCATGCCGTCAATTGCTCCTCTTCCAAAGCTCTTGACCTCGCTTCTTCTCGTTTTGCCTGCCTCTTTCAAACTCCCACCGCCCGCCGCAGCACATGTACCATGCAGACAGCCGACCATGACGAGGAAGGGTAAATGGGCGCCAAGGTGAAGTGCATATCGAATCCCCCTGTAGTTCACGTAAAACGAGAATGGTGCCTCTATTCAAGTTGTTCGAATTTTGACAAAGCAAGCCGAGTGTCGAGCTTTTTTAAAATGTTGCCGTTTGCTCGCGTGACCGTCGTTCCACAGGTGCCAGAGGCGCGAACGAATGAAGCTCTAGAGGATTCGGCACTTACCACGGCCCTTGCCTCCCTTTCCCTTCCGGGCTTTGCTGTTCGTCAAGGCCGCGCGCGTGGCATGTTCGAAAACTTCGCGGACTCCCTCACCGGTCTTGGCGCTGCATTCGATGTACTTGACGGCGCCAATGCGCTTTCGGACTTCCTCACCCTGTGAAAGTTTGTCAGTATGAGCCATTCTGTTGCCTGATGCCAAGCGCGTCGGAATAGATATGAGATGCTGGAACATACCTGCTCAAATGTCACCGGCTTCTGCGATGTCTTGTGCAACTCTTCAATCGTCTTCGGGTCGAACCGCAGGTCCTTCTTGCAACCAACGAGGATGATAGGTAGGCCGGAGCAGAAGTGTAAGACTTCAGAAATCCACTATAGGTGAAACCAACGTTAGAAAATGATCTTCCAAAGTTAGGTGGAGATAGCCTCGGTATAGCTCTTACCTTCTCTTGGACATTATCAAGTGAATCTGGAGAATCAACAGAAAAGCAGATCAGGATAACGTGCGAATCGGGGTATGATAGAGGTCGGAGACGGTCGTAGTCTTCCTGTCCAGCCGTATCCCACAGTGCCAGCTCAACGTGTTTGCCATCTACCTCAACATCGGCAACGTAGTTTTCGAAGACGGTGGGAACGTAAACCTGTTCAGAGCAGTTAATATTTTGTCCATATCTTCGCAAAATTTCAATGTATTGGCATGGAAGCTGCGGCGGAGATTCTGCGGCAGCCGCGCGGCCTGATGTTGGGAATCGTGAAGGAATGATGAGCTCACCTCTGGGAATGTGCCTTTGGAAAATACACTAAAAAGCAAAGACTAGTTAGCATAGACTCTTATACACCATTTGAAGATAGTCCAAGGTGTCGTAGGCCCTTGAGGTCTGGTCTGGGCGGACGATGTCGGGATAGCCTCAAAAACACCAAGAAACCCTTAGACATCTTGGAGAAGACAAAACTAGAAGTGGACTCGCATTAAAAGGCAGGTTTTTCCGCAACTGCCGTCCCCGACGATAACAAGTTTCCGTCGTAATTCGGGGACGGTCATGGTGAATGTTGTCGTTAGGATGAGCGTGGAATGACAGGGGTTAAGGGCGAACTCTGAGGACGAGTGCCGAACGGTGGGTGGGCGTAACGGCGGCCAAGGGAGCAATTGGCAAGCTTCGATGGGAAGACGAAGGTCAGAAGTGGGAGACGATGGCGGCGGGCGGAATGGGATTTAGTAGGATGGAGAAAGTTGGTGTAGCCTGCAGCTGATGAGGAGCAGTTGGAGGCGATGCACTGTGCAAGAACGATGACTAACCCTAAAGCTAATAAATCGCTGTTGTCGGTGCCGCAACCTCAGGCAGGTAGGCAGGCAATACCATCCGAGAACAAAACGAGCGACCTTTCAGCTCAGAACTTTCCATTTGAATGCTGCGGCTACTCTTGAAGAACAAGGCTATCCGTCTCTCAACACTCCTGTCGACCCTACGTGCTGCCCTCAGCCTCATCGTGCAGTCAATATGCAGCTCCGCTCATCTTCCGCAATCGCATGACGATATGACAATATGATAGGCGCCACATACCACCTTCCCTTATGCAGCCTGCCTCGTCTTCTCCAGTGTGCAACTACACTCCCAACGGAATCTGATTCGAATAACAAGCTCTTGCTAAGGGCTCTCACTTGCTGGTTTTGTTCAAATTACTTCGCTCGAAGCCTTGACCACCTATAGTACGGTGTACCTTTGCACGATACAGCTCTGCGAAAGAGAGCCTGAATCCCTCGACGAGATTTTGGACATTGTGGTTTAGTGTACATGTTGTGAAGAAGAGCTATGACTTCGCTACGATTTGACCATAAGCAATGCATGCCATAGGGCAGGTTCGTGGGCGCAGCAAACCCGGCTCCCCCCAATGCTCACACCATAGCCCATAGCCCACGTGTGGTTTATGAGTCTTCGTGCCAGTGTTCTGGCCACACGCCCAGTTACCCTCGACTTTATGCACTGCAGTATTGATCCATAGGCGTTCAAGACGCCAGTGCGGCCAGCCTTGTGGAAGAGTTGAGAAGAGCGATATCTCGGCCAATTAAACAAACTCAGCTATAGCAGTCAGCCTTGCAACTGGCCCTTTGGCTGCAGGCATGATACTCACGGCTCCTCATCCGGTTCGCATGCACTTTCTTGGTCCGTTCGTGGCTTTCGAGCTCGAGTCCCAGTGGTTAGGCAGCAACGCTTGCCATTCCCATAGCAGCAAAGGATGGAGCCTACGACGATGAATACGAGAACAGCCACAAGGATACAAATCACAACCGTGACGATAAGTGTCTTGTTGTGCAGTAGATTGCCCTCTGATGTACTGAACGATAAAATTGCAGTTTCGTTGCCATCAGCTGATTGACGAAGCGAGATACGAGTTGGTCCGCAGATGGTTGTCACGACGTTTCCCTTAGGGAGATGATTAGCCGCTGTTTCCATGTTATGCGACGTTCAGCTTGAATTTCTGCTGCTATTGACGGAGACGTATTCAAAGTTCCAGAAAGTCCTCCAGAGTGAAGCGGAGCGACTTTGTCAAGTTGTATCGCGTAGCAAACTGAATGAATACAATTTCCGACAGCGTATCAATATCAAGAAACCACACATTGTTGCGTGGATGATCATCACGAAGCACCATTGCCGCGAACGGGCAACAATAAAGAGAACACATTGACAAAGAATACTCACCCTAGCGCAGCCTCGAGACGATGGATCGCATGGAATGTTGTCGGAAATTTTGCGAATTGCTGTCAATGAATTCGTTTCCAGATGTTCTACTTGTCTTTGTTCATATGGCTCGTTGGCGATTAAGAAGCTGTCGAGCTAGTGAGTGCTTAATTGGGTACGATAATGGTCTGTATAGACCAAGATACTAAAATCAGCCATTTTGCAGGAAGCTAGCCACATCGTTGAAGAACGTTTAGAATTTTTAATGTCGAATGAATCTCTTCATGGACTAAATGCGAAGCTCTGTTGTCTGCAAAAATTCCAGTGACCCCATAGAAGATCGGTGGCTCACAAATAGTCGCCTTTTTGGATATCCTTTTATTCATCTTCCCTTCGGCTTCTCTTGCTTCTTGCCTTTATCTCATCCAGAATCTTCACCGCCTCGCTCTGTGGAAGGACTTTTCCTCGAGTACCTCTGACTGGAGCTTGCTCTGTCTCAGAAGGTTCTTCCTTGTTCCCAAGTAGAGCTTCTTTCAGCAATGAGCGGTCGTCAATCTTGTCAAGTTGACCATGACGTCTCAAAGACTCATGCCGCCAATTTAACTGGCCTCCATCGGCTTCACGGTGTTTCTGAGCGTTGAGTTTAGCAGCATTGATTGCTGTTCGTGAATAGACATATAGAAGGCAAGCCATTGTCACCGCTGCAAGCGGTGCGATGAGAGTCTGTTGGTGGTTAGCTATGACCTCGACGTAGAGAGCTATCGGCCGTACTCGTCCATTGATGGTCCTTGGAATCCGACGGCCAGGTACTGAGATGTCTTTAATGCCGTGTGGAGCTCGAGGCTTCGATTGCCTACCACCCATGGTACTTGAGACTCCCCTAGGTAGCCATATCTGCGATGAAAGTGGAAGGTGGTGTAGGCGAGCGGCTCGCATGAGCAAATGCATGGCTTGCAAGGTCTACTCCGTAGAGTGACGATTACTCCTCCGCCACTTTATCCCACTACGGATTAGGACCCGAGCTCGGGCAATCGAAGCTGCAACATCAGTCAGCGAGACAGGACGCCGTGCAGGAATTTATCCTCTATTCTGTTCCGATGAGCTTGCCAACCGCCGAAGAACCAATAGCTTACGCCATTGCTACCGCTGCAAACACGGACTTCAAATTAATAACGATTCCTAATCGGCGCCTTCAACACCTCGGAGCTAAACTTGTACCGCCGTGAAAGCGATTTGTCAAGTCGCAGTACACATAGCGTCATTCAATCTTAAGGTCTATGATCGCTCGTCCTGTGGTTCGCATCCTTCAAGTTTCCCTAATTCCATACTCAGCGACTTTCAGCCACGCTTCTAAAGTGTCACGCCAGATAACGTCTACTTCCGCTTCATCCACCGGACTTGTGACCCTGGCAAGCCTACGCCTCTCCGCCGTCTCCCGCCAATTTTCGAGTTCGTCAATCCCGAAGATGGCACCAATACGCAAGGAGTGTGACTTTTTGGTCTTAGGAGGAGGAAGCGGCGGTCTTGCTTGTGGCAGAAGAGCGAGCGCAATGTACGGTGCCAAAGTCATTGCGATCGAATCCAAGAGGTTAGGCGGAACTTGTGTCAACGTCGGCTGTGTACCCAAGAAAGTAACTTGGTATGCCGCTTCTCTTCGCGAGACATTCCATGACGCAAAGGCATACGGTTTCAACTTCAAAGAGGCTGCACCGTTTGACTGGACAACTTTCAAGCACAAGCGGGATGCGTATGTGAAACGTTTGAACGGCATATACGAACGGAATTTGCACAACGACAAGGTCGAATACATCCATGGCCACGCTATCATCAAGTCGAAGGATGAGGTTGAAGTGACTCTGGACGACGGGAGCAAGCAATCCATTGGATTCAAGAAACTGCTGGTTGCGGTTGGCGGCCATCCTTCGGTACCTCCAGCAGATATTACGGGGTCCGAGCTCGGGACAAACAGTGATGGCTTCTTTGAGATCGAAACACAGCCAAAGAGGGTCGCTCTTATCGGAGCCGGCTATATTGCCGTCGAGTTCGCTGGCATGTTCCACGCTTTGGGCACTGAAACCCACCTCTTCATTCGCTACGATACCTTTCTACGAACCTTTGACCCAATGATCCAGGAGAAAGTAGTTGCGGAGTATGAAAGACAAGGCATTCACATTCATAAGTGCTCCACGCAGTCGAAAGTTGAAGATCTCGGCAATGGTTTCAAGCGTATTCACTACAAAGACAAGAATGGTGAAGGAACCCTAGATGTTGATGCTTTAATCTGGGCTATTGGTCGCACACCAGAGACGAAGGGTCTGGGATTGGAGAAGCTAGGAGTCGAGCTTGACAAGAAGGGACAAGTCATCGTCGACGACTACCAGAATACCAATGTGGAAAATGTGTATGCTCTTGGTGACGTCTGTGACAAGGGTTTCGAATTGACTCCAGTTGCCATCGCAGCCGGTCGACGTCTCAGTGATCGCCTTTTCGGAGGCAAGAAGGATGCACATCTGGAATACAACAACATTCCAAGTGTTGTTTTCGCTCACCCCGAGATTGGCGCCATTGGCTTGACGGAGCCTCAAGCGCGGGCGAAGTACGGCGATTCAGTGAAGGTTTACCAGACCAGTTTTACGGCCATGTACTATGCCATGATGGATAGCGTCGAAGAGAAGGGACCGACGGCCTATAAGGTCATTTGCGAAGGTCCGAACGAGAGAGTTGTTGGCCTTCATATCTTAGGCCAGGGAAGTAGTGAGATCTTGCAGGGTTTCGGGGTTGCAATCAAAATGGGTGCGACCAAGGCTGACCTGGACAGGTGCGTGGCCATACATCCGACCAGCGCGGAGGAGCTTGTTACTTTGAGGTAGATCCACGTGGGGGGCCTTTCATGTGGGTAATGAAAAGAGCTGCAAAGGTCACATTTCAACCTCCTTGACAAAATTTATCGTGAGTCTTGGCATTTTCCTCAAGAAGCGCATTTCTTCTATGACGCTGCTAGATCAGTAGATTTGATTTTTGTCTGACAACTGTCATCTACTCAATTTCTCTATGTGGAGCCTTTTTTTTTCCTTTCACAATGTTGTGCGATGATTATAGTCTTCGCCATCTCCGCGATATCATGCCTTGAAGTCTGCGCGGCCGAAACCGCTGTGCACCCTATCATCCCACGCAACGCTCCACATGTCTAGAACATCGATGAAAGTGTAATATGGCCATCCAACCTGATCATAACCAAGTCATGCACTCACGGCACACGCCCCAGCATATTAAGATGATCGCGAGAATATGCGATGTTGTAGCCGACATGAATAACCAACCTCCTATTGTTGGAGTTGAGCTTGACTATAGGACTGTGTGTTATTTACAATACCTTAACAGTATACAGTCTCTTAATAGCCATCATGCTTTTAAACATCCCCGGATCCTCTCTCTCGCCTTTCAATGAACCGTACACCTTCCACATAACTTCTCCTGACGAGCTCTTTTCGGAGAACATCCACAAGGTCATCATGGATCTTTCTGCTCTTATGAACGAGGTCTACATGGCGTACCGTGGTGTTACTGAAGAGTCAACCGACACCTCCGACTATGATGTATCCGAGATCTCGATCGACAATGCTCCAACACCACTCTTCGCTGATATCGGTGCAACCAATTTGAAGAGACGGCGCGATAAAGCAATCTTGGCTCTTATGGACGGCATCTACGAAAACAAACTCAAGAATGCTAAGGTCGAAATTTCAGCGATTCCAGATCTCAAGTTCAAGTGCCAGCCAAAGGAGGGTTCTGTAAAGGACCAAGCACCAAATCATCTCACCTGCACTGAAGCGCTGCCAGCTCCTAAGACCGACGACTTTCAAATTCCCGAACCTAGCTTCTTCACATCGTCAAATATCCGTCCGCAGAACCTCACGTTTGTTCTACGATCTGCCTTCGCGCCACGAAATGGTGATCCAGAGAAGACAGACTTGCCAAAGATCATCGACCATGACAAAGCGATCGGACGAAACAGCCTCGGTCAGCCAATTCTTCTACCAACAGTCTACTCACCTATGAAAAGCGAGGAGACGAGAGCCGATGTGTCGAAGAACATCAACGTTTCTCGCGCCGTTCGAAAGCTAGACAACCTGCTTCAATCTGTACTTGTTCCAACAGTACATCCCACTCACAATGGTGATCCGACTAAGATCGATCCACTCAGACCTGGTGGAGCCAGTCAGGCTGTTCCTAGATACGACAGTAAAGTTCAATTGCCGATTTTGTCAACAGGTTACTCAAAGCCAACTGTCAGTACCTTCGAAATGGACACTGAGAATGCCATGCCTACCATGCAGGACCTGATGGTGTTCCACTCAAATCTGAAGGACAAAGCCAACCGGATTTCGAAGCTCACGAGCACCTTGGCCACGGACATTCCCGCCCTGTCTAGTAACAACCGTCACATTGCTCAGGTTATGCGTCAGCAGAAAACTAGGCCGACTGTTAGGGGATCTGCTGAGATCCGAATGAAAATTCCAGAAGAGTATGATATGGGAAAGCCACTGCCACCGGTTCCACAATCAATTGATGCAGATAAAGAAGAAGAAACACCATTGAGCCTGCAGGACAAGATGGACCATTACTTCGCAAGCATGTTGCATCTGCAAAACGAGCTTCATGGCCAGGAAGAGACCTCCGATTCGTTGCCCCTCCATAGCTCCCCAAAGCTATGCCGTACGTCGCTATCATCTGAATCGATCAATAGTGAAGAGGTATGCGCCATGGAGAAGCGAGGAAGCATGCACAAACTCCGTGAGCTCGTGAATGGCGGTCGAGTCATCCCAAGCCGAGTTCTGACCAAACGCATTTCAGCTCTTGATCATCTCGAGGGCAAGAAGCCCACTCCGGCTGCTGTGCCGCTGTGGCTTGGTGGTCCCATGATTTCAGTCTCGCAATTGCGCGAAATTCTTAAGGACCTGGTCTCAACGTCTTCTGTGGCGGATGCGTCAGCTAATCCTACTCGACCTTCTAAAGCCACACCTGGATTGAACGTGAGAAGCCTCTTGCTGAAGGCTGGACATAAGCTTGCTCCGAACCGCTTCCAAGCTCGTCCGATCGATAATCCAGATGATGCTGCAGCAAAAGCAGCGGCTGTCCTCGGACTTGCAAAGCGCGCGAGGGCAAGAAAAGGTATTACAAGCACCATCATGGCGAAGCACCGAGACAATGGCGAGAGAGTACGCTCTAATAGGAAACAGAAAGACACTGAAGAAGTGGTACGAGGCTACGAGGCTTGAGGATTGCTGTCTAGCTGGCGCAAATCTAAACTATTGATACCGGCAGAAGTGAAACTAAAAGAGTGTTGTGAGCCTTTTGTACGTGTACGTAGATCATGGTACTGTACTAAATTGAATCTTGAGTCACTCAATTCCTCAACGTCCCAACAGATCAAGGACTCAGCCAGTCTTCCTCGCTATGCTAACCAAGAATGAACGGTCTCGTGGAAGTCTGGACTTAACTCATAACAAGGCAACAACGAATTTCAGTCGGACAGGGAACAGGGTGCAGCGGAATCGTACCTACGGGACGGGCTGAGCATACCGGTGGCAGTACTACGAAGAACGCGAAATTGTATGGAGAAAGGGAGGCAGCAGTAGTTATGGAATGCACAGAAAAGAATGCGTCAGATTCCGGGCATAGGAGATAACAGAACTCCTGATGAGCTACATCATAACTTAGTTGCGACTACAGAGAACCGCAATCACAACTTTCTCTCCAGACGTTGACAGTCACGTGATATACCGTTATTCCGATCATCATCTGCTCCGTACTTCGGACCCACTCTCGCCATTTTACGGTCCTGGATACATGTAGTCATTAACATTGACTAATCCTACCTACCATCTTTTCCGTCTACCCTACACTTCCTACAAATTCAAACCTCCTTTCTACACCTACATACTCCCTCCACAATTGCGGGCGTCATGGCACCCTCCTTCACAATCGACGAAACGCCTGATTTTGGCGCTCCGGCGCCTGCAGCTTCTCCCTCACCACGCACCCTTCTTCTCGCCCCTCCGTCCGTGTCTGCACATCCTGAGCTGCTCGAGCGGCTAGCTGCTGCTCATGACCGAAGTCACACAGATATTCAAATGCTAGACCGATTAGCGCTCGGTCTTGTGTCTCTGCCCTCCGAAACCTACGACCTCGTTCTCCTCCTTACAGATGCCGACGGCACGCGTACTGAAAGCTTCCAACTCGTCGACAGAAATGTGATGGTGAAGTTGACGGGGGCCCTTAAAGCAGGAGGTAGACTTAAGAGCCAGGATGGTTCGCTCGGCACGGTTGACGGCCGAGAGAAAACGGAGGCTATTCTTGCCGGATTGGTTACAGATACAGCTGGACACGGAGGATTGATAAAGCCTAGTTCTACAGTCTCACAATCAGTGCCTCTACGACTGGGCAAAATGTCAAACGCGAACGGCATTCATGCCGCAAATGGAACTAACGGGGCTATAACGTCGAATGGAAAAAGGAAGGAGATGGAACCTGTGTTGCAAAAGCCAGCGGGTGTGGGCTTTGTAGATTTCAGTGACGATTTGGATACACTCATCACCGGAGAAGACGATGAATTAATAGACGAAGATGACCTGCTAACCGAGGAAGATCTAGCCCGACCCATTGTTCCACGTGAGTAACCAGAACGAAAGTTTGTTTGGTCACAATGTGATACTGACTCCAGCTTTGTAGCTCCTGAGTGTCAACCTAAAGCTGGAAAGCGAAGGAGAGCGTGCAAAGATTGCACCTGCGGCCTCAAGGAAAAAATTGAAGCAGAGGATCGAGCAAAGAGAGACGCAGCCGACAAAGCGCTTAATACAATGAAGCTCAAACCTGATGAGCTTGCGGAGGTTGATTTCACAGTCCAAGGCAAAGTTGGAAGCTGTGGAAATTGCGCACTAGGTGATGCATTCCGTTGTGATGGTTGTCCCTATATTGGGCTACCAGCGTTCAAGCCGGGCGAAGAAGTCCGCCTATTGAACAATGACATACAGTTGTAAGAGGGTGTTTTGGCACTGACAACATATTACGGATAAATGTCTCACGATTAGACGCCATGGGAAACATGTACTTTAGAACTAGGCAGGTCTCGTGCGTATCGTAGACTCGGGAATGCATTTCGAATCACTTGACCGTATCAGCGTCTTTCCTACTGAGATTAATGTTTTCCTGTCCAACAGCTGGTGCAAACACTCGGAAATCTTATTCGCTCCGCACCAACTAATCTTGCCAATTCTTTTGGGCCTTGTCGAGGCTCAAAAGCGTTCCTGGCACCTTGACTCGTGAGCGTGGTGGAGTTAGCGAATCTCCGCTTGCGGATCCTTGCAAGAAGCACGAAAGCGTTGTCAACTCCATAAGCTCCCAGGAAACAACAAAACTTCCGCGAGGCCACCACAACCAACGCGCAATCGACCCTGCGCGTCGCCATCAGGAGACATGTTCTCACCTGATGCGACGCTCAATGGCGCGTCTAATGGATCTCTGCGAAATCCACGTCGTCGTCGCCGCGATGATACTGAACGGCAACGAGAAATCCCACGCAAGCGCAGCAAGATCGCCGCCGACAACTTCCAGCCCGTCGCAACATCCAACGTGAATGGTGATGGTCAGATAAACGGCCATCCTGATGGCGGACACGGCAACGGCCTATTTGCACGCGACTTTGCCATACCTGTGCGAGACAGAAGGCAGGCCAGCTCACAATGGCGTCCATCAAAAACCGATGAAAGCAACGTTCTGGTGCGCCGCCTTCACTCACCAAATAACCTCTCAGTGATTCCTGACAAGACGCAGTCAAAAACATTGAACTATACAGTGAAGCACGTCTCGGCATTGCCAGACATTGTTGGCAGCAACCGCGAAGGTAAGTTCCAGCTGAACTGCTCTCTGATCTTGAACTAACCAGTGTAGTACCATTCAAAGGCTCGATTCTAGCCATGAGCTCATCATCGTACGCTGTCGCGGTGAATGGCGACCACGTTTTCATCTGGGATTACGCTGCACCAGCCGCACATCCTCCGAGTCGCCGCATTACCCTACCCATTCGATGTAAACCTACAGAACCGCTCCCCTTTGCCTCCGTGGTCATAAGTAATTCATCCACCGAAGTCGGGCTGGTTCTAGTGTACCCGGCCTCGGGTAAAATTTTCTACTGGGAGAATGTTGACAGCATCCAATCACTTTCACTGTTCCAGCAACGAAAACATCTCGTCGAAGGCACGGTTACGGGACTTCTAAGTCGCGACACCATTGACCAGCTTATCGATGCCGAGAGCATTGGGTACATATTGCTATTCTCTTCCGGAAGACTTGCCCACGTGTCCATACGGGATGCCCAGGGCCGACCTCATATTAATGTGTCTCTTCTTAATGCGGGACCTTCAACTGGTTGGCTAAGCAGTTGGACACATGCCCTTGGACGTGGATGGCGGGAAGCTATTTCGTCAGTCAGAACTCGACCATCGGCAACAAAGGGTCAGGTCGAAATTATTGGTCTGAACGGAGAGGCACTGTTCAAGACTTGGGAGATCAACTGGGCTGGGAATAGTAATTTCATCGGCGAACACAATGTTTCAGAAGAAATCAGGTCTGCACTGATCCGCTTTCATCTACTCAACGCAGCAGCAAAGGAGGAGTTCAAGACACTTGACTTCGTGGTCCTTACAGAAGCAAATGGCAGCCAACATGCGATAATTGCGCCATCGGCCGCGCCTGAGATGCATATTCTTACCTTAGTAGGCATTCAGGTGGCGACTTCAACTCGATTCGCTCTTGTCGAGCTCATGACTTCTTCCGAAACTGCAGCGGTATCAAGAGTCATTCCTATCGCCTATGAGAGTCCGGAACGTATTGCCAACTTGAAACCGCAGCTTCTTCTGCCAAAACCAGAGCATACGGTTTTCATTGTTCTCGACGACGCGGTCTACATTGTGTCCCTTGAGCAAACTCAACAGTCTATCAATGGTCCGGATGATCAACTCCTAGCAGAATCCTATGGACCTGCTATTCCATTTCAAGATGTCATCTACTTTCGGAAGGACAAAGGTGCAATCATCGATACTGCTGCAGTCGAGCATACTTCCCACAATCAGAAACATGAACAAGCGAGTATCGTCCTACTCACGAAGCAAACCGGTTTGGTACGCGTAACCGCGACAGATCCCGCAATGAAAGGTCAAAGTCCAGATCGCCACAAAATCACTGCCAAAAGCAAGCTCGAGCAAGCCATCTTCTACGGGTCGGATCCAGGCAATATCCTTGATTTCACTCATATCTCCGCAATACCCTTCTCTATGACGGAAGTTGAAGAGGCAGCTTTGACTCTGAGTCGCGAAATTATCGATACTCGAACTCCATTTCTACCAGAAGTTCTGCCGTCTATGGATGTTCACCTCAATCTACGAGCAAAAGCTCTCCGAGACCTCATCACCTTTCTCAAGACACATTATCAGCCCTTGTCTCGACGAACACGATGGCAGCTCGTTTGGGATGCTGAGAAAGTTTCGGCAGCCCGAGGTATATGGAATGCGTATGAGAGGCAAATTCAAGTAAAGGAGCCTGGGGCGACCTCTTTCTTCCTCGAACACCTCATGCTGGCTTTGCACGACAAGTACAAGCAGCCATTGCGTCCTGAGGTTGGCCAACTTGATGCTGTACGCCAGTGGTTTACCAAGGATGTTAGCCGGTTGGATCGAATTCTGTCAAATTCGTCCCATGCCCTCACCGAACCGACTCAGAAAGGTGTCGATGATATCTCGACTTTTGTGCACTGGACTCTCGAGTGTGAGGAAATTTGGTTTGGCGCATATGAAGCCGTATTTTCGTTTCGAGAAGACTTCTCAAATCTCGAACTGTACGGCCTAGAAAGCGAAGACCTACAAAACGGCATCCTCAAGTCTGGTTACGAGGGTCTAGAGGAGTTTTGGACGTCACGAGCAAGCAATGTGAACGCCGTTCGCCAGTGCGCTCGCTATTTCAGGAGATCCGCACTCTCTGCCGCTCAGAAGACGGTAGAAGGGATCACGGCAGAGAAAGCCAAGCAGATCGCAATATATCAACCCCGACTCGTCCGACTTTGTTGTCTTATTCATACCGAGCGCTTCCGATGGCTTCTCGAACAAGACAACGAAGAACTTAAATTGACTGGGCAGAAGTTTAAAGACGACTATGAGGCCAATGTCGCGCACGAAGAGATTGTTGGTCTTGCCAGTTTGGATCAAGCAGAGGCTGGGATGAAACTTGCTGAGCAGTTACACGAGATACCAGCCTTGGTGGATTTAATCCTCGATGAACTTGTCTTCTATGCGGAATCCTGCGATGACCCTCAGGTTAGTGCGACGGATCGCGTAACTCTGAAGAAGAAACTGTCTGCTCTTGAAGATCAGGTGCAGCGTTACTTTAAAATGATGGGAGAAGAGTTCGCATCAGCCTTCTACGACGCTGAAATCCGGGATCGGCATCTCGGCGATCTCTTGAGCAAGAATTATGGAAAGCCAGAACAACTCACAGCTTTCCTACGAGCGGATCCACTTCGAGCCAAGCTAAGCTGGATTAACGACATTATCAACGAGAAGGATTGGACTCAAGCTGCACAAGCGCTGAACACAGTTGCTGCCAAGCAAGAGCACAATACCTGGTCCAAGAAGATTGAACTTTCACTAGCAAAACTCGCTTTGCTCAGTGAACAAAGTTCGGATGCTGCGGCGGCAATGACAACGCGTAGGAAGTCGTTGACCATCGATAAATTCAACCGAGAGATGCTAGCCCAGAACCGCCGCGATACTGCCGTGTTGGATATTCAAGATCAACTCTTTCGACATGTTCGACCAATTATAATGACGGCTCTGGATGATGCAGGAGCTTCTGAAGCAATCATGGCAACCTATGGAGAGCATCTGAGAGACCGACCTCAACTACAAGAACTTCTTCGCCGTGGCTTGGAACAATTGCTTAAACACCAAACCATGGCACCTTCAACTCTAATCGACGTCCTCACACTAATTGATCACGTCCACAGTGAGTCCACTGATGACGATATCAGTGGTAATGAATTCTTAATGGCACTTGCGGTGCTTGAAGCATCCGACTTGCGAGACAGCATTGGAAAATCCGATGGAGAGGGTGATATCATGGCTCGATTGATCTGGAAAAGGCTCTTGGTGTTCGATGATTGGAAGAATATCAACAACACAGTTGGTAAAAGCGACAGCCAAGTCCAGCAAGTTCTAATGAAGACTGCATTGTTTGTCATGCTGAAAGAAGGCATTGCGCAATGTAAGTTATACTTCCCGATGCATTTCAATCCCCGTGTTGCTAACTTTTCCGCAGCAATCTTCGGTTCTACACCCGCATACTCCATCCGTTACCCTACGGATGTCATCGGCGCAGGCAGTACTGTGTCTGATTTTGAGTCTCGTTTCGCAGAAGCTGACTTGCGCAAAGGCTTTGTGAAGGATAACTCCAAGGACGATAAGACGTTGCAGGAGTACATCAAAGCGGCGAGGATGGACTACTGGTTCGATGCTGTAAAACAGCTTGCGCTGAAGAAGGCAGAGGAGGAATCTGATTTGTTAGCCTCTGAAGCTGAGCGCTTTAGGCAGTTCCAGAGCGATTACCAAGCTCCAGAGCTTCCACCGGAAGAAGCAGAGAATGATGAAGAGATTCCTTTGGAAGAAGAAGAAGAAGAAGACGGTCAGGAACTAGTGTTGAACGGTGTTGAGGAGTATGTTGAAGATGGCGATACTGAAGAAGACGAACATCTGATGAGCGGAGGACGTGATTACATCGACGAAGATGTTGAGATGGAGGGTTAAATTTCATATCCTCTTGCATCAATGGAGTTTGAGACGATATTGGGATACACAAGCATTGGGCACAGCGAACAGATACAAACGTTTCAGAGCGAGCAATCTTTCTGTAGATTAGCTCAACAAGTCTATCATCATGGAGCGAAAGTTATATAGTTTTCTGAAATAGTTACTTCACTCATATTGGCTGCTCTTCATTCGGGTTATTTAATCACGATTCCGCACCACAAAGTTCTGCAAAGATAAGCTTTCTGGACAATTTACATGAAAGTCAAATTCACTAACAGCAATGGTTACCAGTAACGATGCTCGATATCGAACGTACTAGAATACTGCAATAGCGTTTGGTGGGCTTGCTACTCCTCCTGGCGTATTCAATGGGGCAGAAGTGATGAAAAATGACCATCTCTTCTGCCTCTCACATTCAGCAGCTAACGCTTCGAGATCCCACATTTCACCAATGGGCTGTGATAGAATAAGCATCTGCCAGTTCTAATGATATGCTGGAAACTCACCATTCCCCACATTGAGAGGCACACGTCATGAAGCTTCCAAGGCGCTTTCGATGGCCAGACCTCAAAGCCAATGCTATCACCTGCAACAGCCGAAATTCTGCTATTCCAGAGCCATTCAGCAACTTCTTCACAGCCCTCTACCCCAACCCAGGCGTTTCCATTAGTGATGTACTTCTCTCGCTCCTCTTGAGTGTGCTCTTCGTACCACTTAACCCATCCTGACCGTACTAAAAGGAGATCGCCTGGACGTTGCTCCAAGTTTTGTTCTCGAATCATTCCTTGAATGTCTTTCATCGTAATCTTTTGCGCGGACATAGCACTGTAATCAATGCCATGCCTCTTCGCGTAAGCCACATAGTCGAGGAGGATGCCTCGACCAGCGATACCTCCGCGCTTACTCCAGGCATCGATACCTAACCTACCACTAGCCAAAAGATCGTTGTGATGTGTTCCATTGTAGTAGAGGCCGGTATCGCTGTGACCCCAGTGTCGCAGACCATCCCACTGGCTGCCGGTTTGGGTATTGATCTTGACGATATCGTCGAAGCACCACATGTCGGCTCCATATTCCTTCTTCCAGTCGATGATCTGATGCTCCAAAGTAATACGTCCGAAACCTGCTTTGTGGAGGCGGTCCAGGGACCAATTGAGGGCTGCAGAATGGCCAGTTTTGATCTCAGATCCTGCCTTTGCAACTACCTCTGGAGTAAGCAGATTCAACGTCCCAAGATCGTCTTTTCCGCCATCTTTATCGAAAAGTCCCCATGCACAACCGTTACTACATCACAATTAGCTCATTATTCATAACTAAGGGCTAATTTACACAACACACGGCATGCCCTTCACCGGCGGAATATCCTTAAATAGCGGAAGTTTTGATATATCTACCATTTTGAAACGGGTACCCAAGCTCTTCTTTGAATTTTTTTTTAACGTGAAAATGATGGAGTATCTTTGAGATTTATGATGTCTAAAGGTTTGTCAAATATGGTTGTTGTTCTGAAGCTATATTGACTGGAATTCGTGGTTCCGTTCAAGGCGGATTTGATTATCCCCAGGATCGAGTACATCGGCGGGATTTCCGACGTTTCCTCTGGGAGCGTTCATCTCGCACAACAAGGGCCACACAAAACTCATCACGAGGAATAGTATCGAGAACGAAAAAATCAATTGCTCTTACTAGACATAGGAGTCGGTGAACGCATCGTCCGATGTCAAGCTTCGTGACGCCCCTATCCGACCCCACTCTCGTGTAAATAGCCGCGACGCTCTCCTATTCTTATCCCTTTCACTCTCTCTTTCTCGTCGTTACTGTGAACTATTTTGTGGAAGAATTTATGCGGCATTCGTTTCTAACTTCTACTCACCATCTGAGATGTCGATCATGAAAAATGCCTAGTACTTTAGTCCTTGCCAATACTAGGCGCGACAGCTGTAAGGGCGTGTAGTTTCAAGACTATCCGAGGACCATTGAATCGACACCGTGTATGCCCATGACAATGATTACAGTGGAACCGAGGTCGACTATCCAAATGTGACTGCTGCTGGGCCTGAATGATTTTGCAAGAGAAACTCTGGTCCACTCAT
>Ga0335072_10000493_pt1 | contig 77532 bp, 55 predicted proteins | sample Lox_Sample_21_FD_206725 | JGI IMG/M metagenome (GOLD analysis project Ga0335072, IMG submission 206725) | Soil microbial communities from Loxahatchee National Wildlife Refuge, Florida, United States - Lox_Sample_2.1 | ecosystem: Environmental > Terrestrial > Soil > Wetlands | place: USA... | reverse complement strand
CGAGACAGGTTCTCGACCGACAGGATTTCCTATGTGTATATGTATTTGTCCATCCCCAGGTAGAATAGGTAGCAATAAGCAGTGCTTCCAGAACCATTTCATGCATACCTGTCTGCTGCGCGCAACAGGTTATGAGCCCGGGACTGCTTCCTGAATATAGAGCCCAGGGCCTATTTCAGTACCACCATTTCTTGCACCTAACGCCAGTGTCACGCCAGCTACACGCCTACACACTATCTATACGCCATGGCCACCCTCACCGCCTCCAAGCCGGCGGACCTCCAGATTCCTAAGCTGACAGCCAGCAACTATAAGGTGTGGAGTGAGCTCACCACCGAGGCCCTCAAAGGAAGGGCCGTCTGGGAATACGCCCAGGGGCAGGTGGCTAGGCCTGAAGAAAAGGACCAACTCCAGATATGGGTCCAGAACAATGCCATAGCCTCAGGAATCATCAAAGGGGCCCTATCAGAGAGCCAGCTAGGCCATGTGATGGGTATAGAAGACGCCAAAGACGCGTGGGACAAACTGAAGGCAATCCATCAAGCAGATGGGACCGCCCGCGTACGAAGCCTATTAGGCGAATTCATGCGATATCGACTCGTTACGACTATAGACGATGGCGCTTCGACGCTCACACGCATCCAGAATGAGGTCGGAAACCTCAAACCATCGTCTAAACCGAGCGAGGACATGAAGATTGAGGCCCTGCTGGCCAGCCTAGGGCCAGAATACGAGTTCATAGTGGCAGGGATCGACGTCAGCGACACGACCAAGTTTGAGGACGTCGTCGCCAAACTCAGGAAAGCTGAGGCCAGGCTAAAGGGCCAGGGACAGGGCCAGGGCCAGAATCTGGCGCGCTTTACGTCCACGGCGACCCCGGCGGCCCCGGCGGCCACGGGTAAGAAGGGACAAGGAAGGAAGAAAGGGTCTTGTTTCCACTGCGGAAAGGAAGGACACTATAAGAGGGAATGCAGGAAATTCCTCGCAGAACAGGCGAAATCCGACAAAAACGACGCCGGAACGCAAGGTTCTCGTACACAGGGTGGCAAGGACGACCAGGATAAGGGTCGTCACAGCCACACGGCCGCCCCGGCCAATCATAGGCCAGAGCAGGCCCGCGACGAGCCCAGAGCATGGGCGGTGTCACACCAGGCACAGAAGGCCACGGCAGGTACCGAAGGTACACGGACAGACCCCTGGTACCTAGACAGCGCAGCCACGGCGCATATGACCAACTGCAGGGACATATACACGTCTATGAGAAGGATCAAGGATACTGTCACCGTTGCAGACGGTAGACAGCTACCAAGCCAGGGTTTTGGGAAGATCCAGGTACATTTCGAAGAAAACACATGGATTGACGACGTCCTATACGTACCAGATCTACAGGCCAATCTGCTCTCTATAGGGCAACTGGCAGAAAGAGGCATCACCTGCCTATTCAGCTCGGAAGGGGCATATCTACGCCGTGATGGCGAGATGCTGGCGTATGCCAGGCGGGTCGGAAGGAACTACATCCTTTACCCACAGGGCGCCCACGAGGCGCTAATGGCAGCCGGCCAGGACAACGGCCAGGCTGGCGGCGAGGACAGGGGCCGGGACGCCGGCCAGGACGTCCCCAGCCAAGAAAAGGAGCCCGATGCATATACGCTATGGCATCGACGGCTCGGACACGCTGGAGAGGAGAAGATGCGACTTCTTCAGACCAGTGTAGAGGGCATACCTGCCATGGTCCCAGGACAGCGACGGACCTGCGAGACCTGTGCGCTGACCAAGAGCGCAAAAACGATCAACCGTGACGCACCAGAGCGTACGACGAGACCGCTACAGCGAGTCTATACAGATTTCTGGGGGCCATATAGCGTCCCCACGCCTACCGGGGCGAGGTACATCCTCACTTTCACAGACGACTATACGCGGCGGTCGTGGATTTATCTGACCAGGACACGTACGGAGCTTTACGACAGGTTCCGAGAATGGCAGATGACGGCCGAGAGGCAAAGCAACGAGAAACTGCAGGCGATTCGCTGTGACAACGCCGGCGAATACCAGGCACTGGCAGCGAGGTTACGACAAGAAAATGGGGTGGTCCTTGAGTTTACGACACCCTACACCCCTGAGCAAAATGGGGTGGCAGAGCGGCTAAATAGGACCCTGACAACCAAGATCAGGGCCATGCTGGCAGAGGCAGGGCTACCACAGTGGCTATGGGGGGAGGCGGCGTACGCGGCCTGCTACCTCCATAATAGGACACCGCGCCACTACGCCGGCGGCCGGGTTGCGACGCCCAAGGAGATGTGGACTGAAAAGAGGACAGATCTCAGTCATCTCAGAGTCTTTGGCTGTGTGGCGTACGCACAGCTGGCCCGGGAGCAACGAAATAAGCTCGATCAGACGTCGATTCGTGGAATATTCGTAGGCTATACGCCTACCACGCGCCAATACCGCGTATATGACCCAGAGGCCGGCACGGTGGGGCGGTATTCGACCGTCCGTTTCGACGAAAAGAGGAAGGGTGGCACCCTGCTTGCCCCAGCAGAGAATACACCCCCTTGGACAGAGGTAGAGGGTACCCAGGATACCCAGGACCAGGACAGTACACTGCCGGACGGCGACACCATCGTAGTGAGAGCACCGTCGCCAGAGCCGCGGGAGGACAGTGGGAGACGGACACCATCTCCATCGCCGCCACAGTCACGGTCACCATCACCGCCAGCGCCGCCAGGACACCCTCAAGACACTGGCGAAACAAATGCTGAACGCCCGAGGCGTATTGGAATCAGACGACCAGAACGGTACCGAGAACAGGCACAACAGGCGACAAAATCACAGGAGATATCTACGCCAACTAGTTACGACGAGGCCATTTCTGGACCGCAGAAGAGGCAGTGGGAGGCAGCTATCAGCGAAGAGCTACGCTCTATAGCCTCTAACATCGTCTGGGAACTAGTAGATACGCCAAAAGGCGTAAACATCATCAGCTCCAAGTGGGTATTCAAGCTCAAACGCCTGCCAAACGGCCAAATCGACAGGTATAAGGCCAGACTCGTGGCGAGAGGGTTCTCCCAGAAGCATGGGATCGATTATGATGAAACCTTTGCGCCTGTCGTACGCATGGAAAGCCTGCGCATCCTGCTAGCTATAGCAGCTGCCGAGAATCTAGAGATTCATCAAATGGACGTGGTCACGGCCTATCTAGCTGGCGAGCTAGAGGAAGAGGTCTATATGGCGCTACCACAGGGTCTCCCAGGAACCGAGGGCAAGGTCTGTCGTATGAGGAAAGGGCTATACGGCCTAAAACAGTCGGCACGCGTCTGGAATAGGCGTATCGGGAAAGAACTGAAGCAAGCCGACCTCAGGGCCATATCTGAAGACCAATCAATCTGGGTTGATGACCGACACAACCTCATTCTGGCGTTATACGTCGACGACATCGTACTATTCGCACGCGAAATGCAGGAGATTCACAGGATGAAGGCATTCCTGGTGGACAGATTCCGCATGAAGGATCTCGGCCCTATACACATGGTTTTAGGTATGCGCGTACGAAGGGACAGAGCACAACGGGCCCTATGGATCGATCAGACCCACTATATTAGGGACACTCTGAAGGAGTTCCAGCACAGCGATTGCAGGGCAGTGTCGACGCCGGCCGACGGCTACGAGCATCTACAGGCGGCTACGACCCAGGACGCGCCATTCTCGGACACGGCGATGTACCAGCGAACGCTAGGGCAGCTGAATTGGCTCGTACGTGGGACAAGGCCAGATTTGGCGTTTGTGGTCCACAAACTTAGCCAATACTGTCACCAACCATATGAAAAGCATTGGACAGGTGTGAGGAGGGTATTTAGATACCTAAACCACTCGCAAAGGCTCGGAATCAGGTATGGACCCAGAAGGAGTGACCTGATTGGGTACTCGGACGCAGACTACGCTGCAGACACACAGGACAGACGATCTACGATGGGATACGTCTACACCCTAAATGGCGCCGCCGTGACATGGGCGGCGAGGAAACAGCAGTCTATAGCGACATCTACCACGGAGGCAGAGTATGTGGGGCTCTGCAACGCCGCTAAAGAGGCAGTATGGATCCGTAACCTCTTGCGAGGCATCGGACGAGATGGGTACGCTGGCGGGACGCTCGCTATACGCATACTCGGGGACAACCAGAGCGCCCTACGCCTTGTTGCGAACCCAGAATTCCACTCGAGGTCAAAGCACATCGATGTGCAGTACCACTACACTAGAGAGCTAGTAGAGGACGGTGTGGTCAGTATCGAATATGTACCGACGGCGGGGATGGCAGCAGACTGTCTAACCAAACCATTGAAGAAGGCCCAGCTAGAGGCAAACCTAGCGGCTATGGGGCTAGTAGAGGAATAGACACCTCACGCGGAGTGGGAGTGTTGCGAACAGGCCGCGCTTCGGTGGCTATTCGCAGGCTCGTACGTTCGTACACTCGTACACTCGTATGCCAGCTGGGCAGGAACCAGCTGGAAAGGTACAGCTGGACAGGGACCAGCTATTCGTACGAGACAGGTTCTCGACCGACAGGATTTCCTATGTGTATATGTATTTGTCCATCCCCAGGTAGAATAGGTAGCAATAAGCAGTGCTTCCAGAACCATTTCATGCATACCTGTCTGCTGCGCGCAACAAGGAGTCCATTAGCTGCCTCGCCAGCATGCTGTAACTTCAGTATAACCATCTCCAGATCTGGCTAATGTGAACGGCAAACGACCGTGAGGGACTGAATCGACCGTGCGTCTATGGTTTGAGGCTAATTTCCGCCTGGAAAGAAAGCAAACGCTCGAGGCCACACAAAGGCGATGGTAGAGGAGAGGGCGAAAGCTAGTTGGGGACCGAGTCCCATATACCATATTGCAAGCTATGGGTCCGCAGGTTAGATCGAGAGAACACCATTCCGAGCAAAGAGGCCGAGGAGCCAAATTGGGCGGGTGTAAGGATAACCGGATAAGTCTCTGTACCGAAAGTGTGGCAGAAAACGGCGCCTTTGGGGGCTGTTTTCGGCACCCTTTCCACCACACCCAACCCGCACGTCTGGCCGCTTTAACCATTTTTTTAGGCTCCAGCGCGCCAAGCGCCCACAGAGCCTCCACTGTAGAACCGTTGCTCACGTTTTCGGCATCCACTCTCACCCTCCCCACCTCCCCCCCTTCCTCAGTGGGACCTATTTTGGCTCCACGAGCTCTGTCCCCAAAATGGACTCCTCTCCATCTACCCTGCGTATCATGGCTCGCGGTATATATAGAACTGTGTTACCAACTGGCCTTCGCCCTCGCCTCCCTATCCATCGTCGCCCTCTAAGCTCAGGCGTCTACTCTCTTTTCAGCTGCACGCACGCTTCAAGTCATGAACGTACCACCATTGCGACCCGGCCTTATTCCTCCTCGTCCACACTGGACCGAACCCGTGTCCCGTGAGGAAACATTAGCGAGACGGGAGAAATTTCAGAAGATTGGTTGGCTTCCGCCGAACCATAAACCTAAGACGAAGAAAGTCATCGCAACGGCCAAGAGGCTCTGGGATAGGTACGTAATTCGTGGCTGCCACCTTTGCCGGCAGCGTGGTGTCACGGTGCGTACGGCTGACGGTGTGTTGTCAGGTATTGTGAGCATATTGGTGTCGATGCCGATTCACACCTTTTGGAAGGCCAGCATCACGACTTTGAATCCTGGATTGATTGGATCCACCGTACAACCAAGAAGAAGACGCACGATAGTATTATTACACGTTCAAAGACTGTGGAAGGTGCGACAGTAAAGGAAGAATTTCATTTCAGGATAGAGAGACTGTATTATAAGGAGAAGGTCCCAGACATCATTCAAAGCAAGGCAAAGGCTGATCTTGGCTCTCAACATGCCGCCACTTTTGTGGAAGGTCAATGCCAGACCTTTGATCGCTTCTTGGAAAGCGGAGTGCCGGGCTCTCAAGATCTCGCTACCGAATCTTCCTAGATTGGCAAACCTCGTTTCTCCGGTATCTTGAACAGGGACAACTTCCCTTCCCCAGCCACGGTCGCTATCCCTCAATGGAGCTGTTCTATTTCCAGTGGCAGGAAACCTATGAGTTTGCTTTTGAAGGGCAGGAGTGCCATCTAGGCAGTGGCAGAGAGATTTTCCCGAGAACGTGTGGCTTAGCAAATGGGAGGGTTCCCTCATTGCGTGCAACGCTTCAGGATTTTGTGGACAAAGTTGAGTATCAACCATCTGGCACATATCCGACTCCGAAAAGGTGAGATGGAGGAAGAATTATGTCGATTCTCATTGACATGGGCATTCTGCTAGAGAGACAACCTATGCAATGAATTTCAACCACCCAGATTTGTTGGATAGAACTTCTCTGGTGCCAGAGGATTTCTAGTCAGCATTTTTCTGGTGCCAGAGCACTTCTGGTGTCAGCCCTTTTCTGGTGCCAGAGCTTTTCTGGTGCCAGCCCCTTTTCTGGTCCCAGAGCACTTCTGGTGTCAGCCCTTTTCTGGTGCCAGCCCTTTTCTGGTCCCAGAGCACTTCTGGTGCCAGCCCTTTTCCGGTGCCAGCATTTCTGGTCCCAGAGCACTTCTGGTGCCAGCCCTTTTCCGGTGCCAGCATTTCTGGTGCCAGAGCACTTCTGGTATCAGCCCTTTTCTGGTGCGTGCCAGTACTTTCCTGGTGCTCCGGTATCAGCATTGGGCTTCGCTTCTCTTACTAGCAAAGTCCTGGTGTCCGCAAAACCCCGTCACACTTCCTCTCCTGTCACCTTTCCTCTCTTGTTCACTCTTCCCGTCAGCTTCTTCTCCCGTCACCCTTCTTTCTTTCCTCTCCCGTCACCCTTTTCTTCCTCTCGTACATCTGCCGACCTAAATTAGGGACTTGAGCAGTTCAGACTTTAGGGACGTCCCCAGAAGTTTGCACCTACGCGTTCTTTCTTAACGTCGCCGCCAGCTCGTGTACTCAATAGCAGGCGGGTATTGTACCATCCAGAGCGCGTTGAGAAATCCGGAAATGGCTCGTCCGTGAGATCCCAGCGATATAGAAAGTAGAAGGCGACAGCACTGAGAGAACAAGTGAAAGGATTAGTGCTTCGAAAGGCGCCCATTGTCTCTAGACGGCCATATTGATTGGTCTTGCTGCCACGCATCGTCAATATCAATGGAAAACAGCGAGTAGGACGTTCATCAGGAAATTCAAAAGTATGAAGATCAGATATCTCTGCCTGACGGCGATCCTGGCCACGAGCAAGCAGTGTATGGCCTAGAAGCTGGTCCACTAGAGTACGAAGATATAGCTTGCCCTCCTTCCCGTCAGCACTAGCTCTCCAGAGAGCGACGCAGAGCTCCTTGAATTGCTCTGGCGAATAGCTGTCCAAGTAGGTATCTCGACCCTTATCAGCAAATTGAGCTTTCGACAGTGCCGTGTCTCGACGTTGAAGGTTCTTGATATACTCTCGCATCTGGTCAGTGCGTGGCGATGGATTCGAATTCGTATTCATAGCTTTCTGGCTATGATAGAGGTCCGTAATAGCGCTGATGTAAGTCCTGACAGTAGTCCACTTCAAAACTTGAACATCAAGCTCAATATCATCGTCAGCAAGGCTCGACTTGCCACGCCGGCGAAGGCCTCGATGAACCACTTCGTCCTCTAGAAAACTGAGCAGCTTGGCCTCTGTCACTGTCGCGCCGTCAGGATAGTCAAGCCGCTGAGTCCAGGCGATAAATTCATTCTGTTTCGGAACGTAGTTCTTCGTGGTGTTTTTGGCCCTAGATTCGTGGGCTCTTTTCGCGATTCTGAGGGCATTGGCCTGGTCCCTGCTGGCTAGCTGAGCAGCTAGAGCGACGTTGGAAGGGCCGGCGGCCTTGCTGGCCTTGCTGGCCTTGTGGGTGAGCTTGAGTCTAGTTATATCAGTGAGCAGAGGATCTTGAAGAGGGAAGATGGGAGAGGGTAGAGAGGCTCGTTTTTATAGCTCTATAACTCACGGCCAGTGACGGCGCTCGTGTCGACGCCAGCGACATGGGTACGCGTCGTCGCTAGCCAGTAGGATAAGAAGGATTCAGCCATCAGCAGCCCAAAAAGCCACTAGGTAGGTAGACGATGAGAACTCGAGATATCTCTGTTCAGGCCCATACAAGCCAACAGAGAAAACTGGGAGCATCTCCGCCACTAGCGGGTCACGTGATCACGCTAGTGGGCCAGCAGAGACAGCGGCAGATAAGCCGGACCGTTTACACCAATAAATCAATCAGCCAGTTCTTCCCCTTTGCAAATTCGCCAACATCTAATCAATCAGTTAAGCACTCTCTCGATGAGGGTCCCATACAAATGCACCCAGCCTTATGATGGAGGACCTTTCGACGAATACCCAGAGCGAAGAGGCTGGAAAGTGAATCTCAACAAGATCTACTCTCCAACCGATTTCCATCTCAAGAACATCAGGGAAATCGAATCCTTCTTCCAGACTTGGCTCTACTTTGGAACTCTTCACTGCGTTTTCGCACTCGCGGGTGTCGAAGTACACGACACTGAGTTCGTAACTATTGAAAACGGCGTTGCATATGTGACTTTTGACAAGCTGCTTGAAAAGATTGAATTGTGGAGTGGCAATGTGCGCGAGACATCAGATGCTGGAAGAGATTCTGGGGCGGTCGAAGCCATTCAAGGTATCCTGAGCAAAGTCATCCGCTTTGTTCAACAATATGGAGATACTGCACGTCCTAAGCCGCGTCCTACGACCAAGGCTGCTCGCAGAAAGAGGCGCAAGCGTCCTTTTTCTGAAGAAATATCTCTCTCAATCGTCACATTAGCCAGCCTGCTGGTGTTCTCTGGACGCTTGATACTATCCGAGGAAGGCTGGCCGTCTGTGGATCTAACGGTTCCACTCTTGCAAGCAAGATTTGATGAGATGGGCTGGTGCAAGGCTGACATTGGACGGTTGTTTCGTGAATTCAACACGAATGGATATTACTACATGGCGCTTGAACCCTCCCCGAACAAGGAACGTAACCATTCAAAGTGCGACGACCGACTTTGTCAGGCTAGAAACATTGACGAAGCGAATTACGCTACGCGACACATTGTAACTTGTGACGGAAAGGATGTCATTGGGCCCTCGCAGGTTGATGATCTGATTAGGAGCGTGGTGAAGATCATTGATGCCGATGGGATTCCTGTGGTCGCTTTGGAGGCAATTGACGGCTCCGTAACCTCTATCAAAGTCAAAAACGCCGCCACAGATCAAATTCCTTATGTAGCAATCTCGCATGTGTAAGTAAACTCTAGTGGCTCAAAACTACTTGAGAGCCAGAGCTAACAAACACCCTTTTTCCATCCAGCTGGGGGGACGGACTTGGAAATCCGGTTGAGAATGCGCTTCCGAAATGTCAACTTTTTAGAATTCAGTCACTGGTCGACAATGTCCTGACAAACCAGACCGACAAGCCGACCTACTTTTGGATGGATACTCTTTGCGTGCCTGTAGCGACCGAGTACCGACCACAACGCCAGAAATCCATTCTGAAAATGAGAGATATCTATATTTTAGCCTCCTCGGTCTTGGTCCTGGATAACTGGATTCAACAGCTCCCAGTTTCCAGTGGTGTGTATCACAAGGCAATACGTCTCTTCGTCAGCAACTGGATACAAAGACTCTGGACTCTCCAGGAGTCAATGATGGCAGAGAATCTCTACATTCAGTTTCAAGGAGGCGCTCATATCATTGGAGATATAATAAAGGGTTGTAAGAATTCCAATAAATCTCCGGCAGACGTCTTCTCTCCGTTCGGCCAGACAGTTGTCTACTTCGGCTATCTGCATTATGGACCAGCGCTGAGGCAAGTCAAAGTTTGCACGGAGGGACGGGATGATGCCGCGAACTCTCTGTGGTTTGCTCACCTCAGTCGTACCCTGGGCCAGAGGGCGACATCTCATCGCTCAGATGAAACGATTTGTCTCGCCACAACTCTAGCCTTCGACGTCAATGCCCTGATCCAAATCAAAGGCAGTTCCGGAGAAGAGACCGCGGACAAACGCATGGAAAAGTTCCTGACGCTGATTTCTGGGATACCCAAGGGTATGATATTCCATACCAATGCTCACCTGACGCGGGAAGGCTTCCGCTGGGCGCCAAATACTTTCATGGGCGGACGAACTGAAGAGTTTTGGCGGGATTTTGACAAACGTGGAGGCGTCTCGAGATTCGAAGGACGGCATCTTCGGGTTGTGTACCCTGGAATGCTGTGCGGACCAATGAAGCACACCAACTACGGGCGAGAGTTCCTAGTTTGCGTGATTCAGATTCCGACGATCCGATGTTATAAAGTAAAATTCTCTGCCATCGATGGTGATGACTTCAAGTGGGAGCCAGGGTCTTACATTGGTATCATCACGGGAGAGTCCTCCGAGGGGGTCTCTGACGCCGTGCTGGGCGTCGTCAAGACTGTCGTTTCGCTTGAGCTCCCCCCAGTCCGGCCATACGATAGTCCTCTCCTTTTAGATGACGTCACTGTGAGATGTGAAGGCAAATGTGTCGTGAAAGAGATCCGGGGCACGGAGGGTATGGATCCCCAGTTATACGTTCCTGGAAGGATGATGAGCGAGGGCCAAGCATGGCTCGTTTTGTAGTGCTGTTAGCTTCTGTTTTCAAGCAACTCTCGTTATAGTTCAATTAGTCAAACTCGGAAGTTCGTTTAGTGCAGATTGAAGCGAGCGGTACAGCCGAAAATCGCATCTGAGGATGGAGGTTTCGAGAACTGAAAGCCCGATTCAACGATGGATGCGTGGGGATAGCTGTGGGCGATCAGTTGAGAGCATGTGGAAGCCATCGAAATCAGGTCGCTTATCCATACGAGGGAATGAGGTAGATTGTGAAAGAGAAGCGGAGGAGGCCACATGAGCTGGATGCGAGGAAAAAGATGCTCCAGCAAAGGGGGGATCGCCTGGGAGCTTTATAGGTCCAAGACAGCGGCCTTTTCGGAGGGGTTAAGCCCTCCACAGAGGCCCCCAAGCGGCTCACGTTGCCAAGTGAATCCCATATGCCGCGTCGACTCCCTGCAGTGTTACGAGTGGCCAGTCCATCTAGCTTCGTCCTGAAGATCATCCTTGCTCCTTGCTTCTCGCTTCTCGCTTCTTACTTCGTGCTACTTGCCTAGCGCGACTCAGGACCTGTTTTTCCTTATGGCTGTTAGTGGCGTCTTCGCTGTTAGATGCCTTTCCCCGAGGATCTCTCCCACACGCTCACAACGTTGCGCTTGCACTGTGAAGCTGAAACGCTGTCTGCCTCCATAGAGTGAAGCTTCGTCTTGCAATGCAGCCCGGTTAATGCAGAGATGGCCTCTTCTCCCACGAATTGATGGGAAAGAGGGGCTTGCCTTGGCTCGAGCCCCGATCAAGATGGTTCGCACCCCCACCTGCATCAGAGCCGATCTCGCCGTCATTGGAGTCCTGAGATATTCGCTTACTGTTCTCTGCATTAGTGCGTGACGGCGGTATTTGTGGGTTGGCTTGGAAATGGCACGGCCGGTCGCATCGCTACGAGGCGTCTAAGATATTCAGGCAGCTTCGCAGCATGTAGTCCACGTGGTCTTTGAGAGAACGGTAAGTGGGTGGGTCTCAGCCCCCAGGTCAGAGCGATGTGACATTGAGATCACGTCCCACTGGTGTTGCGTGTCTGCCTGACGAGGCGTCTTCGACCCCGCTGGAGCTCGACAGGTCCACTGCGACGGTTACGAGAGCTTGAAATCCTTCGGCGGATTCCTGACAGCGCAGGATCCAGCCCGGCGCACCGCGGTGTGAGGCCGGACCTGAATATCACCACGGTGAGGCATTTTCTCCATTGGCTCATCGCGCTCTCGGATGACCCGAGTATGCCAGCCACGTCAGTGGCTATTTTGAGCCTGCTCCCGCCAACCGCTGCGCCATTCTTGAGCGGGGCGCGGGCTGATCGTGCGGCATTTTCTCCATTGGCCTGGTCGCAGCGCAATCTGCGCCCAACCCAATCACTCCCTTGACTAAACCCAGCCGCGGTGGAGATCGGTAACAGGACGGCGTAGTGGTGACGCAGTAGTGACGCAGCCAGTCAGCGTGCTGACGCGGCCTTGGTCGACCACGGTGGAGACAGGAGGTGTGATGGATTGGTGGACGAAGCTTAAAGGCGAGGAGTCCTGCATCTAAGGCCGTCGCATGACCACTTCGCCGGCGACCTGCTGGAACGCCGAGCGCTTCATCGGCGTCATTGTCAGGGGTCGACGCACGGGTCAGATGGTTAACGAGATAATGCTGCCGAGGCGTCCAGCGAATAAGAGTCAGCCGTCGCGCTGACTGGCCGCGTCGTATCCCGTTCTGTGGGGACTAGGGGCCAGGCAGGGGAGTAGGTGGAGCTCGGCGCGGCCTGAGGCACGAGGGGGCGGTGCAGGAAAGGTGGGAGAGGGGAAAGGGAACCAAAGGAAGCGAGAGAGTTGTTGGAAAAAGCGGCGGGGGACGAGTGCGTCTTTATACCTGGCGAAGAACCGGACTGGCAGATGAGGTCGGGTCCGACGCCATACCGGACGCGGCGGGCGGTGAGGGCGGTCACGGGGTCGCTAAACCGGAAGGCGTAATTCACAGGTACCTTTTAACCGAAAATTAAATTGCGAAAGTAAAGAAACGACCTAAGATGGAGGCTCAACCGTAGATACTTGGCGTGGGTGCCTAAAATATGGGTCAAAGCAGCCAGACGCACATGAGGTATGGCTGCTTCTTGGCAGGCGAAAGGAGGCATGGGCAACAGAATTTGCCATCTTTCAGTGACCTCTAATTCTTTCCGGCCCCGCCGGCTTGTTCGTGCGTTTCCTCCTTGATTGGGGAATGTGAGTCGTTCCCAATTGTGGACGGAAGACAAGATGCTGTATTACTTGATCCCCCTATCTAGACGGTGACCACCAAGGTGGTACGGCAACCCCCAAAAGGGCAAAGGGCTGTACTATCCCTATTCCGGCTGACACTTCTCCTTCTACGCAGCTAAGCAAGGAGCCCTGAAAGGCTGACACGACTGTTCCTACCGGAACGCATCAGGTTACATCGCAGAGAGGCTTCCAAATGCTCACCTGTCTCTGCATCGCAGTGGCTCTTCTAGTTCGCGCTCGACCAGTGCGACTTATTTCCGTTATCATACACCTCTTATGTGCACTGTGAGTGGTCCGATGGGAATAATTTGTCAGTCCCTATGGACCACGTCCAGGAAAGGGCCACACGTTCCCATTCAGGCCCGATTCCTGGCTATGACCTACCTCTGTCAGTCTACCGAGCCAGATTCTCCGTCCTATATCATTCTGCAGCGGTTTGTGAAACGCGCCCACAGGGAATTAAATTTCCTTGTTTGTGAAAGCAGCAGGGGAAATAGCATACATGCAACAGTTGGCCGATATTGAAGGGACTAGCGACATATAAAGCCGACCTCTCAAACGCTGCTTCCTGATATCATCCTCTCATATCCGAAATTGACGAGTTTGAGTCAGGTGCCGACGGCGTTCTCCGCGCTCGGCAGGAATGGTTGATATCTGGCACTGGACCCCTGACCCCACCACAACGCATCAGTCTTCGGTGCTTTCCTCAAACTGCCCCACCTAGAAGAATTCACAGAATTTAAAGCCTTAGACCCAAACACACGGGCATACCCTCTCGAAACCTACGGTCCCCCATTACGAAATCGCCCATGGCTCCTTCCTCGTGCCGCCTGGCAGCTATGCGGTCCCCAAAGAAAGCTCCTACACGACGCCTCTCGCTATCCTTATGAACCCGCAATCCCGAGGCTCGGTCACACTCCGCTCTGCAGACCTGAAGGACGCGCCGCTAATTGACCCAGAGTATCTGGATCACCCGTTTGATAGAAAGGTAATGCTCGAACTGGTCCGCGAGACGGTGAAGTTTCCAGCAAGAGTCCGCGGTGAGCAAGTACTTTAAGCGCTCCATCATTGGGCCAAAGAGTACATCCGACGAAGATATCCTAGTACGTCTCCGCGCCCTGGATTTGGGATGATTTAGGCCTATGCTGACCAAGTTTGCGTTTCGTTTTCGCAGGAATTCATCAACGAAGTGGCCTCACCCCTCTGGCACGCAAACGGCACCGTCAAGATGGGCCCACCGCCAGACCCAACCACATGCGTCGACAGCAAGTTCCGCGTCGACGGCATAGAAAGCCTTCGCGTGGCGGATATGAGTGTCGCCCCGCTGACCGTCAAGTATGCTCTAGCCTAACCCAACCCAACCCAACCCTTGAAAATGCAAAATCGTGCGTGCTGACAGTATATGACACAGTAATCATCCTCAGAGCACGTCATATTTGATCGGGCACAAAGCTGTGGAGGCGATCATTGAGCAGTGGGAGCTTTGAGGAAGGGTCCTCTGTGGTTAAGATACGTGGTAGCGGTAGTAAATTTGCGACGAAATCAATAGAATGAACGAAAGGGTATAGAGAAATTCCATTTACTAGTTTTGCGCCGTCGCTGTACTACGTGCTACTGCATTGCTTTCCAAACATTTGTTCTAACGGGTATATGCGCTGCATCGCTAAGGCGCAAAATGGATCTATCCCCAAGTAAAGGCTGCGCCGGGCCTAGCCCTCCGTAGGACACCTACCACGTAAACGCCTCCTCAAAAAAGTCCAAACTCCCCCAATACATCCTCTCCCGCACCGCAGCCCTTACATCATCCGCAAACGCCCCAGGCCCACAAACACTTACCGCTGTCGCACCCACTCTGCTCTGCAATTCCTCCTCAAGCACGGCACCCGGATTACACCTTCCCGGATACAGCCTCACCGTGGTGCTGGGACTAACTAAATCTTTCCCATCCCTCGGCTTCGTCACATAGAGCTCCATTTTCAACACCTCCCTTCTTCCAGGCATGTACAGGATCTCGTCCATCCACGGCCGGACCCAGGCCAGCATCTCGACGTTGCGCACGCTCCAGACGAGGATGATTTTGCGCGTCGCGACCGTACGAGCTGAGGCAGATGCGATGAGGTGGCGAATCTGGACGAGATGGTGAGTTATGCCCGCGCCGCCGGCGAAGAGTATAGCGGTGCCGTAGCTGGAGAGGGAGTCGTGGCCGGCGTAGGGGCCTTCGATGTAGCCGGAGAGACTCAGCGTGTGGGTTGGTGAAGACATGGCGCGGCGGTAGAGGGTGAGGGTCATGCCAGTGCGGGCGACCATGATCAGGGAGACGGATGTTGGTGGTTTGGCGGGGTCGAGGGAGGTGCTGTAGTGGGATTGTTTCTCGAGGGCGTCGGGTGAGGAGAGGGAATCGAGTTTTAGGTCTTGGACGCCGGTGGGCGGCTCGGACTCGGTGTTTGTCCATGCCACGGAGAATGGGTGGGACATCCACCATGAGATCCTGGGCAGATAGGCGTAGACGTGACTGCCCGGTCGGACGGTGATGTGGCGTGGGAGTTGAAATGTGACGCGACAGGCTTCGCCGGGGAGTGCTTCGACGAGGACAGCGGTGCAGCCGTGTCTTCGGGAAAGGTTGAGGTAGAAGAGACGCAAGCCGCGTGTGATGCGCTCACCCGCACAAATGCCGACCACGACGCGGATATACGGCAGAGTTGGCAGTTTGGCGACTTCCAGATGGACATATACACCGACGATAGCAAGGAATGCCAGGGCTTGATGGAGGTGTAGAAAGGTCTCGTAAAAGGCATGTCGAATGACTGACGGGGACTGGAAAAAGATGACAACCATGGCTATCACGCCTGTGAGGCCAAACTGGAGGAAGGTGTCACCCCTCAGCGACGCAAAAGTTTCGTGCACCCCCTTGGCCCGTACAGAGTTGGCGCCCCAGGCAATAGTATGAGCAAGCGCCTCCGCGACGACGATGCGTCCCATCCAGCGGTGGAGGAGGTTGAATGTGTCGAAGCTGACCTTGAGAAGTGCGATAGCAGGGTTGTTGCGAGACGCAAGGAGAACGAGCGGGACCATGTTGGCAGTTGCAAGAACGCCTGTTCGGCCTCGAACCTCCGCTATAAGTGCTGCCGTATTGGAATTGCGATAGTCCAAAATGCAGCAATATGCGATGTTGCTTGCCACATACAAGGCCAAAATGAGCGTATGAAATCTAGATGGCAGAGTTCCCACGTTCACAGCTTTTGATAACCGAATCTCACGGTTGTGCCTTTTCTTCCAGAAAGGCGCATAGAGAAATTGCTTCTTGAAAGCCGGCCAGAGTGAGGACTTATCGATACTCCAGTAAGTCTGATGCTGCGAGTCGGCTGCCATGGAGTAAATGTGCCGTAGGTGTGAGTTAAAGAGCTGGTAGAGGCGAGAGAAGAGGAGAATTAGTGCGACAACGACTATGGAGATCCATAGCCAGTTGAGGAGATATTGGTCGAGCCCTACATCCACCCCTGTCAAGCCTTGTGTGTATGGCAGGACGCTTGAGTTTGTGTTGCGGAGCATAACCCTTGTTGAGTCATCACCGGTGATTGTTCGGACTGCCAGATGCCGAGGATGCAGTATAACGTCCTCCCTGCGCTTTACGCTCTGAAGAAATGAATTTGTATCGGAGGTCTGCATTATGTCCAGCATAATGAATTCGTTGTAGAGATTGTAAAGAAGAGAGCGCAACCCAGTGGCGATTGCGAAGAAAATTAGAGATTGTGGTTGTTGCTGAAATGGTGTAGTTGGTGGTGACCACAGGCTGATTCGTGAATGATGTTACGGTCGAAGATTGAGGAAAGCGCTACCTTCGTCTTTCACAGTTGCCCAACAAAGAATCTTCATTGAGAAAGGACGCCTGTTGCGGATTTTCGTTGTTGAGCGCCTCTCGTTCACCGACTGCCGTCTTTCATCAACCAAATCGTCTTTTGTGCAGGCTAACATCGCATCTTTGTCTAACAACTGATTTTGATGATGATGATAAAGAGAGTAAGAAGTCAAGGCAAGGCAAGGCTTCGAGACGCGGGCGTTGTGTGAACTGGAAAGTGATAGAAGCCTCTATAGCAATTCTGCCGTCGTCAATAAGCAATTGCTTGGCGAATGTCACCCTCGATAAGGAGCAGGCCAGATCTCGTGTGGGACAGGGACCCAGTGCAGAAGTGAAAAGGAATGAAATTCATATAGTGACCAGGCCAGCTGAATCAATTGAAGAGAGGGAATAGCGATGGTTACGGTGGAAGTCTGGGAACGAAAGTGGGTAAGCAAGTCAACAAGGGCAGCGAGGAAGGTGGTCGTTAAGAAAATACTGAAAACACATTCGGAAGCCCGCTTTTCAGACTGCCTAACCTCCACCTGCAACAGAGGATCAAATTCAGTGAGGCAATACAGGTTGGCACCTCCATCGTCACAGGAGCATCGGTGTCTCGAAGTAAACTCAAGAACGGTTTGCCGTGGAATTTCAAGGGGGTTGTCGGAAAAGCAAAGAATTGCAGTGGATATCATTGCGTGCGACTTCGACCGGTTTTCAGACTAGACCTAGGTGTGTTTCCTGTAGATGGACAGGTCGAAACCAATGAAGTCAAAAATTTGAGAAGACGAAATGTTACACAGGCGTTTTAAAAGCGACCTCGAGTCGGGGGTGCGATTGGATGCGCAATCCTGGCCTTCCACCGGCGAAACCTTTGGCCGCTCCGGTCTGCCAGCGGGGCTGGCCCACACTCGCTGTGTCTTTGTTTTGGGCTTCAAGGATTCCGAGACTACGTCGCGTTCAAGGCTAGAAGACGCTTTCCAAGAAGTTTACATGGAAGGTTCTTTTACACGGTTTGACTTGTCGACATGTCTTACGTCGCAGGAACATACAGTCCTTACACCTTAGCTCACTCAAGAAACCATACGGCATGACACTATGACACTCCCCAGCAAGGTCCAACTTAGCCCTTTGCAATATCCATTACGTTCTCACATGTCAGACCTGCATTTATTCAACTTTCTCAATCGTACGCTCATCTCCTGGATCAAGCCTGTTTGCCACTTGCGGAGGCGCAGACGTAGTGTCGCCCTCCTCTTCTGTACTATCATCCATTGGTGGTGGCTTGAGCATCATAGTTGGGTTGAACTTGCTCTTAGCCCTCAGCTTGCTGCCGAACAGGTAGAAGCAGATCGGGATAGGAACCATGACAGTGGCCAGACAACCAAGTAACGTTCCTGCCCATTGGATGTGCAGATTATTGAACATTTGTCGGGAAAAGAGCGGGAATCCGGCAGCCACAAAGGACCGAAGGAAAGTGTTTGCAGCGATTGCGGAGGCAGCACTGTTTTGAAGTCAACTTGTCAATGCGCCAATCCATGGAAAGCTCGTAGAAAAGTAAAGAGGCAAAACTTACAACATGAGATACGAGTCAATTATGTAGTTGAAGAGTTGGATGAAGATAGCGAGCAGACCAAAGCCGGTAAGCAGACCCGACAACGTCGGAACAATCCAATGGATGGATTTGGTGTAGCCAGTCCACCCAAGCCAGAACAATCCAGCTGCAAAGCAGCCACCACCAATGATGACAGGCGGAAGGCGCCACTCTGGAATAGGCATGCCCGCATTGGCCATCAGTTTTTTGTTGTAGGCCGTGGAAGTGTAGATGACGTATCCACCGGCTAGGCAGACGCCACAGACCATTCCAAAGAATGGGAGACCTCCGATACCGGGATTGAAACCATGGACACCTTGGAAGATGATAGGGTAAGCGGTGAGGAAGCAGTAGAGAAGGCCGTAGATGAAAGACATGTAGATCGTGACCAGAAGAACGACGGGTTCCGTGATTAGAAGACGAATTGGACGCGAGAAATTTTTGGTGATGAGTTCTTGGAAGTCCACTTCCACTTCTTCCTGTTTGGCATGTATGCCCCAGTTTTTCGTTCTCCGACGCAGCTCGGCCGCTTTGGCGACAAGGACCACCGGCGGATATGATTCGGACAGGAACAATACATTGAGACCCAAGGAGAGGGCGCCCATGATGCCCGTGATATAAGAAGTCCATCGCCAGCCCAAAGAGTGGTTTAAGATGATGAATCCGCCTATGAATGGACCTAGCAATGGGCCCATGAATACGCACGATGCGAAGACCACGATGGCGGGACCTCGCTGTTTGTTATCGAATATATCGGCAAAGACGGCCGCAACCACTGAGAGTGGACATGAGCCAAAGAAGCCAGACCAAAATCGGCAGATCATGACTGTTTGAAGATCTTTGGCGACTGCGACAGCAAAATTGAAGATCATGAAGCCGAACATGCCAATAAGTATTGGAAGCTTACGTCCCTCCAGCTCGGAGAAAGGACCCCATACCAACGGGCCGAACGCGTAACCAAGAATATAGAGGGAGCTACTAATAACGGCAACTTCGATGCTGACATGGAACTCTGCTGAGATACTCTTAGTTGCAGTAGAAAAGATCGAAGAGGTGAAAGTGCTGCAGAGACAGGTGTAGGCAAGGATGGCGCCGATTCCGAGCCTGCAGAGCAGTAAGTAGGGCATCGAGGTATTACGCTTATGGGGATGCGAAGACTTACTTCTTCCTGAAGGGCCAGTTCTGCGGATGCAGAGGGTCGTCTTTTCCATCGTATTCCACAACATATTCTTCTCTCTCTGGCAGTGGGGGTGGGTAGGGCTTTCCACCTCCGAACTCAGGAAGGGGCGTTGACGGTACTCGCGATTTGGTGGGGTGGGCGCCGACTGTCTGGCTATGCTGGAGGCGATGTGTTTCGGTTCTATGTTGCTCGATTGGGTGCGTCCGAGTTCTAGCGAGGCTTGCAGTTGCTGTTGTGGACATCCCAGCCCGCACCGAAGACGCAGAAGTGTCTGTGCCTGTCGAGCTGGAGGAGGCAGATGCTCTTCGCTCCGCTCTTCGCTCTGCTTCCGCTTTCTCGAACTCTCGTTGTCTTTCAAGGCTGCTGCGAGCAGACCATGTCCGTGTAGCTTCAACCTCCGCTCGCTCGATATCGCGATCCACAATGTTGTCCATCCTGCTCAGCGCTTTGAGCAGCGATGCTCACAACTGATGTTTGTCAGTGGTTGGAGAGGCTTGGTCAGTCGTGGGAAAGAGCGTGGAGTGTGGAGCGTGGAGCTGCGGGTGTCGATGGACTTTGGGTGTCTTCGGATTTTGGTGGTCCAACACTAAAAAGGGCGGGAGGTGGAGATAACCAGAGGATAAGTATCTCTGAAAAAATGGGCGGGATATAGCGATAACTACCCTTTGAATTCTGTCAGTTCATGCCGTGCTGTGGTAAAACCACGTCTCCTGGTCCTGCCCTTGGCGCTACTGAATGAGCAGGGTCGGCAGCTTAAATTGTTGTTGTTTATCGGCTTAGAAGCATCTAAGAATGGGCCCACTTTACAAAGTGACGCAAATTGATGGGTGCTTCGGATTAGTCACTATTAAGAGGGGGACGGGAACGCGGTCCCCAACACGGCAGAAATTGGGGCGAGTTTCGCACGCAGCTTTGGAGTTAGCTTAATCATCGCAGCACCCGTTGAAGCTATGGCCTGTTTATGGCCTTTCGTCCAATTCACGTGTCGATTGTTAGTCCTAGCTTGAGTGAGTAAGCAATTAGCTTGCACTAAGGTGAAAGCCACAACTCCAACATTTATTGTCCCGGAGATGTGCCGATGAAGCTGTTCCCCAGCCTTTATACCTAATATGCCATGATTCGTGGAGAGTACCCTTGCTTCTACGGAGTCTATATAATCCTTCCCTTTTCTTTTAAGCTTGGTGAAAGGCGCTGTCCTGAATGTAAGATGATAGAGCTGGAGATCACGGGGAAGTTAGAGACAAGCCCCTGTTGACGGAGTAAAATCCGACGCGCTTGCAGGGAACATAGCGCCACGCCGTCACCGGGGCTATGTTGCCCACAACTCCCCAGAGATGTGAAGTATGAGGCTCGACAGCGGGAAGTCGCGCAAAACGCCACCTCGATTTGCATCGACTTGGCAGCATCTACCACTGTACTTACGGTTTATGGCCGATAGTCGATCGGAATCGCGACCGGTTAAATGGAAAAATAGGATTTTCTACACGTTGCCACCATGAAACAACCTCTGATATTGATTCTTAGTCTAGACCAGTGTTAAACCTATGTCTCTCTCTGATCTCGGACCATCGGCTTCGCTTACCCCTTCCATCAAAACGCTCGACAAAAGCAGATGCTCTTAACTTGATGCCTTTCGAAGGACGCCTCGGAGAGTTGGGCGCGTGTTGGGTATTTTATTCTCATTCCCCTCAACCTCTAACGCCTGCCCCACAACCTAGACCGCTTTTTGCAAAAGCCTCTCTATGTTGGAAATGGTCTTGGCAATTGCAGATTCTAGTTGCTGAGTTTCGGTTGCTGCTCTACTGTCGTGTGGATGGAATGGTAAGATAGATCACAAGCCTGTCGAGCTATTGTAACGCGGCTTAGCTTTGATGCTCATCTTTCGTAGTGGAATTATGGAAATGCTAGAGAGCCTTGGCCATTGTTGCGCGTCATTGGCACGTCGACAGTGACGAGGTTTGTTATGCAAATGCTTGAAGAGTCCTTTGCTCTAGATGCTGAGACTCTTTGGGCCCTGGTCTCCTGTCTGTCCTGACTGGAAGCAATCAGATAGTCGACATGGAAACCAACCTACTTGCTGTGGTATCTGCAGCTTCGTTTGCAGTAGGGGTTCACGTGAAACGGATAAGGGTATGAAAACGCGCGATGGATGAGAATTGCAAGGAATGACAATAGAGCACATAGACAGCCGTATTAACGGGTCTGGGAGTATCCAAGACTTTTATCATTCCGAAGTTTCTGTGGCCTATGCTTGACAGCTGTCACACAGTGCCTTCCCTACCTGGCGTGAGCTAGAACTTCTGGTTGGAAGGAGGAACTCCAGACTCCTGAACGCTAATGGGTCCTAGAGTCTATTATTGAAGGAATTGGACTAGTTGGCTATACTTGATTTTCGTGCTGTATTTGAGGCGATGTCGCGGGAGGCAGGGACCCTCCAAAGCGGAACACCTCCGCGCAACCCCCGTCTTTATTAGCGGGGACGGTGCAAGTGATGGGTATTTATTCTTCGAGTTGTCTTACTAAATCAACAGGTCACGGAAAAGCGCGCTATTCGCAGACGGTCAAAAGTCATCGGAGGTCTCAATTTCCACATAGCTCGCCCCTTGAAAATGGCAGGACTGCTCAAGAAGCCCTTAAAGCTTGCATTGGTGCAGCTGGCATCCGGTACGCTGGTGGGACATCCTACTCCTATTTCCTTTAACGGCAGTGCTGACAGCAACGTCTTGCTCTGTAGGCGCCGATAAAGCAGCGAACTTGAAGCATGCCCGGTCTAAAGTCCTTGAGGCTGCGAAAGCCGGTGCCTCTCTGATAGTCCTCCCCGAATGCTTCAATTCTCCATATGGCTGTCAATACTTCCCTAAATACGCGGAGACTATATTACCCTCACCGCCTTCGAAAGAACAATCGCCATCATGGCATACACTATCTTCCATAGCAGCAGAGACAAAGACCTATCTCGTTGGCGGCAGTATTCCAGAATTTGTGCCAGAAACAAAAAAGTACTACAACACATCCCTAGTCTTCTCTCCGGCCGGCAAGCTGATTGCTACCCACCGTAAAACACATCTATTCGACATTGACATACCCGGCAAGATCAGATTCATCGAAAGCGAGGTTCTGTCACCCGGAAACAAGGTCACGATTGTGGATCTACCAGAATATGGCAAGATCGGGCTGGCGATCTGCTACGATGTCCGGTTTCCAGAACTCGGAATGATTGCTGCACGAAAGGGGGCTTTTATGCTTGTCTACCCTGGAGCATTCAACACAACCACAGGTCCCATGCACTGGACGTTGCAAGGACGAGCCAGGGCAATGGACAACCAGGTTTACGTCGCCCTTTGCAGTCCTGCCAGAGACAATAATGCTACATATCATGCTTGGGGACATTCTATGATTGTGGATCCGAATGCCGAGGTGCTCGGAGAGTTACAGGAATTCGAAGACATTGTATATGCTGACTTGGACGAGAACAAGATTGAAGAGACAAGGAAGGGTATACCGTTGTATCAGCAGAGGAGATTTGACGTGTATCCGGATGTCAGTCAAGGAAAAGTCAGCTATGATGAGTAGTGGCGAAACTTGCCCTGGCTGTGTTTTAGCACAACTTGGCTTCGCTCCTAGATCACAATACAATATCATTGACTTGTTACCGCTATTTCATCTTGAGAATCGCAGCTTTGATGCGCCTTCGAGTTGACTGATTGGGCCGTCCTCCCTAGTTCTTGGCGGATCCTTGCTAGTCCCCACATTTTCGAAACTCTTGGCCAAACTTTTCAAAAATCGGGGCAATTGCAGCTGGCAACTTCGTCGTCAAACAAAGCACACCCTCATCCTCGGTGGCGAAATCGCAAGGTAAGTCTCCGAAATGAATTTCATATGCCTGGCTCCTCGCGGCCTTCTGTGTCCGTCATGACTCTGCGGTTGTGAGCTTCGAGTGTGTTCATTACGCGCTTGCACAGCAATTTCTGACAGTAAGGAACAGACTCACGATGCCGAAAGAGAAGCCCTCGACCACGCCCAAGGCGACGACCTCCAAGCCGAAGAAGGGTCGATCAGCTATCTCCGATGTCGTCGCGCGCGAATACACTATCCACCTGCACAAGCGAGTATGTCCTTGAAAGATCCAGTTTAATGAAGTCCGCCGGATGGTTCATGCCATTGCTTTCGCCAAAGCATGAATATTGGACGGAAGACTGATCAAGAATTTTTGCAAAACCCACAGGTCCATGGTATATCGTTCAAGAAGCGTGCCCCAAGAGCAATCAAGGAGATCAAGAAGTTCGCCGAGCTGTCGATGGTAAGCCGTCTGCCAAACAATTTAGTAGCATCGAAGCTTTTGCCTGTCTCGTTAAATCTTTCTTCATGGGCAGTGCCAATCACCAGACGTTCGCTAACCTGTCTCTCTCTCTCTCTAATAGGGAACTCGCGACGTCCGTCTTGACCCGCAATTGAACAAGAAGGTCTGGGAGAGCGGCATCAAAGGCGTCCCCTTCCGACTGCGCGTGCGCATCAGCCGAAAGCGAAACGACGAGGAAGGCGCCAAGGAGAAGCTATACAGCTACGTCCAGGCTGTCAATGTCAAGGAGAAGGAGACCAAGGGTCTACATACTGTTGTCGTTGAGGACTCGTGATCCAATAGATGTGAGGGGACGGAGTCGACGATAGGATGTTAGACGGATCAAGGAGCACACGGCACGATGAAGCCGAACATTGCGTTGTTAAAGGCAAACGGCATGGTTATGATGTCAATCATGCCGGACGAGAGCGCCGGTACGGGCGTGGTTGTTGGGCGAACGCACATGAGATATGATTGCTCTAGATAACTAATCTACGAACAGACGTGAGCTGCCTACATCTTGCTTCAAATGCTCCTTGTTTAGCCAGTCCTGTAATTGCCATTCTACGTCCGAGGACCGAGTATTACGACTAGAAGAGTTTGTGAGCATCCGGCCCATCTTTTTCGAAGCTCCCAGCGACGATAGAGAAAATGGTAGGCTAGTTAGTCAAGCAGATCACACCACAGCAAGAGTCAATTTTTTGGCAATTTCTTTTCTGTCGTCTAATGTATCGACATTCATCTGCTTCGCAGATGGGCTCGCCATTGCCCCGGACATGCACTCTCGCGAGTCAGTCGACAGAGCTGGGGGGAATTGAGAACATACACTCTGTTGAGTCAGTCAACATGGCCTTGTGATGTTACCACGGACATACACTCTGTCGAGTCAGTTGACAACAATCCCCGCCAATGATGTAGGCTCCCATTTTCATATGCTTCCTCGAGTGCCGCCAGAAACCTGTACAGTTGAGGGCGCTCCCTTCGATCCTCTGTAATATCGGAATATTCTGACAAAAAGACATGTGCACAGGAAGTCTTCCCTGAGCCCTTGCAAAACGCCACGCCATGCTCATGCCGCGATGATGGTGGTATACAAACAATCACACCAAGAAACCTTGCATGCAGAGAAAACTCTTGGAGCTCGAAAAACAAAGACAAAAGGAAAATAGTTTAGAACCATCTCTGGACACTTCAATTCTGGATAGCCTCGCCCTTGTTGGCCTCCAGAATACCCGCTAGCTCCTCCGCCATAGCAGCTGTCTTGACCTTCACAACCCAATGATCAATCCCTGTCGCGGTCGGAATTCCAAATTTCATCGCCCCGCTGCCCTTCGTTTCCGTCGCCTTGTATGTCATCGACGGCGTAAGGGCTGTGTTGATGACAATATTTGACCCTGGCTCTGCACGCAGCAGAAGTCGAGTCTTACCGGTGGTTTTGTGTTTGAGGACCCTCAACTGTCCCACACCTTGAGTACTGAAGCCAGGATCCAGCTTTTTCTCTTTCGCCATCTCATCTGTGATGTATTTTAGCGCTTTCGAGCGTGCTTCGAAAAGAACTTCTTCGTTCTCCTCTCCTGGACGTGAGCTCATCAAACTGACTTGAGGCTCATCCGAGTGGTCTTCTCCAGTATCGGTGTTAACTGACTCGGTGTCTGTTGCGCCAGGGGAGGTGGCGCGAGAGGAGACCGCTGAGCTAAGGGCAGAAGGTCCCAGCAGTGGTGATGCAGTCAGGTGAGAAGGTCCACCGAAGTTGAAGCCCACACTTGCAACAGCATCTGCGCCAGGCTTTGAAGGTTTGGGTCCAAACAAGTTTGGGAAGGACTTCGATGTGGCTGCGGAATCATCCTTGGCAGGCGGAGTGGCTGCTGTGACATTAACTGTTGGACCCCCTTTCTCTGGAGTGCCAAACTTGACAGGTGTTCCAGGCTTCCAGGAATAGTCGCCAGGCGACTTCGAAAAGTTTGGACCTGTACCGAGGTTGCTGAACACGCTACCTCGCGAGGGTTCATCATTGCCCGGCGTGCTTGGACGAGATCCGAAAAGACCTTCCCCAGGAATTGTACCAGAGACAAGGCTGCTATTACCACCAAACAAAACAGATCGTGCAAGAGCTGGTGCTGATAGTGAGTTATCTGTCTTGAACGAGAATGCCTCTCCGTTGGTCCTGGCGGAAGTGGAAGCTTCTTTCGTCACTGGCTTCTTTGAGGAGACTGGACCGACTGGAGCAAATGGATCTCGAATGTTCGAGCTTGACCCGTTGATGGGCGTGAAAGGCGAGATGGTTGGAGCGTCCGGTGTGGAATTGACAGCGCTAGGGCTGAGAACGCCGTTCGCACCAAACGGCTTGAAAGAGCTGTTCACAGCCTTGGGTGCTTTAGAATCGTTTGGTCTAGCCTCTTCCTCAAGAACTTTCGAGGAAGTACCGTTTGACTTCTTTTGCGCCTTTTGAGCACCACTGTGAAATGTACCGTTTGACTTGAGGTTCGGGTTTGGCTCAATCCGATCAAAGAGCGAACCTTTCGACTTAGATCGTGTCATCGCAGCCTGAATATCTTCGTCTTCGCTCTCCTCTTCAGATTCCTGCTCCTCGGCATCTTCCTCGTCTTCCTGTTGATCATAGTCGCCGTCAGAGACATCTCCTTCTCCTTCTTCCTCTTCTTCTTCTTCTTCGTCGCGCGTCTCGTCTTCCTCGCTACCCTGCCCAGAGCCTTCTTCTTGAGAGGCCGATCCTTCTTGTTCTCGTGAACTTCGAGAACCGTTGCTATCGTTGCTATCTTCATCGCTGATGTTCACGGGCTCTTCAACTGTCTTGCCCGCTGTACTTGCGGAGTTGAAGCCAGCAAAGCCAGCCGGTGCACTTGTTTTCTCATGAGCAGAGCTAGTCTTTGAAGCCGTATCGTTGGCTAGATTGAAAAAATTCTTCGCCGTAGCAGAGGTTTCTTTGCCGCCGAAAAGAGGCTGAAAGCCAGTTGCTCCAGTCTTGCTGAGAGACTCAAGCTTGTTTCGCTTAGCGCGTTCTGCCTCTTCATACTTTCGCTCCCACTCTGCCTCATCATCCTCGTCAGAATCGAAGTCCTCTGCTTTCCTCTTGCGCTTGGCTTCCTCTTGTAGATCTGCCGCACTTTTGGCTGACTGTTTTGCAAAAGCATCCATAAAGCTGGTGCCACTTACTGCACCAAACTTCGGGACTTCAAAGGCGGGCTTCTTTGGAGGTGACTTTGTAGGAGTTGTAGATGGAACTTGAGGCGTAAAGAGGGGTATAGACGATGAAACAGAAGCAGAGCCAGAACTTGTCGATGAAGGGGCACCGAGTAAGGCAAAGGGATTCGTGGCTTGTCCAACATCCTTCGCTGTACCGGAAGCTGGAGCCGCAGGCTCAGCACTTTGCTTGTGGGGACTTGACGAGGGCGCAGAAGCTTTCAGGCCAACGAATGGATTGCTGGAAGATTTGAAAGTACCGGACGTCGATGGAAATGCTGGGGATGTAGGTTTTGGAGAAGACATCATACTCTTGAAGATGCCAGAGGCAGTTGACGATGAGCCAGCATCACTACTTGAAGGAGCGAGCTGAGAAGTCGAGGTAGCGGTGATAGCATTGTGGGCTTGGATAGTGGCCGAGCCACTGCCATCTGTGGCATTTGGCGGCATCCCAACATTGGAAGATTCGGACGAGAAGCCTTCCGTTCTAGCCTTCTTTGATTCGTTCAGTGACCCCGCAGTTACTTCACTGTTGTCCAGTTTCCGCTTCGTTCCTGCCTTGTTGCGCTCCTTCAGATTCAAAGCATGTCCAATACGGGTACGTTGGGCAATATAATGGCGAACTATTTCTTCAAAATCATCGACAGCCGGATCGAGCTTCGCAATGGTCTTTTGGAAGCTAGTGTTGAGAATTCGAAGCCGTGACAGGCTGTCGTGCTCAACACTTTCATCACTGTCAAGATAGGCAGGAATAGCACTCGAGCCATAGCTTCTAAGTCGGATGTTTGATTCTGAGGCAGTTGAGGCAATTCCTTTTGGCGCAGCTGGAGGCTTGGAGGATGTGGATGGCGTCAATGCGCTAGTAGAATGGGGTTGAGAGGATGGCAATGGAGTAGCTTTTGGTGCTGGCCACGATGACTCTTTTCCTTGAGATTCTGCTGGCATAGAGCTCCCACCGTTAGAGCCGGCTGCTGAAGGTTCCGCGAAAAGTGAGCTACTTGAGAAGGGTTTCGAGGGCTGCTTCTCTTTTTGTGCCGCTGGTACGTTATTGTTTGACGAAGCAGCAAAAATATTACTGAAGCTTGAAATTGAGGACGGCGCAGATTGCTGAGTCGACGTCTGCGGTTGAAACCCTTTAAATAACTGGGTTGTTGTTTCCTGAGGTTTCGTGGGCTCGCCTGTAGCTCCGGAAGTGTGCTCTGGTTGAGGAACCTTGCTAAGGAGGCTGCTCGCATTAGTACTACTGTCCCTACTCGTGTCTGGCCCCTGCTTGTCTTGGGAAGGCTTCTGCGAAGTGACAGGTGCCGTTATTGTGGACGAACGTTCTTCCGAGCGTGTCACTCTCCCAAAAAGACCGGCAGCAGTATCGCTCTCGCTGTGCTTAGTGCCGCTCTCGTTCTGCTTAGTGCCGCTCTCGCTCGGTTTAGTGCCGAACAGACCTCCATTGCTCGAAAGGCCAGGTTGCAGGGATGAGGTGTTCGGCTTGAAGTTGAAAAAATTTGGTTTCGTTGATGTGCTTTCTGTAGATATGGTACTTGTATCCGGAGATCCCAGTCGTGCGTTGGCATTCGGTTTGAAGATGGCTCCGAATGGACCAGAAGTTGACCCTCCAGAAAATACTGGACCAGCAGAATCCGGAGCAGAAGACGTCGCGGTCAAGTCTGAGATTTGAGGGGTTATGCTCGAGTTATTTGTGTTTGCCGTGGACACTGCAGCCGCCGAAAAAGAGAAGGGAGCTTTAGATGCGGGTGGTGGAAAATTGAAGATCGGCTTGGGCATTTCCGAGGATGTTTGTGCATCATTTGTAGGGTTTGCATTTGCAGGAGCCTGTCCAAACAACGTGCTGAACGGTCCGCCATTAGGTGGCTGTGTAGCTGGAGCAGTGCTACCAAAGGTGTTCACTGGTGCATCGGATGTTGTAGGCGTCTGCCCGAATGGATTGCTTGAGGGATTGAAGGCGGAGATCGATGGGCTGAATATCGAGCTCGAGGAAGGCGCGCTCGTAGGCTGACCGAATAGATTTGCCGTTGGCTGTGCCGTATTTGTGGATTGTCCAAACAATGATATCTGCGGTTTAGGCTCTTCAGGCTTCTGTCGTCCCGGACCAAAGAGACCGCCAGGCTGAGCAGCAGGCTGGCTCTGACCAAAATTGAAGGGATTGTTCGAGGGCTGCGCCGTTGCTGACGCGCCAAAAACAGAAGGTGCAGCTGACTGAGATAATTGCCCGAACGAGAAGGGAGCAGGTGAAGGTGTAGCAGTGCTTCCCGTACCAAAAGTTGTGCCAAATGTTGGCGGCTTCTTTTGCGGTGATTCCATCATCGTATCTCCATCAGACTGGGGATTTGTCGGTCCATTTGTCTGAGCACCAAATCCTCCGAAGCTTACGCTATTGCCCCCATTATTTCCCGCGCTTGTTCCGAGACCGCTGAATGGGTTCGAAGTAGTTTGTGGCGCGAATGTGAAGGTCCCGGACGGTGGTGTAGGATTGAAGGGAGGAAATGAGGCGCTGGTGCTGAAGTTTGATGCTGCGGTGTTGCTGTTATTGCCAAAGGGTGTTGAAATTTGAACATTACTGCCGCCGAAGGGATTCGATGTCACTCCACTCGCGAATGATGGCGAGCCAGTTGATGAAATTCCGCCATGGAGTCTACCCCTTGGAGCCTTGAGTCTGTGGTACACATTAGCATTCTGCGACTGAGTATTCATCCTCGAGCGGCGAAGTTCAGAAAGCATCATTCGGATGGAAAGTTTGCAAATGTCCGTGTTGATGTCTCGCGCGGAAGGATAAATGCCGAGAATTGGTGGAAAAAGGTTGTGGTTGTTGCTCGAATTTCGTGTTTTCGCATAGGCAGAAGGGGGACTTTTCATGTGCTTTGTGGGTGGAGTAACTTACTTTCTCTGCGCCATCTGAGCTGCTGTGGCAGCACGCGGTACGCCCGTGGGAGGAGCAGGCATTGAACCAATTCCGTCTTTTGTCATGTAGTCGGCTGCGCTTCGCTTTGACATGCTACGGGTCGCGCAAACGATTGCCCGCGCCGGGCGTGGTTGCTTGGTGGTTGTCAGCTATGATGAGGGCTGTTGAATCACCTAGTGTGATGCCGGTTCGAGTGCAACGGACTTAAGGAGGATGATCGAGGAATCCGGGATGCTAGGCGTCACGATGCCTGCGGTGTTGACTCGACATCGGTAGAGAGGATTCGAAAGTGTGGAAGACTGAGAAAGGCGTCATCTGAGGTGTCTTCATTCGACGGCGGTTTGTTTATGAGGCCTTTCAAAACAATCCGCTTCTTTGGGTGTTTGACACGACAAGATCTTCACTTTCAGCAGCCTTGGATTTTCGAACCGCGCTAGTACCGACGTAACGCCAAAACAAAAAGGGCTGGGCTCTCAAATTTCTTTCGGGGCCACAGCCCAATGCCTACTCAATCATCACATCAGAAACTTTTGGTGCTCTAGGCTAGGTCATGTACCAGCAATTTCCATGAATGACTTACACCTCGGAAATTCCCGCGGCACGTATCTATGTTCTCCATCGCCTGCCCCGCGCCCACGCTAATTCAGAACCCCAGGTCTCACATAAAGATCCGACGCCGATGCTTTCATTATGATCTAACCGGCTCCAAAGATATTGGCTTGACAGCGACCATTCCTACGCCGCTCTTTCCGGTTCTTGTTGACAAAATTCCAAACCGTAGGAATACCTCCGAACAAGTTACCAGTATTGATAAGCAAATCAACACAATTATGATCCAGGTGAGCCTCGACATCTTGCTGTCTGCGATGAAATCGGACAAGATCTCGGCAAGGTCCAGAAAAACACGGCAGCGCTCGTTCAGCACTTGTATTCTTGGTTTGATTTCCAGGTATTCACGGACTGCCAGATAAAGTGGATGTAAGGTCGGCTCACTCTCCCAAATTAGGTTGGGCACGTCAAGTACGTTGGATGCTGTAACAGGTGTGAGCTAGCCCCTCCCAATAGGTCAAAGGAATGCTTACAGAGGTTGACGTCGACTCGGGATTTGAAGAGCCCACCCAGAATCTTCACCACTTCTTCTCGCTTCAAGCCCAGCTCCCCAGTATACGCAAGTCTCCTGGGAACGTCCTTTGCTTCCTCCATCTGGGTTGCCATGTTTTCCTCAAAAAAGCTCAGCTTCGTGCTCTGAGCGATGGCATGGCTGATCGCTAATTTGATCATGTGATCACCGCTTCTGAGTGTTATCATATCGTTATAGACCCGTGGCCTTGAAATCTCATTATTGTATTCAAAGTGGAACTCCTCGGTTTCGAAATCTTCCTCTGGTAGAGGATTTGTCGCAAGCGATAATGGAGCGGCCATGTTTGTCTTAGGATCCGTGGTGGACGAGAATGTCAGATCTGCCAGCACATCCTTTTCTTGTTTCTCGGTGAAATTCCAGAAGACCACTACCCCGTAGCTGAAGATGAACATCTCCGCAAATCTGAAGGCATCGGCAAGGAATGATGACTGAACCGGACTCACTGACCGCCGGGATTGGTCACTATCACGGCGGTGACCGTTTTCAAGAACCTGTTCTTTCCCCGGCGATGTAGCATCACTCAAAGCTTCAGAGCCTCTAACCCAGTGCTGCTCTTCATCTTCAGCAAAGTAGGCTCCATGATAATCAGTTTGCTCGCTCCGTTCAATGGCCTCGTCCAGCAACGTCTTGCCCCCAGGATTCTTGAGTGGTGGACTACTCTTTAATCTATAGCCTTCGGAACCTGGCAGCAGGGGTAGGTGATAGGCAGCGTAAAGACAATCATCATAGAGTTTCGTCCTCGCCAAATGCTTATCCTTGATAAATGCTGCTGTGCTGTGCATCTTGTAGGCTTGTGCTGTGCAATACGCCGTGACCCTAGCCAATTCCTTCTCTGTCCTTCTTGCCTTGGGCAATCTTTCAGCATAACTTTTCGACTTTTCTCGTCCGGGCCGACGGTATTCTTCGTCATCTTTCGGTGGGCCAGTATCATCGTCATCATCTTGCCCAAATTCGCCCTTCTCGTCCACCTCTTCGACAGACTCCGGCAGTAAGACAAGCTTCTCAGAAAGTTTGGTTGACCGTGGTGGCATGTGAGGAGGAAGAAAGCGGCCTGTCAACGCCGGATTCATGGGCTTCCCAGACCCGGTGCGAAGATTGCGTGGTCGCTGGGGCTGCCGTTGTTGCATAGAGGGTATATCTGAGGCATACTGGAGAACGCTATCAACCGTGATGAATCGAGACGTTGGTCTTCGCGGGGTTGGGGGCCTTTGCGGGCGTGGATCTTGCACCTATAGCATTTCTAATTCAATATCCATTTCTATCATGGTTTGCTCATGAGAATTTCCCTACCAAGACCGTCGGACCCTTCTTCGCAGCTGTAGAGCCTATGTGCGCCATGGCAACTGCTGTATCTATTTGTGGAAATACTTTGGGAGTGTAGCAGGACCGCTTGCTAGCCTGCGACGCAATAAATCGGCCACAGCTCGGTAAGACCTTATGGATATAGATTCCAAGCGCGAGGACTGCAAGATGAAGAAGATTCTACTTCGGGTTTATTGAACGATACCCTGCATATTGAGCCTTTTGCTACGAGCTTACTTGTCATGCACGTTTACGTGATGCGCGTGAGAAACAGATGTCATAGTACGGCATTGAGCTTGGGCCAGTCTCGGCTGGTGGAACCAGTGAGAATATCCGCCGAATGAGTGGTACATACTAGCCCAATTGCTGGGATAAATTTGTTTTTCGTTCACTACGCGAGCTTACACCGTTAGGGCGGATGTATGGAAGCATTCAGCTTGCTCCATGTTACAAGAGTGAGGGAAGTTAAGTTCAAAATTGGCTTTGGAAGAATTTGGGGGCCAGGGCGGTGCTGACAATCCCAAATTCTTCGAGGCTGAGACACACTTTCCAGGGGGTCGCCGCGTGGCTGTGGTCATCAAATGCCAAGCGATACACATGGCTTGACTTTCAATGCGCCGGTCCTCACCAGTCTGGTGACCAAGACCACAGCAAACTCACAACCCTTTCACGCCAAAACAGCACTTCGTGAGCAAAGTGTGAAGCCCGAAAGTGAGATTCTAGCGAACCCCGAAGCCAAATTGGGCGTGGGATTTTTCCTTCCGGCACCAGTTTGGGCGCATATGAAAACAACGATCGCTAAGTCCGCCAATCTTGCAGCGAGACGCGAACGTGCAGATAGAAGCGGGCTCGCTGACGGTGCTACAGAACTTTTGGACGGAAGCTTCTCAAATATACCATGTGATAACGCCTGCGCGAGGGCCAATCGACATGGCTTCCCACGATCATACGCCTCCGAAACCTCCGACCCCTCAATCGATACCGTTACAAGATCTTTCCAGGCCACCAGACACTGAAGATGGCTCGGGGGACACCCACGGTGGCAGGAGGATCATTGGACGGAGTCCAAGATTCTCGAGCGAGCGGAGATCTGTCCTGGCACGAAACTCTCGTGGATCCAGATACGAGCGTATCGCGGAGGGCTCTCCGAGTAGATCGGAGGATATAAGAAGCCTGCGACCTGGGGCGTCTTCGAGACTTGAACCCTTGCCGAGGACGACGAGCTTCGACGATCTAATGTCACCTGTTGAGGATGTTCAAGGATTCGCAGCTGCTACGTCGTCAGTTGGATGGAACCTGGGCGGCCACCCCCCACCCACGACGCCTCCTCAACCTATACGAAATCAGCCAACCATTATCAGGACAACTGCTAACGGTCAAGACGAAGACATGGAAGGCGACGAGGGTGATAATATCTTCTCTCCTAATGACAATGACACCACACCCCTAACCCAACAATACTTGCAACCCTCAATCGCAGCTTCAAGTCCTTCGCCTAGCGGACAGAGACATGACAGACAAGCCAAGAGAGCAAGTGTTCATTTCACTGATCAAGAATCATCGGGGCGGACATCGAGGCGGTCGGGCTCTCGTCTAGGTGATGATCTGCCAAATCTGGAGACAGGACTTGGGGTGCACAGAAAACTCAGCGCTGCGAGTGGAATAAGTCGGCTTGCTCCGGCATCAGGAGAGGATGGTAGTGGCGGGCTGAGATCGCTGTCGCCCTCCGCCTCACCCTTGGCAAGGGCCAATTCAATGCTTCGAATGATGTCTCAACGAGTGGTCAATTTGAGCAATGACTTTGGCATGGTCGAACAAAGCGTTCGCCGTAAAGCTTCTATTGGGGATTCGAGACTAGATGGACCACCCGCATTACCTGCAATGACCGACTATGCTCATGATGGTCCTGCTGACCAGCCCTTAGATACCGAAACGCCACTTGAGAAAGTTCCTTCCGTACAGCAGCTTCAGGCCGACGAAGAATCCCCTAGTGCCCCCTCAAACGCACGCACAAATCCTCTGCGTGGAAACTCGTTGGGAATCTTCGGACCAGAAAACCGGCTCCGCAAAGCGCTATGCGAAATCCTGGTCCATCCTATCACAGAACCGATCATCTTCATCTTGATTATATCTCAGACGGTGCTACTCGCAGTTGAGGCTGCACCGTCTGTCTATGACCATCCGAGAGCAGACAGCAACGGTATATCCAAGGTTGACTACGCCCTTTTGGTACTCTTCATCCTTTATACAATCGAGGTCATCGCTCGGATGATCGTCTCGGGCTTCATCTGGAACCCGCACGAGTACAGCACGCTCAATCGGTCAATCGGTCTGAGGAAAGCAATTATAGAACATGGACGCTCCCTCTTTGCGCCGCAGGGGCAGTCGTCAGAGAGGAGGCCAAGTGCAGCTGCAACGATCCAGCCTTCGGTCCTCAGATCCTTTACCGGTTTGTCTGAAGCTGGGTTTTCCACCCGGTTAGGGGCTGCCTCCGCGGACGTCCACGACAAGGGCAAACCAGGCCATGGCCGCCAGCAGCAAAGAAATCGTCTTGCCCGCCGGGCCTTTTTGCGGCATTCTTTCAACAGACTTGACCTTGTTGCCGTTGTATCCTTCTGGATCTCATTTGCTCTGACTACTGTCCACTACGAGAACAACAAGCACGTCTACGTCTTTCGCATGTTGAGTTGCCTGCGCATCCTCCGCCTTCTTGGGCTTACAAGTGGAACATCCATTATCCTCCGAAGTCTGAAGAAAGCAGCACCGCTGCTCGTCAATGTAGCCTTCTTGATCGGCTTTTTCTGGCTTTTGTTTGCCATCGTTGGGGTGCAGAGTTTCAAGTCGAGTCTGCGACGAACGTGTGTGTGGATCAATCCGGACGGAGTATCTGGCAATTACACTCAAAACATAGCACCCGGGAATCTTCAATTCTGCGGCGGTCACCTTGATGCAGTCACAGGTTTGCCTATGCCATGGCTGACATCTCTTGGCCAAAACGGCACAACGGTTCACAAAGGCTACCTCTGCCCTCAGGGATCCTTTTGTGTCGAAGGTGACAACCCCTACGGTGGTACCGTCAGCTTTGACAACGTCCTTCAATCCATTGAGCTTGTCTTCGTCGTGATTAGCGCCAACACGTTTACCGACCTTCTGTACTACCTCTCTACCTCGGACTATCTAGCCGCTGCATTATTCTTCGCCGCAGGAATTGTCATTATGACGTTGTGGTTGACGAACTTGCTTGTTGCCGTAATCACTTCGTCTTTTCAGATCATCCGGGAAGAAAGCAAACGAAGCGCCTTCACCGCTGAAGAGATATACGAGCCGTCTGCTCCAGAGGACAAACAATCTCAACGAAAAGGACTGAAAGGCCTCTTCAAAAAGACTTACTGGTTCTGGATACTGGTCATCACGGTCGGTCTTGTCACCCAATGCCTCCGGAGTGCCAGTATGAGCGAAGCTCGATTGAGGATCGTCATGGATACAGAAACTGGCGTCACGTTCATCCTTCTTTTAGAAATCCTCCTCCGCTTCATCACCGACTGGCGCAATTTCTTTCACAGTCGACGAAATCTCTTCGATCTCGGTCTCGCGATTATCACAGCGATTATTCAAATACCGCAGATTCGCAATTCAGGACAAGCTTATGCCTGGTTGAGCTTTTTCCAGATTTTGCGGATCTACCGAGTCGTCATGGCTTTCACACTCACACGTGATCTTATCCTGGTTGTCTTTAGCAACATCGTTGGATTAGTCAATCTTATCGTGTTCGTGTTTTTGCTGACCTTCTTGGCTGCGATACTTGCCTCTCAGCTGTTCAGAGGCGAGATCCCTGCCGTCGACCCCCTCTCGCAATCGACAATCGAGGTCACCTTCTTCAATATTTACAATTCCTGGCTTGGCATGTACCAGATTCTGTCCAGTGAGAACTGGACAATTATAATGTACAATGCAACACGCTTCGACATCCAATGGGATACAGCTTGGCTAGGCGCCACTTTCTTCGTCATGTGGTTCATCTTCTCGAACTTCATCGTCTTGAATATGTTCATTGCAGTCATACAAGAAAGTTTCGATGTGTCCGAAGACGAAAAGCGCTTAGAGCAAGTGAAAGCGTTTTTGCTGCAGAAGGAGTTGACAGGATCGTCACAGGGGAACTTGTCCCTCGCCTCGATTTTCAAACTGGGCAGGGACTCGTTCAGGCGGCGTGATCCCTTTGATTATGGCCCCGCAACTGTTGAGCAGCTGCTCAAAGATGCGGTGGTGAAAGATTTCCTGGACGAGCCAGGACAGCCGCTTAGTCGACGCTCAACAGCAAATCCTCTGGCTAACCTTCCTGCCGTCGACCTCAAGCCCGGAGTACTTTCCGCCATTTGGGCCAAATTTAGGGGCCTTAACCCTCATCGGGAATCCAACCCTTTCTACTCTAGACCTACTTGGACCAAGGCTCATGAAGACCTTGATCCGCGAACGATGGCGAGGACCGTCGTTGCAGATGCGGAACAACGGCGACGCGCACAACGGCAGTACCTCATCAAACATCCGAATTACAACAAAGCTCTTTTCATCTTCCAACCAAACAATCCGATCCGCAGATTCTGCCAAACCATTGTCGGCCCCGGGCGGGGTGGTCAGCGGATCGAGGGTGTTCAACCGTGGAAACCAGTTTGGTATTCATTCTCGGCTTTCATCTACGCCGCAATCGTTGCAATGGTCTTACTTGCCTGCGTAACGACTCCTGTGTATCAACGAGAATATTACGAGACCCACAACCTGGACATCCGAAATTGGTTTGTTTGGACAGACATGAGCTTCGCAATACTTTTCACCATCGAGGCCATCATCAAAGTCGTTGCAGACGGATTCTTCTTCACTCCAAATGCATATTTTCGAGGGACATGGGGATTCATTGACGGCATTGTGCTAATCACGCTGTGGATCAATGTCATCACCTCGCTGTATAGGGATGACGGCGTCTCTAGAGCAGTCGGCGCGTTTAAGGCTCTGAGGGCGTTACGACTGCTCAACGTGAGTGACAGCGCACAAAATACTTTCCACAGTGTTATTATCGTTGGGGGCCGGAAGATCGCCTCTGCAGCATTTGTCTCGCTAAGTTTGCTGATCCCGTTTGCCATCCTCGGGTTGAACCTGTTCAATGGCCAGATGGAGATCTGCAATGACTCTTCGTTTCCCTATGGTAACCTGACGGACTGCGTTGGCGAGTACGGCTCTTCGCCTTTCAATTGGACAGTCCTGGCTCCTCATGTGGTCTCAAACCCATACTACAGCTTCGACAATTTCGGTGACTCCCTCTTCATTCTATTCCAGATCGTCTCGCAAGAAGGATGGGTAGATGTCATGTGGAGCGCTATGAGTATGACGGGCAAAGGAATCCAGCCTAAGCCTTTCGCCGCCCAAGGCAACGGCATGTACTTTGTCATCTTCAACCTACTTGGCTCCGTCTTCGTGCTGACACTGTTTGTATCCGTGTTCATGCGTAATCACACCGAACAGACCGGTGTTGCTTTTCTTACAGCAGATCAGCGATCATGGCTAGAGTTGAGAAAGCTGTTGAGGCAAATTTCTCCCTCAAAGCGATCGCTGGGCAAGTCAGCGAAAAAGTGGCAGGTGTGGTGCTATCGCCTTGCAGTCCAAAAGCATGGAAAATGGCAGCGATTCATCACGGCAGTCCTATTAAGCCACTTAACCTTACTCATCATTGAGTTTTATCCCGAGCCGTTGTGGTGGACCACACTCCGAGATTATATATTCCTGCTTTTCACCGTCGTCTACCTACTCAACGTCATTATAAGAATTATTGGTCTGTCTTGGACACGCTTCCGGCGAAGTTCGTGGGATCTCTACTCCGTGGTTGCCGTGGGTGGGGTGCTGGTCACAACACTAATGACCCTTTCGAGGTATTCAAACTCAACCTTCGACCGGCTCCATAAGCTCTTCTTGGTCGCGATCGCCTTTCTTCTGATTCCGAGGAACAACCAACTTGATCAGCTTTTCAAGACAGCTGCAGCGTCCCTAGGATCTATTGGTAACCTGTTGATGACCTGGTTCGTTCTATTCCTCGTATATGCAATTGCCTTCACGCAGGCCTTTGGACTTACGCGATTTGGCCCGAACGAAAGCGTCAATCTCAACTTCCGGGATGTTCCCAAAGCGCTTATCTTGCTTTTCCGGATGAGCTGTGGCGAAGGATGGAATGCGATAATGGAAGACTATGCAACTATAGTTCCACCTTATTGTGTCCACCAAGATAGCTTCTTCCAGAGCGACTGTGGAGACGCGGCTTGGGCACGGGCCTTGTTCATCTCCTGGAACATAATCAGCATGTACATCTTCGTGTCGCTTTTCGTGTCGCTTATCTTCGAAAGTTTTTCGTACGTGTATCAACGCAGCAGCGGCATGGCAGCTATCAGCAGGGACGAGATCCGCAGATTCAAGCAGGCTTGGTCAGAATTCGATCCAAATGGCACAGGGTACATCTCCAAGGAGACGTTTCCAAGGTTGCTCGGCGTACGTTGTCCACCTGTATCATTTCTTCCTTCGCTAACATTGAGTAGGAGCTTTCAGGTATTTTTTCGATGAGGATCTATGAAGACGAACACACCGTCGGGAACATCCTCGAAGACTGTTCCATCAATCAACGAGATTCGTTCCAGGTTCACACAGCTGGACGAATCATTCATGGTATCGACCTGGACAGGCTCAACAATCGACTGAATTCCATTCCTGTTGCGGATATCCGAAGAAAGCGGGCACGTATGAACGTGTTCTATGAAGAGATAATGGTATCTGCAGATCCAGACCGCGGCATATCATTCACGTCATGTTTGATGACCTTGGCTCACTATAATGTTATCGATGACGCCAAGAGCTTGAGATTGGACGAATTCTTGAGACGCCGAGCTCGGTTGCAGAGGGTAGACGAATCCATTAGGAGGAATATTGTTAGGGGCTTTTTCGACACGCTTTATTGGTCTCGATGGTTTCGTCGTCAGAAGAATTACTCGAGAGATTCGCGTATGGCAGGGCCTCCACAGCTTACGGTGCCCGAGATCTTTGTGGAGGATCCCGACGACGCAACGAACAACATCCAAAGCACTGAACCTCAGGATTTCACGGAGCCGGTGCCGGTTTCACCCCGGATCATGGAACCAGGTACGTCATCAAGCAGTTTCAATGCTCGTGGAGTGCCACCGATAGACACAACGCTGCGCAGAAGAGACTCGAGCAAGACCTCTCCAACGCGCGACGAACCCTCTCCAAGGCCGAGTTTAAGTCCAAGTCGTTCTCCGGGCTGGCTATTCCCTATAGACACATCATATCCAGGACCTGATCGGGCGACTACGCCGACCAGTCCACGAGCGGGACACAGTCGCCAGGGCAGCGCAGTCAGTTCCATGGGTGCACAAGGTGTGATAGAAAGTTTCGACAATTCGGCTTGGGGCGAGAGTATCAGACGCAGTTTCACGCTGCGAAGACCCTCTCGCTCTTAAGCCAATCCTATTTTGCACGAGCAAGGAGAAGGGAATCAAAGAGTGAGAATGATTTATGAGGCAAAGCGAAGTATTTTCATATGTGATGAGTATGAACTGGCGTTATTGCATTGTTTTGGGGCTATCTGGGGTCGGGGGACGAACCATGATGGTCATGGATTTATGGGTTGGTGGCATCGATGTTTTCCCGCACCGTTTCGGAGACTAGAATCATGGTCTATTGTACAAAGCAATTCTTCATCTCGGTTTTGGTGGAGTGTCTGTACTGAAGCATTTTCGCTGGGCGCAGAATTAGATGCACATGGTTTAACAATCTATTGTGTAGGCTACCCATGATAGCAAGCTCTGACATTGACCAGCGTCTTCCCGCATCAAGGACATGGCTTGCTCCAGTGATGACAGCTTTCAACCCCGCATTCTCCTCCGCCTCGGGGGCTTCTGAAGTGAGGGGGGGGGGAAGTGATGTCTTGGAGTCTGTCGATCTCTTCGCTATATTATCTGGTCCTACGGTTGCGGTTTGATGGGAAATGTAAAAGTTTTGGGTGTAACTCTGGCAAGACGAATTCTGCGGTCCCATTTGTTTCTCAAATATGACATCCTTCAACATTTCGCCCTCTGACCTTTCCTCCCTCGCGGGCAAAGTCGCTATCATCACTGGCGGGGCCTCGGGGATCGGTCTCGCAACTACCCAGCTCTTTGCTGAACATGGGGCTCACGTTGTCGTTGCCGACCTCAAGCCTCCAGTCACCGCGGTCCCGTCTTCAGTCTTCGCCAAATGCGACGTCACGATCTGGTCTGACATTCTCTCCGCCTTCTCACTCGGCGTCGAGAAGTTCGGCGGCGTCGACATACTGGTCGCAAATGCGGGTGTCGGCGAGATAGACGGAGACATCTTCCGCGATGAGTACGACGACGCTGGTCTGTTAAAGCAGCCGACCTACAGAACCGCCGAGATCAATCTCATCGGTATGATGAGCTGTGTCAAAGTCGCCGTCTCTCATTTCCGGAAGCAGGGACGCGGAGGCCGGATTGTCATGACTGCAAGCACGGCAGGTTATATGTCTGAGCCCGGGTTGCCCATCTACTCGGCCGCGAAACATGGTGTTGTCGGCTTCATGCGATCAGTGAGGCGCCTCTGTGCCAAAGATAACATTGCCATTAACTGTGTAGCGCCATGGTTGACGGATACGAGGCTGGTATACCCTGCGTTGCGCAAGATTCTGGCCGAAGCGAATATTCCTGTACAGTCCACCGAAGTGGTGGCGTTGGCGATGGGGTACTCTGTGGCCAAGGAGGGGTGGATGGGGAAGACGATTTATGTTGCCGCAGGGACTTATACGGAGATTGAGGAGCCGATATTGCGACTGGAGAAAGAATGGTTGGGCGTGGAGAATGCGGCAATATTTCGGAGGGGGCAGGAGTTGGATTATATGACGAAAACAGAAGCTGAAAGCACGCACAAGGAAGTGCGCTGATACCGTGAAGGTCCTTGTTTTTGGAGGGGTGTAGTAGGCATTTCTTAGTGTAGACTTCTTTTCCTGAAATGATCTGTCAATCTAGGTCAGCCCATGAATGAGTCGAAAAGTCTCTCCTTCTCGAACTTGCCTGGCGCTCCTGTGCTTGGAACCTTGAGAATATTGAGATTGGAGCTGTTTGCCTCGAAAAGTGGTCCTCGACATCTGAAAGACTCCGAGAACGTTCTGGAGTACCAATATTCTGTGGTTATTTGCAGGAATACCGATACCAAATGCAGGCCTTCTTTGACAATAGCCGCTGGTGATGAAAATATTGGTCAATAAATTTGCGGGAAGTCATCAATGGCGAGCAGAAAGACTGCCAGACTCTTCAATGCCGCGATGGCCTTGATTTACAACATCTTCGCCGTGTAACGGTTCCCCAATGACGTTACTGATAACCTTTGCTTTGGCTATGGCTTTCGCTAGGCGCTCGTCAAATTCAGCCACCGCCTCATCAGAATTTGTGTTCGACAAGGAAGTAGAGTTCGTGGTTGACAAGAGGTTCTCAATATGCTTCCCCAATCGAGTGTTGGCTGTGAGTGGAGGCAAGTCATTGACGGACAGCGCTGTCCAAGCGTCTAAGGCAGGCCCGGTTCGCATCTGCTCAGGCGAGATTTCTTGCTTGGATGAACTTGACATCGGCGCAGGGCGAGATGGTGACGCAGTCGTTGCTGTAAATCTTCGCCGCCACACCTCTGCCTTCCCTGACAGCCGTCCGATGTTCATCGCTTTTTCAAAGCCCTTTTCGACTCCGAACAATTTGCCCTCCACTAGTCCAGCGTGAGTGCCGTCTGCTTCGCCGAGAGCATAGCCTTCCTGGTAGTAGTTCTCCTCGAGGTTCAGAAGGTCATCCAGTGGGCCGTCGGCCATTTTGAGCTGCGGAAGTAAACCTTGCTTCGATGCAAAAGTCATAAATTGGTTATGTCGAGATATGCGGCTCCAAAGTAAGCTTCGATTTCGAGGGTTGGTCCGAGCTTTCGACCGCGAAACCCTTGAACTGGTCACATTTATGACTCAATCTTGCTATCAGAATTGCGACACTCTGCCCCAATATCTACAATTAAAGCGCTGATGCGACATCCTTTGGCGACAAAATCGCATAAACGACCATGGCGCCTGTATCAGGCGAAAAAATCTTACCTCAACCTGGGAAACGAAACGTCCTAATCACCTCTGCCCTACCATACGTAAATAACGTGCCCCACCTTGGAAACATTGTAGGCAGCGTTTTGAGTGCGGACGTCTTCTCAAGGTGAGACAACTCAGCCCGTACAGCGCATAGCTAACCGAAACAGATACAACAAAGCCCGCGGTCGGCCCACTCTCTACGTCTGCGGTACAGACGAATACGGAACGGCAACCGAAACGAAAGCACTCGAAGAGAAAGTCACACCGGAAGAGTTATGTGCAAAATACTACAAAATCCACGCCGAAGTCTACGAGTGGTTTGAGATAGCATTTGACATATTCGGCCGCACGCCCACAAAATATCATACGCAAATCGCCCAGGACGTATTCTTGAAGCTTTACAAGAACAACCTACTGACCGAGAAGACCAACGAACAGCCCTACTGCGACTCACACCACAGTTTCCTTGCGGACCGGTTCGTTGAAGGGGAGTGCCCAATATGTCACTACGAAGACGCCAGAGGAGATCAATGCGACAAATGCGGCAATCTCCTCGATCCACTCAACTTGATCAATCCCAAATGCAAAGTCGACGGAGCCACTCCGGTTGTTCGAGAAACCACACATATCCATCTTAAACTTGAAGAGCTACAGCCTCGGATAGAGGAGTGGACAGCCTCGTCTATCAAAAGAGGGGCCTGGTCAAGGAATGCGGCAATAATCACGGAATCATGGCTGAAGACGGGACTGAAAGATCGAGGCATTACGAGAGATTTGAAGTGGGGAGTACCAGTACCGCTGCCAGGGTTTGAGAAGAAGGTGTTGTATGTCTGGTTCGAAGCTTGTATTGGCTATCCATCCATCACTGCCAACTACACCCCGGAGTGGAAGCAATGGTGGTTCAACCCCGAACAGGTCAAGCTGTACCAATTCCTTGGCAAGGACAACGTACCATTCCATTCCGTCATCTTCCCTGGCTGTCAATTAGGCTCTGGAGACAATTGGACCACGCTTCATCACCTTTCTGCCACAGAATATCTCAACTACGAAAACGGGAAATTCAGCAAGAGTAGAGGCATTGGCGTGTTCGGAAACAATGCCAAGGAGACTGGAATCCCACCTGACGTGTGGCGTTACTACCTGCTCAAAAATAGGCCGGAAAGCGGTGACACCCAATTTGAGTGGAGATCATTTATCGAAAGCAACAATTCAGAGCTTCTGGCGAAGTTGGGCAATTTCGTCAACAGAGTCGTCAAACTCATCAACTCACCGAAAGCTTACTCTGGAACCATTCCGCAATTCGACGTGTCGAAGCTTCCATCGTCAATCGAGGAACCACTATTCGAAGTTACGGCCTTGCTAAAGCAATACCTAGCTGAAATGGAAGCTGTAAAACTGCGCGCTGGTTTGCTGACCGCAATGAAGGTAGCGGAGGCTGGCAACGGTCTGATCCAAGCACACAGATTGGATAACGCCCTCATCGCCAGTGACCCGTCGTTAGCGTCTGCTGTTGTGGGTACAGTTATCAACCTGATCTACCTCTGCTCCGCAATTTTCGAACCATATCTCCCAGCAACCTGTGTTTCAATACGAAAACAGCTTGATGCTCCATTCCTGAACATTCCATCCGAGGAAGATATCGAACACGGTTGGAGGCCAACCTATCTTCTCACAGGCCACAGGATTGGGAAGGCTGAATACCTCTTCACTAGGATTGATGAGAAGAAAGCAGAAGAGTGGCGAGAGATGTTCGGCGGGACTCAGGAGGTGCGCAGACAGAAAGAAGAAGAGGCTGCAAAGATAGCTCAGCAGAAGGCAGAGAAGAAGCAAAAGGCGAAAGAGAAAAAGGCGGAGAAGAAAAGTGCACAAGGTGGTGACAAGGGAAATACGGCCACCCATGGAAAGGAAAATGGTGATGTAAATGCTGCTGCCGCCAGCGTCGAGTCCACTGCCAAAGGTGGTGAGGATAGAAAGGCTTCATCGGGAGGCAAACAGCGAAAGGCCAAAGTTGGCGGAGATGCGGCGGTAGACAAGGTTGTGGATGGCGTTGCTCAAGTCACGATACCAACATCGTGATGAAAAGGGATTTGGTTCAACACATCTAAAGGTGGATAACGATCGGGCGGATAGCTACGCGGAATGAGATAGACGACTTAGATGGGCCTACAGATCAAATATTCCCCCAGGTTCAATGACGTCATGTAGCGGATGCATCAGTGAACGCACTTCATCGTATGAAACAATATGCTTTCCGGTGGATTGGGTGATAGGAGGTGAGAGGCACATTACTGTGCGTGGGAGGTTGGTGGCGACGTGGGGTTGGCTCGGAACACTGCCGCGGAGGAGAATTTCAATTGCCGTGAGGCCAATAGCCGTTACCTGCCTTTAGAAGATCCGTTGAAGATGTGTTGGGGTATAAGACTCTTGAAATCGTGATAGAATTAAGACAGTTGAATTCTAGCTAGGCAGAAAGTTATCTAAAGCTGCCATTACTTTTCCGCACAGCAAACTAAACACCCAGTCAAAGCTGACGTAGACAGCAACTCGTTTTCCCACAATGCGCTCCCCTAGCGAGAGTAATGTAGAGTCGTTCCTAAAACTGTTTTCGCTCGTTGGCAAGACAGCGGTGGTGACTGGTGGCACACGAGGAATAGGGCAAGCCATGGCAATTGCATTTGCAGAGGCCGGCGCCGACATCATACTCATCCAGGTACATCAAGATATTCGTCCATCTACAAAGCACGACGTCCACTTACTGATGCTAGCGCCACGTAGAGAGATGAGTCGAACCAGAACACTTTCAACACCATCCAGAAACTTGGCCGCAAGGCCAGGATTGTGACTGCCGACCTCGCAGACCAGTCCTCTGTTCGCAGCATAATACCAAACCTTGCGAAAGAAGGCCAGAGCATGGATATCCTGCTCACCTGCGCCGGCGTCCAAAAACGCCACGCACCGGAAGAGTTCCCGGACGATGACTGGGACGCGGTCGTGCAAGTCAACATGACCACCGTATTCACTCTGTGCCGCGATTTTGGAGCATATCTCCTGTCCAAGCCCGAACCGACGAACGGCAGCCGCGGCCGCATCATCAACATTGCATCTCTTTTGGCCTTCCAGGGCGGCATCAACGTGCCAGCGTATGCGGCCTCGAAGGGCGGCGTGGTGCAGCTGACTAGGGCGTTGAGCAACCAGTGGGCAGGCAGAGGTATCAATGTGAACGCGATCGCGCCAGGCTACATCGACACAGAAATGAACACGGCGCTGATTGCGGACGAGGAGAGGCAGAAGGCGATCTTGGGGAGGATACCGGCAGGGAGGTGGGGGAAGCCGGAGGACTTTAAGGGCGCGGCGCTGTATCTGGCATCTGAGGCGAGCAGCTATGTTTCCGGAGAGGTTTTGACGGTCGATGGTGGGTGGATGGGGAGATAGGGCGTGGATCAATGCGAAGGAAGACTGGAAGAGGTTGCTTGTGGGGTGTCCCGTCTATTCAACACACTTAAAGACCAGTCCTGGGCAGGATGGATGACAGACCACACTGCATTCGAAAGCTTCTAAACAAATCTTTCTCTGTGAAGAGGTGATATACGCCAGTAACCTGCTTCCTCGAATACCTTTACTGTACCCAACAAACTCTCCTTAAATCCACAAAACTTTGCCCCAATCACCTTTTCACTCTTCCTCAGATTGAACCTGCAGCACCCGTCCTTTCCACTGACGCCTGCCACTTCCAGGTTGCTGCGTGTTCTCTGAATCGATCACCGTTTGCATTTTGCTTGAACGCTCGGGCCTTTGTGAGTTACACCTTAATCTACCCTCAGTTGAGTGCAAATGCCTTGCAGCAGAAGGGGAGGCACAAAAAAGAGCAAGAAACCCAAGTACAAGGCGCAAGGGGAAGCCTCCATGTTGTGGATGTCTTGTTGTCTCTTCAGGTGGTCTGAGCATGAGAGAATATCTCTCTCTGATCTTTGAGGCCACCACGGTACGCCACAGTTCAACCGCATTAAACATGGTTCATAGTTCCGCGATGTGATACATTATAACGCTGGCCAAGAATCCTCGGCTGACTTTAACCACCCTGACCGCGCTAAACGACGTCCCCCTTCTACCGCATTAAATGGCTTCCTTCACCTACCTGCGCCCCTGGCTCTCCGCAGCGCTTGTAGAGAAAGAATCTAACTTGGTAGACTAGTGTGAAGGGGAGGGGTTGGGGGCAAGCTCTGGCGACAACAACAACGACAGGCCCTGGGCTAGCTTGTACGGTAAAGTCCAGGCCGGGCCCAGGCCGACACCAGACGTCTAAAGGGGAAGAAGAAGGAAAGGGAGCTTGTTTTCCTGCCCGTGCTGGGCCGTCTAGCTACCTATATAGGCTATGTATCACGTATGTCCACCTGTCTATGCTAGGGGTGGTGTCTACCCCACCACACTAGATTTAAGTCAAGACAAGTAGAGTGATATAGGCAGGGGAGGAGAGGGAGAAGAGATACAGGGGGGGTCTTTGACGACCTCGATTCCTTCCTACTCCTGCAAGAATATCCACAGAAATATATGCCACTTCCTGACTTCACAGGATGGGCGCTTTTGGGCCGGAAGAATGTCATTTTGAGAATCGAAGAGAGTTAATCTAAAATTGGATGCAGTGTTCCACCACCGGAATCGACACTTCCCAACTCTCGGCCCGCGCCACCTTTGCTCAGCCCTGCTCAGGCCCGGCTCAGCTTCGGCTCAGGTCTGGTCACCCCCGTTTACGCGCCGCGTCGCAGTCAAGACCCATCTCACCAGAAACCGTCAACTTTTAACAAGGGGGTCCGAAAGATTCCCCCCCGGGGCGAGCCAGAAGCGACGGACCTGACGAATACACAATAGCACGAAGAACAATGTCAAGAGAGAATACTCTTGCACTATGTAGCTGGTCTGTTACAATGCAATGGAAGACGAACTTTTTGTGATGTTGGATACGACGTTGAGTCCGTTTTGCTGGCAGAGGAGGGCTACAGTCCATTGCAAATCGGCTTTCCCTCCAGCCGCGGTCAGATTCTTTCCTTCCCTGTGGGTCAAGGAGCACCTGACACTAGGCCAACCAACAGCAGTTAAGCTTCGTATAAGGGTGCTACAATTAGATCTTCTGGAGGCTTGTAAGAAAAGCTCTATAATACTACAGGGTATATAAAAGATATGTTTCATTAGTTTCGTTACTCTTCGTGCTAACTAAGATTATTCTTCCATCCCATCAACACTGCAGCGGAGTTCAGAGTACTAGGATGACCAACACCTAAGACCGACGCCCGTAGAAGTACACATTTCTCCATTAGTTCGATAGCTTCCGAATCTCGGCCATATCCTTTCCATGTAAAGGCAAGGTTGTTCATGCTGGTCAGCGTGGAAGGATGCTCCTCACCCAACACCCTCTTGAACGTCTCCACCACTTGCAACCCCAGCTCTTCGGCCTCCTTCCATCGGCCTTGATTACTGTACGCCGACGCCAGGTTGGCCATACTGGTCAGCGTGTCTGGATGCTCCTCGCCCAACACCCTCTTGAACGTCTCCACCACTTGCACCCCCAGCTCTTCGGCCTCCTTCCATCGGCCTTGATTACTGTACGTCGACATCAGGTTGGCCATACTGGTCAGCGTGGAAGGATGCTCCTCGCCCGACACCCTCTTTCTCGTCTCCACCACTTGCACCTCCAGCTCTTCGGCCTCCTTCCATCGGCCTTGATTCCAGTACGCCGACGCCAGGTTGGCCATACTGGTCAGCGTGTGTGGATGCTCCTCGCCCAACACCCTCTTTCTCGTCTCCATCACTTGCACCTCCAGCTCTTCGGCCTCCTTCCATCGGCCTTGATTACTGTACGTCGGCGTCAGGTTGGCCATACTGGTCAGCGTGGAAGGATGCTCCTCGCCCAACACCCTCTTTCTCGTCTCCATCACTTGCACCCCCAGCTCTTCGGCCTCCTTCCATCGGCCTCGATTCCAGTACACCAACGCCAGGTTGGCCATACTGGTCAGCGTGTCTGGATGCTCCTCGCCCAACACCCTCTTGAACGTCTCCACCACTTGCTCAAACGACATCTCGGCCTCATTGTATCGTCCATCGTGGTAAAGGCATGTTCCATATTTCCACATCAGGTCAATCCTGTCTTCTCCATCTTGGTCAACGAGAGCTGATTCAAGCGCGTAACGTGCGTGCGGTAGATACGTCCTCCAAACGACTCTGTTCTCATGGCCACGGTCCGCCAATAACCCCGCCAGTCGCGCGATAGCCCCTCCGGTCCAACGAGCAAGCAACTCTTCTTTTCGAAGCCAGTTCCGCGTCGCCAGGTGCACCAGCCGATGGATATCGATAGCTAGGTCTGCTGGCCGCTTAGCAATAAATGAGTAGGCGTTGAGCGTCCCGATCGCGTCTATCTCCTTCTTCCGCGACTGGCCTGTTGGAAGAAGTGACTGCGGGACATTCTTTAGATCTACACAGGCCATGAACGACAGGTAGTCGGCCGCAAGAGGATCGCGGTGCCGGATCTGCTCAAACGAGATTAGCCATGTCACGGCCACTGGGTTCTTCACATTGTGATATCTCCAGTCGTCCTCAAATTCCTCACTAAGAAGATCAACAACATCCTCTTCTTGCTCTGCTAGGAGCGACAGATAGTCCACAAGGGTTATCCCGTTCTCATTGATGTATGCTGCTGCCTGAACAATGGCCAGCGGGAGGTAAGTAAGCTGTGCGAGCAGCTCCGCTGTATCTTGTTGGCTGTTGATGAGGTTTTGGTCAATAAGACACTTCTGCAGTAGCTGCGCTGCTACAGTTTCGTCCATTTCCGGCACTTCTACTATATCTTCGTGCGCGAGCTTGACGGCCGCCTTCCTGTCGCGCGTCGTGAAGATGATGGATCCTTGTTTACTTCTTGGGAGGTACTCGATCAAACGGCCAGATCCCTGTTCGGACTTGCCAATCCACATATCAATGTCGTCGGCGTTGTCGAACACCAGAAGCCATTGGCCTATGCTTTCATCACTTAGGTAGTCTCGCACAAGTTTCTTTATATCTGCCTTGTCCTCTTCACATCCAGGTATGCCGAGCTGTTTGAAGACGTCTAGGTATGCCTGTTCAAGGCTCTCCCTGTTGGTCGCCGGTATCCAGATGATTGAGCAATTATTGTGCTTGGCTCTTGTTCGATAGGCTAACTCAAGCACGAGCTGTGTCTTGCCTACCCCCCCAAGTCCCGTGATTGCGATCTTCGCGGTTTGATCTCCTTTAGCGAGCTTTTCTTCGAGCTGACTAAGCTGGGATTCACGACCGGTAAAGCGGGGATTTCTGTCGAAGGGCACGATCCAAGGAGCGTCATCAGCTGTGTCATGAGAATTAATAAGCACGATAGACTCATGGGCGCCATACCTTCTTGACGTTTAGAACCGTCTTTAATCTCCTTCTGTAGCCGGGCCAGTGCCTTCTTCCGTCCTTCGCCGTAGATGAGCGGCATATGGATGTCGAAAATGCCTAGTAGAGAGTATGCTGCGTCTTCTTCACGTTTTGTCTCGCGTTTTGCTGCCCATGACATTCGCTTATCAACGCCAAAATGAGACAAAGGGGCTCCCTGAAGAGCTTGAGGGGTAATTCCTGTTATGTCGTGAATTTGCCGTTCCAGTGATTTCTTATCGCCGAGGCGCTCCCCCTCGACGGAGAAGAATACAACTGATGCCGGAGCAATAAGCTCTTGAAGTGTCCAGCCCCGAGTAAACCATCTGCTTTTCTGAAAAGCTGGTTCCCATGTCTCCTGGGAGAACTGACCGTTCTTACTAGAGCCACCGATTGAAACGTCTGACAGATACACGTAGCAGTTACCTGCATCGTGGTACCAGCGAAACATAGAGTTGATAGCCTCTGACAGCTCGGCGCTGCTTGATTTGTCAATGCAACAAGTGTCGACCCAGAAGTATTGCAAACCGTCAGTGGCGGCTTGTTTTCCGCACAACCGAATCTTTTGGTAGCCAGCCTTGCTCTTGCCAGCACCTCTCGTTAGGTCTTCGTATGTAACCTCTTCGCCATCCGCTCCCCAAGTATGCGAAAGTATAGCATATCGCGGAATCTTATCGCCAATAAACTCGATCAGGCTGAACTCGCCATCCTCTTCAGCTTTCAAAAGACGCATTATTACGATCAGATTTCCAGACAGCTTTAGGGAAGTGGATCAACAAGATAGACATGAACATATTATCTCGCGTTGAGTGATCGAAGAGCTGCGACCATGTTGGCTGGCAGACTTATGGGAGAATACAGAGTAGTTAAAGGGAATAAGCTGGGCAAGTGGTTGGATTGATGTGGGGCATTGCAAGGAGGCTGAGCTTCAATACGGAAGGCTGAACTCCAGGCAGTTGAAGCGTGGTTGAAACACAGCTAGCAACTATAGCCGAGTTTGGGGAGCCCACAGGCCCTCCTAGCTGCTCAGACTTCGCTCAGGCTTGTCACAAGCTAGGCTCGGGCTCGGCTCAGGCTAGCCTCAGGTTTCCTCACCTACAGCTCAAGGTTGAAGCAGCAACTGCTCAGGTCCCAGGATAGACTGTATCGGTCCTGAGACCGTCCCTGGGCCACTTGCTATTTTTGGTGGGGGGCCTTCTTGTAGGAAGGCCTTAGGCAGGGTGTTTTTGGGTAAGGGAGGTCGATGAGAACGATGAGCTTATGGAGAGAAGCGATGGCAGCATTGGGTTGTCAGATGCATGGATAGACTATGCTGAAGTACACCGAGAGTTGACAGTTAGGCAGGGGTCCCATTATGGGAAAGGACTTCTCTAAGGGCCAATAAGGCGGTTCCCAGGTCGAGAAGGGCCTAGATGCCACGTAGGCCGTCCGTTAAAGAACACTACTTTCTGGGCGAAATCGCCCGCGACCGCTCACTGCTTTCCACTTAGGCCTAGGCCTAAAGTCCCTAGAGAATTGCCTGGTAAGCTTACCACGACATCTCTTACCTAATCCGTCTTCGCTATTCTGGCTGTTACTTACAAACTTCTCCTTCGATGGCTTAACCGAGGACTTGAACTAGAACCACAATATCTTTCACTTGTGATCCAGGCAGTCGACGCAAAGGCATTAAAGGGTAACAGCTTTGTCAGAAGGATTTTGCCTACACAAAAATGGCCTGCGTGTAAGTTGGGCAATTCTCCAATTAAGATCTGACATTCTAATTTGTCCGGCACATCTCTGGTCAAATCAACGCAGTTGTAAATATGGCTGAATTTTTTTTCTGTCACATGTGATGGCCGCATGGAATAGAAAATGAGCAGATAACATCGCTCGGTTTTGAATCCAGCTATTGCTGTGTAGCATGATATGCATCCTGCAGTGCTGCTGGCTGCATACTACGAATTGAAAATTTGGCAAGCATCTCTCTGTATCCGTTTGCATATGCAGCCTGCCGTAAATGACATGGAACAGTGCGCGCCTTGGGCGCGGCAGGCTGCAGGGTCGTCCTGCTTAAGAGGGAGCCGGTTTTGTGGCTGACACGCGTGATGTCGCGCCTCCTGTGGACGTCGTAATTGGCAGGTCCCCCGGGGGGTAGATATCTCAATTCGACCTTCTCTCGCTTCCTCCGCTGCACGCTACGTGTCGAATCCCTTTTCCTGCAACATAGCACGATGTCGATGATCCAATGTACCGCCTTGCCTCTCAAACGGCCTCATTCTCCAACGCAAGATAATCCGACAGCGCTCACTTTCACTAACGATGCGTTCGCGCAAAAGCGTCCTCGCCTCAACAAGTCCTCCGAAGCTTTGGAAGTGTCGTGTCACTTGGAAAACTTACCCGCCGAGATAGTGCAACAGATTTTCTTCACTGCGCTAAATGGTAATCTAATCAGAGCGTCGCCCCGGATTGGTGTGAAGCTGTCCAACCAAGCTGTGTACAGAACTGCTTTTATCGTCGCGTTCTATCATCAAAACCTGGTCGAACTGCGTGATCTGTACAAGTATTTACTTCCTCAGATCACAACACAAATACCGTACTGGGAGCTTCGGACGATGGTAAAGGTCGTACTTGACAGCAGATGGTGTACATGGGACTGGTTCAAAGCGCTATATTTCGACCTTCTAGATGACGCTGTTGCACGCCTCGAGCAACTCAAATCGGTGGAAATAAGCGAGACAGCCATGAAAACCATCGGCGGCATAAGAGACAGGAGCGCGCACTGGTGTGATGTAGCCTCAAAAGGCTTACACGGCAAGGACCAGGACGGCCGGATGGTTGAGCTGGATTGCAACCCTTACGATATCCGCCTCACTACATATCGGACAGCATCGCCTGAAACTGACAGTGACGACAATGAGGCCGACGGACCATCGTTGGAAGATACGGTTCATTGGCGGCTCCGTCTCTTTGCGTTTGGAACAATCCCCATGGACGCCAGCCTTCCGAGTTGCAATCAGGTTGACGGACGGCCTTTCCGGGAAGACTTCAATGGAGTCTTCGGCCTTTGGGGCTCGTACGGTGTGGGTTTTCCAAATGACCTGTGGGCGTGTCTCGAGGGCCGCATCCACAGCGCAGCACAGCAGGGTGACGTTTTCAAACTGCGGAAGAGACTACAGATTGATTACTTCTTCCACCCAGAAGATATGCCGTATAAGATCTCTCCTCGCTTGTTTCGCACCGCTGCGAAGAACGAAGGATGGGACGGTGTAATTGAACCTAGCACGTCAGTGCTAGCCGTGTTGTTCGATCTAGACCCACACTCCTTGCCCTGCAACAGCAGCACCATGAAGAAATGGGCACGGGGTGCCATTGAGCGAATCTGTGATGACAGAGGATACCGGTCGGAAATTTACTCGCATTTCGAACGAAGGCAAGCCGGCGACAACCCGTACTCTGAGAAAGCTGCCCGAAGTTTCGTCAGGCAACAGCGCGCCCGAGCCTATCTACACAAGACAGACCGAGATATCGTCCGCTACATGAGGGACGGGGTTCTTCGAGACGAGAAAAATCTATTGTCGCCTTCTTTCCAGGGCCCGGTCTATGACGACGATGTCGAGACCTTCATGAGAGAGGAATCGCAGAGCCTAAAAGCTGCATTTCCGACTCGTCAACGCTACCGCAACATGACAGTCCCCGAGCTCCGCGATGAGCTCTCCAGCAGGCGAATCAGGCCCTACTCTGTAGGGAGAAGGAAAGACGACTACATCGACCGACTGATGTTGGAGGACCAGCGGGGCAACGGGCACCAGGGGTGGTACGATGGCGACTGTTGGGCCGACGAGGATCTACAAAGCCTGGTGGCGTTTGTTGACGACCTTTTCTACGAGTACGACGGCTGGGACGATGCTTCGATCGGCGATCGTGGATCAAGGGGCGATGATGACAGCGAGGACGACATGGACACAGATAACGAGGAAGACGAGGAAGACGTGGAAGAAGCCTCCTATCTGCACCACAGCAGTCTTGATTATGTACCGATGTTGGCGGAGACTCACGGCATCTGCGCTCCGCTGGACAGAAAGGAAGACTACAAATGGTTCAGAGACGTGTAATATTACTTTCATTCATATGGAGTATGTGCTGGCCAAGACACGCAGGAGGATTACGGAGATTCAACGGGGGGGTTGCATGTACTGTACATGCAACTTCACTTTGTGCGGCCTTTTCGGTATGGCATGGTTAGGGAAATAAAACGGCAAACTGTCTTTTCCTTTATATTGCTAGGACACCAGCAGAGCAGAAATCGGGTTCAAAAGCACACTTGCGAGAGCCTCTTGAGTCTCCAAATGAGTGCCTCGAACGTTTTGATTCAGCCTGCAAACTATCTTCCGAGAAGCTGAGAATTGGGTATTTACTGCATCGCTTGGGGGCCCTGTACTCCCTGGCTCCAGACAAAAGCCCGTTCCCCCCCACTGCCAATTCCCTGTCATCGCCGATCGTTGCTTTCATGTCCCACTTTGCTCTAAGAAACGCCAGCCATGCATCAAAAAGAAAAGGAGAGAGACAACGGCTCGGCTCGCCAATGCGAATCTCGCTACTCATTGTAAAATTTCTTCATAATCAAGTGCAAGAACAGATTGACGTTCACCCTCATCGCCCCCTCAAAGAACTCCATAAATTGGGTGTTGTTGAACTGCGCCTGAAGCAGATCGTCCAACGGAACTTGTGCATTCGCGCCGGGGATCATCATGTTCCCGCTACTGCCCTCAATGGTGAAGACGCCGACCTCATCACTCGATATCGTCAAGTCAACTCGGTCCCATTGCCGCTCAGTGTAGCCCCTCCAGCTAACAAGGACGCCTTTGTCAGCGAGATTGCGAGCCGAGTACTTGAAGGAGCCAAATTTGAAGCTGCGTCCCGTATTCTTAAGTTCACGCTCGTGATCCCATTGTTTTGTGAACGGCATCAGGAAGCGTTTCTTGCCCTTCTTGTTCTGGAGCGTGACCATCGCTTGTTCAATGTAGTCGTTGTAGGTTTTCAGTTGCTGTTCGAGATACACGGCTTGTTCGTTCAATCGAGTCAGAGTTGTCTTAACCCCTTCGAGCTCACGTTGACGTTGGATGCGTCGTCTGTGTTTTGTTCTGATATCCACAGCGATGGCATTGAGGAGGTCCTGATACTGATTCGAGCGAGTAAGGCGGCCTATGGACTCCAGTTGGAGAATGTTCTCAAGTGCTATTCGTTTCAGGTTGGCGTAATCCAAGGTAGAGATGTCGAGATGTGCAGAAACTTCGGAGTAAGCACCTCGCCGATGGTTCCCAGAGCTGAGTTCATCGCGTACAAGGGCGGTCCAACGAGCTTCGTCTTCTAGAGTTATCGGTTTGACAAGAATCTCGAGAAGGTTTGCGCCCGCCTGGACACGGATGATGTACAGAACGCATCTTTTCGTTTCCATGAAGAGTGCTTTGACCTCCGCATCGGGATCTAGCCAAGAAGTAAGTACTCTTCCAGGACAACTGTTCTTCCATGACTTACCTTGAGCATTATGTAACTTGGGGCTCAGGGTCAGGCTTATCTCACTCGAACTGACGCCTCTAAGTTCGCTCTCGTTGTTCTTGACACTACCTAGCTCCCTCAGAATATCACGAAGGACATCATCCTGATTTGGACAAACGCTTGCAATCTCTGAGCTGAGTAGGTGGTGAATTGAGAAGATGTCTGCCATCTTGATGTATAACGTTGGCTTTGACTTGGCATACAGATCATTGAACTCGTCGATATCGTAGTGTTCTTCGGCGGGTGGCACCGAGATCACTGTAAAGGGTCAGCCTAATGTCCTTCAGTATCACCTCATAAACTGACCGTGATTCCAAATCTCGCCAAATCGATAGACACTCTCTCTTATGTAAGTATTCAACGGTTGAAGGTACACGTTCTCACCACCGAATTCTCTTCCGGACACCGCTTGGGCAAGGACCTTCGCGACCTCTCCTATATTTCGCTTTTGTTCTTGGGTCAGGGCACGGTCGACAACGCCGAACTTTTCTGGCTCTAGAAGCGCTGGCTGCAGGTAATTTCGCCAGACCCATTGCCCTGCAAGCTGAAGCATATGTCCTGGCTCCTCATCTTGAAATCGGGCAAGCAATGTCTCGTACGTTTGCTGAGCCATAAAACGTACACCGAACGGCATCCGATGTAACATCTCTTCAAGGCTTAGGAAGAATTGATCGGCTATGTCGCGGAGGTCTTGCATATGATGTATGAAAGTCGCCCGTGTTTCTGGATCGCGTATGGCCTCTTCTCTGGGCACATTGGGATTTCGGCGACTCTTCTGGCCTGTTCGTAGCTCCTCATTTCCAATTGCCGAGCGATAGATCTGCACGGGGTCGCTCTCCAGATCCAAAGTTCGGTTGTCGATAAAGTTTTCTTTGACCAAAGCCCCGAGGACTTCGCGCATGAATTTTCGATCCCGTGATGACTTGATGGAGGCAGCAAAAAGCTTGTTGAAGAAGCAATTGGTTCGCAGATATTCTTCCAGTGAAGGCGCTAAGTCGATCTCTTCCTTCAGGGAGCGAACAATCAGCTTCACAAGGTAGTATTCTTCTCGCCGCTTCTGAGCATAGCCAAATAGGCCCATGACCAAGTGCTTTATCCGTTCGCACTCCTTTTCGGCTGTGGCATGCTCGCGTAGTCGTCTGAATAGCCTTGCCAGGTATTGCGGGTGTGTTTGTAGCAGAAAAAATAACTCCTGGTAGTGTTCCAGCTTTGCTCTCGACGTCTTGTTGAGAGCCTTCAAATCGAATGGATCTTTCGACGAAATGTCCGTGTTTGGAAGTAAGGTACCAACATGGCCACCGAAATGTTTTTGATGCTTGACCACCTCATCCAGGGTGATTTTGTTCTTGACTAGGAGTGCAATCTTGATATCAAGCTGTGTGATATACTGGTCAGCCATTTCGTTTTGCCGAACGTGTTGCACAACGGTCTTCCTTAGACGTTCGAACTCGACTTCTTCATCAAAGTCGAAGTCACTGTCGTTGAGGAGGTGGACGAATCCCTTCAATGTCCCAACCGGTGGGTTCTTCCCACTTGTCAAGCTCTTGTATGCTTCGCCTTGAATCTTAGCACGGACAATGCTCTGTATTTTGACCACTTTCTCAATGTTCTCCTTGAAGAAACGCTGCTTCTCTGCAAAGCGTGTTCGCACGACAAGTGCTCTCATAATAGATTGAAGTTCGATAGTTGAGTCCTCGTATTGATCGAGCTCGTAAAGAATTTCTCCAACACGACGGCGGACCATCATTGCCCGGGATAACGATTGTAGTTGTACAGTCTCAGGTTCTGTGTCGTAGATCTGGCTCAGGATTGAACCGACGTACTGCCGGAGAATTGCTCCTCGTGAGTACGCCTGGAGGCGGTTGATACTGGCAGTTTGTTCGGACAGCAACCTTTGATCGTCCTCGAGCCGCTTACGCAAGATATGCCCCCTTGCGGCCTTCTGTGTCAACACAATGGAAGCGGACTGTTTGAAAAGCGCTAGCTTCAATGCATGGAAATTTTCGCGGGCGCCGGCTGCCCTGATTGATGCTTGAAGCTGGGATATTGACCAACTTTGCGCTCTGAGATCTTCCATGAGAACAAAGATATGGTCTCTCACTTCCTTCCCTCTCAGCAAGGCTTGCAATTTGGTCCACGTCCGAATATTCGAGAAGAGAGCTTCGAATGTTCGAGCTTGCTGTGATCTTGATATTAACGCCCTAGCTCCGGCTTGAATTGTCGTGATCCTTCGTGATTGTTGAGCAAGCAGTGCCTTGTCATGTTGAAATCTGGCTCGCTCTAGCATGCCTCTCATCGCAGCTTGAAGAAATTGGACTTCGTTTTCCGCTTCTCTGGTGGCCTCATACTGGTCATAGGCTTCTCTACGAGCGAGCGCCCCTCGAATAGATGCTTGCAGCTCTCGGATTCCTGACTCTTCTTTCCTTGCCTGCATTTTCAGCGTAGAGACGGCCATCCTTGCCTTTCTGGCTCTTGCAAGACTTTGCAATTCTAGGATATCTTTTTCTCTGCTCCTCCACCACTGGTCTTTTCTGCGTTGTCTGGAGCGTGCAACAAATCCTCTAGCAGCTGCCTGGAGGCCAACTGCGAAGCGCTGCATCCTGAGACGATAGCTAATGATCTCTCTAGCCCAATCGCCTCGAATCCTGGACTGTAGATCGACGAGCATATTTTCTGCATCCCAGAGGTTGTTCATAGTGTCGCCGAGTCTCAGTCTCACCAAAGCTGCTCGAGCCTGCGCCTGGAAGTCCGCTATTGATGATTCACATTCCCCTAGCTCGCGATCAACCCTTTCATCTTCTGTCTCGGCTGGCTCTGGCTCTGGTTCCGGTTCGGCTCCGAAACTGGCTCCCATGCCGCTGAAGCTCGGCATGCTCACGCCTGCCCTATCAAGGCCTTTCTGGGTCTGCTCAAGTTCATGGTGCTCGAACTGCAACTGTCCGACAAGATTACCAATCCTAAAGTCGACCATACCCTTCCGGTATAGCAGCCATGACAATGCATGGATGCAATAGATTACCTTTGGGATATTCTTTTTCTCATATAGATCGATAAGTTCAAAACGGAAGAGGTCGGGCAACTCAATTTCGTCCAGGAAGCGGAAGAATAGGGCTATGTTGTCGGAATGCCGAAACTGCAGTTTAGGGTGGCGATAAATGCGCAGTTGCTGGCTGGGGTAGAATGCCTGAACAACCTCTGCCAAAGTTACACCATCTCTGAGCGCCTCTTCTAGCCGGACAATCTCAGGGACTGGCTTGTGAATGATGTCCTCGATCCATTCCTTCGCTTCTCCAATATGGCAGAGGTATTCATAGGCTTGTAAAAATTGTCTCTGCGTGTCCATCCAATTCCGCTCGCCCCAGCCGTACCGACCTCCATTTGCCAGAGCCACTTTGCCTTTTGAGCCAACAGAGGAGTCTGTTCGCTTTAACTGCCGTCTACCATGGAGGCCAACAACAGAGGGCGCTGGTGCCGTGATCGAGAAGTCTTTGTTGTCATTGTTCTGTGCGAGCCTTGACAGAGCCCTTAGGTGCCCCGTCGAAGACTTTTGCAGTTCTTGCAAGTCGGGCGTAAGAAACGGAGACGGGTGAGGTACAGTATTCGCATGACGAATCGGCGGTTCAGGGGGATTGTTGGCGTCTTCTTCGTGAAGATTCTCCGTCATGAACGGATCCTCAGAGTGGCTAGACCAGAAGTTGTCACTCGTTTTGCTTCGTCCATGATGAGGACTGTGTCGTTTTGATGCCGGAGGCGACGCAGCAGGGGCTTGGGGCAAAGGTCTTAAAGATTGTCTTGCGGATTTGTAGAATTGATCGGGGCTGCGTTCAACACTGCTGCGATCATGGCGCCCTCTTCCTGTGGGCGACATGCTCGTAGCCTCACTTGCTTCGCGCTTATGGCCAACCCGGTCCTGTGAGTAGGCGCTGGAAGTAGCTGACGAAATTGTACTTGTTCGACTCGGCACTGAGGGATTGGAGTAGTAGGAGTAGGCGGACGAGCTGGTGGAAGCAATAGAATTCTGTCGTAGTGGGCTGCTCACGGACGCTGTGTAATCTGTTTGCGATCGCCGAAAATTGTGTAGTGACATGGCGACTATGTTGGGCTCCTCGTTCTCTGGTATGGAGTTGCAGAAGAGAGGTTTGGGATGTGAAGTGTGCTGCGTAATTGTCGCTGCATCGCACCTGCGATCAATGGGTCGTCTAAGCGGCCGCAGGAAGCTGTAAGACGAAGATCTGGCAGGAACGCGCTTCTACCAGCCCAGATGAATTTCCGATGACCTGAAGATTTTTGCAGTGGAAATAATCTTACAAGTGTTCGGTGGTCTCAGCATCGTTGTCTGTGGTTCGGTCAAGTCTTCTCATCACGGTGGGGCGCATGGTGCTGCCATGAAACTGGGAAATATTTGTTTACTACTTGGCTTTATTCGGTAAGCGCACCCTGAGGCCGCTAACCACTTACGCTTTGTCCTCTGGGAGCCCTCGCGCTGGCCTCCACAATCATATATGAGGAGCCGACGTGCCTCAACGCATAGCCATCGAGCGTCATATTACCTTCGGCACAGTTTTGTCTACGTATGACAGATTCCTCTGCGATTTATTCATCAGGAATGCTCGCTCCTGCTTCCACCCAATCAGTTGACTCAACGCACCAAGAAACGCCTTCTGACACTATTCCATTTTGGGTGGCTGGCGCTGGGCGAAATTCCGCTCCACAATAATTTCATGGAAGTGCTTACAGCCTGGCCCTCTCTTCCCTTTTTTCTTTGGGCGAAGATCGCTTCAACCCGTCAACAGAACGTCCAATAGCGCGCTGTTGTCTTTCGTACGTGTTCATATTGTATTTTCCCGTATCTTTCCTTCCTGCAAATATGACCTTGACGAACGGTGATGCGAGCGGCAGCTCGGTGCCTCTTCTACGCGGCCAGCCGCCTCTGGATTATACGAAAGCCTTGGAAATACTCGAAAAAGAGTATCCTGAGAAAGACGGCCTTGATGTCTATACTCTACTCGACTCTACCAAGAATGGTGCACTGACATACAACGACTTCCTTATCATGCCAGGCTACATTGGTACGGATGCGCGCCTTGACCTCAATTGACATCCATCTAACGACTGCATCACAGGTTTCGCCGCGTCAGAGGTCACTCTTGATTCACCCGTGACAAAACGCATCTCCCTCAAGACGCCCCTCCTCTCCTCCCCCATGGACACTGTGACAGAACACTCGATGGCAATCCACATGGCCCTGTTGGGTGGACTCGGAGTAATTCATCACAACTGCTCAGCCGAGGACCAAGCAGACATGGTCAGAAAGGTCAAGAGATATGAAAATGGCTTTATCCTCGACCCAGTTGTACTTTCTCCAAGGACCACTGTGGGCGAGGCAAAAGAGTTGAAGGAGAAATGGGGATTCGGCGGCTTTCCCGTTACAGGTACGACTCAGTGTCTCCTTCGGTGCACACACCCCTTCAATGATGTCCAACCAATTTACCCTTTTCAAACTTTCGTTCATCCGCAGCACTGCCGTGTGATGGGGAATTCAATGGAGATTTCTGTCTGAGAAACCAAACAATCCATCTGCCAAGTAGACGCGCTGCAGGAGCTTTGGCTAACCACATACTGATACAGAAAACGGCACGCTCAAGTCGCGCTTGATTGGCATGATCACTACGCGTGACATTCAGTTTCATCCTTGCCTCAATGACCCGGTTTCGGAAGTCATGTCGACAGACCTCATTACAGCTCCTTCAGGGACAACACTTGTTGAAGCAAACGAAGTTCTGAGGAAGTCAAAGAAAGGCAAACTGCCTATAGTTGACGAAAAGGGGAACCTGATCTCTCTTCTTTCGCGCTCCGACTTGCTCAAGAACCTCAACTACCCTCTCGCATCCAAACTACCACATTCTAAACAGCTCATTTGCGCCGCCGCAATTGGCACTAGGCCAGACGACAAACTCCGGTTACAGAAGCTGGTTGATGCTGGTCTTGATATTGTCATCTTGGACAGCAGTCAAGGCAACAGCAAGTTTCAGATTGAGATGATCAAATACATCAAGTCCACCTTTCCTACAATCGAAGTTATTGCTGGTAACGTCGTAACCCGTGACCAAGCCGCATCTTTAATTGCTGCTGGTGCAGACGGATTAAGGATCGGTATGGGAAGTGGAAGTGCCTGCATAACCCAAGAGGTCATGGCTGTCGGGCGACCCCAAGCGGCTGCAGTATTCCAAGTCTCATCCTTTGCTGCTCGGTTCGGAGTTCCTTGCATTGCCGATGGTGGCATTCAAAATGTTGGCCATATTGTCAAGGGCCTCGCTATGGGTGCCTCGACGGTTATGATGGGTGGTCTCCTTGCAGGTACGACAGAGTCGCCGGGCAATTACTACGTCAGCCACGAGGGCAAGCTTGTCAAAGCATACCGAGGCATGGGCAGTATCGACGCTATGGAGGATAAGAAAGCTGGCGCAGGCGCCAAAAATTCGAAAGCAAGCAACGCAGGCACTGCTAGATACTTTTCCGAAGGCGACCGATTGCTAGTTGCTCAAGGTGTCTCCGGCTCTGTTCTCGACCGCGGTTCTGTCACCAAATTCGTACCGTACCTACTTGCAGGTCTGCAACACTCTCTGCAAGACATAGGCGAGAAGAGCCTCGTTGAGCTGCGAGAAGGCGTGCTTGCTGGACGAGTACGCTTCGAACTTCGAACAGTCAGTGCTCAAGCTGAGGGCAATGTCCATGGGTTGCACAGCTTCGACAAGAAACTCTATTCATGAGGTGACAGGTTAATGCATATCGGTTTCGTTACGGTGCATGAATAGGGCAGAACGGCTACAGGAGTCAGTGGAGCGTGATGGCAGACACATTGACGAAAGTTGGGTGTTTGGTGCTAAATGTTCAAGTAGCAAGCTACACCGACCGAGGCATTCTCGGCTCAAGCATCTCCGCACGGGGAGTTTATCTCCACCCATGTCGATTGGAACTTGGAGGTCGATCCTACAAGTTAGCATAAATATAATCACTTGTCTCATGACTATTATTTGTCATGAACTTCGTGCCGTGGACTGCTGCTCATAGATCCTGGAGCATTGGACGGTTACAATTGACAAATTTAATTGCGTGCGTCGACTGCACTAGAACATATATCGCGTCAGATCGGTTAGCTACAGGCGTCCCGTCTAGCACGCCCAGCAGTCCCAAGAAGATGTCAGATATTCCGGGGCGAAACGACGAGAAGCCTCGTGGGACGCCCGCTGTGCCTAGTCCCAGCGCGAGGTAACATTTTGCATCCATTACCCTGGAGGACAACCGTTCGAAAACAGCAATGCTGATCTTTCTGTCACTCCTCAAGCATAATCCTCGTCTCGCCCTCGAACCAGATCCTCCTCATCCATCGTGTGCGCACCTCCTCCGCCTTCCCGTCCGCCCACGTCTTTCCCGGCGGTAACCTCTCGCCTGCGGACGGCAAGATCCCTCCTTCCGGCGTCGAACGCCACAAAGACAACCCCGCATATCGCACGGGCGCGATCAGGGAATTATTCGAGGAAAGTGGCATCCTCCTCGCGCGTGACGGTCCCACCTCCGGCCTCATCTCCGTATCGGCCAAAGATCGCCTGCGGGGCCGCAAAGCCATCTATTCAGAAAAAGTGCGCTTCAGCACCTGGCTTAAACACCGGTCAGAACATGCGCAGCTTGACACAGACAACCTGATCCCGTTCACGCACTGGATCACGCCGCCGAACGTCCCGAAGCGCTTTTCAACACAGATGTACCTGTACTTTGTACCGATCGAGGAGGAAGGGAACACGAGTCTGCATGCCACCAGCGACGAGGCGGAAAATACGGCGGCGGACTGGAAGACTGCGTCCGAATGGATTAAGCTCAGCCGGAAAGGGGAGATAATCCTCTTCCCACCGCAGTTTCTGCTGCTGTATTTGTGCAGTTTGCATTTGGATAGGGAAGGGGAACAGAAGAATGGTATAACGAGAGATGAGGTCAAAGAGAGGAGGGAGAGCTTGAGGAGGTTCGTGGAGAGCGATGGGAGCCCGCCGTGGCGGGATAGATATATCAGTCCGCTGAGCCTGGGCCACGGTGTCATGAGAGATGGGAGGACGGTGCTGGATTTGAGTAAGCCGGGCTTGGAGTTGAAGGGGAGTGGGTTAAGCGGGGATAGCGAGAGAGTGATTTTTGTCAACTTTCGAAAGGAAGGGCCGAGGGAGGTGGATGTGGGGTGGAGGAAGGAGGTTTTGGAGGATGCTAGGAAGATGGAGGAGGAACAGAAACAGAAGCAGAAGCAGAAGAAGAGAGCGCCGAAATTATAGAATCACGATCAACGATATAGATGATAGATGTTCTAATGAAGAGCTCAAAAAGATTTATTGGTTCCAATCATGTCGTGATAGTCGTACATACATAACCAAAAGAGCATGCATGAGGGTCCAAAATTCCACATCCCAGTCGCCTCGCTTAAAGTCAGAAGCAATCATGACAAGACCCGTCACCTCGTCGTCGCAGCAACAGATTCCTCGTTCCAGAAGTCATCATCAGTCACCACTTCGCCACCGCGTAGAGCGGCCATTGTCCCAGAGAGCCGCGTTAACACCTTCTGGACCAGAGTCGTCCGCGAGCGCTCGATCCTATCCACCTCTGGTTGTAACTGAGTCAAGTCGTCCACATAACGACCCACTATCGACATCAGGGACTGCTGCTCCATGTGCACATCGTCCTGGAAGGCAGTCTCAAGTGCCACCTCCGCATCCCGCAAGCAAGCCCAAAAGCCATCGAGCCGACTATAGTCCGAATCCCAGGTGGTGGTTGTAAAGTCCCGTCCACTGAGCCGGCCGAGCCAGCCACTCGCCACACGCGCATCTCGTGCTGCGTCCAGATGATTGGCCTTGTCAGCTGCTGTCGCGAGTGCCGCTAATGTCTCGACCACCAACGGAGCGCCGTCCTTTAGCCGCCGAAGCAAGTTCTTGTAGGCCACTGTCAAGGCCACCTCTTTACCATCATTGTCGAGTTTTAAGCTGCCGGGTAGGTCCTGCCAGACACATTTGGGGGTGTTGTCATTGGCTGTTCCATCCATCGCGCGCATAGAGAGGAGTAGATCGAGCATTGTGCCGGTTTTATGTGAATTTACCGCCGCACAGATGATTCTGCGAATGGCCTGATGGGCAAAGTGACGATACTTGGTAGAACAGATGAGTAATGCCTGATTTGTGTTGGAGTGGTCGTTCGAAGCCTGGAGTGGTGGACAGTTGTGTGGATGCTTAAGTATTTGTGGAGGTTGGTGGTTCCCAATATAGTACGTGGGGTCCGATAGCGAATTCAGACAGAGTAAACAATACACTTGAGGCGTATGGGAGCTGTGAACCTGTCAACACGGATGACAGAAAGAATTGAGAGAAATGCTTCCTTTTGAAGTGAAGGGGCAATCGTTGTTACACATTCTATTCTCCTTATTGGGACAGAGATTGACTACTAGGCCAGATTTGAGACGCCTGAAGGCGCTGTCATCCTGCTTGGGCAGAAGTGGGAAATCCAGCAGCGTTAGCGCCCACATGGCTCGCTTCTAATCACGGAGGCTCAAACTGAAGCGGACGTGGGAAAGTTCCACCTTAGAGCAGGCCGGAACATTTGTTTACGAAACGTGAGGGTGGCTTGTCTAGATCCTCGTCGACCCGGGTTAAGTTCGTCTCCACTTCTACTTTTGGCACGATATAGCTCTGCCAAGTTTCACTAGTTCGCCATGTGGAATTCGATAGCGACGCCATTTAGTTCCGCATACCGGCGACACGGAGACCTCATCTCCCACGTTTCTTGTGGACCGCCTACGGTGAAGCCGAGCGCCGAGCCTCGACTCCCGACACCGCGGAAGGGGTTCGCTTTGTCGAAAGTACTGTACAGCACAACTAACGAGCGACTGAAGGGGGTTTCGCCGGTACGTCTTGGCCCTAGCTCGAAAAGGCCAGCTACACTTTACTGTGCAATTTTGTCGCAGTGTTCGTTGGCAAGCCCATGTAGGCGCATGCCTTCTCATACTTTCCTCCGAATGTTGCTCGAGATACTAAACCAAACAGCAGCCTTCACTGTCACAAATTTGATTACAATACGTCAATTAGTAGCGGACACGAAAACCATTGCATGCAAGTCCAGATGCTGGGCCCAATTTGTAAAAGTCCACATTCTGATGGTAGACGATAGATGACATCCCCAACGCCTTGCTAAATCATTATATGTGGCTCATATCGTTGCCACTGGTGGTCAAAACCAAGCTAATGTCCAAAGTGCGGGCAAATTGGGCCACCTTTCCTGCCACTCTGCCAAAATGTCCGGCACCCTCTCATCAAAGCCTTCTCTTGCTCTTCCGACACCATTTTCCCATCCGCTACTGCCCTTGTCTTGCCTTTCTTGGGTCGCGGCCTCGTTGAGTGCATTGGCTAGCTCAAGGATAGCTCCACCACCGATGAGTGCTTCTTCATGATTGTCCCGGATGTCAATGTTGAAGACATGTACAGGCCTGTTAAGTGGCGCGCCTCGGTCGAGCAAGTTGTCAACAACAGCATCCCAGCACCGCTCCTCACAAGTGAAGATGACATCTACGACTCCGCCTTCAGTCCCAAGAGATCCCTTATCGCCTTTCTCCTGATGATCCAGTCTGGGAGCACCAGGAATCCAGTCCTGAAATCTCTCTGGCCCCCATTTTACGTCTTTATTTCTGGCAAGCATGTTTAGAATGCCGTTATTGCGATAAAGTCTGGCATCCTGAGCTAGCAGCTCGTCATGCATCTGCGAGTATGAGGTTGTATTGAACGAATATACGTTTGGTTGAGAAATGGAAGGACCCGGCAGGCGGACGAGCGAGCCGGTGCCGAAGGAAAGGACAGGGTAACCGCCGGCAGGAGAAGGAGTAGTAGATAGACGGAGGTGTGCTTCCATGCTTCGATTGTTATTTGACGCACAGACGGTGCAGAATTTCAGCTTGTAGGAACTTGACGGGTCGGTAGATGGTGGTGCAGGGGAGGAGGATGGGACTGCAGTATCGGCCGGGCCGTCGAGGCTGCCCATGTTGATTGGTACGGTCTCTGGCGGCGGAGGAGGTGGAGGCGGAGGTTGTGGAGGAGTTGCTGTACGGGGAGCAAGGCGTGCGCGTCGTGGGTCAACTGCCATGTTGTAATGGGTTGGAGGTTTCACAACAGCTAGGAAGGTTTGGATGAAGGGTAATGGAGTTAGGGCCCCTGGTAAAAAGGATAGGTGATGGTTGGCTGCCAGGCAAAGCCTGCAGAGAGGAAGAGCTACTACAATTCAACAGTCAGATCATAATGCTATTTGTGCTGTGGCCGTTGGCAATGACAAATTAAAGAGACGTCAGATGTAAAGTTGCGTAGATTCTGAAAAGGTTTCCTCATTTGCCTGTTTTCCAGCGTAGGACAGCTCCAATATGGTAATCATCATGCGTGTAGAATAGTAGGGGCTTTTTCAGAACCTACTCTAACAGCTGCTGCTTTCACCGTCAGCTCTTTGATCTACACCACTGTTACAGTAACAGCGAGGGAATGGGGTTGTGGAATTGTGTAAGACGGGGAACGCGGCTCTTGGCTTAAGTTTTCGACGCCGGCAACTGAAGATCTGGCTTTGTTAAGCCGGCTAACGTTATGCCAAAGGCGTTTTAGCGCTTAAATTCTGAAACAACGGCGCGACTGTTTTTTGGGCAGTGCGAGCGGCTGGAATTCGAATGGAAGGCGCCTAGAGCAGTCAATGCCCACGCCAAACTCAAGGAATTCCCCATAACCCGCCTGACATTCCATCTTACGCTCTGTTCATTCATACTGCCCTGCAGACTGAGAATCCTCACTCCTCAGGACGACTTTTCGCGGGCAGCGCTGACCTCACGCCCATCAGAGGTATTTTCGAAGCTTCCCGTTTCGACCATCGCTATTTATAGACGGAAACCTCGAAGGTCCCACCCTTCGCTCACGGTCCTCGATCGACCTTTCTTCCCTCAAAAACCTCGCCAATTTTACCTCTTCAGTTTCTATCCAGCTGCAGCACGCGTCTGGGCCTTAATTTCGCGCCTTTCACTCATCGTCGGTCTGAACCTTGAACTGCGCCTCGATCACTGCTCCACTCGCCGAGCCCCAACTGCTTACCTTTCCGCGCACAACCAGTCCTTGCTCCGATTTTGTCAGAAGAAAGACTCTACATATACCTGCTATGACCTTACGACGCCTGTAGCAACTATCCGAGTCGCGTATTTAAAAGGGAGCAACTGCTGGCTAGGGCGCTCCGCAAACATGGCCGCTGTAGTGTCCTCTCCTCCCGCTATTTCGCCTCCTCTAGCCTCGACACATTCTGCAGATTCTCCACCTCCTGCATTACCGCCAATTATAACGACACAGATGCCGCGACGGTCGAGTTCTCAGCGAGCACCGTCGTATGCAAACAAGCGCATGTCTACTTTCTCGACTTCGCGAGTCTCCAACCCATCAGGGTCGCGCCCACCATCTCACTATTTCCCTATGCTTTACTCTAGTCTGCCTTATACCCAAGTCCGCGACTTTGCCTATCCTACCACAGACCACGCGCATTATGGTGCACCAGCTGGTTCAGATGTCTCGACACCAGCAAGCGAGTCTCGACGCCAGTCAGATCCAGCCCTTCCGTCTTGGAATGACCACAAATGGACCAAAATGCCACCGTGGGTTTCAGAAAACACGCAGTCGTCAAACGCGCGAGAGCATCTGCCAGCCATGAGTTTCAGCGACGGCGGGCCGCCATACAGCGAAGACGAAGATATTCACTCTCCGGTTGTCACAACCGCACGTCACAAGAAACACAAGTCGGCGACAGGCATAGAGCGTGGCCGATCACCTGCTGATACGGGTAGAGGTCTATTCCTAGGCTCGAATGGAGACGGCAGTGAAACATACTACGTGAGGGGATCGGAACCTGAAGCCGACGGACCTGGTGGAGAGCTAGTCACATATCCTCCAGAGCAGGCCCGGAATTTACGACTTGACGCCGGTTATCCACTTTCTGGTGACCAGGAGTATATCCATGAGCCCATCGATGGGGGTGCAGATGATGAGGACTCTCTCGAGGAGTATTCTGAAGCGGAAGACGATCATGCGCGATACTCCCGGAACTATTCATTTACCATTGCGAGTCCAGATGAAGAAATGCACGGCAAAGCCGTGGCGCTATTCGATTTTACAAGTGAGCATCAAAACGAATTACCATTAAAGGAAGGACAAATAATACTTGTATCATACCGCCATGGCCAAGGGTGGCTCGTGGCTCAGGATCCAAAGACAGGCGAAAGCGGGCTAGTGCCAGAGGAGTTTGTGCGACTTGTCAGAGACATTGAAGGGGGATTGAACGGACTGGGGGCGGCAGACGTAGACGGTGGTGGCAGTGAGCTTGTGACGCCAGTGTCAGCAGAATCTATGGCTACGCCTACATATGCCGACTTTGCCAAATCGTCAATGGCAGCAGCATTCCCGTCGAGCAACGGAAACGCCCATAGCCACGACAAACATCCATCAGTGCAGTCAAATTTCAGCACTAGCAGCAAGGATTTGGACCCCTATCCGTTGCCCGGCAGAGCGGAAGATGTCAAAGTTGGCCGGTAGCATTAGCAGCAGATTTACGTCTCTGAGATCGTCAAATGCGAGGTATTGGGTTTGGGCGTTAGCATGGTTACGATCATGACTGACGAGACATGGGCAATGGCCAGAATGATGCATTAACCTAGATGTAATATGTGCAAAAGACACTGATACAGGCTCTCTCGGGATCCTACTTGCAATATTGAATACCTGTGAGCGAGTTGCTCTGATGCTGCCTCATGCTTCTTGTCCCGTGGGAAAGCTTTCTGTTGGGCTCTCGGGGACAGGAGGCCGATTCTTATTGCCAAGGAATTTGATTAGTTATTCATGACTTGCCTTACGTTGGGCCAGCGGACGAGGCCTTAACTACGGCCTTGAGAGGTAAGCAGGACCTCGTGTCATCTGACAGCACGTCCGTCCGCCTACAAATCCAAAAGTCTCAATTAATGACCACAGATGACATCATACGTCGACATAACGAGTGAATATCACCTTTTCAGGATGTCCCCCCCGTCATCAGATTAGAAATGTCTGATACTGTTCAACGCTTTGCCTCGTGGCTTCAAGATAAGACATCTATATGTGCTCCGTGAGTGTTTCCCCAGACTTCCATTTGCCGGTCTCCAGAAACCCCTCCGCAAACAGTCACAGTGCCATCTCAACGAACCATCCTCGCTCCACCCATTCGGAATAGTAACATTCAATCAAATACTCCATCATATTACCTATTTCCGCGGACGCGCACGGCCAAACTCAGCAATGGATACTCACCATCTCATTCCCCGCATTATTGTCGCGCCATTTAAGTACATCCACTCGCTCATCAAAGTCTCAGCTGCCAGATCAAATTCGCCACGTGGTCCCACAGCAGTTCGTTTGGCTGACTGAAGCTGGTGGGTGAGAACGGCGGACCAGGGCAGACAGATGCTATATACCCCTAGTTGAGTGTTCGCGACAAGGATAATGATACACTGTCCACCACGTCCGGTTGCAAGCATTGCGTTGGCTACGGACGTAGCGAAACCTTAATACAGAGAATCGTTCAACGGCGTTTGCTTGTTCACTCATCATATCGGCACTTGGACCAGCTAGACTTCCTAAAACAGTGATCCTGGTGGCATAGCCTCAATGATTAGTATAAGGCAGGGGCTAGAGCTCCAGGCAGACGTGATTACGATAAGCTTTGGTCAGTGTGAGATATCTTAACCCCCTTCTCTCTCTCTTACCGTGAGAGGATTTCACAGGATCGCATTCCACGCTCTTCTATCATACCCACGCACATCCTTTTCCCTTCACCTCAATCACTCGTCGGTAGGAACCAAATCTACGGTTCAAGAATCAAAAGACTACATTCTCAGCAACGTTGACATCTTAAACGGACACCTCCAAAACCTAGCTGAGTTGGAGCCAAGCGAGCTCAACAACCCTCTCTAGGACGAGCCATTAACCACACACTGCGCCTCGCCCCGTCGTCCACCACCAACCGCCAGAACAGGGACAATGGATACGCACCACCTCGTCCCAAGGCTAATCTATGCGCCATTCGTGTATACCATTGATTTCTTCAAAGCGGCGAGAGTACCAATGACGAAGAAAGGGGTTGCATACGAGGAGCGCAGGCAGAGTGCGACCAAAGGGTCCGCGCGGAGACCTTCGGTGGTTGCGGAGAGAGCGGATGGAGCTGTATAAGCGTTAGATAGCTGCAGCAGCTTTTCTTCCCATGGCGGTCGCAGATAAAGCGGTTTTCAGTAGTAATATGCTTGATTATCTCCGAAAGCTATAAATTCCTCTAGGCGAAATTGAGCTCATTCTTGTGTACAACGAAGACGCACTAGATCGTCCCATACTACGGAAATGCACCCAGGCACATGGCATCTCTGACAAACCGATGCCCAAAGCGGCATTCCTCGCAATACACCAGAATACCCTCAGGAACGCGAGCTATTTTCGTGGGGCCTTGATTCATGCTATACAACGGCATCTAGTCAGAAGAGTCGACGGTAAGAGCTCTCCATTCAAACAGGCCAGGCCACTCGTATCTGGGTTCTTCTCCGCCCTCTGCTGATGTCGAACCCAGAAAGGTATACTTCGGTTGAGCGGTCTCAGCATCTTGCTCAAGGCAACCCCCACGTCTTCAACAGAGTTGCTGACACCAGCAAAGCTCTGGTACCAGCGAAATACCGATACCAGCAAAGTCCTGTCGCTGGAAGAAGAGTAGTACTTCAGGCAGCACGTGGCATATGACAGGACTTGCAAGATGGGCAAGGAGGGAGAAGAAGAGGGTTGCATGGACACGAACTTCAAAGTTATAGGTATCAAGAACCTGAGAGGGGCCTGAGCAGGAATGGAGGTCATAGAGACAGAGCGCCACGCGATTGGAGCAGCTTGACCACTGCCTTGTGCCCCGTTCGTGGCGGCCCACCACAGCGGCGTCTGACCGTAGTAACTGTCCTTGGAGTCTAGGTCGACGCCCTTCTTGTCGAGTAGCAGCTTGACCACCGCCTCGTGCCCGTTCGCGGCGGCCTTCCAAAGCGGCGTCTGACCACAGCGGTCCTTGGGGTCCGGGTCGACACCCTCCTTGTCGAGTAGCAGCTTGACCACTGCCCCGTGCCCGTTCATGGCGGCCCACCACAGCGGCGTCCGACCGTAGTAACTGTCCTTGGAATCCGGGTCGACACCCTTCTTGTCGAGTAGCAGCTTGACCACCGCCTCGTGCCCGTTCGCGGCCGCCCTCGACAGCGGCGTCCGACCGTTATAGCTGTCCTTCGAGTCCGGATCGACACCCTCCTTGTCGAGTAGCAGCTTGACCACCGCCTCGTGCCCGTTCTTGGCCGCCCTCGACAGCGGCGTCCGATTGTAGTAACTGCCTTTGGAATCCGGGTCGACGCCCTCTTTGTCGAGCAGCAGCTTGACCACCGCCTCGTGCCCGTTCGCGGCGGCCCACCATAGCGGCGTCCGGCCATAAGTATCCTTGACATTTGGATCATCTTCATTCTGGAATAAGGCTATCATCACTTCCCTTAGTCCAAAGTATGCCGCAACGTGTACTCCTATCATTTGCCTCGGCACTGTTTGACTGTAGCCAGAGCACTTTCCTGAGGCCATCATCGCCTGGCTACACCCAGCAACCTTGGCTTCGCTCTTAAGAAGGCCCAGAATCAATTGTACCACCTCTGTCGTAGCTGCACGAGCATGATGCCCCCAGTTTCGCGCGGCATAATCATAAAGTGGATTCAGCCGCAACCGTGCCTCAAACTCTTCATCCGTTGCACAGAATCCCGTTGCAAAAGCATCAAATGATAGATAGGTAACACAGGTCACTGTAATATCTGTCTCGGCATTTGCAAAAGAAGACTTCCGCCGGAAGTATTCCCGTGTTGTGTAATGGACCAATTGGATGATACCGCTGTTTTTATTGACAGTGACCAACCCGGCGCATACAGAATCAAGTATTTCGACTTCAGGAAGGAACTCTTTATCCATCTCCGCCGTGCCCGCGCGAACAGCGACGGCGTGTTGTACCTCGGCGATAGATAGTGCTCTCTCGGCGTGAGTAACCCAAGATAGAACTTGTTTCGCAAGTTCCTGATATCCTTCATCTTGGCGTTCAATTCTTCTCATTGCCTGTTCGTAGGTCTCGTCCAATCCTTTTATTCCCTGGGGCAGGGTTTTAAGAGCCTGTCTGATGTGTCCCAGTGTGGGCTGGCTCATGAGGGAATCCATATGCAGCTGAGCAAGAAGGAACCTACATTACAGGTTAATTTTGCCAGAGATTCCATGCTAACAGATGTATGGACATACATTCCATCAACAGCTCTCAATATGTCGCTTCTGATCGTGTCCTGGACTTGGGGATATTTTGAGATGTGTGATCGCAGAAGCTTGGGTATCCGCCCATTTATGTAACGTAGGATATCATTACCCTGAGCTCGGATCTCCTTGCATATACATCCATCAAACTGTGAAGTGATTTCCGAAATGAAACGTGACGTTACAAAGAGATTTACTTCGGTTTGGTCCTGAAGGCTGAACACTTCTGATAACAACCTCTTCAGTCCTTCGTTGTTCGAAACATGGTATTCATCCAACGCATCAATGATGATGAACACTCGAGAGTGTAATTGGATGGTCGAGCGCAATGTTTTCACGATTTCGTTAAACGAGGGGCGGGTTTGTTTGTCCTTGTGGTGCTTATAAAGGCTCTTGACACTTTCAGGCACCGAAGGTCGTCTCTGCGTCAGTTGCTTCAGTAGGCTCATGAGTAGATCTTCAGGCTCTTGCTTTCGTTGCAACTGGTAGCTGCAGTATATATATGCGATACCGACACCAGCGTCATTTCCAAAGTTTGCATCGAGGTGGTCCACAACGATGGATGACATTATTGTTTTGCCTGCTCCTGGAATGCCGGGGCAAAACAGAGTCTTCTTACTATGGTTACGCCACTCCTGGAATTCGGTAGAGTTCAACAGCCATAGCCCGGTTCCTTCTTGTCGTCGGTTGATGGAATCACTCTGCTGAGTAGAGTAGTCAATTAGGGTGAGCCAATCTGCGACAGCTCGACGCTCTTCACAGTCTTTCATCGCCTGTGATGCTTCACTGCGTAGACTTTAGCCTCGTACCGGAACAGTAAGAGGCGGGTAATTACCTAGTAAGTTGCTGGTTGAATGTATTCAACATGGAGATGTTCACGACGATGCCGAGACGAAGCTTCTCTACGTCTTCCGGGCCCCATTTTACGCTCTTCCACCCTCTTCGGATCTTGAACATAAAGCTTTTGGATTCTGAGCCCTGAGAAGTAGGATCCAGCTCTTGGTACATTCCCAATTTCTTATCCAGTATTTTCAGGACATTATGACATCCCTCCACAATGCTACGTAGTTGTGTTTGCCGCTCTTCGGCGAGATCGCGTTGCGGTAAGGCAACGTTGACAAGGTCGAGGATAACCGAGAGGCTCTGGACTCTACCAAACAAGCAATAAGTATAGGATAAGTAGTTACAGGGTGGACTTACTCATCAGATATTACCTTGAATTGCCTGGAGCACCAACAAACCTCTGACGGACCTGGTTTGCGAGTTGAAGTACAGCAATAAAGTCGCATACACCGAAGCCAAAACTCATTGTAACCCTGAACGGAATGCCGTAGTTGACGCATAAGGGAAATTGGATGGCGGAAAGAAGTCATCAAATCCAGATGGCAAATATATTGTCGCAATCAGCCTCGTATGGCTTTTGGTGGGGCGCGGTCAGACCTTCACTAGACGCTATGCCCAGCTCAGCAGATGCAGCCTTGAGAATAATCTTATCAACGATGAGCAAATGGGACAGGTTCAGGTCTGGCATCGTGCCTAAGAAGGCAACAGCCCGGGTGCAAAGGCTGCGCAGAGCTGTGCTGGAATTCGATCCTCCGTCTTGCTTGCATTTATCTCGAAATTGTCCTTGAGGCAAGGAGCGGCAGCCAGGTTTTTCATGCCGTGACCAGCAGCACCCGTTGTGCCGCCCTAGAGTTGGTGCACACAAACGCAACCGGTATTTCGACACCACTAACTTCATCGATTTTGTCTAGGCCACGATTACGTTCGCGCCCTTAAGGTGGATACGAATACGCTGCCAAGCCTGCCTCTACCCCCACCTCGGCTACCGCCGCAACAACAAGGACCGTCTAGGTGAGCTGTTGTCACAATATCATGATCAATTACCGTGCTCACCTCACTGCACCCACCCATTGAATCTGAACCTAGACCTGCGTGACATCTGCTCACTTTTGGCAGCAATACCCCTATAGTAGGCAATAAGGATTTTTTCTCCCCGTTCCAGTTACAGTCGTCAACCTGACCTGCTGCTGCTTCAAACTGAGCCGAGGGTGGGTAGGCCTGAACTGAGGCTGAAGTTGCCCGTGCACTGCCTGAGCGTGCAGGGAGGGGACCGTTTTCGGCTCCTCTTCGGTCTCCCGAGGGACCCTTTTTGACCCCTCGGAAGATCGGACGCCGGTGGAACGGGATAGTGTAGACGATGGTGACGACTGCACCACCCATGACACTTACGGATCCCAATCCAGCAATGGCGCGGGCGACGATAAAGGTGATTGAGCTGGGTGCGGCGCCGTAGACGGCAGAGCCGACCTCGAAGATGCCGATGCCGCGCAGAAAGAACCATTTGGGGGAGAAGATGATATAGAGCTTGCCGAAGAGAAGCAGCGTGCTGCAGTTTGTGAGCAGGAAGGTCGAGCCATACTAGCCGATGTCATCAAGGGGGTCGAAGGCGTCGGTAATACGAGAGATCGCGTTGACGATGATTATTCGGTCCTACGTGATTTCATCAGTATAGGCCTCATGAAGGGCAGAAGTGACGAGCTGTCAACAGTGCGACGAGAAATATAGCCAGGAAGAGAGAGGACATGATCACGGTCATCTGCACTGCGTTCAAATACTCGTGCGTGTCATCTCCATTCTGCTGGCGAGACCCTATGTCTTTGCTGGTAGACCCTGTCCGCCTTTCAGTCTTGGTTTGGGCCCGTCTCAGACAACACTACGCCTTCTGCAGTGAGGTAACGTTTGTTAAAGGTCAGGCTGCCTGACGCATCAATGATAGCAAGGCCCGATCTGTGTGGCGCTGCTATCGTTCTGTCTTGGGATTGACCTTGGGAATGAACAATCTTACTTCCTTATCTCTTATGGTGCATAGTGCATATTGCAAGGCCGTTTGGCAAAGAGCCAGGATGCGCTGGTCGAGTCATGGCCTGAAATGGTGGTGTGTAGTCAAGGTAGGCAGATCAAAGCTGACTTTGCGCGGCGCCGTAGATGATGTCTCCGTTTGCGCATGACTGAGGGTATTGAGCAAGTCGCAAAAGATTTGGAATTCAAACGGCATGCTGAGTAAAGACCGGCTCTGATATGACTATTTCTTCTCAACAGAGATCTTCATATTCTCACATTTCTTCTTTGTTCGAAGATGAAGCGAAGCACAGAAAAGACGCACTGCTTTTGCATTTGACCCGAAAGTCGCCAAAAACAATGGACTCTAGTACAATAATTGTTTGTGTCTGATTCGACATGTACGACTCAATTATTCCATGTCGAGGGTCTGCAGCGGTCGCCTTGTTGTCTTGTATGTTCCAGGATCGCCGAGCAGATCGACAATCCCTCCTTTCATAAGCTTAGATGTGGCGTAAATCTAGCTCACTCCTCAGCCATCCGTATCTCTTACTTAACCACTGTCTGAAACCAAGGAAATGCGTAAAGTAGGCCGTAAGGGCATTCTGCTAGGGGCAGCGCATATACGGCCTGCCGCACCTCCACGGCGGCGATCAGAAGGTTAACTTTGAGGCCCATGGTCAAGGTGGAGAGGTATGTGGTGCGGACGTGCGTGTTGCGGGCGAGCGTGCCGTGGTATGGAGTTTGAGATGGGCGGAAGGTCGCAAGGAGGGTAGAGAGGCGGTTGGAGAGGGTTGTGATGCTATGAGGATAGTGGGGGTGTGGAGGTCGTCAATCGTGACCAGACGGGTCGTGAGGCCGGTGGTAAGGTTAGCGGAGAGGGAGATGGTTGTAGAGAGGTTTGGTGGAGAGGTGGACCTTGCTCACAGTGTTAGGCAGCAGCAAGTTGGGTCGATGTTACCGAGAAGCTTCAATGAGTATGGCTGGAAGATCTAGAATAAGCCGACATAGACCAGAAGTGTATCTGCCCGCATATGAACGAATGCGTCTTCGCAAACTCTCTACTCTGTTCTTTTAAGCCAGCAATCGACAAGTGGTGCAGAAAGAAAGGCGTTTAGGCTATCTTTTACCCACAGCTCTGCGTAGGATAGCCTCATAGTATGCACCTGCACCAGCAACGCCGATTACACCTCCGCTTAAAAAGCCAGCAGCGAATTTCGTAATATCTGAATTTTTGACTTGTGGTTTTTCGAGATGCGGTATGGGACTCTCAGGACTTTCAAGACGATTAACAGCGGGTTTCACCCTGTTAGGATATATGTCAGGCATGAAAGGTAGGTCCGTGGTCAAGGATCTTACTCTTGTTTCGAAGGATAATCTGCTGGACAGATCGGTTCGTCGCCTTTTGCTATAGATGGGGGAGGGGTATTGTTGGGTCCCAAGGTTCTTGGCTGGGTGGCTTCGCCATAGGGTCCAGACGAGACAGGTTGTACCAGATAAGAGGATGGATAAGCTGGGTCCCGGGAATATGCTTGATATACAGACGGCATCTGGGTGTGCCAGTTGGCTGTTGGCTGTTGCCCAGGGTCTTGCCTTGGATCTTGCCTGAGATCTTGTCTCGGATCTTGCCTTGTATCCGTCCTTGGATCTAGCCTTGTGTCCATCCTTGGATCTAGCCTTGTGTCCATCCTTGGATCTAGCCTTGTGTCCATCCTTGGATCTAGCCTTGTGTCCATCCTTGGATCTAGCCTTGTGTCCATCCTTGGATCTAGCCTTGTGTCCATCCTTGG
>Ga0335072_10000492_pt1 | contig 77588 bp, 68 predicted proteins | sample Lox_Sample_21_FD_206725 | JGI IMG/M metagenome (GOLD analysis project Ga0335072, IMG submission 206725) | Soil microbial communities from Loxahatchee National Wildlife Refuge, Florida, United States - Lox_Sample_2.1 | ecosystem: Environmental > Terrestrial > Soil > Wetlands | place: USA... | reverse complement strand
CCCCCCGTTGTCCGAGGAGCGAATCCTCCAAAATCCGACCAGATTCCGTTCTGACACAAGGGTTTTAGTCACATTTGTCTGGGTTCCTGTATTGGTCTACGGCTTGAACCAGACCGGTGAAGAGCGCGCCTCAAAGAATGGGATCAGCGCACGAAACCTAACTCAGTTAATTGTCATCAAATGACTTGCCACATTGAATACACGGGTGTCCCGAAAATGCGTAAGAGGCACAGCACGAGGTCATGATGTCGAAACACAACCGATATTCTTTCGTTCCTCTGGAGTTCGAGCGCATGTCGCTCGAAGAGCAGCTTTCCCGGGGTCGCGAGTTCGAATTACGCATGCGCGGCAGACGTTCGGTGCGCCAGTTTTCCCCGCAAACCGTCCCTCGTGAACTGATCGAGATCGCACTTCGGGTTGCGTCCCTGGCTCCCTCCGGCGCAAACCAGCAGCCCTGGAGGTTTGTGGCGATTTCTGATGCGGATGTAAAACGAAGAATTCGGGTCGCGGCGGAAGCTGAAGAGAAAGAAAACTATGAGCGGCGGTTTCCGCAGGAGTGGCTGGACGCTCTCGCCCCACTGGAGACAGATTGGCACAAGGAGTTTCTAGAGATTGCGCCGTGGCTGATTGTCATTTTCCGGCAGGATTATGGAGTCGCAAGCGACGGCGATGGCAATGAGCAAAAGACGAAGCATTACTACGTGCAAGAGTCCGTCGGCATAGCTTGCGGCTTTTTGATTGCAGTTCTGCATTGGATGGGATTGGCTACACTAACGCACACGCCCAGCCCGATGGGATTCTTGAGGGAGATTCTGGGGCGTCTGCCCAGCGAAAAGCCATTTCTGTTGCTACCTGTCGGATTCCCTGCGGAAGGGGCTGAAGTTCCTGATATCACCAAGAGGCCGCTACAAGAGACAGCTGATTTTCTTGGAGGTTAACGGCGCAACAGCAGGCAGGACACGCTGCATTATCGGAATGCCCGAACCATGCGGGACGAATCGAGGATAATTTCATGTCAGTTCCGTACCTGAAAGAAGCCGCCGCAAAGGATGACGTTGAGAAAATTGTTCGATTTGTTCGACTGCATCTGGGCGATGGCAATGAAAATGTAGGAAAGGAAGAGATCGACCGGTCTTGGGCGGAAGCTACGAAAGTTTTGCTGCGTTACGAACCATTGGATCGCGAGTTTATCAGCCACGTGTTGGAGAAGGACGAATCCACCCTGGCGCTGCTTTTTTACCATCTGCACTTCTATTTCATTCGCAAATCGGGAAGGTGGATTCATGACGGCAGCCGATAAGACCACCGCGCCCGCCGTGGACCCCCGAGAAGCTGGGACGCAACTACGGCCTGGCCTGTGGCACACGATCAATGAACGTTATCCCGGTTCAATGATTCGTAAGGAAAGCTTCGTACCCCAAGCCCACATGGTAAGGCCGTTGCAACAGGCCAGGATTTCACTTGTCAGTTCGTGCGGCGCGCATCGCAAGGCCGATGCACCTCTGGATGTCTGCCATCCATTTGGCGATTTTCGGTTCCTCCGGGTGCCGTCCACGTCGCGGCACGACGACCTGATTATCCATCAACTGAAATACCCACATGATGATGCCGACCTGGATATAAATGTGATTTTTCCTATCGAAAGGCTTCAAGAACTCCACGAAGAAGGCCGGATCGGTTCCTTGACGGGCAATTTTTTCAGCTTTATTGGCTACAACATGGATCCCGCGAGATTTGAAGAGACCGTCGCACGGGGGATTGCGGAAGCCGTGGTGCAAGAAGAAAAGGCTGATTGCGCTCTACTCGCCCCTGCCTGACCGATCTGCCATCAGTCCGTGGGACTGATTCAAAGAGCGATTGAAGAGCGCGGCGTGCCTACTGTGTCGGTAACGGTGGCTCGTGACGTGACCGAAGCTGTGAAAGTGCCGCGCGCTGTATTTGTCCCATGGCCCATGGGGCATCACTTTGGCGTACCCTTTCACCGAAATTTGCAGCGGCGAATAGTGCTATCGGCTCTTGGTCTGTTGGAGACGGCGGATGAGCCCGGCACAATCCTGGACCTTCCGATCAAGTGGGCCGAAGTCCGGAGAGAGGCCAAGGTGCTGACCGAGCAGGGTCAAAGGCTCTAATCGTCCTGGCGTAAGACGATTCCAGAGGACCGGAAGGATTACCCCGGCAGAGACCTAAATATCACTCGGCACTAACTATCCTTGGTGAATTCCGAGAAATGATTGGAACTTGCGGATGTAGCGCATTCCGCGGTCGTTCGTTCTCGCGTCTCAGCCGACCAAACCGATGCGGCTTGCCCACTGCTGATTTCGATGTGCAGCGCTCAGAGCTTGCGCACCTCGAAATGGAAAAGATCAGGCCGGGAGTAATGACCGGATACATCCAGGGTCATGACCTCGCGGTCAATTTGCTTGAAATTGAGGTCTGCCATGATGAGTTCTTCGCGATCAAAGACAGGCTCAACCACATAAGCGGCATCCGGACCAATCACTGCGCTTCCCCCGCGCTCGACCCATTCCCCTTGCTCGACCAGCTTCGACGAAACGGGCGCCAGCTCACGCGGCAAGTCCTTAATCCGCATCAGCAAGCCGGCCGCGAGGACAAAACAGCGGCCCTCAAAGGCGTAGTGACGACTGGCCAACTGATGCACGTCGTTCACCGTTGGCCAGGCGGCGATGTGAATCTGCTCTCCAGCATCGTGCATTGCCATGCGTGCCAGGGGCATCCAATGCTCCCAGCAAATCAATCCACCGACACGTCCCGCGGATGTAGAAACCGCCTGAAGCCCGCGCGCATTCCCTTGACCCCAGATGAGGCGTTCGTTGAAGGTCGGGACCAATTTGCGATGCAGGTTTACGACACGGCCTTCCTCCGAAATCGTGAGCAGCGTGTTGTAGAGCGTTCCGTTTCCCGGCCCCGCGTCAAGTCTCTCGTTGAGGCCGATGACGATAGAAATCCCACGGTCCCTCGCGACGCCCCGAAGTGCGTCGATCTCCGGACCGGGCACGCGAACGCTGTTCGCTCTCAGTCGCGCAAAAACATCTTTTGTGTAGGAGCTGCCCCAAAGTGTGGCGCCCGAGCAAACGTCAAGCCATGCGGGGTAGTCTGGAAGCCACGCCTCTGCAAAAACGACTAATCTCGCGTCCTGTCTGGCCCCTCGATTGATCAGTTCCAGGGCCTTTTCCAGGCTCGCCTCCAGATCTAGATATACTGGCGCGGCCTGTGCGATGGCTACGCGAACAGGATTTCTTGAATCATTTGCATTGACGTGGTTTGTCATTGATTCACCGGACTTCTTCTTGACGACGGTCTTCACAGAAGGCCGTACCACGGAGCATCGGGCAAATGGTCTGCCGTGGGCTGGAGCTTTTCGATTTCTGCGTGCGCAACTTGACTATGACGATACGCACGCTTCGCGCAGGGCCCGAAGTATAGTGCCGGCATATCTTTCGCACTCCCCACGGCTGGAAATCTTCTTGGATAATAAGGCGATAGCCCGTTGGATTACGCTCCAGGTGGAGGTGGCGGATTTGGGTATCTCTCATCTGGCTGCCTTGAACTCCTTCCTTAAGTGACGTCCTGTATAACTGCTCAACGTCCAGGTCGAATTCGGGGTGGGAGATGATCAAACAGTCGGGTCTTGGAAGATTTCGACGCACCAGGGCGAACCTGGTGCCAGCAGAGCGAGCGGGGCTTTGCGTAGAAGTCGAGGTCGATGAAAACATAAGCCCTACGGGTTTTCGTTCCGGCCGTCCCTGGCGCTCGATCATGGAGAATTCTAGGGTTTCTATGATCCATAAAATCCATTTTCACACCCCGGTCGTATATTTAAGTGGGACAGCTGCCGGTAGAGCAACCGGTCAGAGTGCAAGCCCTGACGGCCTGCGAACTATTTTGAAATCATTTCACATCCCCGAAGTCTTACCTGAGATGCAGAGCTTGTTTTGCTACGCGCTGCTTTCCGCGATGTGAAGACCCGACGAAGCTGGAGGCGAAATGAAAATTGCGACTGTGATCCTTTTGCTTGCGGCGAGTCTTGCGTTCGGTGCAAAACAAAAAGACGCATCTACAAAGACTGCGCCGACTCCTTCCATCGGCTTGGAAATCGGAACGCCGGCCCCGGCTTTTTCTCTGCGGGATCAGTTTGGACGTGAACAAACGAACCAGTCGCTAAAGGGTAGAAATGGCACTGTGATTTTGTTTTTCCGCTCAGCTGATTGGTGACCCTTTTGCAAAGGGCAGCTGGTGCAGCTGCAAGCCGCGAAGGCAAGATTCGAAGCACAAGGGTTGAAGCTCGCCGCGATCAGCTATGACAACGAAGCAATTCTGAAGGACTTCGCTCAGCGGCACAAAATCGACTTCCCCCTGCTGGCCAATCCCGACTCCGAAGTGATCCAGCAGTTTCGCGTGCTGAACGTGGAAGCCAAAGGGATGACCAAGGGGATGGCTTACCCAGGGTACTTCTACATTGACTCAAGCGGGATCATCCGCGACAAGTATTTTGAGGATAAGTACACAGATCGCTTCACGGCGAACAATGTGATCGGAAAGCTCTTTCCGGAACTGACTGAGGAAGTGAGCCAAACAATCGACGAGCCGCATCTGCGGCTGACACTCTCTCAATCGGATCTTACGGCATTCCCGGGTAGCCGTGTGACGCTAATGGCAGAAATCACGCTTCCTCCAAACGTGCATGTGTACTCTCCGGGAGTGCATGGATACAAGCCAATCCAACTAGACTTGGACACGTCCGGTGGATTCCAACCAGCGGCGCCGGCGGATTATCCTGCCCCAACCACGCTCTACCTTGAGGCAATCCAGGAAAAGGTCCCGGTATTCGAGGGCCGGTTCAAGATAACGCAGGACGTCATCGTCAACGCCTCCAAACTGAAGCTCTTGTATCCAGGGACGAGGCAGCTTTCGATCCAAGGAGACCTGAAGTATCAGGCTTGCGATAAGACGATTTGCTATCCCCCCACTTCAGTCCCTGTAAAGTGGGAATTGAAGGTTCTGCCGATTGACCTCAAACGGTCGCCTGACGCAATTCAGCATAAAGCGGATGACTCCGGATCCTGAGACTCAGAAGGGGGAAAACATGGGAGACGTAGTTTATGTGTCCAAATCACGCATCGAGCGCCGCCAGGGACCACTTCGCGTGGCTCACCTGCCGGGTGAACCGCAGCCGGTAATTTTCAGTGTCCATGGAGACATAGCCAAGCATTACAAAGTCGATCCCGCCAAGATTCAGGATTCGCATACGTCAACTATCGATTACGTTATCGCCGCGACTGCCGGTTGAATGATGGGAACGTTTGGAGGCGCGCTGGAAGCGCGCCAAATCGACGCCAGCAATGGAAAGTTGACTGCCGACGTGACCGGAGAAGTGGAGACGGAAGATGGCGTCCTGGTGATTCGCCGCATCCATGTAGCCATGCGCTTGACGGTGCCGGAAGCAAGCCGTGAGACCGTCGAGAGAACTCATGCGCGGTACGCCATGCACTGTCCTCTATACCGCACCTTGCACAAAGCCATCCAGCTCACATCGAGCTTCGAACTCGCACCTCCTCTTTGATGTTGCCATGAATCAACGATGCCGAGGCGACATGGCTAGAACTGGCGGGTTGACACAAGTGCTCTCCCGCAGATCCCCCGATATGGATTTTCTCTTTTGGCGAGGGATAGGAGAGATTTCAAACGGAGCTTCAGGTTTGCAGTCGACGAAGTCCACGCGGCAAATTTCAGCTTTTTAGGTTGCCCGCGCCTCCCGTCGAGCAGCCAGTTGGACGTCTTCCATGATGTTGTGTCGTTGACTCTCTCTCTCGCCGCAGCAGAAGAAATCACTCCGGGCACGCCCGAAGGTTTCAGTCCATGTTCAGTCTAATTCAAAAGGCTGGTTGTCCTGCATGGAGTCTCGTAAGCTACAGTAGATGCAGCACTTAGTGGATCGGGTATGTTTCTTGCAAAGCGGGTACCCCACAGATGAACTACACGCCCATTCGGCACGGAGACATTCTCGATGCAACGACCTTTGTGCCCAGGTGTAATTGGTGCCGCGAGCGACATTTTGCGGATTTAATCGTTAATCAGGAGTTACACAAGGGCCGCCCTAAACTTTGCATTTTGTGAATCGGGAGCGCCCTGCCTGATGTACCCTACATCTAATTTTTGTGTTCCGATGAGTGATGCCCGAGGCAAATTAGCCCGGAGGTGCAACCATGAGCGAATCATCTGATCTGCGGATGAAGCGAATTCCACTCAGCCTGGGAGCCGGCAATATACCCGCACTCGGCTTCGGCACATTAATTCCCGACGCAGCCGAGACGATTACTGCGACTAGAGATGCGCTGGAAGCCGGATTTCGGCACTTCGATTGCGCGGAACGTTACAAGAACGAGCGCGAGGTCGGCCAGGCCCTGCAGGAAGGGCTCGCGGCTGGAAGACTCGCGCGTGACGACATTTTTGTTACCACAAAATTGTGGAACACCAATCACCGGCCCGAGCGAGTCGAACCGGCGTTTGAAGCAAGTCTTGAGAAACTGCGGCTCAACTATCTGGATCTCTATCTCATTCACACCCCGTTTGCATTTCGACCCGGCGACGACCAGGACCCGCGGGATCAAAACGGAAATGTAATTTACGACCAGGATGTGACTTTGCTCGACACTTGGAGGGCAATGGAAACTCTTGTGGACCGCGGCAAGTGCGGGGCCATCGGTCTTTCAGACATCGGTTTGGACGACCTAAAGCCTCTCTATGAAGCAGCGAGAATCAAGCCCGCCGTAGTGCAAGTGGAATCACATCCTTACCTGCCGGAAACCGAGCTACTTGGGTACTGCAAAGAGAAAGGCATTGTGTTTTTAGCTTTCGCGCCGTTGGGCCACGGAATGAAGCCTGGGCTGATCGAAGAGCCTGTCATTACGGGAATCGCGGCGCGGGTTGGAAAGACGGCGGCACAAGTGCTGCTGGCGTGGGCGGTGCAGCGCGGTACGGCTGCGCTCACCACGCCCAAGTCTGCGGCGCGCGCGAAAGAAAATTTCGACATATCGCCGCTTCCGGAAGACGCAATGGATGAAATCAATCGAATTCATACCAGACAGCGCCTGAATCCCGTGGTGAGCACCGGCGTTCCAGGGTTCATTCCTAAAGCCAAATCAACTACACAAGGCAAATAGAGTCTAGAAGGTGAAGAGAGATGGAAGCCAAACCTCAGCCAGGGCGGTCTGTGCACGAGGAAAGAATCCGTGCGGCATTGGATCAGCATTGGGCGGCATCGGATGCCAACGATCTTGAAGCGGAGCACAATATCTATGACGAGGGCGCAATACTGGATTACCCGCAGTCAGGTGAACGAACTCCCGGTCGACGCAACATTCAGAATCAACGCGCCAGTCAGCCGAGCAAAAAGCGGTTTGCTGTCCAACGGATCATTGGTAGCGGTGATCTTTGGATAACCGAACTCATTCTGACCTACAACGACAAGCCCACCTACACCGTGAGCATCATGGAGTTTTGTGATGGCAAGGTCGTCCACGAAACGCAATATTTCGCGGACCCCTTTGACGCACCGGCCTGGCGAAAGCAATGGGTTCAGCAGATCACATGATCTCGCACTAATGATGCTTCTCAGGTTCATCTCTCGAGAAGCTAACTCCAAGGATTAGCACGACGTCCCTTCGACGATATGAAGATTCATGCGGGAGGAATCCTAACGGCATGGCGCGATTGCTATCGGTGAACGTTGGGCTTCCGCGCGACATTGAGTGGAAAGGGCGCACTGTGCACACAGCAGTCTGGAAGAATCCTGTGCGTGGCCGGTGTCGTGTCGGCAAGCTGAATCTCGATGGAGATGGTCAAGGAGACTTAGCAGGTCACGGGGGCGAGCACCGAGCTGTCTTCGTTTATCAGATTGAGTCATATCGATATTGGCGGGAGCAATTGAAGAGGAATGATTTCGTTTACGGACAGTTCGGCGAGAACTTTACGGTAGAAGGACTGGCTGACGATGCCGTGTGCATCGGCGACAGATTTCAAATCGGCAGCGCACTTTTTGATGTCACGCAACCGCGCGTGACATGCTTTCGCGTGGGGATCCGGATGAGCGAGCCGCGGATGCCGGCATTGCTGACATCCAGCGGCCGCCCGGGATTTTATTTCCGCGTTCTGCGTGAAGGTGAAGTGGGCGCCGGAGACGAAATCGTGAAGGTGGGAGAGTCAGAAGAGCGCATGACTGTCGCGGAGATCAACGCGCTGCTCTATTTGCCCGAGCACGGGCGCGACCGCCTGGAGCGCGCGTTGCGGATCAGGGCGCTTTCGCACGGATGGCGCAGCTCGTTCGAAGCGCTGCTACAGAGCCAGCAAAATGGAGCGTCACCGGGAAACGCGGGACTGGCGCCAGCCGAAGCGGCCCATCCGGCCGCTCCAGGATTTCAGCCGCTCCGCGTGACGTCAATCGATCGCGAGTCCGCGGACGTTCTCTCATTTACCATGCAAAGTCCTGACGGGCATGCGCTCCCAACAGCTCTACCGGGTCAGTACGTCGTTGTGCGTCTTAAGCCCGCGGCCGGCGGCGCAACGCTTTTTCGCAGCTACTCGCTCTCGGGCCCACTCTCCACGGAGCGTTATCGAATCAGCGTGAAGATCGAGCCGAACGGAACTGGAGGGAACTATTTGCAGGAACATCTCCGCGTGGGCGACTGGCTCGACGTAAGCTCGCCGCGCGGGAACTTCGTTCTGCAACTGGGAGGACGGCCGATCATTCTGCTAAGCGCCGGGATTGGTGCAACGCCCGTTCTGGCAATGCTGCACGCTCTCTCGGCGGAGCGCTCGACGCGTCAGGTGATCTGGCTGCACTCCGCGCGTGATGGGCAGCATCATCCGTTTGTGGGTGAAGTCCGGAGCCTGCTGCGCGAGCTAACGAATGCCCGCAGCTACGTTTGTTACACCAGACCGGACTCCATAGACAAAGCGGGTAAGGATTTCAACGCAACGGGCCGCTTCTCGCGATTTGTCTTTGACGAACTCGGACTGCCGCGAGACTCGGATGTCTACCTTTGCGGGCCAACCCAATTCATGGCAGATATGAAAGAGGTGCTCACGGCCTTAGACGTGGCGCCAGGCCACATTCACATCGAGATATTTAACGGTGGCGAGTCTATGACCCCTGGGATCGTGGGCGCAATGAGGCGAGCTCCGCATCCGCCGAGCGACGAGGTAAACACTGGTCCGTTGGTATCGTTCGCACGCAGTGGGGTTTCCGCACACTGGAACGCGTCGCAATACGCATGCATCCTGGAAATGGCCGAGGCGTGTGATGTCCCTGTCCGTTGGGCTTGCCGAACCGGTGTTTGTCATAACTGTGAAAGTGGCCTGGTTTCGGGGGCAGTCGTCTACGGGCCGGAGCCACTCGACAAGCCAGCCGACGGGAATCTCCTGGTCTGCTGTTCACAGCCAGCTGGCGATGTCGTCATCAATTTGTGAAGCTACAGCGTCTGGATTCACAGCGAGGAAGGGCGCGCTCTCTAAGAAGAGCGACTATCTTGCAATCGCGCGGAGAAGGATGCCTGCCAATCCACCGCCGATCAGCGGCCCGAGCACGGGCACGATCGCATAGCCCCAATCCGATCCACCCTTGCCGGCGATCGGAAGAACAGCGTGTGCTAGGCGGGGGCCAAAATCACGAGCGGGATTAATTGCGTAGCCGGTCGTGCCGCCTAACGAGAGCCCGATTCCCCAAACCAGCGCTGCCACCAGGTAGGGCCCCAATCCCGCCGCGGGGCCGGAGGTGGCTACGGCCTTCGAGTAGATCGCTCCGACGACAAACACCAGAACAAATGTCCCGACGATTTCGCTGACTAGGTTTGCGGCAAACTGGCGAATCGCCGGTGCGGTGCAGAAGCACGTACGCTTCAGCCCTGCGTCGGGCGTCACCTTCCAGTGCGGCAAAAAATGAATCCAGACAAGGACAGCTCCAAGGAAAGCGCCTGCGGTTTGGGCAACAAGATATGGCCCAAACTTGCCGAAATGGCCTGTAGATACGGCGAAACCAATCGTTACGGCCGGATTGAGGTGAGCATCGCTGCTGCCACAAGCGATGGAGACAAACACACCAGCCATGACCGCGAATGCCCATCCGCTGGTGATGACCATCCATCCGCCGCCCTCTGCCTTCGAGCGCTTGAGCAGCACATTCGCGACGACACCGTTGCCAAGCAAAATGAGCACAAGCGTCCCCATGAACTCGCCAAAGCATTTCGCAAGCATGCGGTTCCCTTCTTTCTTTTCGGGGTTCTGCTACTAGAATCAAACGGCCCAATCAAAGGAGCGAGTGACAGCCCGTTTCCACAGCGTGTACATCTCCTCGCGTTTCCCTTTTTCCATGTTCGGCTGCCAGGTTCGGTCCACTGCCCAATTCGCCCGCAGGTCTTTCAAATCCTTGAAAAAGCCGATGGCTAGTCCAGCCGCGTACGCCGAGCCCAAGGCGGTCGTCGCATCCTTGGTCACCGGGCGAACCACTGGTCGGTTAAGAATGTCCGCCTGAAACTGCATCAGAAGTTCGTCAGTGACCATGCCGCCATCCGTTCGGAGAACATCCAGCTCAATCCCAGAGTCCTTTTCCATTGCCTCGAGCACGTCGCGTGTCTGAAAGGCTGTCGCCTCCAGCACCGCGCGCGCGATGTGTCCTTTATTCGCGTAACGCGTCAGCCCGGTGATCACGCCACGGGCGCTGTCTTTCCAGTAGGGGGCGTACAGGCCGGAAAACGCAGGAACGAAATAAACGCCGCCGTTGTCATTTACCGTTCGTGCCAGCGGCTCGATGTCGGAACTCTTCGCAATCAATCCGAGGTTGTCGCGCAGCCATTGCACCAGAGCCCCAGTGATGGCGATGCTTCCTTCGAGCGCATAGTGCACCGGACCTTTGCTGAGCTTGTACGCCACGGTGGTCAGCAGTCCCGACTTCGAATCGACCTTGCGAGTTCCCGTATTCATCAGAAGGAAACACCCTGTCCCGTAAGTGCTTTTCGCTTCTCCAGCTTCGAAGCAGGTTTGACCTACTAGTGCGGCCTGCTGATCGCCCAAGATGCCGGCGATCGCAACATCCTTTATGGATTGTTCTTGGGCCAGTCCGTAGGTCTCGCTGCTGGATTTTATTTTGGGAAGTATGGCAGCCGGGATGCCGAAGGTATCGAGCATTTCCTTGTCCCAGGCGAGCGTTTCAAGATTCATCAGTTGCGTGCGGCTGGCGTTGGTGATGTCTGTAATGTGGATGCCGCCTTCGCATCCACCCGTCAGATGCCACACCAGGAATGTATCGATGTTCCCGAAAAGCACTTCGCCCGCTTCCGCAAGCTCACGAACACCTTTGACGTGCTCGAGGATCCATCGGATTTTTAGACCGCTAAAATAGGTCGTGAGTGGAAGTCCTGTCTTGCCACGGAAGCGATCCTGGCCGCCGTTCTTCGCCAGTTCGCTCACATAGTCCACGACGCGCGTGTCCTGCCACACCAGCGCATTCGCGACCGGCTTTCCCGTCCTCCGGTTCCAAACAATCGTCGTCTCCCTCTGGTTGGTAATTCCGATGGCTGCCAAGTCTTTTGGCTGGAGGTTTCCCTTCGCCATCGCCTCCGCAATCACCTCGCGTGTCCGCAGCCAGATTTCGCCTGGGTCGTGCTCCACCCAGCCCGGATTTGGATAGATCTGTTCATGTTCCTTCTGAGCCACGGCTTTTACCTGGCCTTTGCGGTCAAATACAATGAACCGCGTGCTCGTCGTTCCCTGATCGATCGCTCCAATATAGTCAGGCACAGTGCTCCTCCTGAGACAGATTCTCGGCCCTCGCTTCAATCTCCCTCGTCTCAACTGGCGGCAAACGGCCCCGACGTCGAGGAAGCAGCCCCCTGCTCGGGAAGTCCCGCGGACTTCAAGAGATAAGAGATTCTGCCGACATACATTTTGATCGCTTCGTCTGTTCCAGAACTCGGCCAGTTCAATTCCTGCGCCATCAAGGAACCGACCGCCGGGGCGGCTTCCATGGCATCGCGCCACGAATGAAATTGCATGCCAATCCGGCGCGCGAGCACGTCTTCGATCGTCGCTGCCAACTCCTGCCGGATGGCATACGTTACTTCCGCTCGGATTGCCGGATATTGCTTCACGATCTGTCCGAGGAGAGATTTGTCTTCATTGCTCAGCGAGAGAACGCTTTCAGCTGCGGTCCCGAATTTTGACGCCAAATGACGCGCAGTGGCCTCCGAGATGGGGTAGTCGCTCGCTAGTTTCTTCCAGTGGTCGTTCGTATAGCCTTCACCGCCGAAGAGGACATGGTTACGCGTCTGCGATTCCGCCCGCGCCTGCCCAAGCGATTGCTGCACGCGATCGATCGTGTCTTCCGCCATGGCGCGATGCGTGGTCCACTTGCCACCCATGATGCTGATCAGCCCGCTCGCCGGATCCATTTCGATCACGTCGTCCCTGGCGAGCCTTTTCGTCTCGCCGGCGCCTTCCAAGCCGACGAGCGGCCTCGCTCCGGCAAAACCACTCACGATGTCAGCAGGCGTGACGGCGCGTGCCAGATAGTGGTTCAGTTGACGCAACATGTATTCCACATCCCGCTCGGTCACCACAAGCTCTGCTTCCGGCGACACTTCTTCATCCGTAGTTCCGACGAGCAGGCGGCCTCCCCACGGCACCGCGAACAATACGCGTCCATCTTCCGTCTTTGGGACCAACAAAGCGTCCTCGGTGGGAAAGAGGTCGAGCGGCAGGAGAATGTGCGCTCCTTTGCTCGGCCTCATGCGTTTGTGCAGTGATGGCGTCGCCATCTGCCGGATGGAATCGGAGACCGGACCCGTCGCGTTGACGATGACGCTCGCTTCCGCGCCGAATTCACTCCGCATGAGCTGGTCGACGACGGTCACGCCAGAAAGTTTTCCACTCGCGTTTCTCTGGAAAGCCGTGACTCTTGCGTGATTCAGTGTGTTTCCGCCGGCTTTCACGAAGGTTTGTACCAGGGCGAGGTTGTAGCGGGCGTCGTCGAACTGTCCATCCGCGTAAGCAACCGAACCGATCAGGCCCTCTTGGTTCAGCCCGGGCATGCGCTTCAGAGTTTCGTCATGCGACAGATATTTGCTGTGAGAAATGCGTCCTGGTCCTGAAAGCCAATCGTAGATTTTCAGTCCGACGTCGAGATAACCGACGTCGACCCAGTGATAGGCCGGCACCAGGAACTCCAGAGTCCGCGTGAGATGCGGGGCGTTTTCCAGCATCCGGACGCGCTCGTGCAGCGCCCGCACGAGCACATGGTATTCCTTCAGATCCGCGCCCTTGATCGCCTCTTCGAGATAGCGCACGCCCCCGTGGATGATCTTGGTGGCTGCGCTCGAAGTGGCCCCAGCAAAGTCTCCGGCTTCGAGAAGGACTGTGCGAATTCCACGCAGCTGCGCGTCAAGAGCACAAGCAGCGCCTGTGGCGCCTCCTCCAATTACGCAGAGATCAAACTTTTGCCCAGAGATGTTTTTCAATTCTTGAGATCGGTCTCTCATGAATCTCCCGCATCAGAACGTAATTTCCCTGTGAATGCCGAACACAGGTGCATCGGAGAGCGCAGAATTGCCGCCGACATCCGCATAATACTGAAACGTCGGCTGGACGAGTCAACCTGTGTTACCTGAAAGGCATAGTTCAACTCGAAAGCCTTCTCCGAACCGAGGAGCGGACTGCCAATGGATTCCTCGAAATTCCGGAACGGATCGCTGATGTTGCTGTAGACGAAACCGATGCCAATCCGATCTTTGGAACGACGTGTAAACGGGGCATTGATGCGCGCACAGGCGGTGATCTGCATATTTTCCCGCGCTACGTCGCCTGGGCTATAGTCAAAACCGAGCGTCAAACGCGTCCGCAATTCGACCTGTCACCGGGATCGTAACCTGCTTGGCTCGCCACGCTGCAAAAACAGATAGTTTCCGCTGGTTTCGATGCTGTGAGGATCGCGAATTTGCCGCCGTTGTAGACACCGCCAAACTTGTATTCACCGGGTACGGCTTGACCGTCAAATAGCCGGCCTTGAAAAGAAAGTTCGGAAAGTTGAGGATTGCGGACGGAAATCGTGTGGGATCTTGCTGGTACGGGTTCCGGTTGCCGAAGTCAATTCGGACGCTCTTTCCGACTGGCGGACTTCCCCTGGGTGACATTGCATTTCTGGAACCGCCCCTGCCATTGGTACCTCGGTTCTATGTGCGTGGACCACAGTGTCCATCTACTCTGGCTCATAAACCGCTCAAAGTAGGACAGCTATGCTGAGAGCGCATTTACAAACCGTACCATTCGGTTGCGGTGATTCACGAATTCGGCGACCAGACACTCAGCCTGTTTCGATCACCAGCGACGGACATGGCGTGAAGGGCTCGGAAGTGCTTCAGATCCGCGATCTGACAATTCGCTATCTCTCGAAGACTGGAGAGCTATTCACTGCCGTCGAAGACTTGTCACTAGACATCGGTGTTGGCGAGAGCGTCGGACTGATGGGCGAGTCGGGCTGCGGCAAATCAACTGTTGCGCTTAGTGTGCTTGGCCTGCTCCCGAAAGACAAATGCGAAATCTCCGGCTCGGTCCAACTCGACGGGTCGAACCTTCTCGTTTTGGATGAATCCTCCTTGCAGAAGGTTCGCGGGGCTTCCATTTCTCTTATTCATCAGGAACCCTCCCTTGCATTGAGCCCCCTGATTCGAGTGGGCGAGCAGGTTGCCGAAGTGATCCACGCTCATCGGAAATGGAATTGGAAAGCATGCAGCGCCGAAGCCCGCGCGATACTCAGTCGAGTGGGCCTTCGAGAAACGGACAGAATCTTCTCCGCATATCCGCACCAATTGAGCGGAGGGCAATGCCAACGGGTGGTTCTCGCCCAAGCGCTCGCGTGCGGTCCGCGGCTATTGATTGCCGATGAGCCAACGGCACACCTTGACGCGCGCAGCCAGGCTGAATTTCTAGCCCAGCTAAAAGATTTGAAGGTACAAACCGGCATGTCGTTACTCTTGATAAGTCATACGCCGGAAGTTCAAGCGAGGCTTGCTGACCGTCTCCTGATCATGCGAGCGGGGCGGATTATTGAACAAGGGCACTATAGCGATCTCTGCTGCAGCGCGTCTCATCCGTACACACGTTCTCTGCTGCGCTCGACCTCCAGGGTGACGCCGTCCTGGGATAACACCTCTGCGGCACCTGCCGTGCAGGAGTTGGCGTAATGAATTCGCCGGAAATGGATTTTCTTCTTTCGGTGCGCGGGCTTACCAAGCAGTACGCGCAGAAGCGCCTTATCAGTGGCGCACATTTCACGGTGGAGGCGCTGCGAGGAGTAAATCTGAATGTGCCTCGAGGGGCCGCCATGGCGCTTGTGGGTGAATCCGGAGCGGGCAAATCCACGCTTGTCCGCTGCCTGGCGCTGCTGGAAAAGCCTACTCACGGAGAGATTGATTTTGAAGGACACGACCTCTTAACCCTTTCCAGCAAAAAGCTTTTCCGTGCGCGGCGCGAGATTCAACTGGTTTTCCAGGACCCGACGTCCTCATTGAATCCGCGCATGACAGCCCTGGAGATTGTCGCTGAACCGCTAGAGGTCCAGCGCGAAGGAACGAAAGATACCCGGCGCCGGTCAGCGATTGAGCTGCTGGACCAAGTCGGTTTGCCAACTTCATCTGGTCAGAAATTGCCGTTTGAATTCAGTGGCGGTCAAAGGCAGAGGATTGCGATTGCACGCGCTCTGGCGCTTCGCCCCAAACTCCTGATCCTTGACGAAGCCTTCTCGAATCTGGACCTCGCAACTCGCGACTCGCTTCTGCAGCTTCTCTTTGAATTGCAGGCCCGGCATTCACTCACCTACATCCACGTTTCGCACGACTTGAGATTGGTCACTGACGTCGCAAGCGAAGTGGCTGTGATGTATGAAGGGAGAATCGTAGAGCACGCGCCGACTGCCGAATTGTTTACGCGGGCAAAAAGCGAATACACACGATTGCTGCTTGAAGCGATGGAAATAGATAGTGCCGTTATCGATGACCACACGGTCGAGGTCATGCGATGAGGTTCATCGCACGCCGCGTCGTCCACTCCATACTGATTCTGATCGCTGTTTCCTTTCTCTCCTTCACTCTTCTGCAATGGGCGCCGGGAGATTATTTCGACGGCCTGCGAATGAATCCGCGCATTTCTCCAGAGACTGTGAATGGCCTGCGCGAGAAATTCGGCCTCGATCAGCCTTTCCTTGTGCGTTACGAGCGGTGGATGCGCTCAGTCGCTGCGGGCGAGATGGGGTTCTCGTTCGCATATGATAGCCCGGTCGGACCACTACTTTGGGCGCGGGCGGGGAATACGTTCTTGCTCGGAGGATGTTCGACGCTGCTTGCGTGGTTTCTGGCGCTTCCACTCGGCATTTGGATGGCAGTGCGAAAAGGCCGCTGGCACGATCGCCTATTTTCCGTGGTCATGTCGACGCTGCTTGCGATTCCAGACCTGTTGCTGTTCTTATTGCTTCTTCTTTTAGCGCTACGAACGGGTTGGTTCCCAGCGGGAGGTATGACCTCGTCTGGATTCGACGAGTTGAATCTTTGGGGTAAAGTGCTAGACCTTGTTCGGCATCTCGCGCTCCCTTCGCTGGGGCTCGCGGCGGTCGCCATGCCGATTCTTGTCAGGCATATCCGCGCAGCCATGGTCCAGGCCCTCGAATCGCCCTTCCTTCTTGCGGCTCGCGGCCATGGGATTCCGCACCAGCGCCTGCTTTGGCGCTACGCGCTTCCGGCAGCCTCCAATCCCTTGATTTCTCTCTTCGGCTTATCCATAGCGGGAATGCTCAGCGCCTCTGCAATCGTCGAAGTTGTGCTCAGTTGGCCCGGACTCGGACCTCTGATGGTGCAATCCGTGCTGGCGCGAGATGTCTACGTCGTTCTGGCATTGATCCTTCTCTCTTCAATATTCCTCGTCTCGGGCAACTTACTGGCCGATCTTTTGCTGTATGCGAGTGACCCTCGGATTCGCGTGGAGCAATGAGATGACACCGCGACTCAAGGGTTGGACACTCCTCTTAATTCTCGTCGCTCTTCACATTCCTGTCCTTTTCGCAGGTTTTTTTGCGCCATATAGCTTCTCTCAGCAGAATCGTGATTGGTCCTTTGCCCCGCCTTCGCGCATGCACTTCTTTGATTCTTACGGGGTCTTTCACCTCCGTCCGTTCGTCTATGCCATCGAGCCTGATGTGAACGATCCAAGCGGTTATATGGCTGACCTGCACCAAATCGAACCTATACGATTTTTCGTTCATGGATCGCCCTACAATCTCCTGGGCTTCTTGCCGGGCAATTTGCACCTGTTCGGCATTCACGGGTCCGATCGTGTTTTCTTGATGGGCGCAGATGCATACGGACGGGACCAATTCTCGCGCTTCCTCTATGGTGGGCAGATTTCTTTGGCGGCTGGGATCGTCGCTGCTGCTCTGTCGCTTTTGATTGGAACCTTGACTGGAGCGTTTGCCGGCCTTTACGGTGGGTGGATCGACGACGCTATCATGCGCGGCGGTGAGATATTCCTAGCGTTGCCATGGCTTTACCTGCTCTTCGCCGTGCGGGCCGCCTTGCCTCTTCATATTACCCAGTGGCAGGTATTTTTTCTGCTGGCCGCCGTGATTGGGCTAATCGGCTGGGCCCGGCCAGCGCGCCTGATTCGCGGAGTTGTTTTGAGCGCGAAGGAGAGAAGCTTTGTCTCGGCCGCACGAGCCTTTGGCGGGTCGGATTTTTATTTGCTTCGCCGCCACATCTTGCCGCAAACCTACGGCGTCCTGCTCACGCAGATGACGCTTCTCATTCCTCAGTATATTTTGGCTGAGGTCACTCTGACGTTTCTCGGTTTGGGAGTGGGCGAACCGATGCCAAGCTGGGGGAGCTTGCTCTCAAGCTTGCAGCAGTATTATGTCTTGACATCCTACTGGTGGATGTTTTTGCCCGCTCTCCTGCTGATCCCTGTATTTCTGGCTTATTTCTGGGCGGCCGATGCACTGCAGGAACACCTGAAATCAGTCCCGCTGTAAGCCCGCGCCCTTCTCTGCTAAATATTTCAATATGAGTGTGGCCAGGCGACACGTCCTCAGTCTCTCGTTGGGTGCGGCAGTCTCGGCACTTTGTGCACCAATTGTCTTTGGTGAATCCGCGGGAAAAGACATCTTGGTCGCTTCGAACCAGCCGGGCCGTTCGGGCGGCAACCTGACGATCGCGCTTCGCTCCGAGCCCAAAACATTGAATCCAGCTCTTGCCTCCGATGCCTCAACTCTCAGCGTGATTTACTGCATGGGCGCCGACCTGATTCACATCAATCGCCTTTCGCAGCGCACCGAACCGGGATTGGCCAAATTCTGGACCTCTTCACGGGATGGCCTGAACTACACACTGCAGCTTCGCCGAGGTGTGCGATTTTCCGACGGTCGGCCCTTCAACGCGGATGACGTGGTATTCAGCTTTCAGGCGTATCTCGACGAAAACACGCATTCTCCCCAGCGCGATTTGCTCATAGTCGGCGGGAGGCCTATTGCCGTTGAAAAATTGGACGACTACACTGTGCGATTCCACCTCGCACAGCCTTACGCAGCCGCCGAAAGGCTCTTCGATGGCTTTCCAATTCTTCCAGGCCACCTTTTGGAGGCGTCCTATCGAAGCGGTAATTTCGCTCAAGCATGGGGCATCTCCATGCAGCCCGGACAATTCGCTGGGCTCGGTCCATTTCGCTTGAAGGAATACGTTGCGGGCCAGCGTCTCGTCCTGGAACGGAATCCCTATTATTGGAAGCAGGATTCCGTTGGCAATCATCTGCCGTATCTTGACGAAATCACATTTCTTTTTGTCTCGAGTGAAGACGCGCAGGTGATTCGCTTTCTTTCGGGAGACACCGACGTGCTAAGCCGCTTCAGTGCGGGTAACTTTCAAGCGCTCGAACGCCAGCAGGCAGGGAAAGGCTTCCACGTTTTCGATCTGGGGCCCGGCCTTGAGTACAACTTCCTGTTTTTCAACTTAAACGACCTCCCGGCGGAGAAGTCTCCCGATCTGGTGAAAAAACAGATTTGGTTTCGCGACATTCTATTTCGTCAGGCCGTGTCTGCGTCCATCGATCGTGCCGCGATTGTCCGCTTGATTTACAATGGCCGCGCCGCGCCAATCGCAACGACGGCGACGCCCGGAAACAAACTCTGGATCGATTCCGCTATTCCCCCTGCTGCTCACTCTCCCGATCAAGCGCGACAACTTCTAAAGGCCGCTGGATTTTCCTGGAGGAGCGACGGTTCGCTCGTCGATTCGCACGGAAATCTTGTGGAATTCTCCATCCTGACGAGTTCGTCCAATGAGCAACGTGCGAAGATGGCCACTCTCATTCAGGATGATTTGAGCCACGTTGGAATGAACGTGCACATTGTTTTGCTCGATTTCGAGGCAATGGTCGGCCGGCTGCTTGACTCTTTTGACTACGAAGCGGCCATCAGCGGAATTGCCGACGGTGATGCCGACCCGAATTCCGAAATGAATATCTGGCTTTCTTCCGGTGGAATGCATCTGTGGCATCTCAACGAGAAAAAGCCAGCGACGTCATGGGAAGCCGACCTGGACCGCTTGATGGAGGCGCAGCTTGTGACGCTCAACGCCACAAGGCGTAAACGACTCTACGACCGAGTGCAGGAAATCGTGGCGGAACAACTGCCCCTGATCCCTCTCGTGAGTCCCGATGTTCTTGCCGCTGCCTGGGATCGCGTGGGCAATTTTCAACCTGCGATTCTTGATCCCAATGCTCTTTGGAATGTCGATTCACTTTATGTCCGCTAAAGTGGAGATCTCGCGAACGAGAGCCTCGCGCCGGCGCGCCGAAACCAGTGAACGTGCGGCCGGATGGCCGGATGAAAAGCTGGTGCGCGAATGCTTGCGCGGCAGCGACGAAGCGTGGTCCGCGCTCGTTGACAAGTATAAGAATCTCATCTACTCGATTCCTATCAAGTATCGCCTCTCGTCGGACGACGCGACAGACATCTTCCAGTCCGTCTGTCTCGAATTGCTTTCCGAGCTACCAAAGCTGCGCAACGCGAAGGCTCTTCCGAAGTGGATCATCCAAATCACCGCTCACAAGTGTTTCCGTCACAAGCAGCAAGCGATGCGCATTACACCGGTCGGGCTGGAGGAAGAGCTCCCTGAACAAATCGCTCCCGCACAAGCCGAACATGTTTTGCGTGAGGCCGAGGAAGAACAAGACCTGCGCCGAGCCTTGTCGGACTTGACGCCCCGCTGCCGTCGCCTGATACATATGCTTTTTTATGAGGAACCGGCGCGGCCATATCAAACCATCGCTTCGGAACTCGGCCTGGCTCCCGGCTCGATCGGTTTCATCCGGCAGCGCTGCCTGGACAAGCTACGCAAACGCCTTCAGCAAGTGGGGTTCTCTTGACGCTGCCAGGAAAGAAGGCGCCCATCTCCGCATCCATCCTTCGCGAATTGGTGGCTGTGAAGGATGACGCCGCCCGCCGCCGCTATTTGAACCGGAATCCGCGCCTTTTTCGCGAGGCCGTAGTCCTTCACTTGAACGAGGTCGTTCGGTCTGAACTGCGCGCAGACCCACAGCGCGCACTTGGGCTCGCCGAGGCGGCTGTTGCTATTGCGTACAAGGTGAAAAGCCCTGCAGCCTTGGCGCGCAGCCTGCGTTCCAAGGCCAACGCACTTTATATGACCGGTGACAATCAGCGCGCACTGGAATTTCACAGCGAAGCGCAGCGCATCTTCCACGAAATCGGGAATGAGCAGGAAGAGGCTCGCACGCTGATCCCCTCGATCCAGCCATTGATTCTTCTCGGCGAATACGATCGTGCTTCCAAAGCAGCCGATGCTGCCAAGGAGATCCTGATTCGACTCGGCGATAATCAGCGGCTTGGGCACTTGGAGATCAACGTCGGCAACATTTTTCACCGGCAGGATCGCTTCGAAGAAGGACTAGCTTGCTACGAGCGTGCTTACGAAATGCTGCTCCCGCTGCGCGATTCCGAAGGGCTGGCTGTCGCGCTTTACAACATGGCGGTGTGCCTGATTTCCCTCAACGATTTTTCCCGAGCTCTCGCGAGCTATGAACGCGCTCGTGAAATGTGTTCGCAATACGACATGCCGCTGCTGGTCACGCAGGCGGATTACAACATCGCGTACCTCTATTACCTTCGTGGAGAGTACAGCCGCGCCATCGAGATGCTGCGCGCCACACGCGAAAAGTGTGAACTGAATGGAGACGCACACGTTCTGGCGCTTTGCTATCTCGATTTGTCGGATATTTACCTCGAGTTGAATCTGATCGGCGAAGCGCGGGATGTCGCCCACGAGGGCTATGAGCGTTTTCGCAGGCTCGGCATGGGCTATGAGGAAGCGAAATGCCAGGCCAACGAAGCCATGGCCACCAGCCAGTTGGGCAGCGCACTTCAAGCAATCGAACTGTTCGAGAAGGCTCGCACAAAGTTCGTCGGCGAAAAAAATCTTGTTTGGCCGTGGCTTATTGATCTCTACCGCGCTCTCGTTCTATTCAATGAGGGCCGTTATTTCGAATCGCGACGATTTTGCGTCGGTGCGGCTGCTTTTTTTGACCGTTCGTTTCTTCCCAGCAAAGCTGTTCTGTGCCACCTGCTTCTGGCGCGACTCTCGCTTCAGACCGGCGACCTCGATACGGCGCAACGGGAATGCGCCATCGCAGGGAAGCACCTCGGTTCACTTGAGGCACCCGTCCTTCGCTTCCAGACTGAATTTCTATCTGGGCAAATTCACGAAGCGAGAGGAAATACCGTTTCAGCCTATGAATCATACCAGGTTGCACGGCGGGCCCTGGAAACCCTCCGCAGCAGCCTGCACGGCGAGGAACTCAAGATTTCCTTCTTGAAGGATCGTCTCGAAGTCTACGAACGCCTCGTGGATATCTGCATGACCGACTCGACACATTCGGCGGAGGAGTCTTTCGGATATGTGGAGATGGCCAAATCACGAAGCCTGGCCGAAATGATCGTTCATCACGGTACAGCGTTCGTCGAGCCTGCTTCTGGACAGAGCGCGCTGGTTCGCCGCATTCGCGAAATGAGAGAGGAACTCAACTGGTACTACCGCCGTCTCGAAATCGAGGAATTGCGCGGTGACGAACATTCACCAGAGCGAATCGAGAAACTGCGCCGCCAGGCGCAAGCTCACGAAAATGAATTCCTCCGTGCTCTGCGCGAAATTCCCGCATCACGACCAGCGGAAAGTGATTTCACCTTTGCCTCACTCGAGGGCATTCGTGTCTCACTTCCACCGGAAGCGACGCTTGTCGAGTACTTCATCGTCAAAGGCTTCTTCATCGCTGTAATCCTTAGCGCCGATTCTCTTGAATTTATTCCGCTTACACCAGTCTCCCGTGTAGTCAATCTGCTGCGCATGTTTGATTTTCAAATTGGAAAATTTCGTCTGGGCGGCGATTACATACGCGAATTTGCTCGACCGCTATTCGAAGCGTCTCAATCACATCTTCAAAATCTTTACACAGAACTTGTGGGGCCGCTTCGCTCGCGCCTCGGCGGACGCCATTTGATAATTGTCCCGCATGGCGCCTTGCACTATCTCCCTTTTCAGGCCCTCTTCGACGGCGACCGCTATCTCATCGATTCTTTCTCGGTCTCCTATGCGCCCAGTGCCGCGATATTTTCTCTCTGCCAGCAGAAACCAGTTTCGGCTTCAGGAGCACCTCTCGTCATGGGCGTGCCAGACGCCAAGGCTCCATTCATCCAGGAGGAGGTCCAAGCCGTCGCAAAAATTCTACAGGGGTCCGAACTATATATCGGTGTAGAGGCGACGCAGGAAACTCTTCGAAACAGAGGAGTTAATAGTCGCGCCATTCATATTGCCACACACGGCTCCTTTCGCCAGGACAATCCCATGTTTTCCGGTATCCGTCTCGGAGACGCTTATCTAAGCCTGTACGACCTATATCAGTTGAAGCTTGAATCCGACCTTCTTGTCTTGAGTGGTTGCGCTACGGGGCTCAACGTCGTGACGTCGGGAGATGAGTTGCTGGGATTGATTCGCGGGCTTCTCTATGCGGGCGCCAGATCCCTCTTGTTGACCCTGTGGAATGTTCACGACCAGACGACTGCTGAATTCATGACAACCTTTTACCGGTATTGGCAAGAGGGCAAGTCAAAGCCATCCGCTCTTCAAGCCGCCATGATTGAGCTTCGCGAACGATATCCCCATCCCTACTACTGGGCCCCATTTGCATTGACCGGAAAGATCTCACCAGCTTAGCTCCAGTCCAAATTCTTCTCGCAGTCCTATATTTTTCCGAGACCTGTCTGCCCATTATCAACGGGGATGGATGGAGCAAGGACGCCGCCAAGGCGCAAAAATCAAAACTGGGGGGAGAACTGAGATGGCGCATTTTTCTTCGGAGCAGTGGGCCGATTTTGTTCGTAACGTGCTGAAGGAGAAGGACAAAGAAGTGATGCTGGCTCATCTTGAATCCGGCTGTAAGCGGTGCTCGGAAGCGCTGAACCTATGGACGCGATTCCGCCAAGCCGCTTCCCGCGAAAGCGCCTATCAGCCACCGGAAGGCGCGGTCCGGACGGTTAAGGCCTTTGCGGCCTCCCAACACCGTCCGGGCCGCGTGCGTTTGGCGCAGCTCCTCTTCGACAGCCTGCAAAACTCCGCATTGGCCGGTGCCCGGTCCGCCGCCGCCCCGGCTCGCGTAATGCTCTTCGGAATCGGGGATTATCGAATCGACCTGCGTATGGAACCGGGTACCGACTCAAAAATCACCATTGTCGGCCAAATCTTAATTTCAGCCGACTCCGCGTACCCGGCCGCTTTAGTGTCCGTGGGCCTGGTGAGCGGCAACAAGATTCACGCCCTAATGGAAACAAATGAGTTCGGGGAATTCAGTTGTGAATGCGAAGCGGAAGAAAACCTTCGTTTGCAGTTTACCCTGCCTGATGCAACTCAAATCAAGATTCCCATCCTCCATCCGACACTTCCTCACACGAAGAGCCTAATGCAACCTGCTGATTTTGCAGGGGTTGAAAGTTGTTACGATTTGAAACGAAAACGTACTGGGAAGAAAGCATCTCCCAAGGGAGACTGATTATGTCCGTTCGTACTATTGAGCGCGATTGCAACGCCCTTCATCTTGAAGACTCCAGCAATTCTTTGCGACGGGGAGTCTTGCGAGCCATGAAGCGTCTAATTTGTGTGGGGGCAATTCTGATTGCGATGCTTTCTGCGCGCCCTGCCTCTGCGCAGGGTCTGCTCGGTGGGATACTTGGCAACACGACTCAGACTCTCACAAACACGCTGAACGGGATCCTTGGCCAGCCACAAGGCGTGATCGTTCGTACGAACCTCGGCTTGGCCGGACTGAAGGCTGTTTGCGCCTCTGAAGGCTGCACCGTGGTTGGGAATTTGGATGGAAATGTTGGGCAGGTCTTCCTCGTACAACCGGCGCAGGGGCTCATCCCAAATGTCCTCGCTACGGTTTTGCGCCTCGTCAACGGGATTCTTGACGCCGAGCCAGACCAATTGCTGGTCATTCCGGTTTCATCCGGTTCCGGTCCATTTCAAACGATAGTTCCCAACTACCTCTATCAGCAGTCGCCTACGAATTATTTCGGATCGGTCGTCTGGAACGGCTATGTGGCTCAACCTGCGGCTCAAATAATCCGTGTCGCTCAAGCGCAAAGTACATTTCATGTCACCGGCTCAGGAATCGTGGCAGACATCGATACAGGGGTAGATCCAAACCATCCGGCGCTCAAGCCTGTTCTTCTGCTCGGATATGACTTCACGCGAAATCAGCCCGGCGGGTCCGAAATGAACGACCTTTTCGGCGTTAATGGATCGGCGTGCAGTGCATGCCAGGCCGCGTTTGTCGACCAGCACACTGCCGCGATGCTCGACCAGCACACAGCGGCAATGCTGGATGGTGGTCAATATTCTGCTTTCGGCCATGGGACCGAAGTGATGGGCATGATTCACCTCGTGGCTCCGACAGCGAAACTCCTGCCCCTCAAAGCCTTCAGCGCAAATGGCACCGGCGACCTTTCGAACATCATCGCGGCCATTTATTACGCCGTTCAAAATCACGCAAACGTTATCAATATGAGCTTCGAGCTCTCTTCGCCTTCGACGGAGCTGACGAATGCGCTGAACTATGCGAACGCGAACAACGTCATCTGCTCGGCGTCGTCCGGTAACGATGGCGAAAAGGAAGTGGTCTACCCGGCGGGGCTCCAGCAGGTCGTCATGGGCGTCGCATCAACGAACGATTTCGAACAGCGCTCCAGCTTTTCAAACTACGGAGACCAGGTTGTCTGGGTCGCCGCGCCCGGGGAAAATGTCGTGACGACCTATCCTTTTGGGACTTATTCCGTTACGTCGGGAACTTCCTTTACGTCTCCGATGGTCGCAGGTACCGCATCCCTACTACTCAGTGTGCAGCCAAACATGAACCAAACTGCGGCTGCAAGCGCCGTCGGCAACGCCGATTGGATTGGTCCGAACATGGGCAATGGCGAACTCGACGTTTATCGCGCGCTTGCTTCTGTATCCAAATAAAGCGCCACGGACCCGGACGGAGCCACTGTCATGGCAAATATGAGCCATAACGTAGCTGTCGCGTTCGATTTCAACGCCGCTTTGATTTCAGATGCACCCTTTTTGGCAGCGGTAAAGACTGCGCGTCATTCGAACTCGTCACCAATAATGGCGCTGCGAATCAAGAACGCAGAAGAAGAAGCCTATGCCCTGCGAAATTCCTTCGTTTGCGCGTTGAATCAACTGTTGGACCTCAAGGATCTTAATACTGGCATTCACAGCACCCGTCTTGCGGAATGGGCATTGCATGTAGCCGGTGAATTGGGGCTCGACCAGAAATCCCACGCCGACATCGAAGTCGCCGCGCTGCTGCACGATATCGGAAAGATCGGCATTCCCGATGCCGTGCTCAATAAACCCTCTCGTTTGACGCCCGAGGAATATGATCTGATGAAGAAGCATCCGGAATATGGATGGAGCGTTCTTCGCCAGATCCCCGGATTCGAGCGCGTCAGCCTGCTGATTCTCCACCACCACGAGGGATTCGACGGGAAGGGCTATCCTGGCGGCCTGATGGGGGAGGAAATTCCAATGGGTTCTCGGATTGTATCGGTGATTGATGCCTTCGACGCAATGGTCTCCTCGCGCCCCTATCGAGAGGGCTTGCCTTTTGAGGAAGCGGAACGGCGTCTCCTTGAAGCGAGTGGCAAGCAATTTGATCCCGCCGTGGTGAAATGCTTCCTCCCGCTGGCTCGCGCGGAGATGCCTGCCGTCCTAGCGGCAGTTGGACAGCGAGCGTGAATGTAGGGAAGCGCCCCGTGAAATGAAGCTCGCCAGCGACCTCTAGAACCCTGACATCTCGCCTTCACTTCGACTAAGTCAGGAGTGCCTCAAAGCTGGCCGAAAACAAACCAGGTCATTAAGTGTCGAAAGCACGAAAGATTCTGAGGCTATTCCAGGCGTGGATCGCCCTACGCGGTGCTTAAGAAATTCAAAGCAGTCGGTGGATCGTCGCAGCAAAACCCTCAATTATTCTTGATATGAGACTCCGCCATTATCCCCATCGCGTTGATGAATCGCATACAGCGCTAGTTCCAATCGGTTTGACGTCCCAAGCTTGTTGAATATTCGGAAGAGATAGTTGCGTACGGTGTGCTCGCTAAGATTCAGTTCTCGGGATATGTCTTTGTTCGTTCGGCCCTCGGCTACAAGCCGAACGAGGCTCATCTCTCGTTTCGTCAGCAGACTCGTCCCTTTTGAGTCAACGATAAACGGGGGAGCGGTCTCGGCAATTGCTTCAACGAGGTATTGAACCTGCTGGTTGCTCGCCCAGATTTCACCCTCAAACACTTTTTTTACGCACTGACAAAGAACATCCAGAGATTCGTCACGGCAGAAAATGCCTCGCGCCCCGCATCGGAAGGCTTCCAGGACAAGCGTGGGTTGAGACGCCTCCACCAACATGACGACTCGAGGCGCTTTGAAGGAACTTCTCAATTCCCGCGTCGTCCGAAACCCGGCCACAGGCCCGTCCTTCAATGCCCCACTGATGACCACAACATCCGGCTGCGTGCGTTCATATGCCGCGATCAATTCCTGGGATTCAATTGCAGATCCAGCTACGGATAGATGGCGGCTGCGTCGCAGAGCAGTTTCAAGTAATTGACAATTCATACGACACTCTTCGCCGATAAGCAGAGAGATCTCCGAGTCATGCCCGTGGACCTTGGCCATAATTATCACCCTTCAGATTTAAGTGTCAGACTGGGTCTGGCGATACGCGAATCTAATGCAATGACGTTTCGAGATTGGGCTGGGGAATTAATCGAATGAAAGGTCGTTCCTGATAGGCAGTTTTAGAGTCTTGAAGTACCTCCCATCTGCTGCAGCAGCTGGGGACAAGCAATGATGCAAAGGCCAAAGTTTCGCCCGAGTGCTTGTCTCATTTTTATACGCAAAAATGCGTGCGACTCAGTTGGGTCCAGTCGGTTCAAGCCAAAGCTCCAGCGATTCAAAGTTGCCCATCCGCGTGTAAATTTTCCATAGACAGATCCATTGAGCGCTGATTCAGACGATTCAAAATGCAGCATTTGCTCGCAAATCCCATCACAGGCTCCGCAATTGATCTACCAGTTAGAGGACAAAGTTACAAAATCAGATGGACATTTGTCACCGTGTAGAAGTGTTTGATCTTTCATGACACATGCCGAGCGAATTGCGACCGAATCCGTGAGACGGATTTACCTCAGCCACTCGGCAGAGATGCTTTCTCTTTGCGGCACTAGGTTGGAATGTCTCACGGCGGATACAGGTTGCCCTACGGTTCGATGACAATCCGTCCCTTGTCAGGTTTCCGAATAAGTCCTAGCCTTGATGGCGATGCAAACGTGTTTCTGAGTTAAAGAAGAGCAAGTTGCATCGACCGCTGGATCGGCGGAGAAAATGCCACGACGCAAGTTGCACGACAAGCAATGTGGGCATGCCACAGTAGCCCTTAAGATTCGTACGGTCGGCATATTGGCAAATCATCTTTCGTTCGGCAGAGGACAGCAGTAACAAATAAGCCGAACCCATTGGGTATTTCAAACGATCATTAGCGGCGAGGCAGATTTAACAGAGCCTCCCGTTCAGATATCCCCAGCCAGACAAAAACAGAACCGGCGCTGCGGATTGAACTTTGCACTGCGCATCGTCTCCGTTAGCACTTCTTCGCAGAACAACTGCTCATACGCGGAAAAAACACGCCGTGTGAGTCACAGGGCGAAGCTACGCGCACACTAGCACTGGAGATCCTATCGATGAGCGAAAACACTCAAGAATGGTTTGCCGTCCATACGCGCTATCAACACGAAAGAACCGTTCTATCCATACTGCAAGCAAAGGGCTTCCAGACATTCTTGCCCACGTACAAGGAGGTTCGCCGCTGGCGGGACCGGAAGAAGCTCATTTCGCTTCCGCTTTTTCCCGGATACCTGTTTGTGAACGACCTGCGTGAGCGGAGAATTGAAGTCCTTTCCGCTCCGGGGGCATGTGCGATTGTTTCCTTCCAGGGAATTCCGGCGGCAATCCCGCATGAGGAGATGGAAGCTGTGCAGCGAATAGCTGCAAACCCTGAAAAATTGCGCCCACATCCATATTTGAAAAACGGCGATCTCGTCCAAGTGGCATCGGGACCGCTTGCCGGAGTCTACGGGATGATGGTAGCCGAAAAAGATGACTGCTGGCTTGTCATTTCGATCCAGATCTTGGGTAGGTCCGCTGCTGTGGCGATTGACCGGCATTGCGTCATGCCGGTTTCACCCGGATTACGAACTTCTCAAGGATTTGAGACGGTGAGTCTCAGTGTTGCCAGCAAAGCGGGACCAAGTCCTGGGTGTTCTGTTCGTTGCGCATAAGGCGATGTTGAATGGCGCCTGATGAGTGATCTCGCCATGAGAGATTTGGAGAAACCCCTCGAATTCTACGGCTTCGCGGAGCAACCTTTTGGGGTCACGCCGGACCCCCGATATCTGTATTTGGGCAAGTCCCATCGAGAAGCACTGGCTTCTCTTCTCTATGCAACTGAGGCTCGTCGCGGCTTCAGCGCTCTCATCGCTGAACCTGGCATGGGCAAGACGACCCTGCTCTTTCGGATGCTAAACGAGATCAAGGATCATGCACGCACTGCGTTTATATTTCAGCCAGACTCGAATCCTCCCGAATTCATGCGAAGCCTTTTGGACGATCTTGGAATTCGTTTTCAGAATGAAGGAGCCATATCGCTGCAGCGAATTCTGAATGAAGCCCTGCTGGATGAAATGCGGGAGGGAAAGCGATTCGTCCTGGTAGTGGATGAAGCGCAGAGCCTCGAAGACGCAGTCCTGGAAAGAATTCGCTTGCTCTCCAATTTTGAGACTCCAACAACAAAGCTCATTCACATCGTTCTGTCCGGGCAGCCAGAGTTGGGAGAAAGGCTCGGTCGCCCCGAGCTGATTCAGCTCAAGCAGCGTGTATCCGCCATCAGCAGGCTTGAACCATTTTCATCTTCCGAAACAATTGATTACATCCAGCATCGCCTCCGAGTTGCAGGACATAACGGCACGCCACTATTTGCGTCCTCCTCTTTAGCCATGATCGCCGAGTGCAGTCGAGGAATACCGCGAAACATTAATAGTCTGTGTTTTCTTTCTCTTTCTCTGGGATTCGCGAAGCAACAACGATTGATAGATGCTGACACCGTCCGAGAAGCTGCCGAGGACGCCTGGCTGATCCCCACATCGGCGCTTCGCCGGGAGATTCTTCCACAGCGGGCTCGTGTGCCTCTGCCCGCCGTTCAGCAAGTCGACTTCGCATCGCTTCGGCCCGAACAAAAACCATTAAGAACAAGCCTGGTCATGCTCGGGCTTCTGATTATTCCTCTGCTGGTAATCGCTCTTGCAGGCAATCAGCAGATCGAGTCGATTCTTAACGGCTTGATGGCTGGTATCAACCCGCAGCCAGACGCTTCGGTCTTCAGCAACGTGGCCGCTTTGCGTGCTCCCCCTCCGCCTGATATTGAGAAAGTCGATGCTGTCGATATGACTCAGGCGACGGATGCGCAGCCGTCGCCAGGGATGGCAAATGACCGAGTAAGTCATGAGAAACAGAACATTCAGCAACCCACGAGCAAGACAGGTCGCAAGGTTCGAAAACGGAAGAGGATGCACCGCGGTGCCGAAAGCATTCAGGCAAACCGGCAAGAGACAGTGTTCGAACTGGCTCTCGCACACTACGGAAAATCCAACTGGGCGATTGTCGAACAAATTTGCGCCGCCAACCCAAACATCCGGTGTCCTTACGGTCTGATTCGCCCAGGGCAGCGCGTACTCCTCCCGGATCTTTCTCCGAAGTACCCTTTGTTGAGTGCCAGCTTGGATCCAAGCGCAGACTTTACAGAACAAATTTCAAGGATTGAGCAGTGAGAACTTTCGTCGTTTTCATTGGGCTGGCATTTCTCGCTATGGCCGTGCCGCGCGCGCTTTGGGGACAGAATCAGCCCCAAGCGGCTGAGCTGGCTCAGAAGTCAATCGCTGCGGGGCAAGTGAAGCCTCCGACTCAATCTTCAGTCACAACTCCGGAACTTCACCGGCGTAACCCGCGATACAGAATTCAGCCGGACGATGTGCTCGATCTTTCGTTTCGTTACACGCCGGAGTTTGATCAAGAGGTGACCGTCGAACCGGATGGATTCATCCAGCTGAAGGGCTTGGATCACGGGGTCCTGGTCAAAGGGCAAACAATTCCTGAACTCGTCGAAACGCTTCAGAATGCCTACTCCAATGTCCTGAATAAGCCCGTCATCAGCGTTGTCCTTACAGACTTCGAGCGACCCTATTTCATCGTTGGTGGTGAAGTTACAAAGCCCGGGAAGTACGACCTCCGAGGTCCGACGACTGCTTCGCAGGCAGTGGCGATTGCCGGCGGATTCACGGAATATCCGAAAAACACAAAGGTGATTCTGTTCCGTCGGTACACGGACGACGAAGTCGAAACGCGAGTGCTCAACTTGAAGGATATCCTCAAGGGCAAAGATCCGCAGGAGGACGTTGAACTCCAGCCCGGTGACATGCTTTACATCCCGAAATCGATCATGGGAAAAATCGATCGGTTCCTTCCCCGTGCGTCTCTTGGCACTTACTTCGACCCCATTGCTTTTTAGCGAAAAGAGAAGGGAAAAGGGAAATGACAGGCAGGCATGAGATTGTCGTCGGCCGCCAGCCCATTCAGAAGAGCCAGGGAATGACCTTGGCCGAGGCCTTGGAAATCGGCTATCGCCGCCGCAAGACCTTCGCGTGGTGCTTTGTCACTATATTTCTAGGTGCAATTCTTGCTGCCATCTTGATGCCGAGACACTACGAATCCGAGATGAAAATCCTGATCCACCGTGAAAGGGCGGATACGCTGGTCACCGGTCAGCAGACAGCGGCGGTGGAACAGAATTTGCCGAGTCTCACAGAGGAGGACATCAACTCAGAAGTCGCGATTCTGACGAGCGAAGACCTGTTGGAAAATGTCGTGCGCACCTGCGGATTGCAGTACAGGTCGTACGCCTCTCCTTTTGACCGATTGCTCTCCCGGCTTCTTCCGAAAAAGAAGGTGGATGACGCAACAGCAGTACGGGAGGCTGCCGCGAGTCTCGCCAGTCGAATCCACATCGAGCCTATAAAGAAGTCGTTCATCATTTCGGTCACCTACACAGACCGCGATCCGCAATTTGCTGCACACGTCTTGAACACCCTCGGCGCTCTTTACCAGGAAAAGCACGCGGCTGTGTACCGCCCTGGCGACGCTTTTGTCTTCTTTGACAACGAGACTACGCTTGCCAAACAAAAAATGGATGAAGCTGAACAACGTCTGGCCGATTTCAATCGCGCGGAAGGATTGGTGACAGAACAACCAGAGAACGAATCAACGGTCGCCGAACTGGGGCAATTTGAACTTTCGATGCATCAGGCACAAGCAGCCATTCCAGAAATGCGGGATCAGCTCGCTTCATTGGAGCAACTTCTCGAAAGCACCCCCCCGCGAATCACCACGCAGGAGGAGGTAAGCGACAATGGCGCCCTGATGCAGCAGTTGAAATCCTCCCTCGTGAACCTGGAACAGCAGCGAGTAGACCTCAGAAACAAATACGCTCCCCAGGATCGCATGGTTCAGGAAGTGGACACGCAGATCGCGCAAGTGAAGGCAGCGATCGCCTCGCAGGAAAAGGCTCCGTTACGTCAGCAATCCACCGACGACAATCCCACCTATGAATTTATCCGCCAGGAAATCGCCAAGACGCGAGCGCAACTTGCTTCGGAGGAGGCATTGGCAGCCTCAAGCAAAAAGGTGGATCAGTCCTACCGTCAGGCCATGATGCAAACCGACCAAAAGCAACTTGAGCAGCAAGCTCTTGTCAACGACGAAAAAGCGGCAGAGAACACCTATCTCCTTTATGTCAATAAGAGAGAAGAAGCCCGCATCTCGAACGCTTTTGACAAGAGCCGGATTCTAAATGTTGCGATTGCACAGAAAGCGACAGTTCCCTTTGCGCCCTCCAACCCGGCTTCCCTACTATTGGCTGTCGGCTGGGCCTTCGCATGTCTCATTAGTGCCAGCGTCGTTTTCGTTCAAGAGAAGTTGGATGCCCCCTTCCGCACGGTTGAACAAGTGGAGCGTTATCTGGATGTTCCAGTCGTCCAATATCTGCCCGAGTCACACTATGGCCCGCCCGTATCGACTCACTGAGACTGCGATTTCCGCTCCTTGACTGTGAAACAACCATGAGCAAGAACTTTGAGCTTCTCCAGCAGGCTGGCTGGGATGAAGGAATTTTTCGCAAGGCCCCGCCCGTTCCGGAGCCCGATCCGGTCGTTCCTCCCGCGGCGCCGTCGGTTGTCCCCAAAAGGCGACGTCCGAGCTACACCGAGCTTCGGCTTTTCGTCCATGCGGTGTTTCTAGACGCGGTCCCCACACATCCACGTACAGTCGTGTTCACCGGGCTGAGACGTCGTGTGGGTTGTAGTTCGGTGTGCGCAGCTGTGACGAAGATTCTTGCCGAAGAGACGCAGCAGAGTGTATGCGCGGTGGACGGCAATTCCCTCTCACCCTCTCTCCATCTTCACTTTGGCGCTTCGAATCAAACGGGACTTACGGACGCTCTTCACCTTGCCCAGTCGCCAGAGTCGTTTGTTCAACGCTTGTCGGGCGATAACCACTGGTTTCTCGCTCACGGACAATCCAAACAAGGGCGGCATCCTGCCGCAGCATCGCTTGATTGGGGGCTTTGGATTCGCGGGCTTCGCAATCGTTTTGACTTTGTGTTGGTTGACGCTCCGCCGCTGAATGCCAGTAAGGAAGCCATTCGTCTCGCGGGATCTTGTGATGGGTTGATCGTGGTCGCGGATTCTTCCGAAGTGCTCGCAAGTGATCTCTGTAACGCGAAGCATCAGCTCCAGGCAGCAAGGGTTCCACTCCTTGGATTCGTCATGACTCAAGCGTCGGACCTGACGCCAAATCTCTTTGCGCGCTTGTTTCAATGAACAAGAACGACAAATCGATTGCCCAGTTGCGACTCGTCGCCGGAGTGGAAGGGGCAGCCACTCGCAAACGCGCCACGTTTGGTTTGCATTTGGGCCGTCGAAAATTCCTGTTGGGCCGCAACGGATCCGTCCTTGCAGCGGAACTTGCGCTGAGTGTCTGCTCTTATCTCCTTTCCGTTTGGATTTTGCACCGGGGTCTCAGGTGGAATTTTTCCGCCTGGGCTCCTGCGATGCCCATCGTCGTTGGCTTTCGTCTCTTGGGTCTCTATGCGGTCGGCACTTACAAAAGCTCTCTAACGCATGGCGGATATTACGACCTCGTACAGATCATGAAGGCTTGCGCCATCAGCAGCGTGCTCGCTTTCGCTTCGATTCAAGTCTTTGCCGGGGGCGCCGGGTTGCCATTGGCGCTGTTCATTTTGGACTGGGCCCTTTTCCAATTCTTCTTGGGCGGGCTTCACTTCGGAAAGCCATTTGTTCGTTCCCTCGACTCTCTCAAGCGTCCTACAGCGAAACGCGTCCTCATTGTTGGAGCGGGCGACGCCGGAACATCCGTTATTAAGGGGCTTGTTGGCGACTCGAACGCAGATTGCAGGCCCGTCGGCATACTGGACGACGATCCACAGACGCACGGGTCCACTATTTGTGGAGTATCAATCTTTGGCGGGATTCGCGACCTGGCTGTTGTTGCGAGCGCCACGCACGCCAAGGAAGTCTTCATCTGTATACCAAGCGCCACCCGTTCTCAAATGCAAAGGATTCTTTCTATCTGTCGCCAGTGCAACATTCCAGTGAGGACGTTACCCACTTTGACCGAGTTGATTGACGGTCGTGTTTCGCAGCGCGACGTGCGCAGTCTGCGAATCGAGGATCTTCTCGGTAGGGAAGAATTGCGGCCACAGGGCTCCGAAGTTCGCGAAATCGTGGGCGGTCAGACCGTCCTGGTGACGGGAGCGGGTGGAAGCATCGGTTCAGAGCTCTGCCGTCAGGTCGCCGCAGCCGCTCCGGAAGCTTTGATTCTCGTCGAAAAGTCTGAAAACAGCCTTTTTTACATTCATCGCGAGTTGAAGGAACGCTTCCCCAGTTTGCGAATTAATCCAATCCTGGTGGATACGACGCTGCGTGTTTTGATTCAAGAGACCTTCGAAAGAGAGAGGCCGGACATCGTTTTCCATGCTGCGGCCCACAAGCACGTCGGTCTGCTCCAACATAATCCGGTCGAAGCCATACGCAATAACGTACTGGGTACGCGGAATGTTGCTCTCGCCGCCTCGCAAAACGGTACGAAGCGCTTCGTCAACATTTCTACGGACAAGGCGGTAAGCCCTGAAAATTTCATGGGCTTGTCCAAGAAGCTGACGGAACTGTGCACTCAGGAGCTTGCCCGCCAGAGCGGCACAAGATTTATGAATGTTCGCTTCGGAAATGTCGCGGGCAGCACAGGAAGCGTGCTCCGGCTTTTCTGGGAACAGATCCAAAAGCGCGAGCCTTTGCAAGTCACCGACCCTAGAGCGACCCGCTATTTCATGTCGATCGGCGAAGCGGTCTATCTGATTTTGCTCGCCGCAGGCCAAGGCCGCGGTGGAGAGACATTCGTACTTGAGATGGGCGATCCCATCAATATCTACGAACTTGCCAAAGGAATGAGTCTCATGGCGGGATACGCCCCCGGAGAAGATGTGCCCATTCACTTCGTTGGTCTTCGTCAAGGGGAGAAAGTCGACGAGCAGTTGTGGGAGGAATGGGAGCATCCTGTGGCAACCCCTCAAAGAGGAATTCTCTCGCTTGTTAAGCACAGTGTTGGTCTGCCGGATGTTCTGAATAGGATCGAAGAGATGGAATTGCTGCTCTCCTCAAACGAAAAGGCGAAACTTCTCGCTTATTTGGACCGGTTGTTCCCCGACTTTGCTGCACGGAGGAGCCAAGGCTTCGAATTTGACGCGGAAGCTTCGCCGAAACCAATCACAACGCCTCAAGGGGATGTCTATGAAAGTACCGCTATCTAAGCCTGATATTAGTGAACGGGAGATCGAATATGTTACGGACGTCTTGCGGTCCGGACGGCTTAGCCTTGGTCCAAAGCTGAAGGAGTTCGAGGAGAAATTTGCTGCCTTTTCGGGCGCACGGTACGCCGTTGCGACCAGCAGCGGCACGGCCGCCCTTCACCTGTGCGTTCGTGCTCTCGGCATCGGTCCGCAGGATGAGGTGATTACAACTCCTTTTAGTTTCGTCGCTTCCACCAACTGCATTTTGTACGAGGGCGCTTCGCCTGTCTTTCTCGATATCGATCCTCTTACGCTCAATATCGACCCGAAGCAAGTGAGACGGTTCCTGCGCCAGTGCTGCGGGTTGGATAGCCGGCGCGGTGTGATTGTGGACAAGACTACCGGACGTACTGTCCGAGCCATTCTTCCGGTCCACGTCTTCGGTCTTCCCTGCGATATGGACCCGATCATGGACCTCGCGCAGCAATACGGTCTGAGCGTCATCGAGGATGCGTGCGAGGCACTTGGAGCCGAATACCGCGGGCGGCCCGTAGGGACGTTTGGCGACGCCGCCGTCTTCGCCTTCTACCCAAATAAGCAAATGACCACGGGTGAAGGCGGAATGATCGTCACAGACAGTGAAGAAATCGCACAGGTTTGCCGCAGCTTACGCAACCAGGGCCGCGACGAGGGAACATCGTGGTTGCGCCATGACCGCCTCGGATTCAATTATCGGCTGAGCGACGTTCATTCCGCTCTGGGAATTGCTCAGTTGGAGCGGATCGACGAACTGCTTGCAGCTCGAGAGCGCGCCGCTTCGCTTTATGCCCAGGCGCTCGAGAAGAACGCTTCGATCCAGATTCCTTCCGAGTTTGATGGTTTCAAGCGAAGTTGGTTCGTCTATGTCGTTCAATTGAACCTCGCATCGCCACGTGCCACCCGTGAGCGAATCATCGCCAGACTTCGTGAATGTGGAATAGAGTGCCAAGCCTATTTCCCCGCAATTCATAAGCAAAGCTACCTGGCGGGCAAGGTCCGGATGCCCCTCGGTCCGCTTTTCCGTGCGGAAGCTGCCTCGGACCGTTGCTTCGCCATTCCATTTTTTTCCGGTATCACGGCCGCGGAGATTCAGTTCGTTGCGGACAGCCTTTCGGCAATTCTCGAAGAAGGCCTTGTATTGGCCCCACATGCAGGGCGCGCCTCTGACTTCGCGGCCGGTCGTGCGCAATAGATATTCTTTCTGCAAGATGCTGACAATGTCCAACACTGTGATTGGAGTTCATCTGGGGCACAATTCTGCCGCAGCCCTGGTGCAAGATGGCAAGCTCACCTTCGCCCTGCAGGAGGAGAGGCTTACACGAACCAAGAATCAGGGAGGCACGCCGCGCGGCGTCTTGGGCGAAATCAATTCCCGCTTCTTGCCGTCCCTCCAGAGGCAGACCGAGGTCCCCGTGGTTCTCGCAGGGCGCAATCAATCAGTCTGCTATTGGCAGCGCGACGAGATTATCCGGAATTATGGGCAATCGACGGTTGGGTTTGTCGGCAATGTAAAGCGCCTCGCGCGTAAGAATTCGACGATCTCGAATTTCATAAATCAAGTTAAGACCGATCGTTTGGAACAGGAGATAAGCCCTTCCGTTGATCGGACGTGCATTCACGCGATTGGACTTGATCACCATTCCTGTCACGCCGCCTCAGCCTACTTTGGTTGGGGAAAGTTGGATGAAAGGGTTTTGGTGCTTACGTGTGACGGCGCAGGAGACTGCCTTTGTGCCACTGTAAACATCGGCGACCGCGGAGAGTTGCAAAGGATTGCCCAAGTGAACGAGGAGCACTCGCTGGGCGCATTGTACGGGAAAATCACCTATCTGTGCGGCATGGTGCCGATGGAGCACGAATACAAGCTCATGGGTCTTGCCCCGTATGCTGAAAATTCTTCTGAAGCCAAAAGCATCGCCGCCATCTTTGGCCAACTCTTCGAATTCGATCCAAGGAATCCGATGTGCTGGCGTCGCAAAAACGGCTGCCCGCCCTTGCAACTGTCGTCGAACTATTTGGAGCGGCTCCTTCGCCGCAAACGGTTCGATCATGTCGCCGCAGGTGTTCAGTTGTTTCTTGAGGAATTTCTAGTTCGATGGGTTCGTTCCTGTGTTCGGGAAACAGGAATTCACAAGATCGCCTTGAGCGGCGGCGTGTTCATGAACGTGAAGGCAAATCAGAAAATATTGCAGCTTCCCGAGGTGGAAGAGCTATTCGTGTTTCCCTCCTGTGGAGATGAGACCAACGCAATCGGCGCGGCTTGGCTCTATCACCGCAGTGCTACCGGGAGAACGCCGCGCCGTCTGGAGCATTTCTATCTGGGAACGGATTCAAAAGAGGATGAGATTGATAATGCTATGCGCAAGTTCTCGTTCACCGGTCAAATCAGCGTTCGGGAGCATTCGGACGTCGAAAGAACCGTGGCGGAACTTCTGAGCCGCGGGGAGATCGTCGCGCGAATGAAGGGCCGTTCAGAATTCGGAGCCCGCGCCTTGGGTAACCGCTCGATTCTTGCCAATCCCTCCCGCCCCGAGGCCGTCCGCATCATCAACGAGATGATCAAATGCAGGGATTTCTGGATGCCGTTTGCCCCTTCCGTCCTCGCGGAGCGAAGCCTCGATTATTTCCGCAAACCAAAAGCTATGGATGCTCCCTATATGATCATGACGTTTGACACACGCGAGGAGAAACGGGCGTCAATTGCCGCGGCTATTCATCCCTACGACCATACCGGCCGCCCTCAAGAAGTCTCCGAAGCGGCGAATCCCGATTACCATCGTCTTCTGAAGTATTTCGATGAGTTTACGGGCGAAGGCTTGATTCTGAATACCTCTTTCAATCTTCATGGCGAGCCTGTCGTGAGTTCGCCCGACGATGCCTTGCGAGTGTTTGATCGGTCTGGCCTGCGGCATCTCGCCCTTGGCAATTTCCTGATTTCCAAATGCTAGAAGCAGGTTCATTCCTTGTAGGACAGGCTCCCGTCTGGCTTCGTGTAGCCCATTGTGACCGCACTCGTGTCTGAAACGATTCCACCCCTTCCACTGACCGCAGACGATCCCCATGCCCTGCCTGCCGAATCCTCCGGGCTTTTGAGGATCTTCGCCAGGAACAGCGTGTGGCTCTGGATGGATCTCGGAGGTCTCCGAATCGGCAGCCTTCTCGCCGGTCTTTTCCTGATTCGCTATTTCGGTCCGGCCAACTTCGGCGTCTATAGCTCGGCACTCGCGATTGGATGGGTGGCGAACGCAGTTACGGATCTCGGCGTCACGCGGTACGCAGCCCGCGAAGTAGCCTCCCGACCCGCCGAGCGCCCACGCGTTATCGGAGTCAGCCTTCTAACGACTTTGCTTGCGCTCTTGATGCAAGGCGCATTGGTGATTCTCGCTTTTCTGACCGGTCACGAAATTCTCGCTTGTATCTCAGGCGGCCTGATTTACTGCAATTTGGAGGGCACGGCAAGCTTCTGCTCGGCAGTTCTCACTGCGGAGCTGCGCTCGCGCGACATCGTCCTTAGTTCCATCACAGGTGTTCTGGGCATGGTTGGAATGACGATCCTTGTTGTTCTCCTGCACCTTTCCGTGCTCGTGATGCTCCTGGGGCTTTGCGTAAAGTCCGTCATCGTTTTATCGATGCGCCTGTGGAAGCTGCGTTCGACCTGGCCGACGTGGGAGACTTTGGGTAGCAGCCAACTCCTTCGAGTGATTCGCAACGCTTGGCCATACTTTAAATACAATCTAACCCAAATAGGCTACGGTCGCGTCGCGATCGTATGTTTCGGGCTCGTTGCTAGCCCCGAGATGGTCGGCTGGTTTGCCGCTGCGTTTACCATCTCGGACGTGTTTCCGCAATGGAGCTATGCTTGCAGCAACGCTCTTTTGCCCCTGTGGACAAAGCTTTTCGAGAGCGGGCGGGCTCACGACCTTGTGGAGCTGCGGCAGCGTCTGTTGGACATCGTGATTTTTCTCTCAGTGCCTTTTTGGATTGGCTTGGCCGTATTCGCCCCGCAGGTTTGCCGGATCTTCGGGCCGCGGTTTGCCTTCAGCGCGCCTGTGCTGAGAATCGTCGCAAGTCGCTCGCTTTTGGCGGTCTTGGATGGTTTTCTCGGGCACGGCTACCTCATTGCCGTCAACCAAGTACAAGAGCGGCAGAGAGCGCAGAGTCGCTCGCTAGTCGTGCTGGCTGTCCTTTCGCTGTTGCTCGGTTGGCTGTGGGGTCCTGTAGGAGTTGGCGTAGCGCTCTTCATTTCCGATTCCACGCTGATTCTGCAATATCTCCGCATTTGTTCCAGGGTTGGAATGAAGATTGAGTGGCCAGCTTTGCTGCCCGCAGGATTTGCTGGTGCGGTGATGATTGCAGCCGTGTTCGCAACTCCCAATTCGCTCGCGCTGCCGTTCGAAGTCGTTTTGGTGATTTGCGCCTACTTCCTGAGCCTGTTTGCTCTTTCCAAGGACAGGTTTCTAAGCGCGGGACGAACGCTCCGGGAGTGCGTCGGCTAAGAAATATGCGGGCTTCCATTCCTGAAATGTACATTGGTTCACAAGCGCTGATCAAGCGATGGGACTCCTGGCTTCAATACGCCGTTTTGGCCATCCTGCTCCTGTCCGGATTTGTCATAGCCATTTTAGGCGCTGCTCTGTGGCCCGCAGAAGTTGCAGCGCTTCATTTGCTGGACAGCATGACTCTTGCGAAATCGGTCTGCCTTCTTGTCGGAGGAATCGCGGTTGCTCTTGCGCTCGTCCGCCATCCGGACATTACTCTCGCACTTTTTTTTCTCGTGGGCCTTGTCAAAGGCGACCCGAGCCTTTCGCAATCCCCGGTGGATCTCACCGTCGTTACAGCTGCGATCCTCGCCATCAGCGCCGCTTGGAAACTATTGAGTTCAGCAACGCACCTGGAGCTGCCGAGGGAATACTTTCTCTATCTGCCGCTGCTTTCGATGATGGTCCTCAGTCTTACGTATACGCCCGACGTGTCCGCTGGGGCAGAAAAGGCCCTGAGATTCATCTGTCTTACGGGAATTGGGATCATCGGTCCTTTCATTTTCTTCGATTCAACCAAGAAAATTCGCCGCTGCTTTTACGTTCTGATCGTCGGTGGCATCGGACTCGCGATCAACTCGCTGTCCATGCTCGGAAGCGGAAAAAGGTTTGTTGCTCCGAGCGGATTGAATACGGAGCTCGGCGCGGCCTCTGCGGTTGCTCTGATCTTGATTTGGTCGCTTATCTTCCCCAGACTTCGCTTCTTCTGGAGACTCTTTTTCTATCCGGCAATGGGCATTCTCGTGGTCGCGTTGCTTGGTTCCGGCGGACGGTTTGCGAATGTTTCCGCGGCCCTTTGTATCTTTCTTGGGGCAATTCTCTACAGGCCGCTCCTGAAGGACATTGCCATTCTGGGAGGCGCAGCCCTCGTGGCTCTCCCGTTGCTCTGGATACCATCTGCGTCCTATCAATACTTGGATTCTCTCCGCCATCCAACCTTGGCCATGGGCACGCGAAGCGATCTGATGGCTCTTGGTGTCAAGATCTTTTCCGACCATCCTCTTTTGGGCGTCGGTGTGGGCGGGTTCCAATTCGTGTCGCCCAACCCCATCACCTACAACTTTCCCCACAACATCGTCCTCGAACTCGCTGCGGAAATGGGGATTTTTGCTGCTCTTTCGTTTGTGTTGATTGCTTTCTTTTGCTTTCGCGAATCGCTGCGCCAGCTGTCTGTGCCATCAACTGACGACACCCCGCTGATCCGTGCCGTCTTTCTGCTGCTGGTTTATGTACTTCTCGATTCGATGATCTCAGGTGACATCAACGACCTCAGGTTCATGTGGTTCATATTGTCGTTGCCATTTGTCCTGCGCATGTTGATTTCCGGAGCGCAGCCTCGTCTCGATGGCGCGATCGAAAACGCAGGGGAAGTTCCGCAAGTGTTGGAATCCGCTTAAATTCGTTTTACTACTCGACCATGAGCACGCTTCTCGCTTCCACGCCTCAGCTAGAACAACCGGCGTCTGCTTCAGGCGCGTCACCGAAAAATCTCTGCGGAATACGCGTTTGCCATATTTCCACACAAGAAGGGAGCTGCGATCCGCGTGCCTACACTCGCCAGTCGCTTCCGTTGCTTGCCTATGGATTGAGGATGGCCATCATTGGCACTTACGAAGAAGTTGCGCGGCCAACAAAAGTGGAAGTTGTGTCACTCGGCCGCACCCGCTCTAGGCTGTGGCGCATCGTGAGTGCTTCGCGTGCCGTCTCGATGGCGATTCGGCAGAACGCACACATCTATCACGTGCATGGCCCCGAAAATATTCCCGTCGCGCTTGTGCTCCGGTTGCTCTTCCGCAAAAAAGTGATTTATGACTCGCGCGAAGATTTCCCTTCGATGATGCTCACAAAAGAGTATTTGCCGCGGCCGTTGCGTTCTGTCGCTCAGAAAATGACCTTGTTTGCGGAGCGTCTCGCTGCGCGTTTCCTCAATGGCTTTATTACCGCCGACGCGGGCACGCTCCGCAACTACGCCCGCACCGGTGCGAGCAGGAAGCTGGTGTTTTATAACTTTCCCAATCTCGAATATTTCGCTGGTCCGGGCAGCGCAGAAGCAAAAAAGTTCGATGTTGTCTATCGGGGTGGTTTGTCGGAGCGTGCCGGCACAATGGTTCTCTTGCGGGCGATTGCTTACCTTCGGCAGCGCGGTGTCAATGTGTCTCTGCTGATGTTCGGGTATACGGACAGCGAACGCTCCGCCGAGTCGATTCGAAGAGTCATTGCAGATCTTAGGATTGAGGATCTGGTCGTTCTCGGCGGAATTATCCCGCACGCACGTATGGCTCAGACGTTGTCGCAGGCGCGTGTTGCTGTCTGTCCGTTGCTCGGGATTCCGAAATTCATGAACAACATTCCCGTTAAGGTTTTCGAAGCCTGGGCTTGTGGTCTGCCGGTCATCGCAACAGACCTACCTCCGATTCGTCCATTCTTTCCTCGCAGCCAGCGCTCTCTTCTTGTTCCGCCGGGGAGTCCAGAGGCGCTCGCCGCGGTGATTGAATATGTGCTCGCCCACCCCCAACTTGCCAAAGAGTATGGCCGACAGGCAAACCGGCTGGTGCGGGAGCGATACAACAATTCTTGTGAAGTACGCAAGCTACTGCGTTTCTACGGTGAACTTCTCAGGGCTTGACCAACTTTAGTGCTGACCAGATGTCGTGCGACCTCAAGGGAGGCCAGCTTCCTATGAGAGATAAAAGATTGATTGTGAATGCAGACGACTTCGGATTGAGCCGTGGCATCACGGACGGAATTCTTCTCGCCCATAGAGAAGGAATTCTTACTAGCACGTCGCTAATGGTGAATCAGCCAGCAACGACTTATGCAGTTTCGCAGCTTCCAACGGTTCCAAAACTCGGTTGCGGTATTCACTTGAATCTCTGCGAGGGTTCGCCTGTCCTTCCTGCACAGAGGGTTCCCAGCCTCGTGGGGTCCGAGGGAATGTTCCACTCGCCGTCTGAAATGGCGCGTCGCCTGGCAACTTGGCAGATTTCAGGCAGAGAGATAGAAGCAGAGTTTCGAGCTCAGATTCAGCGGATGAAGTCTTACGGCATCAATCCCACGCACGCGGATTCGCACCACAGGATGCACACCTATCCGGCGGCTGTCGGACCGTTTCATCGCGCTATCCGGAAAGAAGGCATTGTTCGCGCGCGTTCCCCCAGGAAGCGCTACTGGCCTGCAAACGCAGGTCTGGGAGCGCCGTATGCAGGCCCGTTGTACCGGCGAATCGCCGTAAAATTCTATCTTGAGTTTCTGCAACTTGCCGTCTTCGATGATATCGCTTTGCCGGATGCCGGCGTGAGCCTGCATCCAGAATACAACCGCAAGCTTGACATGCTTGACGTTGCGTGGCAAGGAACGCTTGAGCACATGCCTGCCGGTACCTATGAAATGTGGTGTCACCCGGGCTTTTTGGAAAATGGCTTCTCGCGCACCGACAGGCTGGCGCTCCAACGTGAGCGCGAAATTGGCGTTTTGACGGATCCCGCCCTGCGCGAAATCGTCCGCCGACGGGACATTAAACTCATTCGATTCGATCAAGTTGGAACCGTCGACGGATGAAAGCCTGTGTATGAAGTATCTCTGCATCAGGTAAGCCCAGCCCTGCACCTAACAACCCGCCCGCGTTGTCTCGCTGTCTGGTTCTCTTTTTGAATCGGCCCAGACTTTCAGAAGGGCCAAAACGCAGCTCAATTCTCGGGAGGAGACGCATATGCGAATTTTTGTGGCAGGAGTGGATGGTTATCTTGGTTGGTCGCTCGCGCAACATCTGGCGGCGCGCGGGCACGACGTTGGCGGCGCCGATCTCTATCTCCGTCGTCGCTGGGTGGAGGAGATGGGGTCCTGGAGCGCCATCCCTATCCACTCGATGCGCGAGCGCCTGCAGGCGTTCAAGAGCCGACATGGAAAGGAGTTGCATTTTTGGGAAGGAGACCTACGCAACTACGGGTTTGTAAAGTCCATCTTTGAGGAATTCCAGCCCGACGCCATTGTCCATTTCGGCGAATGCCCCTCAGCGCCTTATTCGATGATGGACGTTGACCACACAGTCTTCGTCCAGACGAACAACATCAGCACCACGTTCAACCTGCTCTATGCCATGCGCGACATTCGACCGGAAGCCCACCTCGTGAAATTGGGGACCATGGGCGAGTACGGAACGCCCAATGTCGCGATTCCCGAAGGATTTTTCGAGGTGGAGTTCCGCGGACGCCGTGCGCGGCTGCCGTTTCCCCGTCTCGCTGGTTCCTGGTATCACTGGTCGAAGGTCCATGGCTCTAACAACATCATGTTCGCTTGCAAGCTGTGGAATTTGAGGGCCACGGATGTGATGCAAGGTGTGGTTTTTGGAACCAGGATCGACGGGATGGATTCCGATCCGCGCCTCCAAACGCGCCTGGATTTCGATCAAGCCTTCGGAACTGCCATCAATCGCTTTTGTTGTCAGGCCGTAATCGGTCATCCGTTGACGCCCTTTGGCAAAGGTCATCAGAAACGCGGATTCCTCCCGCTTCGCGATTCCATGCAGTGTCTTACGCTCGCTCTTGAAAACCCCGCGCGCGCAGGCGAATACCGCGTCTTCAATCAGTTCGCTGAAATCTACGACATCACCGAGCTTGCCGAGAAGGTGAAGCACAACGCCTCGAGTCTCGGCCTCGAAGTCGAAATCATGAACGTCGAAAATCCGCGCGACGAAGTCGAAGACCATTACTACAGCGCCGATCACCGTAACCTGCTCAATCTCGGTTACAAGCCCACGTACGATGTCGAATCGGAAGTCCGCGTCATGCTGACGGACTTGATGCGCCATCGCGATCGCATTCTCGCCAAGAAGGAAGTCCTCATTCCCGATGTGCATTGGAACAAGCCGCGCAAAAAAGTGGACTTCCTTGATGCGAACGTGACAGCAGTGGCGACTGCCGCGGACTAGCCTTCACAGGGCGGGCTCCGCCTGTGCGGAGTCACGCCCTCCAACATTCCGGAGTCATTCCATGAGATCCCACATGACCGAAGAAAGGGACAGACATGCTCGAATCGCAAATTAGGGCCAATTGGCCGTTGCTCCGAATGGCCTACGACAGGATGCCTTACCGCGTTCAGGATTTCCTCACTACTGCTCGCGGCTTGGTCTTGAGCCGCAATCGGTACCATCGCGGTATGTACGATCTGCTGCAAGAACTGCGCAAGAATGAAAAGTGGAATCGCGAGCAGATGGAAGCACACCAGCTCCAGGCGGTTCGCCAGGTTGTCGAGCACGCCCGCACGACCGTCCCCTTCTATGCCGACTATCCACCGATTCGGCTTCGAAGCCTGCAAGACCTGTCACACTACCCCGTCCTCAAGCGCGAGACCGTCAGGGCAAATGCTGATGAATTCTCCTCGACTCAACATCGAAGCCCCGATCTGATTCGCGTTGGGACCACTGGCACAACGGGCGCCAGCCTCAGCGTCGTTTATCCCGAATCGGTTGCCCGCAAGAACTGGGCTTTCCACATGCGCCGGTGGGCATGGGCCGGAGTCGAGCCTCGCACGCCTCGCCTAACTCTCTTTGGCAGTCGCGTCGTTCCCCCGGAACGTCAGGAGCCTCCCTTCTGGACGCATAACGCCGCAGAGAACCAGGCTCTGCTGAGCATTTTTCATCTCTCTGACGCACACGCTCCGCACTACCTGAGATTCCTCTCAGAGCATTCGGGAATGGTCCTCGAAGGGTTTCCTTCGGTTCTCGCGATTCTTGCCGAATACGCCCTTAGCGCCGATGAACGGATTCCTATGCGCGCCATCTTCACCGACGGCGAGCCGCTCTATCCCTTCCTGCGGGACTCAATCGAGCGCGCTTTTGGCGCGCATGTTTTTGATCTCTACGGAAACACGGAATTGTGCGGTCTGATCCACGAATGCGAGGCCGGCAAAATGCATGCGGCTCCCGACTATGCCTACCTGGAAATTCTCAATGAGGCGGGCGAGCCCGTTCAGGGCGGCAGCGAAGGCTACCTTGTCTGGACAGGATTCGTGAATACCGCAATGCCCCTGATCCGCTATCAGATTGGTGATCGCGGTTGTTGGGATTTGAGCGGTCCCTGTCCCTGCGGCCGTGCATTCCCGCTGGTCGTTGCTACGATTACTCGCGATAGCGACAACTTGCGCTGTCCCGACGGGCGTATTTTTTCGCCGCGAGCCCTCAATCAATCCTTAAAAGGTGCAGCATCTCTTCGCTTCTGCCAGATTCTTCACGAACGGCCCGGACACGTTGTTATCCGCGGAGTCAGCGGTGGTCCGAACGCATTCGAGGATGTGATGGTGATCCGCAAGAATATCCAGGCGGTCCTTGGTCCGCGGATGCGCGTCTCTGCTACTTTGGCAGATGCTCCGATTGTGCGCGCTGGTGGAAAAATTCCGCTCATCATTCAATGCGAATCTGGTTCGCCGCCCTTCGGCACGTCTGAACCATCCATTCGTCCGCGGTATCAAGCTGCGGGCGTTTGACGCAGGGCGACACAACACATCATGTTGAAAGGCGGTTGAAGAAAAACCCGATGGTGCTTCTGTTCTGGCTTTGCGTCGGCCTCATTTTGTACGTCTACCTCGGCTATCCTGTGCTTCTCGCTTCCAATTTGCTGGGGAGGCGCAGACGCGTGCTAAGGAATGAGTATGTCCCATTTGTCAGCATCATCGTGCCGGCGCGCAACGAGGAAGGAAACATCGTCGCCAAGCTGGAGAATCTATTGTCTCTGGACTATCCGCGCGGCCATATCGAAATTCTCGTTGGCAACGACGCCTCGGTGGACCGCACATCCGCTCTTGTGAGGAGCTTTGAATCTTCAGGCGTTCACTTGGTTGATTCTTACGTTCGTCAGGGCAAAAGTGCTATGCAGAACGCGCTCGTTGCAAAATCCAAAGGAGACGTTCTGGTGTTCACGGACGCCGATTGCCTGCTCCCCACCGACTCTGTGCGACGGCTACTTGAAAATATGGGTGATCCCGCCGTGGGGCTGGTCACTAACACTCCAGTGTTTACAAATTCAGACGAAACGGAGGTTGTGAGGAACGAAGGTCTCTACTGGCGATACGAGAAGTGGCTCCGCGAGCAGGAAAGTGAGCGCGGATTATTGGCGATGGCCAGCGGTTCGCTTTTTGCGATACGCCGCAAACTCTGGCATCCATTGGATCCCAATCTTGGCGACGACTTCGTTCTCCCCCTTCAAGTCGTTCGTGCCGGATATCGAAACGTTCTCGAGAAAAACACATCTGCAAGGACGTGCTTGAGTCAAAGTCAACCTCGTACGATGCTTGGCATGAAAAAGAGGATCATCTGCAAGGATTTTCGCGGACTTCTCGCATTTCGCGATTGCTTGAACCCCCTGAAATCCGGACGCGTCGCGGTCTCGTTGTTCTCACACAAGCTTCTCCGTTGGACTGTTCCCTATTTCATGCTGGGAGCATTCTTGGCCAATCTCTTGCTTCTTGGCCGCCCGCCATATTCTTTGCTTTTCTGTGGCCAGGTTATGTTCTACAGTCTTGCCGGAGCAGGTTTTATGCTCGAATCTCGCCACATCCGCTCTCCCCTGTCGGTCCTGTCCTCGCTCTGCCTTGTGAATTTCGCGGCATTGCTCGGGACGTTAGCCGGATTTTCTCGGGGAAACGCGGGGCAGTGGGAGACGGTCCGGTAGGTTTCAGAACGCCTTGAAATAGACAGACTTTTCTATGTTTGCTCCAATCCATCATCTTCACTTCTTCGGATGGTTTAATGGTCTCGTCGCTTTTTCCATCTGCGCGGGATTTTTGCCCGTGATTTGTCTTTTTGCCGAGCGATGGAAGCTCCACGACCCTCCCGGCGCCCTCAAGATCCATTCCGCTCCCACCGCGCGGATCGGCGGAATCGCCATCGGCATCAGCTTAGCAATCGGGATTTCCATTGGTGGCGCAGGATTTTTCTCCAGAGCCTTGGGCTTCTACCTCGCCCTTCTCGTGATTTGGGCGGTGGGTCTATTGGACGACCTCTTCACTCTCAGCGTGCCAATCCGCCTGTTAGCGCAGGTTTCGGCGGGACTTTTGGTAGCTCTGACGCCTTGGCGCCTCTCCCTTTTCAGCAATTCTTTCCTCAATGTCGTCGCCACATGTTTTTTCGTTCTGATTTTTGTGAATTCGTTTAATTTTTTCGATGGGGCGGACGGATTGGCCGCCGGCGTTGCGGGACTCGTTGGCCTCGGCTACATCCTTCTCTACACGCTCCACGCAGACACGGTCGGCGCCGCCGTGGCCTGGAGCCTTTTCGGCAGTTGTGCCGCTTTCCTCTTCTTCAATTTTCCTCCCGCCAGGATCTTTATGGGCGATTCGGGCAGCACGGCACTGGGCCTCGTGGTCGCGTTTCTTGGATTGGACTTCTATCGCGCGCACTATGCGATTGGAACGCACTTGCTTCTGCCTTTAGTTTTCGCTGGCCTTCCTCTGATGGATTTCTTCCTCGCTGTTTTCCGGCGTCTTCGTAAGGGGGTTTCCCCTTTTTCCGGCGATCGGCAGCATATCTATGACCTTCTTCGTCACCACGGTTGGTCCGCTCGCCCACTGGCGCTTGGCGCATACCTTGCAACCGGAGTTTTCTTGCTCGGCGGTGCGCTATGTGACCAGTCGAATTGGCTTTTCTCCCTCTTTGGCATAGCGCTTCTATTCGGTTATTTGCTCTTCGCCGCCATCTGGCTGGGAGCGCTTCGTTAGGGCACTCTGAAATCAAGGGAAAATCAATGCTGCTTTGGCAGAAACAAAGTCGTCAGGTCGCTCTCCGTGTAGCCGTCGCGGGCGATTTTCTTCCATCGCGTGATTTGACTTTGCCCCCGCAGCGGGACTGGCAGGATATGGCCTCGTTGCTCGCCCCTCACTTCGCGGATGTCGATATCGCCATTGCCAACCTGGAATGTCCTTTGGGTATTGGCGGCCTGCGTCCCAAAACGAAACTTGGACTCGGCGCGCATTTCGCTGGACCCATTGCGTCGCTCGAATATCTTTCATCGCTCGGGGTCGAAATCGTCGGTCTGGCCAACAATCATATTTACGACTTCGGTGAAGCAGGTGCCGTTAGAACCTCACGCGCTCTGTTGCGCAGGAACATGTTCGCAATCGGAATCGGCAAATCGCTTTCCGATCACCCTGACATCGGCTTATGGAGAGGCTGGAAGGATATTCGTGTAGGATTCTGGGCTGCTGCTCAGGGCCTGAACGAACTCGCATCGCGAAAGTCTGGCATTGAACCGGCAACGCGCAAACGTGGCGCCGCTGCCGTCGAAGAGCTGGATAGGCAAGGCGCCCGGCTCAAGATTGCCCTGCTTCACCTCGGATTGGAGCGCACAAATCTTCCGGATCCCGAGGATGTCTCGCTCATGCGGTCCCTCTGTCAATCAGGCTTCGACGTGGTTGCCGCCGCTCATTCGCACAGGATTAGCGGCTGGGATGTTGTTGCGCGGCCGGGACGCAGCGACAGTTTCTGCTTCTACGGTCTCGGAAGCCTGGCTTCAAACATCATCTACTCTCCCCTTGAGCGCGAAGGATTGGTTGTAGTGCTTGGTGTTGACTCGAAGGGAGAAATTGTTCGCTTGGAGGTCCGGCCCGTTCATTTGCAGGATGTCGGCTGGGGAACAGTCCCCGATCCTTCTGTCGCCCACAAGATCGAACAGCGCTTTACGAAACTTTCTCAAGAAATAGCCAGCGGCGAGTTCGCATCTCGTTTCTACAGTGAGGTTTCTCGAGGCTTTTTTCATCGGCACCTCCGCGATTTTCGCACAGCCATCCGCAACGGCGGATTGCGGGGGGCCGTTCTGAAGATGGGCCGCCTTCGTAAGCGCCATCTCAAGAGAATGATCCAAGCAGCGCTCAATGGAGCTTCAAGCTGAATTTTTCCTCGAAGTGTTTTCCAGTCCGTCTGCAGAAATTTCTGGAGAAAAGAAGTGCCATGCCTTCTCAGCAAAGAACTTCTTCGAATCACTTTCGAAGTCAACCTGGCTACGTTGCCGACAACTCCTTGGGTTGGCACTCGTTTCGTTTCCTATACGCTTTTCACCATGCACAGCGATTTCAATGGTTGAGCAAAAAAATCGCATCCGCCCGTAAGTCGAACGTCTCAATTCTTGAGATCGGCTGCAATGACGCCACCTCTCTCAGCTACGTTCCCGTTCCTGTCGAGCGTTACATCGGCTTTGACGCCGGTTGGCGCAGCGGCTGGAAGGATGGTACGGCTTACGGCCTGGAAGCTGCCCGCCAGCGCTATGTGGGAACGGAGAAAATCGAATTTCATTGTTCGCATGAACATCGGGACGTCGCGGCCCTCTCGGAGTCTTTCGACTTTGCTTTTGTCCTCGAAACGTTTGAATACCTCGAGACTTCACAGTTGGAGTCCTACGTGTCCACGCTTGCTGAGAAAGTCCGCCCCGATGGCCGCGTCATTTCCACCATGCCAAACGAAAAGGGAATACCGCTTCTTCTGAAGCACGTTGGGTCGCACCTTTCCGGCGTCAGGCGCAGCCCTTATTCCGCCTGGGAGTTGCTGCAGGCCGTTCTCGGTCGCACCGATCACGTTCCACGCATGGAGCGAAGCCGCAAAGGCTTTGACTACGAGCGTATGGCCGGGCTCGTGGGGCGCTATTTTCGCCATGTCCAGTTGGAACCGGTTGACAGCCCTTTCTTCCCGCTCTCGCTAAACCTGAATATCGGCATGGTTGCGTCTCACACGCCCCTGGATTCGCAGTAGAAGATTGATTCGCCACCAAGAAATTCCGGCCCGAGGCCTAGCATGACTCGCTTCTCTCGAACGCTCTTGTTTCTCTTTCTAGCCTGCGGTTTTTTGCTGCTTCCCGCTCAAGTCGCCGCGCAACAGGCGAAGCCGGCACAACAGCAGCAGATCCACAACCAGGAGGACAATCAACAGCAAGACCAGATGGAGGATCAGTCGCAAGATTTGCAAACCAGCGATGTCTGCCCTTTCACCGGCACGATCTCGAAAAAAGAAGGTAAGTTTTACCTCGAAGACCACTCGCACAGGCAGACGTACCTATTGGATGATTCCTGGCTCGCTCGCCGCCACGTTGGCGTCAACGTCCTCGTGCACGGGACTTTGAATCAGGAAAAGAATCTGATCCGTGTACGGTCGATCGTAAACGTCCGTTCCACTACGTTTCCCCGGTGCGATTCGCTGCTCATGAATCCAAAAGAGTCCACACCTTCCGGAATTGCCACATGAAAACCGTCATCCGAGTTCCTGGTTCTGTATTCGCCGATCGCGAAGCACTTGCGCGTCTTGCCGCGCAGATCGGAACCTTGGCGCAGCTGGGACACCGCATGCTTGTCGTGCACGGCGGAAACTGCTTTGTCAGCGCGGAACTCAGGCGTATCGGAGTGCCTGAACATTTTGAGGGTGGATTGCGCGTAGTCGATCGCATGACACGGGATGCTTCCGTTCGCGTGCTGGCAGGTCAATTGACGCAATGTTTGGCCGCGGCCGTGTCGCGGGAGGGGCGCCGCGTCTTGGGATTGTCACCCGCCACCGCGCCCTGCTTTCGTTGTGAGACCCTCTTTCGTGAAAACGTTCCCGGCAAACTGGGATATGAGGGCTATCTCATTGGCGTGGATAGGCGCCTCATTGACTCGCTTTTGGATCAGGAGATTGTATTGGTCGCACCTTCCCTTGCGCTTGCTGCTAGCAGAGAGATTCAATGTATCCAGACGGACCATATGGCAGCCGCCTGCGCTGAATATCTCCAAGCCGATTTGTTGCTCTTCATCTCGGGAAGAGATCCTCTTCCCCTGATTCACGAAGAAGTTATAAGGTTGAGTGTGGACAAAATCATCCGAATTCTCGGCCGCACAGGAACTGCTGACAGGATTGTCGTGAAACTCGAAGCAGCCAGGCGGGCGCTCGATGCCGGGGTTAAATCTGTCGTTCTGATTCGCTCAGCCCGCAAGCAAGAGCTGCTGGATGCGGTCGTGACGAGTCGCTCACATTCGCATCCTCCATTCTCTTCTTCCGCTCCTCATCCGTCTCCGGCGGATATATGAATCCGCCAGCTCCGGGGCTTCGTCGCAAGGGATTAACAGTGTGCAAATTCATCTTAGTCTTTCTATTCTTTCTTTCCTCTTGGTCGCCTTGTTGCGCGCGAACCTTCTACGTGGATTCCCGCAGCGGCAATGACTTGAATGACGGAACTTCCACCTCGACACCTTGGAGGACGATCGCCAAGGTCAATCAAACCCGATTGAATCCCGGCGACGCAATCCTGCTGAGCAGGGGTGGTGTTTGGCGGGAGGAACTGCTCCTGTCTTCTTCCGGTAAGAGTGGCGAACCTATCACCATCGATGCCTACGGCTCTGGGGCTCCGCCAATCCTCAATGAAGCCGACCCTATTCCTTCCGCCAATTGGTCGAGGTGCGGTGGCTGCGCGCTGGGAATCTGGCAAGCCTCCGTCTCCTCGCAGCCAAACGTTGTCATCGTCGCTTCGCGCAAAGGCAATCGCAAACCGGACGTTGGTGCTGTGCAAAATCCTGACGATTGGGCCTGGCAGTCCGGCGTGCTCTATGTTGATCTTGGTTCCAACCCGCCGAATTCAGATCCCGAATCGGCCATCGAAGTCGGAGACCGACCTTGTGGCATAGACCTTGCAGGTATGTCCTATGTGGTTGTCAGAAATCTTGAGGTAACGGGAGCGAACTCCCTTACGTTCGGTGAAGGGGCGGGAATATGGGCGAAGCCGCCCCGCCTCGCCGGGCCTGCTCCCGGCCATCTTCTCATCTCGCATGTCGTCGTCATCGACGGTGCCGGGGACGGCATTCACTTGGAAAATTCCGACGCCACCACCATCGAAGATTCGCTCGTGGCTTTCAATGACGGCTCGGGAATCAAAATTTATGGCAACAACAGCAAATTCCTCATCACATCTGGAGCAATTCAAAATAATCAGGTCCATCACAACCACTCCAACGGAATCAACATTTTTGGATGCCCGCCCGGCACTCGCTGCCGCTCCGTCGTTTATCCCGAGGGTGTAGTCGTCAGTGGCCTTAAGATTACAGGCAACGTTGTCCACGACAACGGTGCAGGCATCTACCTCCACGAAACGAATCATTCGCTCGTCGCAAGCAATCTTTCTTACTCAAATAAGGATACGACGGCAAAGGGGGAGGGATATTGCGTCGGCGTTTCCGGGTCGAGTTCAAACATTATTGAAAAGAACGAATGCTACGATGCTCGTCTCTCTGCCATCGAATTATCAATCGACACGGGCAGCCCTCCTCTGGGCTCGAACGACAACGTCGTCCGGTATAACGACATTCACGACGACGGGACGAACGGCCTCTTCACGAATGATGTCCCGACGCACGGCAATCAATTTCTCTACAACATCATCTATAACCACCCCAACGGCAGTTGCATCATGGCCAATTATCTCGGGCACAAGATCTACAACAACACCTGCTACAACAATCGTATTGGCATCAACCTGTACGTCAGTTCGTCCACGCGCGAGACAGGCGACATCGCCGTCAAAAACAACATCATCGCGAACAGCTCCGAATATCATGTGTTCATCGAGCCGGGCGTGAACGGCAGGCTCGATTTTGCAAACAACGATTATTTCCCCGATGGTCCCCGGCTTTTTAATTGGAAGGGCTCGATTTCAGATTTTGCCGGTTGGCGCTCTCAGGGTCAGGGGAATAGCTCTTTCATCGCCGATCCTCAATTTGTCGAGACTTCTCCTCGCAAGCCATCTGACTTCGCTTTGCGCAAAAATTCCTCCACTGTCGCCAAGGCCGAAGACCTTGGTAAAGAGTTCAGCCTCGCCCTCGCTCCCTCTCCTCTCTCCTGGCCTGACCACGTGACCCTGCTTCCTCAAAGCGGCTCTCACTGGGATGTCGGCGCCGTCGTCCATCGCCCATAAACCATTAAGATAAAGTGACATGTGCCGAGTCGGCGATCACGTCGCCGCTCTTCGCTGAGTTCTGTCCATCGCCGATCTATAGAAGCATCCTATGAGGATCACAGAGAATCGCTGGCGGCCGACACTTTCGCGCCCGTCGTATCGACCGTTCCATCAATCTCTTGAGCGGCGCATGCGATAGCTGTCGAGTCCGACGGCGATGATGAGCACGACGCCAACGACGATGAGTTGGTAGAAGGATTGGGCCCCGACAATGATGAGTCCCGTCTGCAGCACAACTGCGAGAGCCGTCCCCCAAACAGCGCCGATGACGCTTACCTTGCCGCCTTCGATAAGCGTTCCGCCTATTACGACCGCCGTGATTGCAACCAGAGGATCTTGCACATGCCCGGCTTGTGATGTGGAGCCGTAGCGGGCGATATCGACAAAACCCGCAAATCCGGCCAGGCCCCCGGCGAGAGCTGCAAGAGAAGTCAGGTGACGCTTGACGTTGATGCCGGCGCGTTCGGCCGATGTGCGTTCTGAGCCGATCGCCAGCGTACGAACGCCGTACCGCGTAAATCGCAACACCGCCCAAAGGACAATCGCTGCGAGGATAGCGACGAGCGCAGGATAAGGAATGAAAAAGAGTGATGCGACCCCAAAACCCGACTGCAGTTGTTCCGGTATCCCAGTGACGTCTCCGCCGCCAGTGATCACGAGGGCCAGCCCGGTGCCGATCCCCATCGTACCTAGCGTCGCGATCAATGAATTGATTTCGAAATAGGCGACAAGAATTCCGTTGCAGAGGCCGTAGATTACCCCCGACCCGACACAGACGAGCACTCCGAGCGCGATCGCAATTCCCAAGTGAGCGTAGTTGCCATGGACGTCCGGCACTCCTGTAATCGCTTTAATCGTGAGACCGCCGAGAACGGATGAAAGAACCAAATTGGAGCCCACGGACAGATCGAAGGTGCCTGCGCCCAGGAGCATTGCGAGACCTAGTGCCAGAAGCAGCGCCTCCGTGCCGTTGATCATCAGAGCCTCGACATTCGTCTGGCTCCAAAAAACGAAATCCTCCGACATGAATCCGAACAAAATTATCAGGGCGATATCGAGTACAAGAATCCACGTTCCGGTCTTGCTGAAGAAGCGCTGGAGAGGGTTCTTCGGCTTGACGGCGCGGAAGTCCGGGTCCAATTGGCGCACGAGTTCGGAGCTTTGCTGCCGGGGTGTCGTGGTCATGCAATGTTGTCCCTGCCGCTGCCAACCATCGTGGCGACGACTTCGGGTATGGTTAGTTCCGAAGCAAAAGCTTCGAGCGCCGTTGAGCCGCGCCAGAGGATGGTGACGCGGTCGGCGACTTTCAGCACACGCGGCAAATCGTGGGAAACAACTAAAACGCCAAGGCCGCGTTCGGCAACGGTGCGCATCAGGTCACAGACAATGGCGCTTTGGCGGGCGCCGAGGGCAGCGGTGGGCTCGTCCATCAGAATCGCCGTGTGTCCCCACATCACGGCACGAGCCACGGCGAGCGCCTGTTTTTGCCCTCCGGAGAGAGCGCTTACCTCGATTTTCAAAGATGGGAGCTTGATGGAAAGCTCGCGAAGCGCCTGGTCGGCGCGTTCGGTCATTTCCTTGCGGTCGAGAGCGCCAAGCTTCCCGAGGAAGCCGCGACGAAGCTTTTCGTTGCCGAGGAACATGTTGTCAACGACAGAGAGATCGGGCGCCAGCGCGAGGTCCTGGTGAACGCACTCGACACCGGCCTGTTGGGCATCTCGGATGTTGGAAAAGGAAACGGGGCGATCGTTAACGATGAACTCGCCCGCATCGGGCTTTATCATCCCTATCAGCGTTTTGAGGAAAGTGGACTTTCCCGCCCCATTGTCACCGAAGAGCGCCACTACTTCGCCGAAGTGCACTGTCACGTTCGCGTCGGTTAGCGCTTGCACGTGTCCGAATCGCTTCGCGATATGCAGTCCCGCAATCGCAATGTGAGCTGGCCTCTGCCCCCCAATTTGCTTGTGAGCAGAGGATCTAAGTTGCTCGCTCAAAAGAAACTCCTAATGCGAGACGTAGGGGGAAATTAGTTCTCGAAGCTCCCAACTCTAAAGGCCGTGCCCAATGAGGGTCAACGGTGGCTTGCCATCGAGCCCGCCAGGAATCGCCGTTCTGAAAATATCGTGCTCAGCTCTTCCATTTCCAACTTGATCGTGACCGCGCTTCGTTCAGCTGAGAATGAAGCGGTTGGGTCTTTTCTGAGAGTGTTCCGCAACGCTCATTCGCAAGTCGACTTTTGAAGATACGGAGCCGATGACGGGTCATCAATATTCTCCTTCGTCAGTACTTTCAAAGGCACATTCACCATCACCGGGTCCAATTGAGGAACGGGCTGACCCTTCTTCGCGATTTTTAGATAGTCGATCGCCGCCTTGACGCCTTCCTGCCCTAACCCGTACATGGGCTGGCCATAAAGTGCTTGGACCACCCCGCTCTTGAGCGCCGCCACTTCCGCCTCATTGGCTCCATAGGAATAAAGCTTGATCTGTCCTGCTTTGCCCGCCTGCTTGATGGCGGCAGCCGCCCCCTCGCCCTCAGGTCCCGTAATTGAATAGATGACCTTTAGATCAGGATTCGCGACGATCATGGCGGAAGTGGCGATCGAGGCCTTCGTGCGATTGAAGTCGTCGAACTGCGTCGGGAGTATTTTCAGGTTGGGGGCCACGATTCGCAGCTCGTCCGTCACTGGCTTCCAGCGAAGGACTGCGTCAGCCACACCCGCCATGCCTCCGAGCACGCCGAGCGAACCTGTTTCGCCCTTCAAATGTTTGGCGATGTAGTTCACAAAGTCAGAATTGTCCCGGCTATTTACGAAGAGCACGCGTTCGGTCGGCGGCGTGATGGTGCTATTGACGCCAATCACGGGAACGCCCTGCTGCATGAGCGTCTTCACTTGAGTGGAAAAAGTGCCGGGGAGCCAGGAGACCAGAATGAGGGCATCGGGCTTGGTCAACAAGGCGGCGTTGAAGTTCATCTGCTGTGTGGCGCTGGAAGTATCGGTCGCCGTGGAAAACCAGGTCATCTTGGCGCCCATCAATCGTGCCTGTTTGACCGCTCCACACTGAAGCGTGGCCCAGGCAGGGTCCTGCACGTACACCGAAACGCCTGCCAACCGATAGCCTTTGTGAGAGCGAGCGCCGAATCTCGAAGGAGGGGAGGAACAGCCCGCGAGTGAGCCAGTGATGAGGATGGCAGCGCTCGCAACCGCCAGAACTCTTTTGCACCGGAACCGCGTCATCGTTGACTTTCCTCGACGATGAAAGCTGAATCGCGCTCCTCCCGTTCCAGCTGAGACGAGGCAATGAGATTGAGATCGGCATCTGCGATTTTCCGGCCGTGGATGCAGGCCTTGTAAAGAGTGCGCGCCGTTGTATTCGCACCATTTCGCGGCTTGTCTCGTGTCTCCGCTCCTTCTTCTACTCCGCTAATCACCGCCAGGCGCCGCGCCTCTGAGCTTCGGGACGGCCAACCGTGCCGGATTCCCGCCCTTCCCGTCAGTCAACCTGCAAGCCAACCTCGCGTGCGATATCCGTCAAATATGCGAGCGCAATCTTGTATTCGCCTTCGAACTCGGCGGTCGCCTCGGTATTGCCCTTGTAAACTCCCGCCACGCTCTCGACTCCGCGCGAAACACCAGGGACGTCTTCGAATTCAAGCGATACCACACCCGTGTAGCCGGTGTCCTTGAGGGCCTGGAGTACGTGACGCCAATCAATCTTTCCCTTTCCCGGGCGCCAGTGAACGTTGGTTTCGCCGTCGTTGTCCGAAAAGTGGCAATGGAGCACGCGCGGGGCAAGGCGGTAGATGGCGACGTGTGGGAGATCGCCGACGGGAAAAAGATGACTCGGGTCAAGGTTGACGCCAAGGGCGGGTGAGTCGACTGCTTCGAGAATGCGAAGCAAACCTTCGATGTTCGCTCCATAGCGGAAAGGGTGTGGCTCGATGCTGTACTTGAGCCCAGCCGCCTGCGCGTAGTTGGCGCAGAGGCGCAAAGTCTCGACATACTCGTGCCAGTTCCGATTCCAGTCCAAGTTAGACGCGACTGGATATGAGAATGTTTGCATATGAGGACGGTTTGTGATCACAGGAAAGCGAATGTCGAACGGAAGGTGGGTGACCGTGTTGATGATGGGTGATTCAAGCTGAGCCGCAATATCGACTCCCTTCTTGAACGTTTCGATTGCTGCGTTCCTTACCGAGGCGTCGGCGCTCGCGGCACCGCGGTTTACCACCACAAACTGCGAAAGCTTCATATTCTTCTCGGCTAGAGTAGCGCGCAGGAAAGCAATGGTCGAAGGCACGTAATACTCTTCAATCGCAGCGCGATTCCAGGCGATCAGTTCTGTCGCTCGAAAACCGGCGTCGCCGATCCTCCTGATGGTCCTGTCATACGGTAGATCCCACCGCCACGGCCACACGGAAGCACCAAATCTCATCGTTCCTCTCACCTTTCTCTCGGACTCCTGTTTCCGCGTCCAGGCAGAGCCCTTCGGAAGGAAGTAAGACACAAAATGTAACCGTGTGTCAACTATTTGAGAAAGGTGGGATATCTGCCGGGTCAGGCAAGTCTTGGTGCGATGAGCATGTTTTGAAGAGTATACACACGTTGACTTTTAGAGTCGGCATGATTTATGGTCTTGTGGAGATTGCACGCCAGCTTGAAAACGCGATTTTTAGCGAAAGCCTGATTTCACTTTTGCGAGAAGTGATTTCGTCCATTCTGGGCCGGCCCGTAGCGGGTTGATCGAGGAACGCTGATGCCGCCATTTGTCGAGGATCATGACGTCGCGATCATTGGTAGCGGCCCAATGGGCGCGACTTATGCTCGCGTTGTCTGCGACAAGCTCCCAGATGCCAAGGTTCTGTTGGTCGAAGCGGGCCCTGTCGTGGCAAATCCTCCGGGTTTGCACGTCTCGAACATCTTTGATTCTCTGGAACGTGAAAAGGCGCAGATTGCATCTCAAGGACCCAACCAATTCCGCTACGAGCTTCCAGCGACATCCGGAACGGCGATCAACGTGGCAGGCGCGGAGCGGGCGCGCGCGCTTGTGACGCGGCCGGGAATGTTTGCCGTCGGTTCGGGCGACATCGACGGTGACGGTTTTCCCGCTGCTCAAGAGTCATGCAATGTCGGCGGCATGGGTTCGCACTGGTTCGGCGCCTGCCCTCGTCCTGGGAAGCTCGAGAAGATTGATTTCGTCGACGCCGAGGCGCTTGAGCGGGCCTTTCTCCAGGCCGAGCGCTTTTTGCAAGTCACCAGCACTCAATTCCAGGAATCCAGGTTCGCTAAACATGTTCAAAAGGTTGTCGGCGAGCAAATCAACGAGCGCCGGACGCCGGATCGCCGTGTACAACCCATGCCCATGGCCGTGAAGCTCACTTCGCGCGGCGTCTTTCGCGCGGGACCAAATGTCATCCTGGGCCATCTGCTATCGGGCAAAAATAAAAATTTCGAGCTGCGGCCCAATACCCTCTGCGAGCGCGTGACCATGGAAAATGGCCGGGCCATCGGAGTGCAATTGCGCGACCGCGAGACAGGCGTTGTCACGGCGGTTCGGGCAAAATATGTGGTGATCGCGGGCGACTCTCTTCGCACACCGCAGCTTCTCTTTGCTTCGGGAATCCGCCCGAAAGCGCTCGGCCACTACCTGAACGAGCATCCACAGGTATCCGTTATGGCGGAAGTCGAGGGGCTCGGTCCCGACACAGTCCACGATGACATTTCAGGGAATGCGACGGCGATGTCCGATTCCAAAGCAGTCGCCATCGCGTCGAGTGGAGTCACCTGGATTCCCTATGAAGGCGAAGAATTCGAGTTCAGCGCGATGCTTGTCCAGATCAATCCAGACACGGTGGCGCGTTCCGAGAAAGACCGCAAGGTGGGAAATCCCTTGATCTCCGTGCATCTGTTCGGAATTCAAGACCTTCGCTACGAAAATTGGCTCGAGTTCAGCGAAACGGAGAAAGACTGGATTGGCATGCCTGCCATGAAGATCCACTTTTCGCTGAGCAAGCGCGACCTTGAACGGCTTGACCGCGGTAAGTCAGAGGTTCTGCGCATCAGCCATATGCTTGGCAAGCCCGTCGACGGCGAAGAGCCTTGGATCCTCCCTGCCGGGAGTTCGCTGCACTATCAGGGTACGGTGCGCATGGGGCTCACGAATGACGGTACTTCCGTTTGCGATAAGAATTGCCGCGTATGGGACACGGAAAATGTCTACGTCGCCGGAAACGGCGTAATCCCCACTACAACAGCATGTAATCCGACCCTTACAAGCATGGCTTTGGCGATTATCGGAGCCAACGACATCTTGACTCGGCTTTCGGCGGCTCAATCTTGGCCATCCGCTCGGGCGCTTAACCCCGTCGGCTAAACACGCCTTCTTTCGTGGCTCAAGGTACGAATCGAAGGCACACCGGCGTTGGAACTTTCGTCTGCGAAACGAACTTGAGGCTTGGGCCGGTTTCATCCAAAGCGAACACCACCACTATGTCGCTATCCTGATTGCCGACAAGAATATGCTTTCCGCCGGGAGCTTCGATGAAATCGCGTGGCTGGCTGCCGAGAGTCGGTTCCACCAGCTTCAGCTCGGCGGTGCTTGTTGACGCATCGAATGCCAGCACGGCGATGCTGTCGAATCCACGATTGGAAGCGAGCACGTATCTCCCCGAAGCGGAAACTCGTACGGCGCTTGTTTGATTGTGGCCCTTGAAATCCGAAGGCAGTGTCGAGACGATGTGTTTCTGTTCGAAACGATCTCCGTTGCGGCGCAAGACAATCAAAGTGCTGTTGAGTTCATTGAGAAGAAAAAGGTGCCTGCCATCAGGATGAAAAGCAAGGTGGCGCGGGCCGGCGCCTGGAGCAGTCGTGATGCGCGCTTCCGGCTTCTCGGTCAGAACGCCGGCTTCACTCAAGCGATAGAAAAGCACGGCATCCATTCCTAGATCGGGCACGAGCAGGTCCTTCGTGATTGGATCGAACAGGATCTGATGGGCGTGCGGGCCCGTTTGCCGGACGGGATGCGCACTCGACCCTTTGTGCTGGACATGCGAGACCATCTTGCCCAGCCGGCCGTCCTTTTCACGCGCAAGCACAGAAACGGAGCCGGTGCGGTAGTTGCCGACGAGAACGAACTTCTCGCTTGGATCGAGATCGAGGTGCGCAGGTTCAATGCCGGCCGAAGGGGTTGTGTTCAGCAACTTAAGAGCGCCGGACTTGGGATCGCGCGCGAAGGCCGCCACTCCGCCGCCAGGCTTGCCTTCGAATTCTACCGCCTCGATGACCGCATACAAAAACTGGCCGTCGGCGCTGATCGTTACCCATGAGGGGTTTCGAACTTCGGCTTCGACGGTGGGTTCACTCAATGAAACGCCGTCAAAAGTTGCGCTAAGAATGCCTCTGGCATGACCGTCTACGTGAGCCAGTGTCTCCGTATAAGTTCCGATAACAAGCGCCAGAGGCTTCCATTTCATTCGGCCATCCTCGTTTCTAAATTTGAAAGGGAAAAGTTTGCGTTCGCTAACAGTTCAAATGTAGCACATGGACTACAATTGACCCCATGAATCCTCCGCTCTCAAAAAGGCCCGGCAAACCGGCAACAACTTCGCAAGCCAGGAGAAGTTTTCCCGAAGAGTTCCTTCAGTTGGCGCTCGATCTCTCGTCGCTCAATGAAGCCTTGAGCCTTGTCTCGAAGGTCGCGCAGGTAGTCGCCCGTGTTGAGATTGGCACGCCTCTCATTTTGTCAGCGGGTCTCGCTGCCGTCGAAAGCGTTCGAAGAAGCATGCTGCATCCCATCGTCGTCGTTGCCGACGTAAAGATTTGCGACGCGGGCGAGAGGATCGCTAGAAGTGCATTCGCGGCTGGGGCAGATGTCGTGACGGCAGTGGCAGGAGTAATAGATGACGTAACGTGGCAAGGTGTCTTGAAAGCGGCAAAAGCTGTCGATCATCCAGTGGGCAGCCCCTCCCCGATCCTTTTGGACACAGTTGGACACGGTGTTGACCTTGTTGTGCTCGAAAAGCTTTGCGCTACCGCCGATCGTGAAGGAATTCCAGTCGACTTGTGTATTCACCGTCCGAAATCCGGCTCGCGGACCTTTGCGGCGCTGATTGCGCCGTTTGCGGGAGGCGCAGGTTATTTCGACCGGCTAATCGTCGCAGGCAAGCTGAGTCCGGCTGAAGTTCATGATGCTCTTACCGCTGGATTTGACACTCTGATTGTCGGTGGTGCGGTCGCCGACGCTGCCGACCCGCTCGCGATCTGGAACGCTTTCAGGAGCAACGTTGACTCCTTCCATCAAGGGACGAGTAAGAACGAGCAATCGCAATAATGGCCGGCACTCACCACAGAACCTTCTAATTCAGGCTGGCTTCACGCGATAGAAAAACCCATCTCGGATCCGCCGCTAGCGACGACTCTCTTCACAGAATTGCTGCTTCGCCGTTCGTTTCCGTGTAACGACGGTCGAGCCCAATCCAAGTCGAAGGCACCTGACTCCTCGACCATCTACGGCCATACCATTTTGCGATAGCGGCTGATCCTCGCAGCCGTTTCGCGTACCCGCTCATGGACTTGGTTGTCAGGCTCCGCGAGCGCCTCGCGAGCTGGCTCGAACACGTCACCGATTCGAATTCCTTCGACGGCAGCCCACGCCACCATCGCTGCGCCTGTGGACGTTGCAACATCGGGGATGGGGGCTGAAGTTGCGACGCCCAGTGCATCGGTCATCAGTTGGACCCAACGCCTTTCGTGCAGAAAGCCTCCGCTAAACACCACATGGCGGGCGATTCCGGCCACCGACTCGACCGTTTTGGCCAGATCAAGCAAGGAGCCCGCGATTCCCTCAAGAACAGCTCGCACCAGATCAGCAGCGCCATGATATGAGGACAAGCCTATAAAAGCCGCTCGCAGGTCAGACCGCCAGAACGGTGCCCGCTCGCCATGAAGATAGGGTACGAACGTCAGAGACGGATCCGCGCTCACCGAGAAGGCAAGGTTGACGAGATCAGGAACGCTTTCAGCGAGCCTCAGTTGATCGCGAAGCCAAGTCAATAGATTTCCGCCATTGCTTCCCGCTCCGCCAACAACCCAAAAGTCACGGCTCACCGGGTAACACCACGTGCGCGATTGCGGGTCGGCAATACGCCGTACAGAACCAATTCGAAACGCGATGCTCGTTCCAATTGTGCATGAGGCGACCCCTTCACACTCTCCCGAGGACCCAAGCTGGGTTAGCACCCCATCCATCCCTCCCACCGCAATCGGCAGCCCTTGTGGAAGACCAAGTTCGTTGGCAGGGGCGGCCGCAAGTGGCGCCCATTCGGCGGCGCCTCGCACCTTGGGAAGGCAATCGGGAGAAGCACCCGTGCTTCTCAAAAGATTTTCATCCCAGCGCCATTTGATGCTGTCGAACACCCCGGTGGACCCGGCTGTCATCGGGTCTGTCCACAGCAGGCCTGTCAGCCAGAAGAAAACCAGGTCCTTGCCCCCAGCAATAAAACTGTTGCCATCCAGCGCTTCTTGCTCGGCCAGATATTTCAGTTTTGCCGGCCAATAAGTCACATCTGGCGGACACAGTGTTCGCTCGTAGGCTTCTGCCAGTTGTGCAGCAATTGGGGGATACGCGCCCGCAGCGCGCGCGTCCGACCATAGGAGCACTTCGGTCGATTCCTTCGGAATCCCGTTCTTGAGTTTTGCTACAGCAAGGCTGCTCGCCGTCCCGGACGGGCCCAGCGCCACAATTCTTAGTTCAGATCCCCCAGCGATTGGTCGAACAACCTTGCGCACGGCTTCAAGAATCGCTCCCAGTTCGTGACTCGATGTTCCGTCGGCTCCTGTTCGGGTATCGAGGTCTGTCGCGCGCTCGGCGTGAACGCACATGTCTCTTCCGTGTGCGCGTGCCCGCACTCCGCTGGAACTGATATCAAGCGCAAGCACAACATCAATTGGAGGCAATTTTGTTACGCCTGTTCGGGGAGCTGTGGAAGCGCGTATTGGCGTCCTGTCCAACGCTCCAAGATAGCCGCGAGGGCGTGGCTGAAAATACGGACAAGATCGACGTTCGGGTCAACAAGCCATTGGAGTTGGATACCGTCCATCATTGCGTAAAGCGAGCGCACCTCCGCGACGATCGTCTCATCGTCCATCCAAACAATCTCGCCCGTGTCGCGCGCTTCGCGAAGAAGTTGCGCGCTCTTGTCCACAACTTCGCGGTATCGCCCCTGGATGAAGTTGCGCGCGGGATGAGCGGGATTTGTTGACTCACCCGCCAGAGTGAGGAACAGTTCGATCAGTCCGCGGTTGGCCTGGTTATAAATCACCGCATCCCGAAGGCGGACAAAGAACGCGAGTCCACGGACATCACCGGGGTTGCGCGCACGAGCCTCTGCATCCCAATTATTCAGGACAGCGGAAAGGAGCCCTTCTTTGTTGTCGAAATGACGGGCGAGTGCGGCGGGTGTAACGCCTACTTCCTTGGCAATTTGGCGGAGTGTGCCACTATTGAAGCCGTGAGAACCAAAGATGCGAGTCGCGGATTCTATGATTTTCCTGCGCCGGCGAATGCCGTTCTGGTAAGGACCTCGCACTTCTCTCGTTCTGTTTGTTCTTCCTGCGGCCATAGCACCCTCACTCTCGGCAAAAACCTGTTTGAAGGTTGAACCTCTCGGATTTCTTAGAATACGCAACTGTAATTGCGTGTCAACCATTGGTAGGAGTGTGACGACCCAGGAATGGGATGCTGCAAAATCTTAGAATAGATGCAGTTATGGGTTGAACGATGGAGATGTAATCGCACGAGTTCGAGCTGCCTTCAGAACTGGCATTGGCAGGAATACTGGCATTAGGGGATACTCATTTCGAATGATAGGTGAGTCTCGGTGACCAACGTTGACCACGATAAATTAAACCGCGAGGCCACGGCCTACTTCCGCGGTTTACAGGACAGAATCTGCACTGCTCTCGAGGGTGTCGAGCAAGCTGCGCAAGGCGGCGCTCGCTTCCGCGAAGACTCCTGGCAGCACTCGCATCGCGGCGGAGGAATTACTCGTGTCCTCGCCGATGGGCGAGTGTTCGAGAAAGCCGGTGTGAATTTTTCGCAAGTAAACGGCACACTTCCCGAAGAAATAGCGGAGACAACGCCTGGTAAGGGAAACAATTTTTTCGCAGCTGGCTTGTCGTTGGTTCTTCATCCACGCAACCCAAACGTCCCAACGGTCCATGCAAACTTCCGTCAGCTTACCAAGGGCGGCGTGGAGGAACGAGCTTCCTGGTTTGGCGGTGGGGCCGATTTGACGCCGTTCTACCCGCGCCGCGAAGACGTGATCCATTTTCATCGCACGTGGAAACAGGCCTGCGAACGCCATCCTGTGGCGGACTATGTTCGATTCAAAAAATGGTGCGACGAATACTTCTATTTGGCACATCGCGGGGAAGCGCGAGGCGTGGGCGGAATTTTTTTCGACTATCTTAGCGAGCGGCTCGACGAAGTGTTCGCCTTCGTGCGCGACGCCGGAGATCAGTTTCTTTCTGCCTACCTTCCGGTCGTTGAGCGTCGCAGGAACGATCCCTATACCGATGAGCAGCGCCGGTGGCAGCTCCTTCGGCGCGGGCGTTACGTCGAGTTCAATCTGTTGTACGACCGAGGCACGGTCTTTGGTCTCAAGACTGGCGGACGCGTCGAATCCATTCTGATGAGCCTGCCGCCGGAAGTTGCCTGGGGCTACAACGAGATTCCAGCTCCGGGGTCGCCGGAAGCAGAGTTGCTCGAATATTTGCATCCGCGAGATTGGGCCGACGAGCCAGCCTGACGCTGGCGTTGTGCTTCGATCAGCTTGCGCCGGAACGCAAAGGACTGTACCAATGGTAGAAAAGAACGGGGAAATGGTCGGTGAACCCTTCTAGACGACCTCGTAAGGGCGCATCATTTCGTTGTCTTCATGTTCGAGCATATGGCAGTGCCACACGTAGCGCCCTTTATATCCCTCGAATTTCACGATAATGCGAGTGACTGTCATGGGGTCGACGCGAACGGTGTCTCTCCAACCCGATTCGTTCGCTTCGAGCGTAGCCGCAGGCCCGTTGAAGACGATTTTCCCTGTGAGCTGATAAACCGAAAGATCAAACGGTGTTCGATCTAAAATCTGAAACCTGACCAGGTGAAGATGAATCGGATGAGAATCGTCCGTCAGGTTGATGAAGGACCAGATTTCTGTTGAGTCCAGCTCCGGATTCTCTGTCACTGGCTCCGACCAACGCGTTCCGTTCAACAAAAGGATGCGCGAAATCCCCAGTCGATTCTGATAGTCGGCAAGCGTCAATTTTCGGGTCTTTACTGCCGCGCTCTCTGGCGTCCGAGGGATGGGGCGAAGTCTCTCGGGCAAAGAAGACGGATCGGCAACGCTTCGGGACGCAACGCGGAATTGCATCACCATGGCAACGTCCGTCCGTAGATACACTTCCTTGCTTTCTTTGCCGCTGAAATCCACAACCAAGTCAGCCCTCTCGGCTGGGCCGAGGATCAAAAGCTTCATGCGTGCGGGAGTCGCTAGAAATCCCTGCTCCGTGCCGATTTGGTGGAAATCGAGCGCCGGCGACATAACCGTCGGCTCAAGCGATAATGAGAGCCGGTAAAAGCTCCCATTCGAGCTGTTGAGCACGCGAAACCGGTACTTCCGCGGTTCGACTTCGAGGTATGGGAATATCTTTCCGTTCACCAAAATCGCGCTTCCGTAATATTCGGAGACCCACGGTGCACCGGGTTTTCCCGAGACAGGATAAAACATCCGGCCATCCTGGTGAAACGACCGATCGAAGATCACGAGTGGCACTTCATATGCGCCTGAGGGAAGGTGCAGCGAATCCTCGTAGTCGTCGCGGATCAAGTACAATCCCATCAAGCCTGCAACGGCGTTCAGCCGTGTAATTCCCATCGCGTGATCGTGATAGAACAGGGCTGTGGCCTCCTGCTGATTGGGGTAGTAATACGTCGCTGAATGGCCGGGCGCGAACCATTTTTCCGGATAGCCGTCACTTTCCGCCGGGGTCTTGCCTCCGTGGAGATGCACAACGGTCCGCACCTCCGGCTTGCTCCGTTCCGCGCCGTGCAGAGTGTGGTCGATCGGAAAAAAATGGCACTGCGGCAATTCGTTGGACCATTCGACGAGTACGGGCGATCCGCTTCGTGCCTCTATCGTCGGACCGGGACACACACTGCCGTATCCCCAGAACGCAGTCGGCGGCACATCGCGATGCACCTTCGATTGAAACTCTCGCATTGCGATCCGATAGTACGGAATATTCCTCGCAAGCTTCGAGGGATCGGGCCGCAGTCCGCTGAGCTTCGCTTGCGGAGGAATCGGAAGCGGATCGACAAAGCGCGCTAGTGCCATCGTGTTGAGCAATGCCTCAGGCGCGGGATATCGTTCGACGACTTCGCCCCCTGGCAAAGCTCCGCGCGCCGCGGCCGCCATTGCCAGCCCGCTCAGCTGCTGCAGAAAATCCCTTCGCGTACCAGGCATCACGCCCTCCGAACAAATTTGAATCGCAATGATCCGTTACAAGACTGAGGAGCGGAGGTTGCAAGCCGATGAATCCTTTGCAAATGGAATATCGAAAAATCTCACACGCTGAATCTCAAAAATCCACTTCCAGCTCTGGTCGCAGTCGTCGTGTCCGCCGCTAATCTTGAATCTTCGTTCATCACCTTGTGACCCGCGGCCGCCTACACTGCCTCCCGCGGCTCCTCGTCGGTGGCTCCCTGCCCAGCCATCCGGCAAGACGCAGCAAATTTCACACGCCTCAAGGAGCTTCCCCATGAAGAAATGCGGTACGGTTTGCGTGCCGTCGTGGTTGTGCGCGCTTGCGATGGTGTTTGCCTTCGCCTTGGCGCCGGCGGCTTTTGGACAACAAGTCACCTTCCAGCCCTACATTCAACTGGGCGACAACGGAACCTTCGGTCCCGCGGACCAAATCGTAATCGCATGGCAGACGAATGAAACTTCTCCCAATGCATCCGTCTATAAAGTGAGATTTAGCTCTTCCCGATATGACGTCCGGTTCGCCAATGCCAGCGGCCGCGTTGTAGACAGTTACCTCGCCGCCGATCCATCACTTCCCGCGGTTCCAGGTGCGTACGGCGCGCACACCAACTACACCGCTGTGCTCAGTGGACTGCCCTATGACACCGAATATCAGTACACAGTTACAGGTCCCGGAATGCCGAGCGGTGGGTTTTCTTCATCGTTCCACACCCGCAAGCGCGGCCCTTTCTATTCCTTCGTGGTTGTCGGCGACGAGGGCTATTTCCCAGTCGTGCCCAATTCCAATCCGGCGCGCATTGTCGATTACGAAGCGCGTATCGCTCATCTCATCAACGATGTTTCGGATCTCTCGGTAGCCGGTGTGCCACCTCGTCCCCAGGCGGATTTCATCCTGGACACGGGCGACAACGTCTACAACGAAGGCACGGAAGACAACTACCGCGACTTCTTCTTTCCCGTCTTTAACAGCAGTGACGATTCGAACGAGACCGGAGCGCCCATTCTTCGCAGCACGCTCTTCTTTCCGGTGGACGGAAACCACGACCTCGGCAGCACCGGCGTGTCCGTCAACCTGCTGGCAGACAATTCGGCGCCCCTCTTCAGCGGGAACTTGAGCGGTGGCGACGCGCTTTCCTTTTTCAATGATTTTTACTTTCCTCAGAACGGGCCTGCCGGCTTCGACATCCAGAACGAATGGAACGCCGATTCCTCTTCGCCCACCGGCATGACCTTTTCCTATCAAGGCCAGACGTATAGCTCCAGCGCTGCAATCCAGGCCTTCCGCAACTCCACGAAAGTGGATACGGGCAAGGGCTCCAAGCTCCAGATCGACCACCAGAGCAACTATTCCTTCGATTACGGCAACGCTCACTTTCTTTTCCTCGACGCAAACCCGCACCTCTTCGACGACAATCTGCCGAGCAGCAACGCCTACAACGCCGCTCCACCCGTGTTCACGGCGTACCCATCTGCGTTGCGCGAGTGGGTGATCAACGATCTCGATTCCAGCAAGCAGTTGTGGAAGATCGTAGTCTATCATCAGCCGGCGTTCTCTTCCGGTGATGCGACCATCGTCAATTTCCAAATGCGCGCCATCGCGAAAGTGCTGGAAGACCATGGAGTGAGCATCGTCTTCAACGGGCACGAGCACAATTATCAGCGCACTCTGCCCATTCGTGCCACCAGCCGAACCGCCGGCCCGGTCAGTACTTCCGGTTCGCCTGCTGTGAATGTGGACCAGCGTTACGACGGTGTGACGGACACGGTGCCCGACGGGGTCCTCTATCTCGTTGAAGGCGCGGGCGGAAACCGCGATTTCGACGGCAACTACGCGGCCCCACGCGGCAGCGGCGTCGGACTCGATGAGGATGATTCCGCCACGGGAACATTTACGGATGAGCCTGGGCTGACAGTTCCGCAAGGCCCGGCCTCCTGGCTCGACGTGAATCTTTCCAATCCGGAGATGGTGAATTTTGTCCCCAATGCCGGAAACGGAACGAAGATCACAACGAAATTCAAGGCGAAGGTATTCTCTTTCGGGGATGTCTTGGTGGATGCGAACAAACTCACGCTCTATCAGATCACCGAGCCGCTCCAGAATAGTTCCTCCGCGACTTCCGCCGATCCAGCTCCCTACGGCACGGACATCAACGGCCAGCCGCTGAACGATCCCATCCCGGACACGGAAATTGATCCCACGACCGGCCAGGTGGTTTCCAACCCGGCGACGGGAACATCCGCGTTGCTCGATAAGTGGACGATCACGAAACCAGAGCTCGCCAACCAGGTTTTGGCTCTCCTGGCTGCGCCCGCGAGGGTTCGCCCTGGGCAAACCATCACCTACACCGTGACGATCAAGAATCGCTCGCAGTATGCTTTGAACGGCACGCAGGTGCGCTTTGAACTTCCGCAGGAGGGGTCGTTCGCCGGAACCTTGAGCGACACGCTCACCCAGCAGGGCAACGAACTGGTTGTCACTGTCGGTCGCGTGGCATCCGGCGGATCGCAGAGCGTGGAGATTCCTGTTCAGATCACGCCACGTGCGCGTTTTGGCGACCGTGTATTTGCCACCGCGAAGGTGGATTCATCCACGGCTCTGCCCGTTCAAAGCAATCCTGCACTCACAAGCGTACTTCCTTGAGTTGTTGAAGCTCTACTCATCCCGGCGGGTGCTGCATTGGCCCGCTGGGATGAGTTGTATTTCTTAATTCGCAGCTTGAAGACTTCTTTCTAAGTCCTCAGAGGCACCTTCAGATTGAGTTCGTTCCTCCGGTCTATCTTGTCTGAGCAGTCATGTATCTTTCCTAGATGAGATAAATGTGCGTGCGACGTCGCTCGCATTTGCTCTTCCGCATGTCTTTTTGGGCAGCCCCCGCATGGAATCGCTGTTTTCTTTCCACAATCTCGCCCTGTTTCAAGCCGTCGCCCTCGAAGTCACCCCGTGATAACCTCGATGCCCGGGAGCGTTCAAAGCCATGTGGAGGAGAAGAGAATGAGAGTCTTCGTGCCGAAGGAGCGCCCCGAGTCGTGGTCGCAAGGACGCGCGAAGATCCGCCACTTCTGGCTTGTGCCGCTTTTCGCCATCGAATGGGGATTCGAATGGATTGCCTATGGCCTCAGCAATTGGAAGTTCCTCGAAGTACTGGAGTATTTGAGCAGCCTCAGCGTTCTCGTTGCCGTCATTTTTTATTTTTCTGAATCCGGGGATAGGACTAAGCAGCGCCACTATCAGGCGTGGCAGGTGATCAACACCGCCCAGGGCAAGGGCGGCAGCGGTGGGCGAATCGACGCGTTGCAGGAGCTCAATGCCGACGGTGTTCAATTGGTCGGTGTCGACGTCTCCGGTGCATCGCTCCAGGGAATCAACCTCCCGCGCGCGCATCTTCTGCGCTCCAACTTCAGCGCCTGCGATCTTCGCAACAGCAATTTCCAGTCGGCGGATTTTACCGATGCAAACCTGCGATCCGCAAATTTCCGAGAGAGCAATCTCAGGAAGGCGGATTTCACCGACGCGGATCTGACCAACGTCGATCTCACCGGCGCTGTCCTTTCCGGCGCGAATTTTTCTGGTGTCACGCTCGACGATGCGGACCTGCGCGACGCTGACTTGACCGGGCTGCGCTGGCGCAACATTGCCAGCATCAAGAGAACGAATCTCCACAACGTCAAGAACGCCCCGCCCGGGTTTCTCGATTGGGCCGTGCGGAATGGCGCCACCACCTCATCCTTGGACGCTCCTGCCAATACCCCACAGAGCTGATCTGCCTTGCCAGGGCCCACAAAACAGCAGTAACTCATTGTAAAGAAGTGAGTTGATGAGGCGTTATGCGTCCAGTAAATAAATAGAGACCGAATGGTCTCTACTCGCATCCAACGCTCTTGTCAACCTCATGAGCGCCACCATCTCCACGACGCCGTCTTCCTCTTCGGCCTCTTTTCCACGGCCATTTTCCGGCGCCTTTCGATTCATGCCTTCGCCAACGGTCGCCGACCGTCAGGCAATCAATCCTTGGACCATTGCCATCACCGTTACGCTCGCAACGTTTATGGAGCTTCTCGACACAGCCATCGCCAATGTTGCCCTCCCGCACATTGCGGGAGGCCTTGCTGTCAGCTACGACGAGAGCACGTGGGTTCTTACCAGCTATCTTGTGTCGAACGCCGTCGTGCTCCCTTTATCTGCCTGGTTGAGTCGCGTCTTTGGCCGCAAGCGCTACTACATGATCTGCGTCGCTCTCTTCACCATCAGCTCTCTCTGCTGCGGACTGGCGCCCACACTCGGCTTCCTCATCCTGTTTCGCGTGATGCAGGGAATCGGCGGTGGTGGTTTGGCCCCCGTTGAGCAGGCAATTCTTGTGGATACTTTTCCCGCCTCAAAGCGCGCAGCCGCCTTTGCGCTCTATAGCATGGCAATCGTCACGGCTCCAGCCATCGGGCCGCCCCTCGGCGGCTGGATCACCGATCACTGGTCGTGGCGCTGGGTCTTCTTCATCAACATTCCGATCGGCATCGTTTCGCTGATCCTCACGAATCATTTGGTTTCCGATCCGCCCGAGTTTGTGGCGGAGGTGGAAGCGGCACGAAAGCAAGGCAAACTCAAGATCGACGGCCTCGGAATTCTTTTAGTGGCTCTGGGCTTCTCTGCACTCGAAATCGTACTGGACCGCGGCCAAATCGAAGACTGGTTCCAGAGCAACCTCATCACGTTCTTTATTTCCGTCGCAGCCCTTGCGCTCATCACGGCGGCTATCTGGGAATGGCGCCATCCCGACCCGGTTGTGGAGATACGTCTTCTTGCCGATCGCAATTTCGCCGTCGCTAATTTCTATTACTTCCTTTTCGGGTTCACTCTCTTCGGCTCGACGGTCCTTATCCCCCAAATGCTGCAAAGCCTTTACGGTTACACAGCAACGGATGCGGGTTTGGTGCTTGGACCGGGAGCTTTCATTATCGTCATGCTCGCTCCCGTCGTGGTGCGCATTCTTCCAAAAACAGGGATCAAGCCGCTGATCTTCGCCGGCTATGTCATTTTCTCCGGCGCGATGCTTTATTATGCGAGCTTTGACTTAGGCACGGACTACGCGCATGAAGCTCTGGCCCGCGCTGTGCAGGGTCTTGGAATCTCCTTTCTGTTCGTTCCCGTCAGCCAGCTCGCCTATTCCTTCCTGCCGAAGAGTAAAAACAACAAAGCGTCGAGCCTGACGAATCTGTTTCGCAACCAGGGCGGCAGCGTGGGAATTGCATTTGTCACCACCGTTGTTGCACGCCGTGCGCAGTATCACCAGTCGATCCTCGTGGCGCATGCGACGCCGGGAAACCGCAGCTATTGCACATTTCTTGATTCGGCTTCGCGCTATTTTTCCGTCCACGGTTTTTCAGGCGTCGATGCGAGCGTCCACGCTCGTGCCCTGCTCGCGGAGACGATCCAGCAGCAAGCGACGTTTCTTGCTTCGCTCGATTGTTTCCGATTGCTGGCGCTGGCTTGCGTCGTTGGTTCCCCGCTGGTGTTCCTCACGCGAAGGTTTTCATCCGGAGGGCCCGGCGCGGCACACTGAAAAATTTCACGACGAAGCCGGTTCGCTCTTCCGCAGGTTTTTTTCGAGGTATTCGTTCAAGTGGATTTGCATGGTGCGCAGCGGCTGATCGCTGTGTGCCAGGCGGCTCATCATGAGAGCTCCTTCCAATCCGGCGATCAGCATGGTCGCTGTCTCTTCTCCGTGGGCCTTCACCCTGATTTCTCCTCGCTCTTTCCCTGCAGCCACGGTCGCCTCGATAAATTCTCGCCAGGAACGCAGCGCTTCTCTCGCGTGCGCCCTCAACACGATGTTGCCGTCATCTGCTTCGATCGCCGTATTCATCAGTGGGCAGCCGCCCGGTACCGGCGGGCGAACTTCCACAAAGTTTTTTACAAAGCCTTTGAGCCGCTCGACCGCGTTGGGTATTTCGCTGAGCCCTTCGTGACGTGCCTGTCGCGCCGCTTCCCATGCATAGTCGAACGCTTCAGTAGCCAGCTCCTCTTTGCTGTCGAAATGGCGGTATATTCCGCCCTTCCGGAGTTTCGTGGCTTCCATCAGGTCGGAAAGCGCCGTTCCTTCGAATCCGCGCTGGTTGAAGAGCGCCGCCGCCCTTTCGATGATGCGCCTTCGCGTATCTTCGCCCTTGCCCATGGCTCCCGTCCCTTCCGCAGGAATCCTGCCGCTATTGCAGTGCGTTCCTGACCAGCCATTCCATCTTCTCGTCCAGGCCCCTTGCAACAGTGTCGATTTCGGGAGAGCGGAATCTTCCGAATACGCTTGATGGAAGATCGTAATCGATGTGTGTCCGGCCGTCTTCTTCCGAATAGACCAGCATTCGCAGCGGCGCATATTCTGCCGCGCGAATGTCCGCTTGCGTCATTTGCAGTGCCACCAGCGGATTCCCCACCACGTACTGCCGCGCCTGCGCCTTCTTTCCGGCGAGCGCCAGCAGAGCCCCGTGCTCGTACTTTGCGAAAATCATCAGCCCGCTGCTTCCCTCCGTCGTCCGGCTTTTTGCTTCGATCTCCGCAAAATTTGGCTTTTCGTTTCCCGACGGTTGGTAGATGGCTGGCTCGAATCTGCCGAGCTGTTTTTCCAGATCTACAATTACAGACTCGTAGGATTTTTCAGCCGCATAATTGAGGTGCTTCGTGTTCGTGGTGGTTGCTTCGGGCGACGCAGGCGTGTTGCCGGAACCGCGAGCCGCGGACGCCGCGAATCCCAAAGCTCCGAATGCCAGCAATTCCGGCAGATGGACCAGAATTCGTTCCATGAATTCCCTCCTCGTTCGCCTGTTCATAGGGCAAGGATACCTCAGAGACCGAACGGTCGCAATGCCCGCTTCCCTGCGTCCCTCCTCGGCTCCATGCGCACGCTTCGACGGCGTGTTCTTCTCTTTCTGGAATTTCCGAATTCTGTTACAATTAGCGGTCTGTCTACCCGATTTCTTTTCATTGGAGTTAAGTAACAATGGCACTCGCATGTGAAATTTGCGGTAAAAAGCCGAGCTTCGGCAACGTGATCAGCCATGCCCACAACGTTCGGCGCCGCCGCTGGAATCCTAACCTGCGCCGCGTCAAGGCGGTTGTGAATGGCGCGCGCAAGCACCTTCGCGTCTGCACCTCCTGCATTCGTTCTGGCCGTGTCAAGAAAGCCGCCTGAGGCCGCTCTCTCCATCGGAAGGAGCCCCCGGTTGATCCGGAAAACTCTCATTCTGGCCGTGGCCGCGTGCGCCCTTCTGGGCTCCTGCAAGCGCGAGGAGCCTCCGGGCCCTGATGTTTGGGCCGTGGTCAATGGCAAGGATATCTCGCGAGCCGAGGTCGAGAAGTATTACCACTCGCGCGTCAACGCCGAGAGCCCCACGCCTTCGCTCGAAGAATCTCTGACGCTCAAGCTCAATATCCTCGAGGATCTCATCAACAATGAAATCCTCATGGAGCGCGCGGCGAAGCTCAATTGCATCGCCACCGACGCCGCCGTCGAGGACAAATTCACGGAGTCGAAGAGTCCCTACACGGAAGAGGAATTTCAGAAGAAGCTGAAGGACGCGGGAATCACAGTCGAAGATCTGAAGGCCGACATCCGCCGCCAGCTCTCGATTCAGACCCTCCTCAACAAGGAAGTCCTCTCGAAAATCTCGGTCACCGACCAGGATGTCGACGACTATTACAACAAAAACCGCGCGCAATTTGACGTCACCGAACCCCAATACCATGTCGCGCAGATCGTCATCACGCCCCATCCTGATCCCACCGTCCACAACCGGAAAAACGATAAGGCCACTAACGAAGCCGAAGCTGTCGGCAAAGCCCGCGCGATTGAGCAAAAGCTCGCCGCTGGCGCCGATTTCTCCCAGTTGGCAATGGATTATTCCGAGGACTCCACGGCATCAACCGGCGGCGACCTCGGCTTTATTCCCGAGTCTGCGCTCAACCAGTCAGATCCTCTCTTGAAGAAAGAAATCCTCTCGATGAAGCCCGGTGAAGTCAGCCCGCCCATCGGCGTGAAAGGCGGCGGCTACCGCATTCTCAAGCTGCTTGCCAAGGAGCCTGCTGGCCAACGCGAACTCTCCGACCCGCAAGTGCAGCAATCCATCCGCGACATGCTGCGCAATCGCAAGGAGCAGTTGCTGCGGTCTGCCTATATGGCTGAAGCGCGCGACGAAGCTCATGTGACGAATTATCTTGCTCGCCAAATCCTGGAATCTGCCGGGAAACTCCCCGCCGACTAATCGCCGCGCCTGGCAAATTGCAGGTTGGCAAGCGAATCTCGCCCCGGTATGATTTTCACACCCCGCCTTCTGCGGGAATCTCTCGCAGGCGCCCTCATGGATCCTCAACAGCAAAACCAGGAAAAAAAAGCCGCGGCCATCGCCGCGGCAAAAATGGTTGAGACCGGCATGGTCATCGGCCTGGGCACGGGTACAACAGCCAAGTTTCTGGTGGACGAGATCGGGCGCCGGGTTGCCCAGGAAAACCTGCGGATCATCGCCATGGCCACGTCCGAGAAGACGGCAGAACAGGCCCGTCGGCTGCAGATTCCGCTCGCGACGTTTGCCGAGCGTACCGACATCGATCTCACGATCGACGGGGCGGACGAAGTTGTTTCTGGGCCGCTCTACTTGGTGAAGGGGCATGGTGGCGCGCTGCTTCGGGAGAAAATCGTGGCGGCCGCCAGCCGGCGCATGTTCGTGATCGTTGATGAGTCGAAGATTGTGGCGAAGCTGGGAACGACGATGAGCATTCCCGTCGAAGTGGTGCCGTTCGGTTGGGAGACGACGCGCAAAAGGCTGGAAGCTTTGGGCGCCAAAACCTCGCTACGGATGGGTGAAGGCAGCTCGCCGTTCATCACCGACGGAGGCCACATGATCCTCGACTGTGACTTCGGTCCCCTCGATAACCCGAAAGAAACCGCGCATCACTTGGACCACGTGGTTGGAGCTGTCGAGCACGGACTCTTCTTGGGATTTGCGGAGAAGGTATTTGTCGGCGGACCGCAAGGTGTGCGAGTTCTCGAAAAAAACGCGGCGAAGTGAGGCTCTGGAGAAATTCAGGAATCACCCGCCGCGTTCTCTAATTCTTCGAGCAACCCTGCGGGTATACGGCGTCGAGCGCTCCCCAAAGCGCCTTCAGCGTGCGCTCGGCCGCGCAAAGAATTTCCATCTCTTCCGCGTTGTTTTGCCCTGACAGCCAGGAGCGCCACGCCGCACGGTGCCGAACGTCCGCTTCCTCATGCACAGCGAAGTAGGCCAGCGAACGCGGCTCCTCGACTCCATAAAACCCGCGCAATCCGGAAATTTTCTGCTTGGCAATTTCCGGAACCTGCGCTTCGTAAGCGTAAAAAGCGGCCACGGCCTGCGCCAGCGAGCCGTGCGAAGAAAGCTCATCAAATGTATCGAGCAGGGCTGCGATGCCCGGCAGCGGCCGCGAATCCTCAAGAGAGGATTCGCTCACGCCGAGCGACTGCGCGAATTGCCGCCACAGCATCGGATGTGGCGCCACAGGATCGAGTTCTTCGGACAGGTTCTCGTTCACGAGCGATTCCAGGTTGCCATCCGTCCGTCCGGCGAGCTGCCTCAGGTTCTCGGGAAAAGCGCGGACGTGCTGGTAATACTGCTGGGCGTACAAGGCCAGCGAATCCTTGGATAGCGTGCCTTCCGTCCAGGCCTTGTAAAATGGGTGCTTCAGCAGGTGATATCTTTCGATCAAGGCGTCCAGCGATTCAAGGAGCGTCGCCTTTTGCGGTTTTTTCGGTTTCCGTGCCACGTCCGTCTCCTATATAAATGCCAATAAAAGCCATGAACAAAACCGCAACAGACTACCTGAAAACATGCCGAAAATCCAGTTTTCGCAAGCTGGTACTAGAAC